>Ga0209635_10003283_pt1 | contig 12584 bp, 9 predicted proteins | sample DeeMarSWOR230_32_FD_187463 | JGI IMG/M metagenome (GOLD analysis project Ga0209635, IMG submission 187463) | Marine sediment microbial communities from White Oak River estuary, North Carolina - WOR-2-30_32 (SPAdes) (version 2) | ecosystem: Environmental > Aquatic > Marine > Intertidal zone >...
AAGATCCTCGTTTGGCACTGGGCCCACTTCTTTCCTCGACGATTCATCATGATCATCTTCACTCTGTTCAGTTTCCCTCCTTCGGCCCGTCTTCTATGAATACGCAGACCAGCTCTTTTTGTTACCTTTCGATACATCAATGCATCAAGTTCACCTTCAATTGCCGGATGATTTAAAGAACTCATAGAAAAAGCCCGATCCACCCCCGGATCGGGCTCGTTAAATATCATCATTCAGATGCATCCTGGAACTCTACTGGGATGCTCCCCGATTTTCCAAATCCAGAAGATATTCTTTGCGCCACAAACCGCCGTCATAGCCCCCTAATGTCCCGTCGCTCTTGATCACTCGATGGCAGGGCACCACAATGGCTACAGGATTTTTGCCATTAGCCCTTCCCACCGCTCGATGTGCCTGGGGTTTCCCCACTGCTCGGGCGACCTGGCCATATGATGCGGTTTCTCCATAAGGAATGTCCAACAGTTGTCGCCACACCGCCATTTGAAAGGGCCTCCCCCTCATGTCCAGGGATACGGAAAAGGTCTTTAGGAGTCCTTTGAAGTATTGATTCACCTCGAACTCAAGCTGATCCAAAACCGCTTTTGGGTTGCCAGTCATTTCCAGATTGTGCCGTTTCTGAATTTGAGTTGTGATTTTGTCGAGACTGCCTCTATCTTGAAATTCAAGGAGACAACACCCCTGCCCTGTGGCGCCGGCTATCAACTTGCCCACAGGGCTTTCCAAGTCTCTGTAGAAAATTTGATCCGTATGCATGATATTTTCCGCGGTCTTGACCTCTGCTCAATCCCTAAATTTTTTAGCCAACATAGCCACCCTTCTCCCCAACTTAGCGGCATTAGCGGCAGTCTTCTTATCGGGAGCTCCGGTGCAGGCAATCCCATAGTGACCAGTGGCATCCAAAGGATCACCTGCGATGATCATTCCATAGATGAGCAGAGCCTGAATGATGGAGAAGATGGTGGTTTCTTTGCCCCCGGAGGGATCGGCGGAGGTGGCGAAGGCCGCCCCAATTTTGTCCTCCATTTCGCGGCGGATGCCCACATATTTGTCGAAAACCTCCTTCAGCTCCGCGGCCATGGTCCCGAAATATACGGGTGAGCCGGCGATGATGCCATCGGAGGTCACAAAATCCTCCTTTTTCACTTCGGAGACCTGCTTCAAGACACATTTTACACCTTGGACCTCTTGAACGCCTTTGGCAATTTCCTCGGCCAGCTTTTTGGTGTGACCCGTTCGTGAATAATACATCACCAGGATCTGCATAGTACCCACCTTTGTCTAAAGATTCATTCTTGTTGATCACCAGATTCTATCAGGGAAATCATCTCGGCCACCTCGGTGGTGGGCAATTTGCAGACGTAGTTCTCACACACATAGGCAGTGGCTTTGCCATCCACCGTCGTTTGTCCTTTTATCATGGGCGCTAGCTGCTCGATGGCCTGACCTTGCTTGCCCTCAGGGTGGAGGATGAGAATCTTGTTCGGAAGGAAGCGACTGCGAAGGGCTCCTAACATCTCTTGGGTATCCTCCCCGGCCGAGTTTCCAGCGATGACAACCTCCTTTATCGGGCCCAAGGCAAAATCCAGGGCGATGAGAAATTGAGAATACCCGGTTGGCGAGCCGCTGACTTGGCCTCCGAACCTCTCCATGAGCTGGGCAGCCTTTTTCTCCAGCTCCTGCCTCATGGTCATCCGGCCGAGACGCATGAGATTCAGGGCGGCCACCGAATTGCCAGAGGGTATGGCGCCGTCGTAAGCCTCTTTGGTCCTGGCAATAAGATGTTCACCATCGTCGCCGGTAAAATAGAGTCCGCCGGCCTCCTCATCCCAGAACAGCTCCAGCATATCGTCTGTGAGGGTTAGCGCTTTCTGGAGATAGCAGACTCGAAAGGTCGCCTCGTAAAGCTCGATCAATCCCCATACGAAGAAGGCGTAATCGTCCAAATAGCCCAGGAGCGCTGCTTCGCCCTCCCGGTAACGGTGCAGCAGCCGACCATCCTCACGGCGCAACTTCTCAAGGGAGAAATCGGCGGCTCGACTGGCGGCATCGGTGTATTCCGGCCTGTTGAGTACTTGAGCGCCTCTGGCAAGGGCTGCGATCATTAGGCCGTTCCAATCGGTAAGGATCTTATCGTCCTTGGAGGGGTGAATCCTCCCCTGGCGAGCTACAAAGAGCTTTTGACGGGACTGTTCTCGTATCTTTTCCAGCTCTTCTGGAGAAACACATTCGCCCTCAGCAAATGCTTCAAGAGATTCTACCTGGTGCAGGATGTTTTTGCCGTTCTCAAAATTGCCCTTTTGAGTAACGCCATAAAAACGGCCCAGGAGTTCTCCCCACTGCTGCCCGAGGATGGCTGTCATTTCCTCCTTTGTCCAGATGTAAAATTTCCCCTCCTCATATTCGCTATCGGCATTTTCCGAGGAGTAAAATCCTCCTTCAGGAGAGGTCATATCCCTGAGGACATAGGAGAAGATCTGCCCAGCCACTTGTGAATATCGCTGCCGCCCGGTGGCCTGATAAGCCTCCAGGTAGACAATGGCCAGCATAGCCTGGTCATAGAGCATCTTCTCGAAGTGCGGAATCAGCCACTGGGAATCGGTGGAGTACCTGTGGAATCCATAGCCGAGGTGGTCATATATTCCGCCGTGGCTCATGGCATCAAGCGTTTTCTCGACCATGACCAGGGCCTCCTTTTCACCCCTGCGCTTCCACCAGCGGAGAAGAAGCGATAGATTATGAGGGCTGGGAAACTTGGGAGCCAAGCCGAATCCGCCGTGCGCCTCGTCGAAAGAGCTCGAAAATCGCTTGTAGGCCCGATGCATATCCTTTTGGGAGAGAGCACCACTCTGTGAAGACGAGGAAAGATCTCGAACCGCGTGGGCAATCTGCTCGCCAACCTGAAGAATTCGCGCGCGATCGCTCTCCCAAAGATCGACGATCTGCCCAAGAACCTCAGGCAATCCGGGGCGCTCGAATTTCGCCTCCCTGGGAAAATATGTGCCGGCGAAGAAAGGATTCTTATCCGGGGTCATAACGATGGTCAGGGGCCAGCCCCCGAAGCCGGTCATGGCCTGACAGACAGCCATGTAGATGTTGTCGATGTCTGGGCGTTCCTCCCGGTCCACCTTGATGGCCACAAAGTGCCGGTTCATCAGTTGGGCGATTTCCTCGTCTTGAAAGGATTCCTCCTCCATCACATGACACCAATGACAGGCGGAGTATCCGATGGACAGGAAAACGGGCTTGTCCTCCTTTTCTGCTTTTGAGAAAGCTTCTTCGGTCCAGGGATACCAATCTATGGGATTGTCGGCATGCTGCAGAAGGTAGGGACTCTTCTCAAAGATGAGCTTATTATGCCGAGGTCCTCCACGGGGGGGAACCATTTTGGAGCTGCGAGAATTTTTTCTTCCCTCAGCTTTCACTTCACCCTCCTAGGGGAATTCGCTGATGCCAAGAAAAATGACCGCCAGGCCACAGCAGATGACAACAATGAGACCAGAAAAGCTGTTATATTTGGCCTGCGTTTCAGAGCGTTTCTCAAGTCATAGGGCACCATCCAGCTCTGTTGGCCGATGGTCAGGGCAATTTCTTCACCAATGAATTTGATCACAGAATCCGTCTCCTCAGGAGCAGATAATCCGCTCTCCCTGCGCCCATTTCTCAGTACCAGGACGAGTGAAAAAAATAATAGCGCCATAGTTCCTGGACAATAACCTTTTTTAAAAAACCAGAATAAATGGCCGTCATCTCCCCTCTCAGACACCCTCAACCACCCCAGAGACTAACAAGCCCAATCCGAGATCGGACCGGGCTGAAAGATAAATCAAGAGCGGCGATCACCGCGACCGCCGCTGTGTCTGGCAGGCTTTCCTATAAGCTGCCCAGCATGTGCTTCAGTTTCGGGTCCATCTGCGCGGTGTTATCCTCCATCCAGCGCCCATCTAATCTCGGGTTAAGGGGGCTATGATTCTTGACATAGGATTCTACCATGCTCCTGACCATCACGCCGGTGTAATAGATATCCTCCTGGGGTACCGTCTTCAGAATCTCAAGGCCGATGTTGCCCTGGGCGATATAGTCAGTGGTGGCCACCTTGTAAATTTTGTTCGGATTCAGCGTCTCGCCCCCAATCTCAAAGGTGGTGATGCGGTCGAAATCGGATCTGTTCCGGTTGAAAACGATCCTGGCCCCGGACATGATCACCCCGGCACGCATGCCCTTAACCCGCCACTCCATCACGGTCTTCAAAAACTCTCCGGTCATGTTGATGACCACCACCCGATTGCCAAAGGGCAGAACGTTGAAGATATCCCGGGGGGTGATTTCCCCCTCGGAGATCTCGGCGCGAACCCCGCCCAAATTAGTGAAGGCGAAATCGGCCCCCGTTCTCTCCCGCATGGCGTCCATGGTCACATGTCCCATCAGATTGGTGGCTGCATCTCCCCGGTGCAACCTGGTCAGGGTCTGTCCCACCGGCTCGTCCATCCCTTTCTCGGCCTCGGCGATGAGGGAGTCCACCTTCACGCACATGGCATTGAGGGGGCAGAATTCGTCCTCAAACAGCGTAATCAGACCGCCATCCACAGCCGGAAGGGAGTATCCGGAAATGCTTTTGGTCTGGGGGTCTACCTCAAGGGTCACCTGACCAAGACCGGTGAAACGGCCATAGTTTTGAAAAAGAAGGGTGTGATGTGAGGGATCCTCCCAGGGCTCCCGGTATCCCTTTTCGATGTGTCCACAGAACATCAAGTCTATCCCCGACACCTGATGGGCCAGCTCCATGGCGTTCAGCCGCCACTGCTTCTTCTCTCCCCGCTGTTTCCGCTCCTCGATCTCACCCCAACCCTCCTCGGGATCGTACGGGATACCCATGTGCACCAGGCCGATGACCATATCGGCCCCCTTCTCTCGCACCTCCTTGACGTACTTCTCCATCACCGGGGCAACGGGCAGAAACTTCAAGTTCTCGACGTTCTTGGGAAAGGCATAGATCGGTGTGTCCGCGGTGGTGAGCCCGATGATGGCCACCTTCAAGCCCTTCACATCTTTGATGACGTAAGGCCTGGCGTAGTCCACGATCTTGCCTGTCTTCGCATCTATGGTGTTTGCGCTGAGGAAGGGAAATTTCGCTATTTTGCTCAGTCGGCGCAAATTCTCCACGCCCTCGTCGTACTCGTGATTGCCGATGCCCAGGGCATCGTAGCCCAACATGTTCATAGCGTGGATGATGGCCTCGCCTTTGGTGAGGGTTCCCACCGGTGTCCCCTGGAAGATGTCCCCGGCGTCCAGCAGCAGAAAACCATGACCCTTTTTTTCAGCCTGTTCCCGTGCGCAGCAAATGTAGCGGCCTGCGGTGGCCGCGCCGCCAACGATGGGTGGGAACTCCCGGTTCAAAAAGGTGGCCTCACTGGAGCCGATGTGGCCGGCGATGTCATTGGTGTAAACGATGTCGATGATAATAGGCTCCGAGGCCAGGGACAATCCACTAGCGCAGAGTAGAAGGCTAAAAAACAGACTTACATAAAACGTACTTCGAATCGTGTTGTTCATTTTCGTTGCCTCACAGATTAAAATTGATAATCGATGCTCACCATGGCGCGCAGCAGAGATTCTTTCACCTTATCCTTGCCCTCCCTCTCCACACCGCCATAGTAGCTTTCCGGAAACAGATCCGTCCATCTCCAGGAACGAGTTCCCACCTCTCCGCCAAAATCGATATGAAACTTCTCCAGAGAGAAGCCCGTGCCGAAAGTCACGGCCGTGGTGGTGACCTCTTTGTCCTGATAACTGGGTTGATATCGAAAGCCAAACCGAAAAGGATAACCCAGGAAAAAGCGATGCTCCAGGCCGCCCGAGAATTGCCAGACGTCGTCAAATTCCAGTGTGTCGTTGGCCGCGTCCTGGAAGTGAGACCATTTGGTAAATTCCACATCGAAATGGAGACGAGCGGTCAGGTCGTTTCGAGGGCGGTACTCGACTCCCATGGCGATGCTGTAAGGATAGGTTAGCTCCAGCTTCCTGGAGGAATCGGGCGAAAGGGAGGATTTGCTGAACAGCTTGGCCGTCCCGTCCAGATTGGCTTCAGATCGGTAGGTGAGACCAAGACGAATCCTGGGAGATATCTGGGCCATGGCACCCAAGTTGACGTTCATGCCGTCGCAGTCCACCTCTTGACGGTCCAGGGCGATGATAGTGTCTCCGAAGGCTTTGCTCTCGAATTGTCCATCTCCATTGAGAAAGTTGAGCGCGGCCCCCAAATTGAGCCACGAAGTGACTTTCTCGGCCAAGCCCACGGAAATGGCGTAGATCCCTCCTCGATGCTCCATGATGTTGTTGCCGACAAAGAGGTCGTTGTCATCACGCACTTCCTCGTGGTATTGGTATTTCCAATCGTATACGGGGTAGCCCGCTACACCTATAGTGGGAATAGGGCCCTGGTCAAAGTTCTTGGCTACCCCAAAGGCATATCCACCGTAAAGATGGGAGTTCATGGCATATGTGTTGAAACCCACAAAGCTGTCGAAGGAATCGTGGTAGGGAAAGGCTCGATCCTCGTCGACCTTCACCACCTGAACAGAGCTGGTGACCCCGAAATTCTTGATCTCAGACAGGCAGGCGGGATTCACACCCAGGGCAAAGGCGTTGTTCTGGAAAACCACGCCGGTGCCTCCCATGCTCAAAGATCGGGCGTCCAAGGAGCCAATTTTCTCTCCGTAAGGATAGCTAAAATAAGTAAACGCTGCGCTTTCATTGGAAAAAAAGCATGCGGCCAAAAGAGACAGCACCAGCAGAAGCAAAAGCCCTTTGAGAAAAACCATCATCCTCATACCTCCGGATTTGCCGAATTCTTACCAACTGTAATCTATCTGCAAACGGTAACTTCGATTCTCGTCCCTGACGTTGGACCCTTCCGGGTCGGATCCAAATGGATCGTTGAAATTTCGGGTGTCGATGTAGGATTGAGCCCGCATCTGGTCAATGGTATACTTGAACCTTAAGGCCAGGCGATCTGAGATGCGATCGGACACAGAAAACCAATAGCGATAGGATTCGCCGTCCAGAACGACGAACTCGCTGTCCTCAAAGTTCCAGAAGAACCCATCGTAGATCCCAAAGAAAGCACGTAGCTTCAGCCGGTCGTTGAAATTGTGTGTCATCGAAATTCCCAGCGCCTCTGAGGGGGATGTGGCATTGCCGGTGCTGGGATTGTTTCCATCCGGCTCCACGTTATCGATCAGGCGTGGACGGGGCGGCCAGCGGGTATAACCCGTGACGTAGATGGTTTCCAGCTCGTCGTAGCCAGAGATGCGAAGCCTCAGGCGTAACCGCGTGTCGATGTTCTTAAAGCTCGTCGCGGTGAGAGTGTTGTCCTCATCCCGGTAGAGATAATTTTGGCGTAACTGGAGCCTTACCGGATAGATGGGCTGATAGTCGATCTTGGCCACCACGCGCATATGCTGAGCGTTGTCGGCCTTCCGTTTCCAAAGGTCGAACTCCAATTGGGGTGTGAAGGCCTGGGAGACGCGATAGCGAGAGGTGACGTAGAATCCCTCCTCGGCCTGGGGCTGTGCGGAATTATCAAACACCATGGCGTATAAAGGATTGGTCATGTAGAACTCGTCCTCGAAGATGGTTCTCTTGAGTCGCTGATAATTGGAGAAAGCACGGCAGTAAGGGTTGTCATAGGCTACGTCGTAGTTTCGATAGATCCCCAAGATGTTTAAGTTGTTATACTGCGTGTAAGCGCTAAGAACCAGCGCTTGAGGGTTGCCGTCCAGCTCCACTTGGCGATCGAAATTCCGGCCTTTATCCAGGATGGCATACTCCCCCTGCAGGGAGATGTTCTTGCAGATGGTCTGAAAATCCACCCCGTATACCCGCCGATAATCGTCCCACCACTCCTCAGCTCCCGCACTTCCGTGGGGACTCTCGAAGGAGTTGAGGTATTCACTGTCGGCCGCAGTTGTTTTATCCCGACGATCTGTTACGGTGGATAGTTTGGGGATGAAGGGGCGGTCGTAGATGCTCTCATAGAAGGTGAAGCCCAGATGGGTGCCCAGCCAGGGGCTATATCTCAGATTGCCACCCCAGGTCTTCTCGCGGAGAACATCCCTCATGGGCAGATAACCAGCTTCGGACAGAATTTTGTTTTCGACCTTGGGGGTCATGATGATGTAGCTATTGGCCGTGGAATCGGCATTGAGGATGACGTCCTTCTTATCCCATGAGAAGAAGAACAATCCCCTCAGCTTCCAGAAGGAGGCCTGCATGGCGATCCCGTCCAGGGCGAACTCCTCGGTGCGAGAGAGATCACCGACGATCCCATCCAGCCTTTTATCCCAAGAAAAGCCTGATTTTCGCGGTTTGAAGAAATCGGTGTTCTCCATCACCAGCCCTTGACCGATGGTTACCATATAATTGCCCAGATAGAGGCGGTCCAGGTGAAGGGGACCCAGTTGCTGATTCTCGATGCCCACAAATCGTTTCACCGTGGGAAAGGTGCGGGTCGTGAACAGGCTGGTATGTCCCATCTTGACGTCGGTCAAGGGCAATTCCTCGCCCAGTCCCCGATAGGCCATAAAGCCGGCCCGGATCTTCTGACCCCAGCGCATCCTCACTTTATGAATGGTGGCCGGAGAGGCGTTATCTAAGCCCAGGCGGTCCCACCAACGCACCTCCCCTTCATTCAACAGTTGATCAAAGTCGCTGAAAAGCGGCGTGTTGTAAAGGCGAAATTGGTAATCGCCGTGGAACTCCAGCCCCTTGTCCGGCTCTGAATAGCGCAGGAAATTCCTGGCGTTGCGGTATCCCCAGTCGGAGATGCCCGGCACTCGCCCCAAATCCTGCCTGCTGCGCAGCCCGCTGGTCCTCTGCCGCTGCTGAACGATGGCCAGGGCATCGACCGGAGAGACGTTCTGCAGGTTCATCAGGTCGGTGATGGTGGCTGTGTTGACGTTGATGGGGTCCTTGGCCTGATCGATCCAGATGTCGATAAGCCCCTCATTGGTTCCTTCTTGAGCGGCCCACTCTTCGATGCGGTAGTAGATGGCGTTCATCCGGGCGATCTCCTCGTCCATCTCCTTGACTGGCAGGATCTCAATCAGGGGCTTGATGCGATCGAATTTGCGCTGATCGAAGCCAGGCAGTTTGCGGATATCGTAGATGCTTTTGAAGTAGGAGGTATACTCACGATATTCGTACAGCGTCAGGGCATCTTGTTCTTCGATGGGCAGAGACCGAAGCTCCTCCAGAGTGGCCCGATTGATGTCCAGTTGCCGGAGCGGGGGCTCTACGGCATCATAGGCCAAGATCACCCTCGGTTCCACCAGGAGCAAAAGGCTGGCGATGATTATCAACAGTGATTTTCTGATCACAGTTCTCCCCTCGGGCAAATGTGCTTTCAGTCTCTACCGAAACGATAAGAGATGGCAAACTGATGGGTTAAGGGCAGCACCGAGTGGTTGATCAAAGCATAGTCGAAATGGACTCCTCCATAATTAAAGCCCAGCCCTCCCATAACCCTGTCGGGCTTGGTCTGAACGCCGAAGCGAAGGGCCACAAAAGAGGCGATCTGGGCCTCGATGCCACCATCCAACCGAGTCTCTGCCCCGAACCTCTTAGACAGGTCCAGCAGCGAGACCACGCCAGGATAGGGTTGATAGGCAAAGCCAAAAGTCATGTATCGGGGGAGATCCTCCCGATATCCCTTGCCCATGCGCGGCTGGTTGAGATTCCGGATGGCGGCGCCCATGCGCGTCCTGCTTCGCAGCACGGCTATTAAGCCCAAGTCGACCCCCACAGTCTGAGCAGATCCCAAAGGCTGTCCCAAATGAGAGGTTCCAAATTCCAAGGAATAGAGGTTCAAGGTGTATCCCAGAGCTAGAGAGGAGTGCACGTCACTCATCACGGAAAAACCGTGGCCCAGGCTAAAAGTCTTCTCGCTCTGCAAATCCTCGTCCCCATAGGTGACCGAGAACTTCTGAAAACCCAAACCCATCACGCCATACTTGGGCAAAGGAACGGTGACGCCGGCGGCCATGTGCTCCAGAAAATCCAGTCCGTAGGGTCGATGGTAAGAGCTGAACAGCTGATAGTTCCTCAGCTGGCTCAGCCCTGCGGGATTATAGAAAACGGCGCAGCCGTCATCGGCCAGGGCCGCGAAGGCCCCTCCCATGGCCCGCGTTCTTGGACTGGGGCCGATATTGTCGAACACGGCCACCGCAGACTCACCCATCAGGAAGGTAGTCAGCACAACCAGGATGGTCACCCATCCCGCTGTTCTCCTTTTTCTCAAAGTCATCTCCTCTGTGAGAGAATTGGCAGAAAATGTCTCTTCATCAATCGGCAATATAATCCTCAGTCTAGCCACTCTCTGGCGCCTCGGGCACCACCAGCCAGGCGATGAGATAGGCCAGCACGCCTCCGCCCCCGGCTAGGGTGAAGAAGATCCACAACAAACGAATCAAAACCGGATCCACATCGAAATATTCGCCGATCCCGCCGCAGACCCCGGCCAGTTTGCGATCTTTCCGGGAGCGATACAACCTCTTCGGTCCTGTTGGGGCGCTTTTTCCGCTCATAAGCACCTCGAAGTGAGAATGAAATTCACTCAGTCCAGAGGCATCCCCACGACGATGGGCACCTGATCTGTGGTGGTCTTTCCCTCGTCTCGGTCCGTAGCCTCCAAATGGCAGATGTAAACCCCCACAGGAACCACCTCTCTCAACTCATCCCTTCCGTTCCACATCGCCTGCCCAGGGCCGGCATACTGTTCCTCATCGATTAAAGTGCGCACCAGTCTTCCCTCGATGTCGAACAGGCGCATGACTACACGGCTGTTGGTGGGCACGTTGAACTCGATCAGGAAGCCGTCGTCCTCTGAGAAAGCATGACGATTGGGCACAAACACCCGAGGCTCTATGGCCAGGACGGCCTCTTTCAACCCTTCCACGGTCACCTTAGGAGAATTCTGAATATCCTTGAGGGATTGTCCCTCCATGGCGGTTTTGATGCGAAAGGTGGATGTTTCGCCAATTTTGGGGGCATCCAAATAGGAGATGGCGATGATCCCCGGCTCACACACGGCGGCCCCGTGAATGAGAATGGTCCGATCCCCGGAGATCTCCAGGCTGGTGCCCTCGGGAAATCCCACTCCCGAGAGCTGAACACCTGTGGTGTCCGGACGGTTCCAGGTCCAGCTCATGGGGATCACCACGGAGATGTCGGTCAGGATGCAGTCGACGTCGCTCCAGATGGTGATGGTCTCAGTGAGGTTCTTCCTCGAGGCCTTCACCTTCGAGGGGGAGATGGAGGCATATCCGATGCCCTCGGTGACCGGCTGACCCTCGAAAATATCCTCCTGATAGCCGGTGAGCATCTGATAAGAGGTGCTGTACACAGAGCCCGTCCCGATGGCGGTGATTGTGTCGCCCTCGGCGAACTCGCTGACGTCGATGCCGGTGGTCTCCCAGATGCGAATGGTGTACCGCCCGCTGCCATCGTCGATATTGAGGTTATAACCCCCGCCAGCGTAATAGGGATCCTCCTGCATGACGCCGGTCACCTGGATCCAGGTGCCATCCCATTCTCCCGATTGGGCTCCGTCGGTGGACAGGATGACGGGATCGGGCAGGGGCTGGTTGGTATCCAGGACCGTCACGGAGACATCGGTGATCTCGGTGGTGGCGTCGATCGCTCCAGTGGCCAGATAGTCCTCGATGGTGCCGGTGACCTCCACCAGATTTCCTCTGGAAATGGTGGGGATGATGTCAAAGTCAAAAAGGTTGATGCCCCGCCCGGACTCGTCCTGCAGGTAGGCTCGGGTATACTGATCGTCCAGCACCCCCGCTCCGATGGTCACTACGCCTTTGATGGTAACGACCTTCCCCTCGTATTCGCCGACATTGGCCTGTATGTCAGCGATGGGGGTGTACTGCGTTTCCTCCTCCCCGACCATCACCTGCGGTGAGCTGGCGATCTCTGCCAGAGTTCCCCCGGCTACTGCCGTTTTCACCACAAAAATGGATGTCGTGGCCGTTCCCGGCGAGGTCAGGCCAGCCACGATGACCTGGCCGATATCGGCATCGGTCACCGCGGCTCCGTTGACGGTGATGGTATCACCGCTGACCGCCGTAGTAGCAACGGAAAAGCCTGCCCCTGAAAGGCTTACGTCCGAGGCATGGGCAGACCAGTTCCAGTTTTGAGGAACGATGATGGCCACCGAGAGCAGTGTGTTGCTGCCGTCCCCCACCACTGTGAGGGTCTCGGTCACTGCCTGGGAAATGTCCACGCTATCGGGCCAGATGGAGGCTGTTCCCGAGCCATCCCCGGGCATGCCCGCGCGCACCGTATATGAATAAGTACTAGCGGGCGCGTTGGTTGGATCAAAAGATTCCAGGGCCTCGTTATCGACGGCCTGGATGTAGTAGTCAACGGTCGTCCCCTCTGCCTGGGGGCCGATCTGGCCAGTATAGACGTCATCTCCGGCCGTCTGGTCCGGGGCGACCCCGTCATCGGCCATGGCTGTGGACTGCCAGGAAGATCCCCCATCCGTGGAGGAAAAG
>Ga0209635_10003284_pt1 | contig 12583 bp, 12 predicted proteins | sample DeeMarSWOR230_32_FD_187463 | JGI IMG/M metagenome (GOLD analysis project Ga0209635, IMG submission 187463) | Marine sediment microbial communities from White Oak River estuary, North Carolina - WOR-2-30_32 (SPAdes) (version 2) | ecosystem: Environmental > Aquatic > Marine > Intertidal zone >...
TGGCTCCCCGCAACATTCCTAACTGAACTATGGATTTTCCGTGAGTCTTCATCCGGTGTATGTTTCTAACGCAAATCAATAGGATTGGAAAAAAATCTTCCGGTCACGGTGAAAAATTTTCACAATCTGCACATAAAAGAGATTTTGGGGATTGGGCTGGGCAGGTGGATGGGAATTGGATGGAGCTAAATTGGGAGCTGAACCCGATAACTCAAGGCTTTGCGAGTTGTCAAAAACTCAATATAAAAGTCTGACCCCATACCTTCGCACTTTGCCACACGGCGAAGGCCCAGGAAACGGTATCGCTTAGAGGATTTCCGCTATGAGAATGCCAGTGATCAGTATGTGTGTCCGAACGGAAAGAGACTGAGGCTCGATGCGGGTAGGGTCTGTGCCGATGGCATGGTCAAGCGAAGATACGTTGCTGATGAGCAAGATTGTCGACGGTGCCCATTGCGGGCCAGGTGTCTGATCGCCGGGGGTGGCAAACGCAAGTACTTACTGGTGCCGATTGGGGTTGAGCCCACCCATCTGTTGAGGAGGATGGCGGCAAAGGTCGATACTCCAGAGGGGCGTAGGATTTATCCTCAGCGTATCGCGCTATAGCAGAGCCTGTTTTTGCCAATATCCGGGCTCACAAGCGCTTAGACCGCTTTACTCTGAGGGGGGAGGTCAAAGTCACCATCCAATGGGTGCTCTATTGCATGGTTCACAACATTGAGAAGATCCTGAACTACGGTTTCACCTGACGAAAGCAAGAGGTGGATAAAATACTGGAACTCAAGAACTGAGGAGAAAACGAGAAAAGGCAAGAAAAACCAACCTACTAATTACATACTCCCTCAAAAGAAAAGGCGATTCAGTGGGAAATCGCCCTCACCAACAGGACTTTTTCGACAGTCTCTCTTGAATTCGATAACCAAGTAGGGTTATGAAGCCCGAACCCCCGCCTCCTTCTTAGTTTGATAACCCCCATAGTCTTCTAAAATGATAGTTTTCAACAACGTACCCTAAGTTCACGGTCCAATGCCAATACGCATTTACTTATGCCTGACCCATTTTTCTTTTTTTTGACAAATTTATTTCTTTTTGGTTCATTATAGTGGCCTTTGCAATGATCCTATATGGGGTATCACGGTTTAGTATTTTTCGCGATCAGTAAATGTTTCAGAAAAGCGAAAGGCTTAGGTCACGGGATTTGGGTGAATTCCTCAGTCTGGCTGGATGGAAACAGATCCTAGAGAAAGCCAAAATTGGCCTTTCTTACTAATCTTCTAAGGTGAGGTGAAAAAATTATGTTCATAGATTTCGACGCGCCCCTATTTGAAACTATGTATCGAAGGAGAACAAGGAGGTTTCCTAAAGGGGGAAAGTTGCTCTCGAGACGTGCTCGCCTCAACTATGATTCTAAGGAGCAACCAGTCCCACTCAATGATTTGGAAACAGCACTACTATGTTTTGCTACAACTGGGATAACGGGAGTAACAGTGGAGGAGATTAAACATCTCCTGGGTCATTTGACTGTCATCGGCAGAACTGCTGCAAGTCCCTGTGCCTCCCTTACTTTACATCTTTTCTTCACCAATGATCAGGGTGTTTTTTACTACAAAGCTGACGCTACGGATGAGATCATTCCAAGAGAGCGAGTTAGGATCAGTACTCTTGAAGATAGAAAGAAAATACTCGAGGATTATGAAAAGAATACCATAAAACTAAAAGAGGGAAGAATTGACATTCCTCGTGAGGCGATCGGTTCAGCGTTCGAGAGCATGGTAAACTTACCCGGAACTACTCTGTTTATGCCAATTGCCGATACAACGAAAGAGTATATCAATTTGTTGTTCACAGGTTTAGCGCAATTTAGATGGCAGTTGTGGGATGAAGTCAAGAATGAGCCCGCAGGAGTTGGCAAATGGATCGATAATGGATTCTTAAATGGTAGCCGTATGACCATAGCTCAGTATGATAGCATGCTACCCTGGTTATGCAATCTGGAAGCCGGAATGGCAATGCAAAACGTATCCCTTGCGGCAACCGCTATGGGACTTGGTTCCTTTATGATGCATACTATCGATCTTCCGACAGTAATGAGGTCGCTAAACATGCGTTTCGAACAGCTCAAGGCGGAGTCATCTCCTCTGGCAACTGTTAATCCAGTGGGAATAGATGGCATTTTGGAGGGGTATTGTCCACCATACAGAACAGTGGAAAAGGCTGTTGAGGCGATAGCAGATATGAAATGGGGTGATGAGGGAATATATGGTAAAAAAGGCCTCAGCCTTCCGAAACCACAGATGTATGAGACAATTGTTGAAATCACAAAGTCATACTGTAGCTATGTGTATGAAAGGTATGGGAGAATACCAAAATACCGAGATGCGATGTTTATTCCTATTCTTGCACAAGTCCATCATATAGATACTGGCTTCTATGAGAAATTTTTCCCTGAATATCTTGATGAGATGGACAAGAAACACATGCTCCTATGGCATTCTGAATAACCACAATGCAAAGTAGCTTTACTGACTCTAAGATATTTTTGATAAAGGCCGCTTTATTAGACTCATTTATCCTTCTTTGTCGTACTTTCTGAGGCTTTTCTTTCGCTGATCTTATTATACGCCTATAGACTTTACTCCGGGAAAAACGAATAATTAACGTAAAAGTAAATACTTAGACCGAAGAAGTTTTCAACAGATATGAGAAATAAGATTTGCTAATCCATAAAATGTAAGGGGAAGAATATGTCCGATAACCTAATTAAGGGACTCAAACCGGAAATGTTATGGAAAAGATTTTATGAAATAAGCCAAGTCCCCCGTCCATCAAAAAAAGAAGAAAGAATTTTACAATATCTGAGAAATATTGCAAAAGAATTAGGTCTTAAAATAAGGGAAGACAGTGCCGGAAATATCGTTATGTTTGTTACCCCTACGTCGGGATATGAAAATGCTAAGACCGTGGTCCTTCAAAGTCACGTTGATATGGTTTGTGAAAAGAATAGAGGAACTGACCATGATTTTGATAATGATCCCATTAAATTAGTTAGAGACAACGACTGGATTAAAGCAGAAGGAACAACTCTTGGCAGCGATAACGGAATCGGAGTCGCCGCATCAATAGCGGTAGCCACGGATAAAGATGTTGTTCACGGTCCTCTAGAACTTCTCTTTACGGTTGATGAAGAGACGGGACTGACGGGAGCAAATAACCTCAGGCCGGGATTTATCACCGGCAAAACCCTCCTCAATTTGGATTCTGAAGAAGGTGGATCCTTTTATGTAGGCTGTTCCGGGGGGCAGGATACCGTTGCAATTTTCAAGATTGTAGAAGCAAATGCATCAAAGGGATTGGTAGCTTACGAATTACTTGTTGCGGGCCTGAAAGGAGGACATTCCGGTTTAGATATTCATGCGGGAAGGGCCAATGCAATCAAGCTCTTAGGCCGTTTTCTAAAAAAGCTGCATGTAATAAATCACCAAGTAGCAGAGATTACGGGTGGAAGCAAGAGAAATGCAATCCCAAGAGAAGCTGAAGCGACGATTTTATTAAACCCCTCCGACGAGGAAACCGTAAAGAAAATGATAAACACGTTTTTCGAAGAAGCTATGATGGAATATAAGAAAAATGATGGTGGGTTGAAGATCGAACTAATAAAGAAAGAGGAGAGTTTCGATAAGGTATTTACAAAAGATTTTCTTGCCAAAATAGTTAATGTGATATTAGCCCTTTCTCACGGAGTAATTGCAATGAGTCCGGATTTTCCAGATTTAGTAGAAACATCTACGAATCTTGCCACGATAGTAAGGGAGGAAGGTAAAATCAAAATAGAAACAAGCCAAAGAAGTTCAATCGAAGGTGCTAAAGCTTACATTGCTAGTAGCGTTGAATCTCTCTTCAAGCTCACCGATGCGGAGATTTTCTCCGGCAGCGGCTATCCCGGCTGGAAACCTAACTTGAATTCGGCAGTATTGAGAATTTCCAAAGAGGTCTACAAAAAATTATTCAAAAAAGAACCTGAGATTAAAGCTGTCCATGCAGGTTTGGAGTGCGCAATTCTTGGTGAGAGGTATCCCGGGCTTGATATGGTGTCTTTTGGTCCAACTATTCAAGGTGCCCATTCACCAGATGAAAGGATAAACATAAATGAGGTTGAAAGGTTTTACGATCTACTAAAAAGCATACTTTTAGAATTAGCTATGGAAAAGAATTAAACCGAATTTAAACCGATTTTTTCCCAGGGAAGTCCGATCGTTTCTGATTTCTTGGCCGGAATGGGGCCTTCCGGAGAAGAAACCCCTGAATCCCGTGCCGAACCCTCCTCCTCATTGAGAACCCTACTCAAATTCATGAAATCACACTTTTCTAAGGTGCTAGTCCATAACTTTCAAAGATGCTGTCGTAAATCCCCTCCTCTTTCACCGCGTCCAAGCCTGAGTTGAATCGATCAGCTATTTCGTCTCGATTCCGTTGAAATGCCACATGGAGTTCCCTCTTTATTTCGTAACCCTCTGCCCTTTCGATATCCCTTATTCCCATTTTGTTTGCGAGATATTTTGCCACTCCCCAATCGATGACTGCGAGGTCAAACTCCCCTCTTGTGAGGCCGGTAAGGAGCGCTTCCTGACTGGCCACCTCCATCTTGGAAGGTTCTCCTAAGCTGTCTATCAAGGGGTTGTAGCTGTAGCCCTTCACAACCCCCAAGCGATATTTCTTTAGCTGTTCCCAAAAATCGATATTTTTGACAAACCTTACTGGGTCTTCTGGTCTTTTGTAAATGACGGTCTTTGCGGCCCTCAGGGGCTTCGAGAAAATGTATGCCTTCTCCCTCTCAGGCGTGCGGACTATCTGGAATATTCCATCCGCTTTGTCCTCCTTCAAAAGTTGTATGCATTCATCCCAGGGCAAAAGCCGTATCATCATATCGATCCCATGCTCCCTGAAGGCAGCGGCGATAATATCGTGGTCGACTCCCCTGATACCACCGCTCTCCACGTACTGATAGGGGGGATAGGGATCTGCAACGAGTTGAACTGTTCGAATCTTCTGGTCCATGTCTATCCTTATCCAATCACGGCTTACTTCGTTCCTCCTTAATAGGATCTGTGCAGATTTTGACAGCGCTTTCAATATGGCGGGACAATTCTTCCGTGAGACCTTGTGGTACTATGGATTCAGAGTGCTTCTTACAGGTCGGATAATCAACATCCTTCACCCATTTGTCATATGCATCCGGATCTGCGCATTACCTGAAAGCTGCAACGTTTCCCACTATTAATGCCCACATACCCGGGATAGTTCGACCAGATCCCGGTGGACAACCTCACCGTCCCTGGTAATGGCATCATCATCACAATACACGGAACATGCCAAGCATATCCCATCTATGTGGGATGCTGCCACTCTCGGTTTGCCCCCCGAATACATCGGACCCTGGTAGCCAAACCCCCACTCCGTACCCCCCCCATACCCTTTCGTCTTCCGTGGTGGCGAAACCCAGCTTTGCATTCGGATTAAAACCATAACAGACATGTGCCGCCAGATACATGTTGGGATCGTCTAACTTCTCGAACCATTTCTTTATGATTTTAACCTCCTTACCACCACGGATCTCTTTTATTCTTCCCTTTTCAACCTCATAAATAACAGGCTCTGATACTATCCCTAATATCTGCTTCTCCACCACCTGAAATAGCACCATCAAAGGCGAGTGTTCCATTGATCGTTTCTTCTTTGGGCGCCCAACCGATCTGTCCCGTCAAGAAATGACCTCCCGGTGTATCGGCGATATGTTCGTTTGCAAAGGGACAATTGGGATCATTTTGAAATTCGACGTTTGTCCCAGCCGCATTAACAATCTTCATGTTTTTTGCGCGCTTTGTTATCTCAACAACTTTTTCCTGAAAAGCAATTTGCGCCTCAATATCTACCTCCCCAATACAGCGGACCAATTGATCAGTGGATAAGCCTCCGAGCATGAGATTTCGCGTGCGGCCGTTCGTTACTGCACGTTCCCAAGGGGTACCATAGAGTAACCATTGGTTATTGAGTTCTATCCATGCATCTGCTTCAGGGCATGCTGCAATGAGCGGAGCGGGCAGATACGGGTCGGCTGCCTTGCCATACCCCTTTGGTGTGGAATGCCAAGCCACCATTACTTTGGCCCCAAGTGCCTCCCCTGCCTTGGCCATTTCCTCCGCAACCCTAAAATCACTGATAGAATCAATGGTAATCAAGAGGTTTTCACCTTCCTTTACCCTCATAATCTCCTTGACTGTTTTGTAGGCAGCTTTGAATAATTCTAAATCACTTATTGTTGGCATATTTCTCCCCCCTAATCTTTAAGTTTTAATACATCTGAAGATATCTTTACATGATAAAACCCGAATTCTGGAAGTAATACCGTATGCTATGTTAAGGAACTACTTAGGCGTGTTTCGGTTTCATTTTTCCCAATAATTTCTGTATATTCGGAGCTAATCCTTCTGGAAGGAGCACTATGACCAATATGAAGATTAATCCAAAGAATATACGAAAATACCTTTCAACAGGTACCAGAAGTTCTGGCATAAGTATTACAAACAGAGCTCCAAGAATTGGTCCGTAAAAAACCCTACTCCCACCTATGAGAGGTATAAAGAATATGTATAATGTAGTAAAAACCTCTATATCCACTGATGAAATAAACCCAGTATAATTAACATAAAGAGCCCCGCCGAATCCAGAAATAAATCCTGCAACAGTATAAGCAAATATCTTGTATTTGAGTGTATTGATTCCAACAGCCTGTGTTAATTGATCATTTTCCGAAATGAGGGTCAAAATCTTTCCCGCCTTCGTTCCCATTATCCAGAAAAAAAGTGCTGTTATTGCTGCCGTTAAGAATATTACTAAAAGGTATAGGGCCTCGTATCCAATGATAGCAGTGATCCCACTAAAATAGAGACCGCTTCTCCCCCCCGTAATTGGCTGCAATGCATCGATGAGATTAGGAAAGAGAATCGCGAGCAAAAAGGAGGCCATGCTCACATAAAAACCCCTGGCCCTGCTCGTGGCGAGGAATATGAGGACTCCTACCATCGTTGCCATCGCTGCACTGATGAATATCGACGCAAGCAAGGGCCATTTGTAGATTATGGTGAGAACAATTGTCCCATACGCACCGATTGCCATCGTGACGGAATAGCCAAAAAAGGGTTGACCGCTCTTGAAAAACAGGAACCATGCCGCATAGCCCTGTATCAAGAACAAATACACATATCCCGTTACCTCTTGGACATAGCCCCCCCTGAGGACAAATAAGAGAGGCAACAAGAGTATTAGGACTGTTCCAATTTGCTCATAACGATCTTTCACTGCCTAAGATCCCCTTTGGAGCAATTATTAAAACGAGAATAACGATGAAATACAGAATAACGCTCTGCCACATGCCGCCGAGCAGGTATCCACTAAAACTCATTACCATGCCCATAATCAATGCACTGATTATTCCACCCCAGATATTTCCAATCCCCCCCACCACGGCAACAATAAATCCAAGAAAACCCAAATCCCAACCACTCGATGTGGTTAGGTTATACAATGATCCCCAAAAAATAGCCCCCACACACGCCAGAGCACAGCCAATCCCAGATGCAAAACTGAATACCTGACTCGTCTTGATCCCGACGAATTTTGCTAATTTTAGATTTTGAGATGTAGCCTGCCAAGACTTCCCAACCTCCGTATGCTCTTCTGCCAGTCTGATGATTACGAGAGTTCCGATTGCAAAAATGAGGGCAAAAATCTTGAACCCCTCCACCGTAAATCCTGCGATGTTTATTGTCCCTATGCGGGGAAGTGCGAGGGAAATATTAGGGCGAGGGGAAAAAGCCCTGATGAAGCCCTCAAAGACAAAACCAACGGAAACCGTTATGATAAAAAAAAGGGTAGAATCCCCCCCCCTCTCACTGATGGGTGTAAGCAATATCCTCTGTAAGATATATCCCACAAGGAAACAAACCGTTACTCCGATCAAAATAGCTAATCCCATATTAAAGGACAAAAAATACCACGTCAAAAACCCACCAAAAACACCGATGACCCCTATAGCAAAATTGGGAATGCCGGTTATACCATAGATAACCGCTACACCGAGTACGGGGAGAGACAAGATCCCTCCCATAATTAACCCTGTGATAATCCCATTCAGAATCACACGAGCTCCTCGTAGACAAAACTAAACATCGAGCGTGAATTTTCGTCAACTCTGTAAGAACCGACTTTGGCCGAATATCAGCCGCCGCTTCCCAAGTAGAGATCTCTTACGACGTCTTCACCGAGATTCTCCTTTGTTTCATCGAATCTGATCTCACCGGCTTCCAATCCAAAAAGCCTATCCGCAATATCGAGAACTTTTATATTCTGTTCTGAGAGGACAATGGTCTTCTGGGTATCTTCCTTTATCTTTGTCAGGGTTTCAAATAGTTTGGTCACCAACTTAGGTGCCAGGCCTATTGAAGGTTCATCAATGAGCATAACCTTTGCGTTTGAAGCTATACCGATACCCACAGCAAGCATCTTCTGCTGCCCACCACTTAACGTATTGGCTGTTTGCTTTCTCCTATCCCACAATACCGGAAAAAGCTCATATACGTAGTTTATGAGACTTTCTTTTTCAGAACGCTTGCTAAGAATTACACTCACCTCAAGGTTCTTCTTGACGGACATCATGGAAAAAATATTTCCGTCCTGAGGGACGAGCATTAATCCATGCTGACGGCGTTTGAGTACTGGCCATCTCTCGATTTGATGACCCAAAAAACTAATCTGTCCATCCCTTATATGCATCGATCCCGCTATAGACTCTAGCAGAGTGGTCTTGCCAGCTCCATTGGGCCCAACGATACCTACAATTTCGTTATCATACGCATAGAAATCTATACCCTTTAAAGCGCTCATAGAGCCATAGAAAGCAGTTAATCCAGAAACTCTCAAGATGGGCTCGCTCAATTATCTCCTCCCTTGTTATTCTAGATATACACTCTGGACATCTTTATTATTTCGTATTTCCTCAGGCGACCCTTCCGCTATCGTGCATCCTTCATCGAGGACGAAAATCCAGTCAGAGGTTCTCATGATAGGTCTAATCTCATGTCCGACTTGGAATACGGTATACCCTCTATCCCGAAGGGTTTCAATAATCTCACAAATTTTCTCCGTCTCTGAAGGAAGGAGGCCCGCAATAAGTTCATCCAGTAAAATGAGCTTGGGGCTTGTGGCCAACGCTCTTCCCAATTCAACCAACTTGCAATCGAGGGGACGAAGGCCGGAAACACCATCCCTTGGTTTCCCCTCTAACCCGAGAAACTCTAAGATCTCATAAACTCTCTCCCTCCTCATCTGACCCTCTATCCTATCCTTTAGCATCCCCGCTATCACATTGTCAAAAACACTCAAGTTGGGAAAAAGGTTCTTCTGCTGATAGGTCCTTGCAACGCCCTTCCTGCAGATTTCATAGGGTTTCATATTGGTTATGTCCTCATTCATAAATTCGATCTCCCCCGCATCGGCAGGGAGGATTCCCGTTATCACGTTAAAGAGAGTTGTTTTCCCAGCACCATTCGGCCCAATCAGGCTCCAGATTTTTCCGCTTCCCAGGGTAAGGCTGACGTCTTCAAGGACATGAAGGCCACCAAACCACTTGTGTACATTTCTTATCTTCAACATCGTTGATTTCTCATCTACCCTTCCCAGCTAGAGCAAAAAAAGATGACTTGGACCTCTGGATGGGTTGGAAATTCAGTGCCCAGTAGCGCTGAAACCCCACACGGAGGACCAAGCCATGACTCATCACGTAAGTACACGTAACTACCTGAAACCAAAGGGAAATAAACCTGACACTACCGGCTTCTGAACCCTATTCTACCGCGCCTTTTCATATTTTTCCCCTGACTCAAGCTTCTTATATCCCTTCAATTCGCCGACGATTTCGAGCATATTGTCTTCAGGTGTCTTGTATACCCTCACCAATTCCGGATGAAGGCTGAAGCTCGGATCCAGATCAGAAGCCCCCGGTACGAACTTAACAATTGCGCCTTTAGCGCCCTTATTATTCCCATACCCGTCAAGAGGCCCCATTGCGCTGATACACACGTTCTGAAACGATGTTTTCTGCATCAGGTTAATAATCGTTTCAGAATCCTTGGTCTGCGCCTTTTCATATACTGTCTTGATCCAGTAGATCACCTGATAGTAATTGTTTGTGTATGCCTCAGGGTAGGCCTTTCCACCGTATTTAGCCTTCCATCTCTTTACAAACCCCTTCCAGGCTTTGCTCGTTGGATCGTGATCTGCAAGGGTATATATGTTCTCTGCCCCATAAGCTCCGGTAATCTTTGCGCCCCCCATGTTTGAGTAGGTGGTGCCATAGAGCATTATCCGCGGCATGGCACCGCCATCACGCAGCTGCTTTGCCACGCTAAACCAACCCGCTCCCGTATATGGACAGAAAATCGCATCCGGTTTCTCCTTCTTAACGATTAACACTTCCGTGGTATAGTCGGTCTTGTCGAGGGGGGTGTAAATTACAGGGCTGATTTCAAAGGGTTTGCCGTGCTTTTCCCAGTAGGCTTTCAGACCCATCCCGTTACTGTATCCCCAGTCGTAATCCCCGCCAATGAGACCAACCTTCTTAGCTCCCATCTCCTCGAAGAACCTCCCAGCAAGCTGGCCGGCCCAATAATCGGCATACCCATAGTAAACCACCCACTTGGTCACGGGAACTTCTCCCGGGGGAAGATACTTGCTCATGCTGAGGTGTCCTCCAACAAAGGCGGGAATCTTATACTTAGGTGCTTCCACACATATCGGGCTAATGGTTGTCTCAAGGGCTGCTCCTCCCATTACGTCGGGTTTCCAGGTTCCCACTTCTCTTCTGAGCTTACGCTGCAGGACAGAAGGCTTTGTCTCCGTATCTATGACCTTGTACTCCATACGTGAAAAGCCCTTGATGCCCGCCTTATTAATCTCTTCAACCGCTAATTTCATTGCTCTATCAAAAGCCGGACCTATATTACCTGCAGCCCCCGAAAAAGCAACGGTACCGAGAATTCGTATGGGCTCCTCTCCAAAAACACTGGAAGTGAATCCCACAGACACGAATACCCCAACTACGATTATCATAATGAATTTCAACCTATCGTTGTTGAGTATTTTCCGTGACACGACATCCCTCCTTTAAGATATGTTTTCCCCCTTTACCTACTTACTTCCAAAACCTCCTATCGCAGTCTATTATTTCTCCCCAGGGCATCACCCCCTTTCACATATATTCCCGTTCAATGCGGAGAATTGCCTCCTGACAATTGTATTTCGAACCCACTCATTCTCTTCAATGGGCATGCGGCCCAATTATTCTGAAACCATGATAGTACCCCGTGAGAAAAAACAGGGGGGCCTCGAAATCATTCCGAAGCTCCCCTGTCCTTTTACCTGAGAGATTACCCTTTGCCCAAGGGGTATGGGCTTTTCCCTTCGGTGGCCTTACGAAAGGCTCTCTCCAGGGGATACAATGGATTACGGTCCTTTTGCCTGAGAGTTTCCCCCGCCCTTTCGGGGTTTCACCTTCGGCGCCCCGCCCAGCGGCAAGATCCACCCGCGGAATCTCTCGCGTAACCCTTAGTTCACCTTGTTTAGCAGATACGTATGCATTAATCAAGAAAAAAAACAGGACTTTCCCTTTTTTCAGAAAAAGGGATGTTGGGAAAGCTAAGGCTCTCTGATATTTCCAAGCCAAAGCCGTTCCCCCATCCTGCAAGCGAAATTGCCCGTCGGCCAGGCATAGTGACGACGATGGGCTATCTCAAAGAGCTCCTCTGCCCGCCCAGGTAACCTTACCCTCCGAAATCCATAATCCACTCGATAGAGCCTCCCCTCTGAGCACCATCTCAGCAGAAGACATTGAAAAGCTCTCATGAGAGCTTAGTTTACTTCCCCATTGCTGCCGCTATCTCAACGAGCTCTGGATGGACTACTTTCCCCTCTTCAAGTAACAATTCGTCATCCACCCGTACGGTGGAATTCAGACATATCCCATCAGCATGGGAGACGGCCTCCGGGAGACTACCCTCAAACATCGGGCCCTGGTAACCATTTCCCCATTCAGTGGATCCCCATACCCGTTCATCTTCCGTGCATAATCCCGTAAGGATTGCCCCAGGATTGAAGCCGTAGCACACATGAGCTAGATTGTACATATTCGGATCGCCGAGTTTCTTGAGCCAATCGCTCATCTTTTTGGCTTCCTCCTGACCTTTGATGTCGACAATCCTCCCCTTTTTAATTACCAACTCGATCGGGTGGCTAAGAATACCGAGATCGGCTTCACCACCGCCGGAAAAAGATCCATCGAACACTATTGTTCCATTAATACTTTCTTCCCGAGGAGCCCATCCTATCTGCCCTACCAAAAAGTGCGGGCCCGGTACGTCCGCACGCAGTTCATTGGTTATGGGACGCTCTCGAACATTCTCAAAGGAAATATCAGTCCCTGCCGGTGTCGTAATACGCATCTTGGAAGCTTTGTTCGTGAGTTGAACTACCT
>Ga0209635_10003290_pt1 | contig 12575 bp, 8 predicted proteins | sample DeeMarSWOR230_32_FD_187463 | JGI IMG/M metagenome (GOLD analysis project Ga0209635, IMG submission 187463) | Marine sediment microbial communities from White Oak River estuary, North Carolina - WOR-2-30_32 (SPAdes) (version 2) | ecosystem: Environmental > Aquatic > Marine > Intertidal zone >...
GCGCACCGGTCCCAAGGCGCTTTATTATGGTAAAACCTCCAACGTCGAGTATGTCTTTAGCCATATTGTCGAAAACAACCTAAAGTCTTATGAATTATAAATATTACAATCTAAAAAGTAAGATGCACAAAATAGGCCTTTTGTTCCGTTAATTTCGCCATTTAGCACCGGAGCTGGTGCTGTTATAGGACGCAAAACAATCCGAATCTTGCAGATTTCATCCAAAATTGGCCAAAAAATAACAAAATCATCTTTATATCGAACTATAAACCGACCTACTTGAGTTCGGTAAAGGCGGAAGTATACAATAGAATCGGCTATTTATCCAGTCATTAGGGCGATTTTTAGTGATATCAGGTCGAAAAAAGTGGGGCTTGACAAGTTTGTTAAAATTAGGATAATGGCATAGAATGATTTGGACGAAAATGGCTTTTTGAGATGCGACTTACCGATTCGTCTTGATTTATCGGGATTCCCCGATAGCTCAACTGGTAGAGCGAGTTCGCCAAAGGCGGATTAAGCGCTAAGTTGTAGATTAGAGTTATGCTTGAGAGGACTGTGTAAGAAAGGTAAACGAAAACAAGTTAAGTCGTTGGAAAAAGCTTGAGTTTTGGAACTAATTGTTCCCCGATAGCTCAATTGGTAGAGCGAGCGGCTGTTAACCGCTAGGTTGTAGGTTCGAGTCCTACTCGGGGAGTTGTAAGTCATTGCAATGAAATGTCTTATATGTTACGACAAAGTCACTCCAAATATCCTACTACCGTTTTATACTGTTTTAAAACGGTACGTACTGTTTTAGCTGTTTTGCGGTTGTGACTCGAATCCTTTGTCAGGATTGAAGTTAACGCATTTTTTAAACCTTCAAACGAGCGGCATTGCTTACGCTCGGTCATCCGTTGATCTTCCTTGGAATTCGCTACATCCCCGATATAATTTACCCATTGAATTTTCCGCCTTGTTTGAGGCGGTTGTAATCGGCTTCGTGTTTATTGGAGACAAAACAATGAGAAGTAAATCGACTACGCACACATTCCTGAGGAATGTGCTTATTATCCAGCTGAATAAGAAATGTCGGCTTCTGCTAGGTAAGATAGCCAGATCCAAATCCATCTCCTTATTCGAATTGTCTATTATTGTTGGGCTACTATATGCCCCTATCGTCTCTTCGCAGCCTGTGGAAGTAGCAACAGATCAATTTGAAGAGGTTAAAACGACTATAAGGCAAGCAATCCGTAAGGCCGACATACCCTCAGCTTCTATAGCGGTAGCGAAAGATGGGGAAGTTATCTGGGAGGAATCGTTCGGCTGGGCTAATAGAGAGAAGATGATTCGAGCAACTCCTCATACGATGTATTCATTGGCATCGATCTCAAAGCCAATAACAGCAACGGGATTGATGATCCTTTACGATAGAGGCCTTGTAGATATCGAAAAGTCTGTAAATGAGTATATCTCCCCTGCAGCACTGACGGCCTACGAGGGCCAAGCCGACGATGCCACAATAAGACAGCTACTCAATCATTCTTCTGGACTTCCAAAGTATGTTAGATTCTTTTACCTTGATCAGCCTGCAGATTCACCTCCACCGAAAACGGAATCGATCCGAAGATATGGGATCCTTATTCATCCTCCAGGAGAGGTGCACCAATATTCGAATATCGCCTTCAGTATACTGGATCATATTATTTCCAAGGTGTCAGGAGTAAAATATGCGGATTTCATGAAGAGGGAGGTCTTTTTACCCCTCGGAATGACGCATACATCAATCTACGTAGGGCCAGGTCTGGAAGAATTCGCTGCAATACGTTATAGCAGAGATGGAAAACCCATTCCGTTTTATATATGCGACCACCCGGGAGCAGCAGCGGTATATTCCAGTGCTCATGATCTTATAAGATTTGGGATGTTCCATCTCAAGAACCATCTTCCGGAACAGCATCAGATCCTTAAGAACGAGACCATTGACCTGATGCAGAAGGACAGCGATCCTAATCCCGAAAACAACAGATATGGACTCGGCTGGGGTATTAGAGAAGACCAATTCGGATATCGCATAGTGAGGCATACAGGAGGTATGGATGGTACCAGGACTATTTTGATGATGGTTCCCTCGGAGAATATAGCTGTTGTTGCTCTGTTTAATGCAGACACAAATCTACACCGTACAATAGCCCATGATATTATTGGGGAACTTCTTCCGGACTACGGTGAGAAATGGACTAAGTCAAAGCAAAGGCAGGAAGAGGAAGAGGAAAAACCAACACTGGAATCATCTAAGGCAATCCCTGAGCTTATCGGGGAATGGGTAGGTGAATTAATAACTTACGATAATAAGAAACCGGTTAGGATGGTGTTTCAGCAGGACGGGGACGTCCACATAAGATTGGGAGACCAGTTAGAAACTCTTTTGAATAATGTCGACTTCGGCAACAACATACTTACCGGCAATTGTCTCGGCACTATCCCCTCAGGCGATGGACTTCTTTATAATCATACTATTGATTTGAAAATGGTGTTTGACGAGAACAGAAAGCTAAGCGGATATGCTGAAGCGGTAGCTTTAGGTCCAGACAGACTCTATGGTCTCTTTCCATCATATATCTATCTGATTGCTAAGAAGTAAATAACAATACGACTACCGTTTCATACCGTTTTGCGTTGCAAATACCGCGATAGAATGCGAAGAAACGCGAAAGAATAAGAACTCTTGCGAAAATCCAAAAACTCGTTAATATATCGAAATCCGTAGACTTTTGGACCTTAATTCTGCGCTGTCCTTGGGCAGCAAGAGTTCATCCTTTAGCTCTTAGGAGGTAAGACAATGAAGGTTAGATATGTTCTCGTTATAATATTCTCGATTGCAGTCATCACCTTAACGAATACATATACTCACTCTTCCCAAAAAGCTAAGGAGCAGGAACTGCTCCCTGTCATTGACATGCATGCTCATGCTTTTGGACCTAGCAAGGAGACTTATGAGCAGTTCGGAAAATGTAATGTCGTCAAGGCGGTTGTAAGTGGACCGCTTGAACGTGTTGAATTGTGGAAATCCAATGATCAAGACAATCGAATCATCCGAGGTATTTTGCGTCATGCTCCAGACGAGGGAGGAATGAATGTTAACCGATTCGAAAGCCTGGTCAAAGACGGAACGATTGAGGTATATGGCGAAATTGTGACACCTTTGTCGGGTACAACTATTAGTGATCGGGAATGGCAACCATACTTGAAGATCTGCGAACAATACGATATTCCCGTGGCTATTCATACCGGAGGTGCTCTGCCCGCCGTCGACGGCACTTGGACATCCAAGTCGAGACTACATTTAGGTGATCCGTACTTGATCGAGGATGTCGTAGTAAAATATCCAAAATTGCGGATATATATGTGTCACTCTGGGCAGGAGTATCATGAACACGTCTTAATGCTAATGTCATACTACCCAAGAGTATACTCGGATTTAGGTTATGTACTTTGGGGCGATCCATTAAGGAAGCGGTACGCCAGAGAGTTTCTAGCTAAAGCTAAAGAAGCTGGATGTTTAAAGCAGGTAATGTTTGGCTCAGATCAAATGAACCGGCCCCATCGTATAGAAATGTCAATTGAGTACTTGAATAGTCTTGATTTTCTAACTGAAAAAGACAAACGAGACATCCTATACAACAACGCAGTCAGATTTCTGAGACTCGAAGAATGATTATTTTACCACTACCGTTTTATACCGTTTTGCGCTTTAAATACCGCGATAAGATGCGAAGAAACGCGAAAGAATGCGAACTCTTGCGAAAGTGCAAAATTCTGCTAAGATACTGAAAACAATAGACTTTTGGGCTTTTCGGCAGTTTTCCGAATGCTTCCTGTTAACCGCTAGGTTGTAGGTTCGAGTCCTACTCGGGGAGTTGTGGCATTTTATGTCTAAGTAATTGAAAGTAACACCACAGGACGGCGATACGCTGGGCATGCTGCTAATGTGGCTCGTCGTCTTGACGAACATAACAACCCTGAACACAAACCCACAAAATATACATCCAAACAAGCCGGTCCGTGGCGATTGATCTATGAGGAAAGCTGCCAGAGTCGTTCCGAAGCTATGCGGCGTGAGCGTTGGCTTAAAAGTGGAACAGGGCGAAGGTGGCTTAATACCAAACTTGGTAGAGCGAGTCCGCCAGAGGGGGATTAACCGTTAGGTTGCAGGTTCTCCCGATTTGTCGGGATACTCGGCGAGTTTGGGAAATGCAAAGGTGCAATTCTGGGCTTACGTATTGGAGAATCCTTCGGGCAAATTTTATATAGGCTCCACAGAAAACTTTTCACGCGTCTTTCTCAGCATAACGATCCGGAGGCGGAGCCAAGCAAATACGCCCCAAAGAATGGTCCGTGGGTTTTAGTGTGGAAAGAAGATTTTCCGACACGAGGCGAAGCGATGAGGCTAAACTGTGGATGGGTTGTTCTTTCCTGTGGTATGCTATCTTTAGGGTCCCTTATCCAAGTCTTTTTCAACGATTGATGCTCACCGTTTCTTATTAGGAGGCTCTCTTTTGGTTACAAGTAATGCGACCACTCTATTATTCATGAAGAGCATGCGAACTCCCTGGCTGGCATTGGCGTAATAACAGGACCCTTTTCTACCTTGGATATCCTTATAGAGAACGCCATCCATCGGTTCAAATTTATCACCTTCCTCGGTATAGAAAATACCTCTCTCCAATCTATATTTCTCGCTTTCTATGGTTTTTGTCAGAGACCCGAGTGCTTTTAGAACTTCCTCTAAAGTTGAACCGACTGTGATACTGTCTCGAAAAACATATCCTGGCTTTTGAAATAGCAATTCCTCGATATGTCCGTCGAGTATGTGAATGCCAAACCCTTCCGGGTAAACCATATTATAGCTGTCAGGTAGATTGTCTTCTTTAAAAGTCTGTTCCCCTCGCTGGTACGATAGAGGTTTGCCAAATATTCTAATGACATCTTCTGGCGTAGCATTGTTTATATCCAGTTGAGCAACTTTTTTATTAATGCTCTTTTGAAACTCGGAGACATCTTTGCCTTCTAAGCTCTTTGTATCGGCTGCTCTTGCTAATAAAGAGGAGATTTTATTGGGATTCTGAACACATTCAATAAAAACTGTGGGATTGACAATTGGGCCTGCATCTGTCTGCACAGCTGTTTGTAACAACAACTCAATAATCTTCTTAGGTTCAATTTCCGGGTCAACCTGATAAGCTAAGGCGGCAAGACCAGCTAAATATGGCGTTGCCCAGCTCATTCCAGCCTCCGTCCAATAGGTATAAACTTCTGGGCCTTCATGGCTGGCAGTCGTCCGGCTCCCCGCTGGAACCAAAAGCCCCTCTCCATATCTCCTGCGGTAGCTATTCGGGTCTTCGGGGTCTTTGCCGGGAATACGAGTGAGCGTTCCATAGTTTATAGCAGGCGTGTCACAAGTTATAACCAGAGGCCCTTGCTGTTCGGCTTTTCTCAGGGTTTCTTTCCAACGAGTAAAGTCTTTCCAGTGAGAGAACATACCTGTCGAAATGCTTACTACTCGAATTCTCTCAGAAGGATTCAATTTTTCATTTGATTGAAGGATCTTATTAATAACGTCGCAATAGGGTTGACAGTTTTCCCATTTCCACATCGGTATCGCGTAATAGTAAAGTTTCGCTGCCGGGGCTACCCCACAATCCTTTCCGACGGCAATGCTGGCCACCGCTGGACCATGCATCCGTGGCGGTTCACCGTACACATCTATTTCTTCAAAATGTACGATACTGTTAACATACTCTTTGTGGTTCTTCACCAAAGGCTGATCAATAATAGCTACGCCTACTCCATTACCATCAATACCTTGTTTGTGTAAACTGCGAATCCCTAAGCCTGGATTCTTTCCCTCCTCAAGCACGCGAACTGGGTCAAATCCTTCGGGCAGTTTATTTGGTTCCGGCCAGACAGTGCGACTGTCAAAAGACATCGTCTCAAGTAGCTTTAAATGGTTCCTCAAGTCAATGCTGGCCAGTGAGACATTCGTAAATCCCCAGAAATGGTCGAGTTTCTTAAGGTCATCCTCATTCCTTAGAACAATTTGCCGCTCTTGACCAATATCGACTGCCTTGCCGCGCACAACCACCTCGTAAAGGGCGAATGGGGAAGAAGAGTCTCTATCCCTTCCAAATGTTGCCCGAACATCAGTATAGTCAAGAGCAAGTATCTCCATAAAATCACTATTCTTTGTTGTTTCCTTGATGGCAGGACCAATCAGCACCTTTAAGTCCTCCGGTGTTGTCAGCTTAAAAGAAAGCCTGCCTTCATCGACAGCACGATGAATAATATCCGCGTGGCCTGGCTTCGTGGCTGTATCTGGTTCTGCACAAACAGATATCGTAGAAAGTCCAGATATAATCAGTAATATTGGTGCTAAGTGATATGATCTTCGGATAAGGTTACCATCATCAAATATTCGCATACAAGCATCTCCTTTCAATCCCCAAAAAATCCACGTCTTCTGATTACCGTCCTTGACCTACCAATGACCGTCTCATGCAAACGTAATGCAAAACCACCAAAAAACCTATCCAACAAAGTGCTACCAGCCCCACAACACCTACAGGCCCAATCACATCCATTAGCGGTTGCTTGAGCACCACTGCAGAGATTATCCACCCCTGCATAAAAACTACCACGAAAATAATCTTAACTATTATATTACGAGGGAAAGCGACAGCACAGCTAAGTGCTATAGGTATCACTAACAAGAAAATATAAAACAGGCCGATATCCATTCCATGATAACTTAACAAGTCTGCTTTAGAGCCAAATTCCGGCAACAACGTTTCCAGAAGAACCGATATGCCAGTTAAAGCCAAAGTCAATACTCCTGCCAAAAAAGTTATAATTACCGCCAATACCAATGTGCTAAAATACTTCTCAGCGCGTCCCGCCGGAAACAGCATACTGCGGTAAGGCAGCAGATCCAAACTAAGCACACCTAATGCCAGTATAACAAATAAAAGATTTACCCCCTCTCCCTTGCCCACAAATCCAAAAAACAAGACCAAAAAACTTATAAGTGCACAAGAGGCTAAAACATCCGTCATCTGCCAGGTGCCAAAACCTCTACCAAAGACCATATATAAATTGCCCCAAACATATCGGCCTTTGCCCAAAAACTCATATCGATTCATCCTGCGTAAAAAGAACTCGTGGAGTCTTTCGAAAAATTTGGCCTTTGCTGCGGTTAGATTTCGATCTGCTTGAGCTTGTCGATATTTCTGAGCTTTTAATGATGAATCAAATTCACCAAACACGAGCCTGCCACAATGCCGCCTTGCCAGGGAATCACGCCCAAACAGCCTCCAAAACCAAACACATACCAAACCACTCGCCAAAATCGTCGGAATTGGCCAGGAAATAATCATATTTTGTACAACCTTGTCCCATTTGAAAAAAATCGCTCCAAGAATTAACAACAGATAAATTCCCCATGACAGCCTTTTTAATCCTAAGAGTGGAATGCATACTCCATAAAAGTAAAGAATCATACCAACAAAGCCGCCCGCCAGAATAGTCATCAGGACATAAGGAAAACTAAGCCCGGGATACAACAAAAACACGCATCCCAAAATCAGGTTGACGACACCACCAATCCAAAAAATAAATAGCTTTGGAATTCGACGGTGACCCGGAAGACAAAATGAAAATGGCTTTGTCAAAACACCCTTTTGCATATTACCTACAAATACTCCCGTCCAGAAGCTGATTAGCAAATATAACAAATATCTGTCGTCGAACTGTGTAAAGAAAAGTGGAAATAGAGCTATCGGCACTCCACACAAAATAATCAAATGCCCAAACCATACACCACGAGGCTGATACAGATGTTTCAAATTAACCGTCAAGATGCCCATTGTTATTTTCCTATTCCAGATTAACAACGATTTTGTATATTTCTTCCAATGGTAATGGTTTTATGTCGACTGTGCAGTTTATCTCTTTGGCTTTAGCTTCTAAATCTGACGAGGCGTAATTCTGCACCGTGAGTACTGCCTGTGAACTGCTTCTTTCACAGCTAATTGGATTTTCAAACGGCAGTTCCTTTGGCAACTGTCCATTTAAAGATGTAAGTGTAACCTTGAGGAACTCCTCTCTTAAGCTGTCAAAACTACTGTCACGCAGTATTCTCCCCTTACGCATAATAATCGTATGATCTATTACTTTTTCAACGTCGCTCAATATATGCGACGAGATAATAATGGTGCGGTTTTCATCCTGGATTATTTGCAGCAACAGGTCCAAAAACTGGCTGCGAGCTATAGGGTCTAAAGCCGATGCAGGCTCGTCTAAAATCAGCAGTTCCGGATTAAAACCTATTGCCAACAGTATTGCCACCTTCTGCCGCTGACCAGGTGACAGAAAACTAACACGATCCCTGGTTGAAATATCAAAATCAGCAATGTATTTCTCTTCCAGTTCGTGATTCCAGGTATTGTAATATGCACTCACATAACGAACCAGTTGCTTTACCGTCATCCACTCAAGAAGCTCGCCTTCCTGGTGAACATAACCAATCCGTCCAAGCTCTTTTGGCCTCAGCTTCCCTGCATGTGTTCCGAACGTGATGCACTGTCCCTCGTCGGCGAGATATAAACCAATTATGTGTCTGAGCAATGTGCTCTTGCCGGCTCCGTTGGCTCCTAAAAGCCCTATTATTTTCCCTCGTGATATTTCCAGGTTAATCCCGTCTAATGCCTGTATTCTCCCGAATCCCTTGGAGATATTACGCATTTGTACTATAGGATTTCCATTTATCATTTTTGCCTCCGACTTTTAGAGTTGTATTCTTTGAAGTGTTTCTTAAAAAACTCTATAGCTTCATCTTCCGATATTCCCAGTTGGATAGCAGTGATCGCCGCCTTGTTTACAATGTTGTTCAGCAATTGACCCTTGATCTGGTCTTTTTGGCCTTTTTTTACCTTAGCCACAAAGAGACCAATTCCCCGTTTTCGTTCGACAAGCCGCTCAGCTTCCAGAAATGAATATGCCTTACTAATAGTCATGGGATTGACTTTCAGTCGTGCTGCCAGAGCACGAACTGCTTCCAGCTGGTCTCCCTCTTTCAATCCATCAGTCATTATCTGCTGCCGGATTTGCCTGATTACCTGGAGGTAAATAGGCACACCGCTGTGATGGTCAATTTCTAATAGCATTAAATTTCACCTCGATAGCATTACTGTATTACTTACCTAATACACTATAAACAATCTAATAATCTGTTGCAACAAAAAAATTTAATTTTTTTAAAAGATTATTTGTACCCCAGTTTTTGGTCCAAAATACACGAAAAAAGGCTTTGCAAAGCTTTGCAGATCGGACATGTAGAGTTTCCAAAGTGTTAACCGGCCAATACTCAGGAACGCATATGCGTTGAGTGTATGGATCGGGGAGTTTGGGGCCGGGAGCGATTTACTTGCAATTTACGCTTACTTGTCGTTTCTTGGATGATTTTCAACAGCAGATTCTATCCATTCACGCAGGCTGATGCCTGTTTGTGCAGAACGTTCGAGCAGATTCTTGTGGCGAACGAGGCCTGCAGGGTTGTTGGCGTCCATGTAACTATACATAAGGTTGTGCCACAAGCAAGCGGCGAGCCATTCTTTCACAGGCGTCCTTTCTTGACCAAGATAAGCGTATACACGGAGTATCTCGTTTTTCGGATCAAATCCCAGGTCAATGTATCCTAAATCAAGGAGTAAAAACTGCATTGGCAAGCCTAAGAGCCATTTGTCCAATCCCAGCACGTAACCGAACAGCAGCCGGCCGAGCCTTTCCCTCTCTGTGCCGTCTCTGCGGATCGGGATGTTCAACCGGCCGGTGCAGATACCATGAATCCAACTCTCGATGCAACGAAATGTATTGTGGTGACAATCGGACAAAATATAAACGCCGGAGGCAATGGCACAACAGGTTTTATATAACTCTTTTTTCCGGAAATCCTCAAGCTTCTCAAGGTTTTCCTGGAATTCACTGGTCCACCGCGGATGGATTTGCGGAAGGTCTGCTTTTTCTGATATTTCCATATCGAGATTAGCTCCCTGCCCGCTCTCCCCGAAGAGTTCATTGACAAACCTCTCCCCTTCTTGCAGTTTTGAAATGTCATCGAATTGAGAATAAGGCACCGTATCGCTGGTCTTCGAAAAGTATTCAATAGTAAGAAGCATCCGTTCCATCATCAGCTTATGGACTTCCGTGAGTTCTGAGGCCGGTCCAAGCCAGTCATAAGTGCGGCTAATGAATCCAACAGCGTGAGGAAATTCCTTGATAAAACTCTCTCTGGGTTTGCCTGCGAGATAACCTGTTAATACGGTATATATTGTTCTCATGCTCTCCATATGAGACGGCTGGGTGGTTTTCTGCTGCCACCACATTCCGGAACACCAGCAGCCGTTGCGAAATGACGGCTCATCCAGTTTGCCTCTGCCGATGGCATTCAACAGCTCATCCACGGTAACCGGAAAACCGCTGTCGCACGGCACAAGGCTCGCGATATGAGCGCGAATCTGCCGGGCGCTGTCATCCAGAGCCCCTAATTTGCTCTGCATACGGTTGATGTGTTTAATTTCCTCATCCCAGTTCTTTTCCTCTCCAGGAAACGTCCAGGAAACGACCGGCCATTTCCTTATCTCATTACCCGTTTCATCCGCAATAACGTTTGTAATAATTTCGACTTTCTCGCCTTCGGATGAAGCTTTCCTGCCCGTATATATCGCCTCAAAACCCGGAGATACCATATTGTAAGGCACCAATCGCACTTTTCTTTTTTTCATTATTCAGTCCTGTTAATTTGTTACACAAATTGTATTTTATACACCAAAATAGATTCCGGGATCGAGATGTCCAATTTAAGACATACTACTATGTTCAATAAGGTTTCACAAGCTTGCAAATGCAAGGCCCCCATTTTATTTGCTATATGTATTAGAACGCGTCCGCTCTGAGAAGCAGATTATTGCCCGTAATGCCGGGGCCGGGTATAATCTTGCTGTTCACAAGATTGTTGGGTATTTTTGGAACGGCCGCAGCTTATGGGCAGATCTACCTTCCAATGAAAAGCGGCCGGGTATAGTAGATACCCTCGACAGGAGCCAGGAGTCCAATGAAGAAATCGGCGATAACAAGAAGACAGTTTTTGAAAGCAAGTACGGTATTAGGTTCAGCGGCATTTGGAAACTGGAAAAGTGGAAAAATTTTGGCACAGGAACGATTATTTCCTCGAGGGGGGAGGTCTAAGAACAATGGCTCTCAAGGCAAGAAAAACGTGCTGTTTGTCGTGGTCGATGACCTGAATAGTTCCCCCGGATGTTACGGTCACCCTGTAGTTAAAACCCCCAACATCGACCGGTTAGCTGGGCGGGGTATTCGTTTTGACCGTGCTTATTGCCAGTTCCCGATTTGCAATCCGAGCCGCACATCGTTTCTCACCGGCCTGAGACCCGATACAACCGGCATTATAAATAATACCACCCCTTTCCGCTCGAAGCTGCCGAAGGCCATAACTCTGCCGCAGTTGTTTCGCAAAAATGGATACTTCACGTCACGATTGGGAAAAATTTTTCATTCAGCTAAGAATATGGATGACCCTCAGGCGTGGGAAGTAACATCTAACCCCAAAGGAACACCAGCGGGCAAACAAGGGCAGGGAAGAAATCTTACCGGCGGACGAGTCAAATGGTGTCGGTGGCTTGCCGCCGAGGGGAACGACGATGACCAGCCCGACGGTCAAATTGCCGCAGAGGCCATAGGCCTGCTGGAACAGTATCGCCGGGTGTCTTTCTTCCTCGCCGTCGGTTTTCATAAGCCGCACGACCCGTTCATTGCGCCGAAACGTTATTTCGACCTCTATCCAATTGATGAATTGAAGCCACCGCAAGACCCGTCCGACCGCTCGGCCGAGCTTAGCCAGGCGATTGGCGGCGGGTGGAAGACCGAATTCGACCGTTTCACCGACCGGGAACGCCGCGAGTTTATGCGCGCTTACTACGCCGGGATATCGTTTATGGACGCACAATTGGGAAAGATTACCGATGCGATTGACAGGCTGGGGCTCTGGCAAAATACTATCGTGGTGTTTTTCGGCGACCATGGTTACCATCTTGGCGAACGCGGCTGGTGGAACAAGAACACTTTATTTGAGCTGTCGGCGCGGGCCCCTTTGATTATGGTGGCGCCGGAAAAAAAGACTGCGGGAAAGAGTTGCTCAGGCATTGTGGAATTTGTGGATATCTATCCCACACTGGCCGACTTGTGCGAGCTATCCGCTCCTGCGAATCTGGAAGGGACCAGCTTTAAGCTGTTGCTCGATGACCCGGAGCTGCCCTGGAAAAAGACGGCTTTTACGCAAGTGCAGCGGGGCAGGATAGCCGGGCGTTCCGTGCGAACCGAACGCTGGCGCTATACGGAATGGGATGAAGGCAAACAAGGCACAGAATTGTATAACCACGACACTGACCCCGGGGAATACTATAATCTTGCCGGTGACCCTCAATATACCGAAACTGTCGCAGAGCAAGATTATAGTATTCCCC
>Ga0209635_10003292_pt1 | contig 12568 bp, 15 predicted proteins | sample DeeMarSWOR230_32_FD_187463 | JGI IMG/M metagenome (GOLD analysis project Ga0209635, IMG submission 187463) | Marine sediment microbial communities from White Oak River estuary, North Carolina - WOR-2-30_32 (SPAdes) (version 2) | ecosystem: Environmental > Aquatic > Marine > Intertidal zone >...
TAAATAGACGACAACAACTACAACAGCTACCCCGAGGACCTTTAGCTCCTGATATAAATATCCCTAACCCTGAACAATTTCAACAACGCCTAATGATAGTATCCTCGATCCTAATGATAATTGGCGTATTTACGAGCTGGTTGATCAGTTCATCCCTTCTTCACGTGTTTTCAAGAGTTCAAGGAGGTAAGAGTTCTTTAAGAAACATGTTAATCTTGGGTGGCTTTGCTTCAACACCATTTCTCATTCAACATACACTGCGTCTAATGGATTCTCTTACCATAAATCCAGAACAAATACTACAACTTATGGTAAAGAGTCAGATATTTGAGAACCAATTTCTCAACTCTGTATTAAACTCTGCATTAAATAAGTTCAGCATTTTCTGGTTGTGGTCGCTATCTCTTCAGGTAATTGCTCTACAAGAAAACTACAAGATATCTAGAACCAGATCAATAATCACAGTAATTATAACATTCATAATAATGGTCTTAATTTCTACATTTCTTCCTTTTTGATTATAGAAAGTTTTTTGAAACTATTTTCGAACCTTCAAGGGTGGGTTCTACAACTCTTGATTCACATTTAACACCAACACTTACAAAAGCCTCGCTCATCGCCTTGCTTATCTTCAATGCGTCTTCTCCAATGGCGAATAAGGAAGGACCGCCACCTGCTATCGAACATCCATACGCTCCTGCATCAAGTGCAGCCTCTTTTACTTTATTGAAACCAGGAATCAACTTCGCTCTGCTAGGTTCAACGATAACGTCTCTAATACATCTCCCAAACATCTTTGTGTCTCCTATAGCGACAGACGCTACTAAGAGAGAAGCGTAGCTCACCTGTTTCATTGCGGTCTTGAATTCTACGGTTTTTGGGAGTACCGCTCGTGTTCTCCTGGTTTTTTCGGATCCCAATTCTATTATTGGTGTTACTAAAGCCATTTTGACTTTTGGTGGGGGAAGCTTGATCGCGTCATACTCAGAATTTACTACGGTAAAACCTCCAAGTAGCGAAGCTGTTACGTTGTCAGCGTGAGGGCTTCCAGATACTGATGCTTCTCCCATTGCAGCTGCGTGTATTAAATGTGCTCTACTGAGCTTCATGTCAAGAAGCACGTTGATCCCATATGCGGTTGCCGCTGCTGAGGCTCCAGAAGAGCCAAGACCTTTACCGGGTTCAACGCCCTTCTCAATGATAATATTGAAACCATGTGCTACGTTGAATTTTTCTTTTACATACTTAGCAACTGCACCACTAGAATTTTTCTCAGGTTGTCTAGGAATCTCTTTTGCACCCTTTCCTTTTACGTCCAAATAAATGGAATCTTCTGTAGTTGTTGATATCGTTACATAGTCTCCCATTCCCTTTAGTGCGATTCCAAATGAGTCGAAACCAGGACCAACATTTGCTATCGAGGCAGGTGAGTATACTACAATCTTTTTTTCAGCCACTTAACGACACCGTGAATTATTCCTTCATCGTCTAGCTTTGTAAGAATACTATATATGCCTAGTCACATGCCAATCACATATTGTAGGATAAATTCTTTAAAGTACATATATTGACTCAAACAATATTGATGTGCGCCATGTACTATTTACATTGTATCCAATGTGATAACAAATACAACGCTAATGAAGTTCGCTATACCTGTGACTGTGGTGGTTTACTAGAGGTCAAATTCGAGCGATTATCTATTGACATTAATGAATTACGAAAACGGAGGATTGGTGTTTGGAGATATCGCGAATTCCTTCCCGTGGATGTGGAAGAAAGCATAGTTAGCTTGCAGGAAGGGGGCACTCCACTTCATTATTGCTTTAGTTTCTCTGATAGTTTAAAGTCGGATGTCTATGTGAAAAACGAAGGGAGGAACCCTACTGGATCATTTAAAGATAGGGGAATGACAATTGGAGTTACGAAAGCGAAGGAATTAGGATTTAAGAGAGTGATATGCGCTTCTACAGGAAATACCTCGTCATCCTTAGCAGCATATGCAACAAAAGCCCAACTCACTGCTTATGTAGTTGTACCTTCTCACGCTATAGCATTGGGAAAAATGGCGCAGGCTCTAATCTATGGTGCTGTCGTAATTGCAATCGAAGGCAATTTTGATGAAGCCTTAAAAATTGTCAGAGAATTGAGTAGAAATAAGGGGATATACCTTCTCAATTCGATTAACCCTTTCCGCTTAGAAGGACAAAAGACAATAGCCTTCGAGATCATCGACGAATTAGGGCACGTTCCTGATAAAATTGTTGTGCCAATTGGTAATGCGGGGAACATCTCAGCTATCTGGAAAGGAATGAAAGAATACAAAGAACTAGGAATCATTGATAAATTACCTCATATGATAGGTGTTCAAGCCGCTGGAGCTAATCCGATCGCGATGATGTTAAATGAAGGATTCGAAGAGTTGCACCCCATTAGTAATCCTGAAACTGTTGCTTCAGCTATAAAGATAGGTAATCCCGTTAATTGGACTAAAGCAGTCACCGCTATAAGGGAATCAGAAGGTTTTGTTTTAGATGTGACGGATAACGAGATTCTAAGCGCTCAGTCCCAAATCGCTAATAAAGAGGGTATATTTATCGAACCAGCATCTGCAGCGTCAATAGCAGGACTTTTTAAGATTGGCACTGAAAAAATCGGAGACGAGATTGTGTGCATAACAACTGGGACTGGTCTAAAAGACCCTGACATTGTAATAGAAACTCATAAGAACAAAATTCAAAGGGTTCGTACACGCAGAGAGATCAGTAATATACTTGATCAGTAAAGACTAACATATTCTTGTTTGAACGATCATTTATTGAATACTTGATTTTTCTTCGATGGTTAACATTTGTATCCACAAATGCTGCAGATCTTATCGTGATCCCATCTCGTTACAGTGATCTTTGTCCACAGCCAATAAAGGCTTAGTAAGATAAGATAAAAGTCAGTCATCACATTTTTGAGTGCCAGATCAACAGTAACGAGTAAAGCAAAGATACTAAAAACGAATAAGATTTCCACTAAATATCGAATCATTCTCTGTTTTAGTCTCGCTAATAATGGCTTTGTCAGTCCTAGGTTTACTCCCATAATACCAAACCAAACTAAAAAATTGAATGTGTATTCGTTAATGAGCCATAATCCGAAGAGATATGAAATCATTGCAGAAAGACTTAGTAAAGCTCCAGAGAGTAGCCCATAACAACCAAGGCAAAATGTTTTATCAAGTATCTGAAACTCATGATGAGAAAATTCTTTACACATGGTGTGGTGTCCATGAACAATCTTAATATTGAATATGGTTGAGTTTTTTTTAAATTGATTTTTTCTACATTTTATTGATAGACTTTTTTCAAAGTTTGTATCCTTCTTATCATGGAACGTGGTTGAACATTGTTTTGGAAAAAGTGCAGCAAGAATCCCAAAAATGCAGATAATACAAAAGATCAATCCAGCAATTGATGTACGGATTGTAGGGCTTTCAATTGCTACGGGTTGAGAAATGATCATGACTCCAATTAAAAACGAGCTTAAAATTGAAGTAATAAGCATGAAAATCGGATAAATACTCTGTTGATGAAGCCTTGTGAGACTCAGCTCATATCAGACTCCTCAATTGACTAAGCAGATTTTGACTGATAAGATAACGGTACGTTCTTCGAGTGAAATGGTTTTGAGAGAAGATACCTGATAATCTTCTCCTCCATGATCCATAAAATTCTCTATAACAAGTGTAAAGCTCTTCTTGAATTTCTTGTCTGGTTAGGTGTTCAGTAGGCATAATGGCATGAAGCATATCATAGTGAGCCCAGTTTTCATCTTCAATCCATCCATTTTTCTCAGCGGTTTTGTAGATCTCTGTGCCTGGGAACGGTGTTAGTATTCCAAATATCGATAAATCTGGATCAATGTCATTTGCATATTTTCGCATGTTTTCTATAGATTTGCGTGAGTCGTCTCTAGCTCCTATTATGAACATGGCTTGAGCGAATATGTTATTCTTCTTTAGGATGTCCATTGCTTTACTTGAAACGTCTGGTGAAACGCCTTTTCGAAAATTATTTAATGTCTGTTTATCGTGTCTCTCTACTCCAACTAGAGCCCAGCATAATCCTGCTCTTCTCAGTTTTGGAATTAGGTTTTCATGTTTGAGTATGTCATCGCTTCTTGCTTGTATAAACCACATGATTTTTTCGCCGAGACCACGATTTACGATCTCTTCATAGATCTGCTCTGCTCGTTTTCCAAGTCCAAAGTTGTCGTCCGTTAGCCAAATGAATCTGATTCCAAGATCGTTGTAGCAATATTCCATTTCGTCCACTATTCGTTTGGCAGACTTTGTTCTACAGATTCTTCTCCAGTGAAGTGCCTGAGAGCAGAAACTACAATTGTATGTACAACCTCTTGACCCTTCGATTAATGCGTAACCAGCTTCTCGACCCACCATCATCAAGAAATGATACTTGTCAATGAAATCCTCTACAAAATGGTATCCGGGGAAGGGTAGTTCGTCAAGTTTTTCTAAGAAGGGTCTTTGATGATTATGGAGTATTTGGTTATCATGGCGAAAAGATATTCCGTCAACTTCAGAGAGAGGAAGTTTCTTTTCTCTAGCTTTTATTAGGTCGACGAGTGCTTCTTCCCCTTCACCTCTCACTATAACGTCGATCTCAGGATATTCTATTAGGCTCTTTTCTGCTGTCGCCGTGAAGTGTTGACCTCCAACAACAGTTAACACATCAGGGTTGACCTTTTTCGCAAGCTCCACAGTTCTAGCAACTACATAAGTGTTACATGTTGCTAAGGCATTTGGGGCAATAATATCTGGATCTGCATTCTCTATTCTTCTTTCCAAATTCTTCCAACTTAACTGTTCGACTTGGCAGTCTATCACTTCAATTTCAACATCAGGACGCCTGTCTTCAATGAAAGCAGCTAGCTGTAGAATGCTCAAGGGTGGAGGAAGGTAATCGCCCATTACAAACCAAACGTCTTTTGGAGGCTCAATAAATAAGATCTTCAAAGAACCACTGCCTTAGTCTCCGCTTCTTCGACGTAATAAGGCTCCAATTATGATTGATAAACCTAACAGAATAATTATCCCAGATACAAGATGAAACCATGTAACAGACCTGGAAGATAATAATCCAAACAAGTATCCAACTCCAATCCAAAAAACGGTACCCGATAGAAACTCGTATCTTATTCCCAAAGATGAATTCAAAGCATAACTTAGTATGAAAAGTAATCCTTGAGTAATCCCATAAGCGAAACTAAAGAGTTCAACTGCACTATAAAACTCGGGATGGTCGGAAATAGGCGCGGGTAAGAACAGATTATCTGTAAGGTGAACCAGTTGAAGGTCTCGGAAAAATGTTTCAATAAATGAGAATATCTGTGGGGCATTCAAATAAACTGCGCCGATTAGTAGCAAGAACAAACCGAAAGAGATCAGATTTAGGCTTCTGTCCGTTTCTGACTTTGACATGTGTTGTTCCACCAACGAATTTTAAATTAAATCATATAAATTGATGAAGTCGCTTGTTTAATGGATGCTATCTTCTTTTACGGAGTCCACGGTAGATAATCCAAAGGGCAAATGCAACAACCAAAATAGCAAAAGCACTGTCCCATCTAACCCATGGATAATATGTACTTAAAAGCCAAACAAGCCCCCAAACCAGAATTATTATGCCAATAATAAGACTCCACGTCGATCCCCTAGATGGAGCTCCAAAACACGCATCTTCCGCTCCTCTACTAACTGACTCAGCAAAATCTTCAACACCACGCTCAAATCGAATCTCCCAACCCTCCTCTGTTTCAATCTCTCCCAAGGAGGCACCACATTTAGTACAGTATAGAGAGTCATCCTTATTTTGAGAACCACACTTTGTACAGTAAGTCAATTACACACACCTCTCATTTTGTATAGAATAATTGACCTTTTTCCTTTCTTTAATATATGCTTAGCTTTTTTTTCTGAAAAACAATCTTACAGAAAGCAAATAAAATAAAAAGAGGAAAGATGGAAACGAAGTTAGCCTAAACTAGCCACAAAATCGTCTGTTCGGATTGCTGGCATGCTTAATATCTGCACTGTTCCTCTCGAACTAAACTCAACAGAGACTCTCGCAACAGTTGCATTATCGGGTGCTTCTAATACCGTAACAAAATCATATGGTCCAAGCACCGCATATTGATCCAAAACTTTTGCCCCAAATGCCTCGACTTCCTTATTGACTTCAGCGATACGGCTTGGTCTATCCTTTATTGTTTTTCTACCTTCTGCAGTTAATGTGGAAAGAAGAATGTATTTTGCCATTTCTCTCCCTATGATATAATTAGTTTATTGCATATTTTTGAATATCGTTTTGATAGTCTTTTGTACCGTAAAAGAAAGTGAGTGTAGCTGTTTTTTATGATCTTATGATATTACGAATTTAATTCTTGTCACGTAAATCTATCATGTCTTCTATGTTTGGACCATTAGATATCAACGTAACCGGAACCTTCAATTTATTCTCTAGTTGCTCAACAAATTTTCGAGTTTCCTTGGTCAATTCATTGAACGTTTTTACACCTTTATCTTCTTCCCAGAACCTGTCTACATTCGTTAAGGCGATTTGAGTTGCTCCATTTGTGACTAAAGCCCTTCTTGCTAAATCCCAGTCAAATTTACCTATTCTTCTTTTACTGCCTATAGCTACACCTGGTCTGATTTCATCCTCTTCTAATCTTGTAGTTTCATACTCATTTAATGGACCCCTTCCTGCTCGTGTAACATAAGGTTTGATGACTACAACGACTTCATCTACACGAGTAGGACCTATGCCAACATCAGCGGCGATTTGACTTGCTGTTGTGTCCTTACTTGTAACAAAAGGATAAGGACCGTGAAAAAGTGATAGACCATACCCTTGTGTTCCTTCTAATAGTACGTCACTCTTTTGATCTATTGCCTCATTTATCTCCTTAGAAACCTCGGTTACATAGAACGCAAGTTCATCGACGTCTTTAGCCAATTTGATATCTTTTTTTCTCATGGCTCTTTCTGAGTTAGCAGGTCCACATCCAGATCTCATAGATCCTATTTCTTTCGACAGATATCCATTCTCCCATTCAGATTTCTTATGTCTTTTTTCTACAATGACACAGTTACCGTCAATATGGAATCTATTCCTTATCCTTGGATCAAATTCTTCTAAATCATCTAACTCAATTGAAAGAACTTCTGGATCAATTAAAACACCTGGTCCAACAAATAATTCAATACTCATGTGTGGTGTCAGTGCTGCGCTTGGAACGTGACGAAATTCAAAACTTTTTCCTTCATGTTTAACTTCATGACCGGCATTTGGGCCGACACCACCCCGAGCAGCAATAGTTGGTCTATCAGCATACGCTAAGTATTGCGCAACTTTGCCCTTTCCCTCGTCTCCGTAGAAACCTCCAACTACAATATATACAGACATATAGCAATCACCTAAGAAGCTATTCAAATAAAAGTTTACTTCACGATAAAAACTTTGAAAACGAGTACAAAATTGAAGAAAAGCGTAATACCCAATTCTTTTACCTTATTAATGTTAACTGATTTTCATCTGATGTTTTCGCAAAGTCACTTCAGCTGCTAATGTCACAACTTCCCATGAATCTGCAACAGGCGGTGAATAACACGCATCAATTTGTACAAGCTCTTCAAGAGTTACCTGTTTTTGAATTCCTAATGCTAACATATTGATCCTTTGAGCTACATTCTCAGTCCCAATTATCTGTGCGCCAATGACTCTGCTGGAACTTGTATCCGATATGATTTTCACATCAATTTCCTGTGTCCCAGGAAAATATTCGGCTCGAGTCTTTCCCCTCACACTTCCTGAAACAGTTTTCATTTCGTTTTTCTCCGCTTTATTGGTTGTTAATCCTGTGGCTCCAATTTCTAAATCAAAGGCTTTCAATACAGCTGAACAGAGAACTCCTTTGAAAACGGACTGTCCACCAGCAGCATTTATACCTGCAGCTTTTCCCTGTCTCATGGCGGTTGTTCCTAACTGGCAGAGTGTAGGTTGATCAGTTATCATGTTTTTAGACTCGACACAGTCTCCTGCTGCATAGATATCTGGTATTGTAGTTTGCATCTTTTGATCGACAACGATTCCCTTTGTTGAACCAATTGTTAACCCCGCTTGAATTGCTAGTTCTGTTCTAGATAGTACTCCTGTCGCTATTATTACAAGATCAGCGTCGAAACTTTCTTCACCTACTATGACTTCTTCCACCTTTTCTTTTCCATCGATCTCATCAACCGCCTTGCCAGTGATTATCATTACACCTTTCTCTACTATTATTCCCTGTGTTTTTTTGGCCATATCTTGATCTAGCAATGTGGGTAAGATTTGAGGCGTCATCTCTACAATCAACGTTTTTACACCCCTAATAGACAATGCGTGAGCCAATTCCAGACCTACAAAACCTGCTCCTATGATCACTGCTTGCTTACCTGCTACGGCTTGTCTGGAAATTAATCGCCCGTCTTTGATGTTTCTTAACGTGTATACTTCTCTTTTTTTAATGCCTCTGATTGGTGGAATAAATGGCTTTGCGCCTGTAGCTAAAATCAATTTATCATACGAAACGGTTTCTGTTTTTCCTTCAGCATCTTCAATAATTACGACTTTCTCATTTGGCTTTACATACTTTACAGTTGTTTGAGTTAGCAAATCGAGCTTCATCATTTGAAAATATGAATGAGGGAAAATTACTAGGTCTTCGAATCTTGATATATCCCCTGATATTACATATGGTAAACCACATCGTGAATATGGTGGATACGATTCTTCTGTTATTAGAGTGATGTTGGCTTTACGATCTATTTTTCTTGCCGCTGATGCTGCGCTTACTCCCGCAGCGTTACCGCCAACAATTACAATCCTGTTTTCCATAAACTGTATCTCCTATGAGTGTTTAATCGTGAGATTATCAGATTTATGCAATTGAGTAATAGAGGGGTACATTATAATTTGATTTTTTATTATTAATACTGATAATAAATCCACTCAACCACGTCACTTTCGCTGAGTTTATACTTATCTGCGCTTACTAGAGCGTGCTCTCCATTTACTGAGAAGACCCACCACCTATTGTTGTTTTCTGCATTGTTAACAACGTCATTAACTGAATTTACAAGAGATGCGTTGAAATCTTCATAATATGTAGCATCTATTTGTGCGACAGCTCTAAGCGCATCAAGAACGTTTGCTCCATTAAATAAGTAGATCTCAGGATATGTTTCAATGGTTTCATTATCGTAATCAATGATTATTTTAATTTGAAGCAACGGCCCTCTAATTTCAGAGTATCTTTTTCTCCAGATTTCTGCTTCTTGATGGTAGTATAAGGTAGCAGCTGAAGCTATTCCAGACCATAATAGAAAAAGGACAGCTAGCAACTTCCAAGTTCGATTAACTTTAAACAATTATCAATCTCTCCTTAACCTTCGACATTGCCTTGACAAGTGGTAATGCAATAACTGAAAACAGAATTAAATTGCTAATCTCATGAATTACGCCAAACCATGGAGGCAATAGCCATCCCGAGACTATGGCTGTAATAATTGGCAAATTGAAAATTTTTGCGTAAACTATGTTTGTTATAAGGTCATAAGCGGTAGAGAGCACAAGACCCAAAATACCAAACTCTATGTTAAAATTGCTTGGTCGATGAAATTTTATGCCTTTTCTTATGACTCCGCCTACCACTCCAAAGATAGTTTCTCCTATTATGCAGGATGCTAGGATAACAATATTGAAGCCAAGCGGATTAATAACACCGTAAACCATCCACGAAAGTGTTGCTACAGAAGCTCCCGCGAAAGCTCCAAAAGAAAAACCAGTAACAAAAACTAGTAGATCCATAAGATTGATGTTTGGTACTGCGCTCATCACGTAGTTTGTACTCACACATAGGGCAGTTAGAGCCCCTATTAATGCAATTTTTTTCGCTGCGCTCTTGGTTTGTAGGATATTCATCCTACTGAAGGGGTAAGAGCATTACATATTAAAGTTTGCTTGCAAATACAAAAGATACTTATACCTTTTCTATCACTCGTATGTCACCAATTGCATAAATTAGAGCTTCGACAAAGGATAGTTCGTATTGGAATAAATTCCAGTACTAGAGCTTCCCTCCTAACGAATGCAATTTAGCAAAAAAAGGCAATGAATGAGTCCATGGTTTGGATCAGCCTTTAAGCTTCATTGAAGCAGTTAACGAATGATAAGGTGAGCGTGTTACTTGTATGGGAAAGAGACGTACCGGCAGTGTTAGTAGAATAGCGGCAAGGCTGATTAAGGACTATCCTGATCGCTTCACAAATAATTATGATGAAAATAAGAAGCTTCTAGATGAGTTAATATACTTCCCTAGCAAGGTTCTGCGTAACAAAGTTGCCGGATACATTATACGCCTAAAGAGGGTGCGAACAGTATATGACCAAGGGGACGCCTTCACGAGGTAAACACCATAAGACGAGAGTCATCAGATGTCGAAGATGTGGTCGCAGATCATACCACATACGACACAAAACTTGTTCTGCATGTGGCTATGGTAGCTCTACAACTATTCGACGCTTTAATTGGCAGACGAAAAATTTAGTGCGGAGTAGAAGACTCAAGTGATCCAGATGAGTGTTAAGGAGAGAGCGTAACAGAATGACTGTCATAGATGCTTCAGGTCTCATTCTTGGAAGACTATCGACTGTTGTGGCCAAGAAGATATTAAATGGAGAAGAAGTGATAGTCGTAAACGCTGAAAAAGCCATAATAAGCGGAAAAAAGAAGATGATTCAAGGAAGATTTCAGAAGCGTCTCTCAACAAGAACTTTAGCTTCACAAAAGAAGGCACCGAAACATCCAAGAACACCAGAAAATTATCTAAGACGAACCGTTAGAGGCATGCTTCCATGGAAAGCGCCCAAAGGCAAACGCGCTTATAAACGGTTGAAGGTGTATGTAGGCGTACCTGACGATCTTAAGGATGCTCCAAAAGAGTCCATATCAAAAGCGAAAAAAGATGTCGAGTATTACACGACCGTCGGTAAACTTCTTGAGAATTATGGTTGGAAGAACCGCAGTATAAAGTTGAAACCTAACGCGTAGCACTTAATAATTAACGTATTATTGTTCATTAATGATTTAGTTATATATCTGACTATGTGTTATCATAACAAGCTCGATATTGTCATTGGGTGATAAAATTTGGACATTTTGGATCTCCTGATGCAACCTCTTAATGCGATATTTGAGTGGATTACTTTATACTTTAATCAATTGCTAGTTACGGCGATTTCCACTGTCATCATAGTTATCATTTACTTGCTTGTAGATAGGTGGATCACTCAGTTAACCGATAAAGACATTGTTGAAAGTCATTTAGCCCACATATTTCGAACGGTTGCTCGTGGTGTTGGCATTATCTTAGTAACCACAGTTATCATCATCCAATTTGGGTGGACTTATGGAGCCATTGCAGCATTACTGACTACTGGTGGTGTAACCATCTTTGGTTTTGCAGCTATAAACACAATAGGCAATGCGATTGCAGGCTTAATTGTAATGTCAAGTCAACCATTTAGGGTCGGAGATAGAATACTTTGGAAAGGACAATTCGCAGACGTAGCGTCAATACAACTCATTTACACAAAGATGGTAACTCTTGATAACGTGGTTGTTTCGGTTCCAAATCAAAACTTGCTAGGGCTTGAGATCCATAACTTCGGAAGATTAAAAGTGATAAGAAGGCATTGTGCGGTCTCTATTGGATTTCAACATAATAGTGATGAAGTAGAGGCGATTTTACTTAAAGCAGCTAGAAAAGTTGATGGTGTCTTATCTATCCCCGCACCATATATATGGATAACTAACTTTCGAGACTATGCAGTTGAATACTCAGTATACGTTTTCATAATGCATGTACGGAGACTGCAATATATAGATGCGGACCTGAAGAAATCTGTCTTACAGGCTTGTAAAGAGAACAATATCGACATTAGTACTCCATTATTGCTGAAAACGGTTCATGACGAAGTAGAGTTCACGAAGGAAAATCAAGAAAACAATTAAATTTTTTATCATTTAAACCTACTCCAAACACACCGTTAAGTCGTCGATATACCTTATTTCTTTGGAAAAGGATTACAGTTGGAACCACGTTGACAGAATATTTTTCCCAAATAGGGTTTAAAAAACGGTCTATTTTAACTCGTAGGAACTTCTCGTCTCCTCTTTTTTGGGCATGTTTATTGAATATTGGTAAAAAGCTTCTGCAAAAAGGGCACCATGAGGAGTAGAAAAGGACAAAAACTTTTTCGCTCCCTCTCAGAACGTTGTCGAGATCATTTTCGTTATCAGTCTCTTTTATAGACAAAGAATTCCTCACGTTAAAATTTATCATTTTAAAAGAGCTACCTACCGCTCTTACTAAAACTTACTCTAAAAATCTGATTAAATGAAACACTAAGCGATTTAGAACAATAATACACGTTACTATTTGAGAAATATTATAA
>Ga0209635_10003294_pt1 | contig 12557 bp, 12 predicted proteins | sample DeeMarSWOR230_32_FD_187463 | JGI IMG/M metagenome (GOLD analysis project Ga0209635, IMG submission 187463) | Marine sediment microbial communities from White Oak River estuary, North Carolina - WOR-2-30_32 (SPAdes) (version 2) | ecosystem: Environmental > Aquatic > Marine > Intertidal zone >...
ATCGAATTTTTCACTGATGTCAAAGGCATATGGCATAAAGTCATAGGCTTCCTGACTATCGCTAGGCTCCAACATAGGCACTTTGGCAAATTTAGCATAGTGACGGTTGTCCTGTTCGTTCTGCGAGCTATGTATTCCAGGGTCGTCGGCGGAAACTATAACCATTCCACCATTAATGCCTGTAGTCGAAGCAGCCATAAAGGGGTCACTAGCCACGTTTAGCCCCACATGCTTCATAGATACTATGGCTCGGATTCCTGCGTAGGCTGCCCCCAAAACCAACTCCATAGCTACCTTTTCATTCGTTGACCATTCGGCATAAATATCATCAAATTTCGCCAAGGCTTCAAGTATCTCTGTGCTGGGTGTGCCAGGATAGGCTGCAGCTACCATTACACCAGCATGATAGGCTCCCAAAGCTAAGGCTTCGTTGCCCGATAATAGTTTCTTTATCTTCACCACAGCTAACTAGAACGGAGCCAGCGGTCGGATTCGAACCGACGACCGGCGGTTTACGAAACCGCTGCTCTACCCCTGAGCTACACTGGCATAGCGGTAGTATATCTGAAACTAATGACAGTGACAAACGATATGAGCTAAAGGATCAAAGCTACTCAAGTAGCCAAATCAAACCACGTCTTTCTCTAAAACAGGCTGTTGATGGGTATCCGTTATCGTATTATTAATCAGACAGTGAGGGAGTCTGTAAGACTGAATTATATGGGTTCAATATAATCTGACATTTCCACCATGAATGTGTTCCTAAAGTCGCCCATGCTTACTTCATAAATTCCTGGCTCAAGATTAGTTAAAGTAACATTAACCTTCTCACATGCCCCAGGGGCTACGGTTACCTCTTCCGAGACCAAGACTTCGTCTCTCAGTTTAACTTCCAGTTTCTCGGCACCAGTACTTCCCCCACCGTTAGTCACCTCAGCCGTAATACTAACATGGCCCCCCTCCTTAGCCCGCCGCGGGTCGATATCAATAGCGCTAACACTAAGTTTGGCCGGAGAAATAAAAAATGTTCCTTCTAAGCCATCAACCTCTACATTGTATTCGCCGGCAGTATTCTCAGCCACAGCAAAAGTCGCTAGTTCAGTTCTCCCAGGGGCTAAGTCGATGTCCAGCTTGCATACTTCCACACCATTTATCCTCAATCCCGCCTTATAAACGCCACGGGTATTGCCAACATTGGTTACTCTGAATGAAATGCTCACCGTCTCCCCCTCCCTGGCTTCAATTGGACTAATCATAAACTCACCCAGGTCGAAAGTGGCTTCTGCCACCACCGTACTTATTACCTGCTTAACGGGCTCATCTACCTTAACTGGCTCATCCACTTCGCCACGCCTCGCCCGCCTCATAACCGCAAAGGTAAGCGCCAAAACACCTGCGCCTATGCCCAAGCCTATCAGTATTGCTATTATGAGTTCGAAGCTCATTTCACCCAGATCACGCTGTAGTTGCCCCAAACAAAGCAAGCCTTATTGGCAAACCACTGCTTTTCCATTACATCTTTACAACAGGTATTATAAAGCAACAAGCTTATGGCTTCAACAAAAGGGGCAGGTCTTGCATCGCGCATTCTCATCTCTAGTTAAGAGTACTATTTAGGCACGCACGGAGCTCTTACTTTATGGAAGACTTTTATTCTTCCTCTACAATTTGGCGAGGTGATACTACAACCACCTGTTAAGCAAAATAAGCCCCACCATACGAGCTAGAGAACTCCTTCTTACCGCTTTCGAATGAGAAGGGACTTTACTAGATGTTGCTTCGCAAGGCCCGACCCATTCTTATCTGCCATATCGGATTTCCCACTCTTTCAGCTCAGTTTTATAGTCCTCAAGCAGCCCCATGTACCCGGCAACAGCTCCTTTTATCCACTCTATACCATCATCCCCAAGCTCCCTCACTATCTTAGCCGGGGCACCCATAACTACCGACCTTGGTGGAATCTTCATATCTATTGTGAGTATAGAACCCGCAGCAATTAGCGAATCCTCACCTATCTCTACGCCACGTAAGATTACAGAATTTGTCCCGATAAACACGCCCCTCTTGATAGCCCCTCCATGTACTTTGGCACCGTATCCTATTATCGAATGTCCTTCTAATGTAATTGGGTCCTGCACTACAGGGTGTAGAACAGAATTTTCTAGAATATATACGTTCTCACCTATATAAACCTGGTTGAAATCGCCTCTCAAAACTGCATTTGCCAGAACCAAAACATTACTGCTAATCACAACATCACCGATCAATGTGGCGCTATTCATAACAAATGCGTTGGCAGCTATCTTCGGTTTTTTGCCCTTGAACTCTATTATCGGCATGCTCTAAGAAATTATAACCGATAACTCCTTAGTATGAAATAACATTTTACCCGCGAGCTTTGTTTTTGAACAAAATTACTCTGGCTGCTACCAAAGCTAATAAACCCGAGAATAGAAGAGCTTTCCTGCCGTCGGGCATGGGACTCCAAAAGCTTCGCCAGATGGAATCCATTGCCTCTCTCAGCTTAATCTCAGGAAACTGGAACCGACTTTCACCTGTCTCAGGGTCTCGCTGGTAAAACTTGACTTTAGCATTCTCAATCGAGGACTCATCTTTACCCTCATAGTCCACCCAGATATGTATGGGAGATAAATTAACTCGATAGGGGATATTTCTCGCTTCAAAAATAGAGGCTAGAACCAAAGCACGGGCCTTACAATCCCCCTTTCCTTTCTGCAACACTTCCTTAATCGTAGGGAAATACCAGGGCACGCCATAAAGCTCCCAATCGTAGTGATAGGGTATTCTAGCCAAGACCGTCTCCTCGATAGCTGCAGGGGCAGAAGGAAAATCATCAAGCATAAATTCAATAGTGCCGGGGTCAACATCGAGGTTAAATACCCTTTGAACGCTGATAATTAACTTCAGAGGATTGGGATATAACGCGAAAAGAATCCACAGTATCAAGAATAGCGGAAAATAGCTCCGAAAAACTCTCTTAAGAGGATGCTCTCTGACATCAAAGTGATCTAACGTAGCTGCAATCTCACCCGACCTACTGGCAGTATTTTCTACTGACATATGACAAAACCTTTTACTCTGGTTTGCGAGAATCTAGGCAAATATAATATTGAGCCACGAAAATGTCTGGTCCTTACTTCCTACTGCGTTTCTCGCCCTCTATCTTCCGCAAAGTCTTTTCATCGAGACCAAAGTGGTGGGCTATTTCGTGGCGCACTACTTCCTCTATCTTCGCTTCAATTTCTCCACCAAGGCGGCATTGTGCCTCTATGGGCCTTTGAAAGATGCTTATCTTGTCAGGCAAGACCATTCCATACCCCCGGCCTCGCCTGGTTTGAGGCACACCCTGGTAAAGGCCAAGCAACTGCTTGGGATGGCTGAGTTTAGTCTGTCTCAGTTGCCGTGGTGTAGGCCAATCTTCTACCACGACATCAACATTTTCCAGTTTGCGTTGAAACTCCGGTGGCAAATTATCGATCGCCCTCGCTACGAGAGCCTCAAATCTCTCCCTCTGCATATCTACAAATCACCGATATTACCAGCAAGTGCAATATTCCTACCATCATTCTAGCATGTGAGGCTCCTGGTAGATAAGCAAATAGCGAGTAATGGTATCATTAAAACCTGGCCTTTCATATTTGTTAAGCTGTGCGTGGCATAACAGCCACTTTTTTCTAACGAGACATGAGATAATTACTGAAAGCCGTGATACAATAAATCCTAGAGGCTGTCCAGACGTTTTTGGGACGACACTGAGGCGCAAGATGAATGTGGGGCACTGGAATCATTATTTCATGGCGGTTCCCGGTGCCCTTTTTGATTTTAGTCACTGACGCGTCCCTGAAAGGTAATGCCTAGTTAAGAGATTGGAGGAGGTGAAACCATGAGAAACAGAACGGTAAAGGGAAAAAGGGTTGGGATCGCTATCTTGGCAATAGCATTGGCAGCCCTGCTTTTATTTACTGCTTGCGCCCCAGGGCCACCCGCGGAAAAGGAAAAGGTGGTGGAAATTGGCATGATAGCACCTCTTACCGGTGGTGCTGCTTCCTCGTTCCAAGTAGCAGTGAAACAGTGGGACAATTACCTCAGAAACTTCGAAGAAAAAGGTGTTCCTGGATTGAGTCTCCCGCCCGGAGTCACCATCGAACCAATATGGTTAGACGACGCGGGTGAATTAGCCCGGGGAATCAGCGTCTACAACAGGCTTCTGGAGCGTGGTGTACCAATGGTTGTGGTAGGGTGGATCTCAACCCTCGAGACCTTAAAACCAAGATTTGAAAAAGATCAAGTCCCTGCCATTGCTTGGGGAGTAACAGATGCTATGATGTATCCTCCGGGCTGGATTTACGGCTTCTATCCCACTGAATCGGAGAGATTTGCCATCCTGTGTGACTGGATTATGGAAAATTGGCGTGGGGAAAGACCGCCTGGATCAGGCTTTATAGGGCCAGACCTCGCGTGGGGGAGAGCATGCGAAGTGACGGGGGCAGAGTATGCCCGGAGCATAGGCATAGAAATGCTGCCTATGGAACTCGTTCCTGTGGTATCCCTGGATAGCTCTGTTCAATTGTTGAGGCTAGCTGATGGAGGCGCAGATTTTATTTACATCACTACCTACTGGAGTTCAGCGCTGCCGATTATGAGGGATGCTGAGAGGCTGGGACTCACGGAAAAGATACGCTTTGGTGGCTATGAAAATAGCCAGGCAATAGAACTTATTGAGGCGCTAGGGCCTGCTGGCGAGGGCTATTTTGCTACGAGGGCTTATCCCTGGTACAAGGAAGTGCCAGCTCTGGCAGATATGCTCGTCAGCCGTGACGGGAGGCTGGACGCAGTAACGGCTGACGGTGCACTGAACCTGTTACTCTTACCCACGACAATTGAAGCCATAAGGAGAGCGGTAGAAGAAGTGGGCTATGAAAACCTGGACGGCCGTGCCGTAAAAGAAGCCTTGGACAGCATCAAGGACTTTGATCCCCATGGTATAGGTAAGACAATTACCTACACCCCTGAGGACCACAGGGGCTCTGCGACGGTGAGGATATACGAGGTACAGGGTGGGGAGGCAGTTCCCGTGACCGATTGGCGAGAGGCTCCCATGCTTGTGTCAAAGGAGTGATGAATTATCCCGAAAAAACATGGAGGATTATCGATGTGTGCTAACAAATTCAATCTGAGAGACAAGGTGGCAGTGATAACCGGGGGCAGCAGGGGAATAGGAAGGGCCATTGCCTTGGGCTTCGCTGAACATGGGGCCGATGTAGTGGTGGCCAGCCGAAAGCTGCCCGATCTGGAGAAGGTGGCCCAGGAGATCAGAGGGAGAGGAAGAAGGTCTCTGGCCATAGCAGCTCATATGGCTAAGAAAGAGGACATTGAGAACTTAATAGCACAAACAGTTAAAGAATTTGGGCGAATCGACATTCTGGTCAATAATGCCGCTACCAATCCTGTCTTTGGACCACTTATGGACCTCAGTGAGGAAGCGTGGGACAAAGTCATGGAACTTGGCCTCAGAGGCTATTTCCTCTGCAGCAAAGCTGCTGCCAAGGTGATGATAGAGGGGGGCAAGGGAGGCAACATCATCAACATGGCCACTGATGGGGCGTTCAGGGCGGGCCCAGGGATGGGAGCTTACTGCGTCAGCAAGGCTGGTGTGGTAATGCTGACTAAAGTCTTAGCTGTAGAGCTGGGCCAATACAGTATAAGGGTTAATGCAATTGCCCCCGGTCTGGTTAAAACGAGGTTCTCAACCGCCATATGGTCATCACCTGAAATGATGGATATGGTAACGAGGTCACTTCCCATGAAACGGATTGCCGAAGCCGACGAGATAGTTGGTGCAGCGATATTTCTGGCTTCGGGTGCCTCTAGCTATGTAACAGGTAGCACGATATCCGTCGATGGTGGTTCAATGGCCTGAGCCAGGAACATCGGATAAAGTCCTTGCAGGAGGTAAGCAATGGCACTAAAGACGGTAGAGCAATATAAGCAGAGTCTCAAGGACGGAAGGGTTTTGTATTGGAAGGGACAGAGAATTGAGGATGTCACCGAGCATCACTATGTAAAACGCGGTATGGGGCCATGTCTTAACGAGTATATCATGAGTCAAGACCCGCGCTATACCGACCTCCTTTGCGACAGGGACGAAAAGGGGGAGCTTGTTAGCTTCGTGTTTAAGCCGGCAAGAAGTGTCGAAGACCTTTTGAGGAGGAGGAAGATTACTCAAACCCTGTTCCGTGCAGGCGGCGGCAGTGCCAGATTCACCGGCATCGATGCTCTTCACGCCATGACTGCTGCCAGTTACCGCATGGATGAGGCCATGGGGACCTCCTATGCGAAGCAAGTTGAGGCCTTCCGGGATTATTGCTTAAAGACAGACCCTACGCTTGTCGTGGCGATGACCGATCCAAAGGGTGACCGAAGTCTCCGCCCCTCAAAGCAGCAACAGCATCAGGATTACTACCTCAGAATCGTCGATCAGACTAAAGACGGGATAGTGGTGAGAGGCGCCAAGGCACATATAAGTTTCGCTCCTTTTGCCAACGAGGTGCTTGTAATGCCCTGCCGGAATATGCCCACCGAGGCGGACAAGGATTACGCCGTCGCCTTTGCTATTCCGGTGAGCACCAAGGGGGTCAGCCTGATTTGCCCCGCTCCGGAGCCTGCCGAGGAAGATAATCCTTTTGACTTTCCTTTGAGTTCAGGCTTTGTCAGTTCTGATGTCATCGTCGTATTTGACGATGTTTTTGTTCCAATGGAGAGGGTCTTTATGAAGGGTGAGTGGCAGTATTCCGGCAACTTCACCTATATGTTTGGCAACTTCCATCGCCTCAGTGCCGATGCCTACAAGGCTGTGGAGCTTGAGATTCTGGTAGGGGTAGCGGCCCTGATAGCGGAATATAATGGGTTGGAAAAAGCCTCTCATATTCTAGAAAAGCTCTCCTGGCTCATGTGGTATGCAGAAGCAACCGAGGGTTTGGGGCTGGCAGCGGCTCAAAATTGCCTCTTCGACCCCAGCTCCGGGATGGCCTACCCTAACCCTATGCTCTCAAATGCAGCTAAGTTTTTCTTTGCCGAAAACTACCATCAGGCAATTAAGCTGGTTCAGGATATTGCTGGTGGGATTGTGGTAACATGCCCTTCAAGGGAGGATTTTCTCAACCCTGAGACTCGCGATGTACTTGAAAAGTATCTTGGGGGCAAGGCAGGGATACCTACAGAGGACAGGATACGGGCGATAAAGCTGATCAGGGAGCTAGGCTCTGCCTTTCATGCGGTTAGCACACTCCACGCGGAGGGATCTCTTTTTGCTCAGAAGCTCTCATTTTATGCGCTGGGCGAGTGGAATAGGTACAAGACGGCAGCAAAGAGGGCTGCGGGAATTCCACTGAAAGAGGAAGAGACGCATCCCATGTATCAAGGGTTGCCGAATTTCGGCCGTCAAGAAGGAAGTGGAGCCTGAAAATAACGAGAGCCTCAAATCTCTCCCTCCCCATATCTACAAATCACCGATATTACCAGCAAGTGCAATATACCTGCCATCATTCTACCATGTGAGGCTCCTGGTAGATAAGCAAATAGCGAGTAATGGTACCACTAAAACATGGCCTTTCATATTTGTTAAGCTGTGCGTGGCATAGCAGCTACTTTTTGCTCACGAGACATGAGATAATTATAGTAGTTTAGCCCATGTTATCCCATGTCAAGGTGAGCTTTCTTGACGAAGGGTGATAAATGGGATAGGCTATTAATTTAAATCTGAAAAGGAGATAGGTTAAATTGCAGTGCCGGGGCATCAGAGGCGCTATCACGGTTCCAGCAAATGATAAAGAGAGCATCATAGCTGCAACTAAGAAGCTGCTTCAGGAAATAGCACGGGCTAACAAAATTGAACCCGAGGACGTAGCTGCTATCTTTTTCACCACCACGTCAGACCTAAATGCTGAGTTTCCTGCCGCAGCAACGCGGGAGCTAGGATGGCCACCCAATCTAGCTTTGCTTTGCGGACATGAAATGAATGTTCCCAACGATCTGCCTCGCTGCCTGAGAATTCTGATGCTCGTAAACACTGAAAAAGGACCTGAGGAAATCACGCATGTTTATTTAGGGGAAGCGGAAGGGTTAAAGAACAAAGCATCACAGTCTATTGGAGGTAACACATGATTGTAGTCATGAAAGTCGGCTGCAGCCAAGATGAAATCAGAAGAGTTACGAAACGAATCGAAGATGCTGGCCTGAAGGCACATATATCACAGGGTATTGAACATACCGTTATCGGCGCACTGGGGCAAGTTTTTCCTGAACTTCGCGATGCATTGGAATTACTCCCCGGGGTGGATCAGGTCATACCTGTGAGCAAACCCTACAAACTTGCCAGTCGGGAGTTCCACCCCCAAGACACCGTGTTCGAACTAAATGGCGTGGCCATCGGTGGCAACGAAATAGTCGTCATGGCTGGACCCTGTGCTATAGAAAGCGAGGAACAACTTTTGGCCACTGCTCGAGCGGTCAAAGCAGCTGGTGCCACTGTACTGCGCGGTGGCGCCTTTAAACCACGCACCTCACCCTATCAATTTCGTGGATTAGGCGAAAGCGGACTCAGAATACTGGCAAAGGTAGGAGAGGAAACTCAAATGCCCATAATTACCGAGGTTATGTCGCCAAACGATGTTGATTTAGTAGCCAAATATGTCGATATACTGCAAATTGGAGCTAGAAATATGCAGAACTTTATTTTGCTCGATGAGGTGGGGAGAATAAAGAAGCCAGTGTTGCTCAAACGTGGTTTGTCATCTAACATCCAAGAATGGTTATTGGCCGCTGAATATATTCTGGCCCAAGGGAATGAGCAAGTTATTCTTTGTGAAAGGGGTATCAGAACCTTTGAAACTTATACCCGTAATACTATGGACCTTAGTGCTATACCAATTATCGAAAAGGTCAGCCATCTGCCCATTTTCGCCGACCCCAGTCACGCCACAGGTAAATGGTATCTAGTACCCCCACTAGCATTAGCAGCAGTAGCTGCCGGGGCAGACGGGCTTCTAATAGAGGTCCATCCTAACCCTGACCTAGCGCTGGCAGATGGTCCTCAATCACTTACCTTTGATAACTTTCGCCTCCTTATGTCTCAATTACTGCCTATAGCCAAGGCTATGAATAGAAAACTAGCTACTCCAAGTGCGAGGATCAAATCCTGAGAGCATGGAAATTGAACAAGAACTAGCTAATCTGGCCCCTCAAAAGGAAACAATCCTTACCATAGGCGTGTTTGATGGCCTTCACGCGGGACATCGCTACCTTCTGGAAAAATTGAAGCAGCGCGCAGCAGAGAAGAATCTACTTAGCGTAGTAGTTACCTTTAACCCCCACCCCCAATCGGTGTTACATCCGCAAAACGAGCTAGCTTGGCTAAGCGATGTGGAGAACAGGACCAAGTCCCTTAAAGAGCTAGGCATTAACATGGTCGCAGTGCTACCTTTCACCCCAAAGGTAGCTCAGCTAAGTGCCCAAGAGTTTATCTCCTTGCTTAAGAAACAGCTCAGGATGCAAGCTATTATGGTGGGACCCGACTTCGCTTTAGGACGAGGCCGGGAGGGCAATATTGACATACTCCGCTCACTCGGACGTGAAATGAAGTTCAGCGTGGAAGTTATCCCCCCATTTACAATCAATGGCGAAGTAGTCAGCAGCACTCTCATCCGCCAATCATTAGCTCAAGGCGATATGAGAAAGGTAGAAAGGTTAATGGGGCGCTATTTTCAACTGGGAGGCAAAGTCATCACTTCCGACAAACGTGGCCGAGTTTTGGGATTTCCCACCGCTAACTTGGATATAAAACCACAACAGGCAGTACCAGGCAATGGCATCTATGCTACTATCACACAGGTAGATGGCAAGCAATTCCCTTCAGCAACTAATGTTGGCATCCGCCCCACCTTTGGGGAGGGGGAAAAAACGGTGGAAACTCACCTGTTAAACTATAAAGGTGATTTATATGGCAAAGAGATAAGGGTAGGATTTGTGCAAAAATTACGGGATGAGCAGCGCTTTCCCTCTTCCGAAGAGCTAAAGACACAAATGGGAAAAGATATTCTAGAAGTAGAAGAAATTTTAGCCCAAGATTTGAAATGAGTAATACAAGGTTTACAACCATTTTGAAACGAGGAGTAGCGGAAATTATAAGAGAGCCAGAGCTAGCAAGGCTACTGAACTCGGGAAGAATTTTGAACCTAAAGCAAGGCTTTGACCCTAGTGCTCCTGACATCCACCTAGGACACGTGGTGGGCTTAAGAAAGCTGCGTCAATTTCAAGAACTGGGGCATAAAGTCATTCTTATAGTCGGTGACTGGACAGCGCGAATTGGTGACCCAAGTGGTCAGTCAGCCACCCGCCCCATGCTTTCCCCCGATGAAATAAAGAGCAATGCTCAAACTTACATGGAACAATTTTTTAAAGTGGTAGACAAGGATAAAACAGAGGTAAGATGGCAAAGCGAGTGGTTTTCCCAATTCACTTTGGATGACGTAATTAAACTTACTGGCAAATTTACCGTAGCCCAACTTCTAGCTAGAGAGGATTTCAATAAGAGGTATGGTTCTGGCAACCCCATATCTCTAACTGAAATGCTTTATCCTTTGCTTCAGGGCTATGATTCAGTAGCTATCCAAGCCGATGTTGAATTCGGTGGCATTGACCAGAAATTTAATTGCCTTGTTGGCAGAGAGCTACAGCAGAGCACGGGGCAACCTCCCCAGCAAGTTTTCCTTGTTCCCCTCTTGATTGGCACTGATGGTAGTCAAAAGATGAGCAAGAGCTTAAATAACCACATAGGCGTGGCTGAACCTCCCCAGGAAATATACGGCAAGGTGATGTCTATCCCCGACCCTCTTATCCTGGATTATTTTGAGCTGGTGACCGATGTTCCTGAGAAAGAAATCGCTGAGTTCAAGGAGCAATTTAAAACTCACTCAGTTAACCCCATGAACCTTAAAAAACGATTGGCTCATGAAATTGTAAGACAATTCCATGATGAAGAGGCGGCTGATGAAGGAGAAGAGCATTTTGTCAGGGTATTCCAGAAGAGGGAGACGCCTAAGGAAATACACACAGTCGAATTACATGATACCATTGCCATCAGGGATAAGGTTGAAATTGAGGTTTGGAGAGACATTACAAGCTTGCTATCTGATGCTGGTTTGGTCAAGAGCCGATCAGAAGCAAAGCGCCTGCTAGCCCAAGGTGCTATTGAGATTGATGGAGTGAAAGTCAGCACCGATAAAGTGATTTTGAAGGATGGAAGTATTATAAAGGTAGGCAGACGGGGGTTTCTGAAAATGGTGGATAGTGCGAAAAGGAACTGGGAAACTGCTAATTCATAAAAAGGAGTTTAAAAATGCAGCTACGTGTTCCAGGACCAACACCTTGCCCGCCACAAGCTCTTCAAGCCATGGGGCGGCAAATGATAAACCATCGGGGGGGAGAATTTGGCGAAATTCTCAGGTCAACAACGGAGAAACTAAAACAAGTATTTCAGACCAAAGGAGATGTTTTCCTACTTACCGCTTCAGGCACTGGTGGCATGGAAGCAGCTATTGTCAATACCCTGTCGCCGGGCGACAGGGTTTTATCTATCTCCAACGGATTTTTCGGTGAGCGATTTGGCGATATTGCCGAACAATATGGTGCTAAAGTAATCCGCCTCGACTTTGAATGGGGGAAACCAGTTGACCCCGATGTAGTAGACAAGGCATTAGAAGCAGATGGCGACATTAAGGCGGTGTTGGCAACGCACAATGAAACATCCACAGGGATGACCAGCAACCTTAATGAGATAAGCGCTGTGGTCAATAAATTCGATAAAGTTCTCTTAGTTGACGCTATCTCAAGCCTGGGCTGCATCAATTTACCTACCGATGACTGGCATTGTGATGTAGTGGTTACTGCTTCCCAAAAAGGATGGATGGTACCTCCAGGGCTAGCCATGGTCAGTGTAAGTGAAAAGGCCTGGCAAGCTCATGCCCAGGCTAAAATGCCACGCTATTATTGGGATTTTTCCAAAGCCAAAGATTTTCTTCAGAAAGGCCAAACTCCCTGGACACCGGCTATTTCCGTCTTTTATGCTCTAAATACCACTTTGGATTTGATGTTAAGCGAGGGACTAGACAATATATTCGCCCGGCATGCTCGAATAGCCCAAATAGCCAGAGATGGAATAAAATCGCTGGGATTATCACTTTTCCCTGAAGAGGATTATGCCTCCAACACAGTGACAGCAGTGAATGCCTCTGACAAGATTGATGTCCCTAAATTAATTCAGGTACTCAGGGAGGAGTATGATGTAGTCATTGCTGGAGGCCAGAAGAAGCTAGCGGGCAAAATATTCCGTATTGGCCATCTCGGTTCCGTGTACGACGATGATATTAAGTTGGTATTGGAGGCGTTAAACAAAGCTCTGCCCTCCACCTACCATCATTCCGCACGTAGTGAAGAACCTCAGAGTTAAAATTTAAAAGACGATGAAAATTTTAGTCGCT
>Ga0209635_10003296_pt1 | contig 12553 bp, 10 predicted proteins | sample DeeMarSWOR230_32_FD_187463 | JGI IMG/M metagenome (GOLD analysis project Ga0209635, IMG submission 187463) | Marine sediment microbial communities from White Oak River estuary, North Carolina - WOR-2-30_32 (SPAdes) (version 2) | ecosystem: Environmental > Aquatic > Marine > Intertidal zone >...
TTGGTTAAATCTTCAAAGTTGAGACCTCTTCTTTATTCTTTTCCAGATTAATCTCCGGACCTTCAAGTATCAACTTTTTGATCTCTATTCTTTTTCGAAGAAGGGGTAAGAATTTGACCCGAATCGACAGCTGATTGAACTTAAAAAGCTCCTCACAGGCAAATCCGGCTGGATTCAAAACCCTCAGCCCCATCACATCCGCCCCCAGACCTCCAATGATGGAGACCGTGATATCATCAATTTCCACGTCCCGTTTGAGCGCCTCTTCGATCTCAGGAACCAATAAAGACAAAAGCTTTTCCCTGGTGAAAACGATTTTCACCACCACCGAAGCGAGAATAATCAGGATGATTACTCCGGCAACAACCCCAATCAAAATCTTCAATCCCTTTTTCGATTTCATGCTATCCCCTGGGAAAAGATAGGTCAATTTTGTCGTTGTATCAAATGTGTGTGGTTTTACTGATCACCTTTCTCAAAACGCTTTCCCACTTATCCGTTTAATCTATTCAATCCGATGACCACACTATCTATTACCCCTCCAGCCCTAATTAACTCTATTCACTTTAGCAATTTTTAGGTCCTTCGTTCCTTCATTACCAGATACAATTACATTTTATGTTTTTGTAGTTCATTCCCAACTTTTGCCACATTGCCTTTGTTTCTTTACAAAGGGCAACTTTGTTATATCTATATTCTTTCCTCAAGTAGGCAGTAACACTTGAATACATTTTTAACCGGGTCGTAAAATCTACCTTCTTTCCCCAATTTGAAGTTTCTTTTAAGTAGTGAACCCAAGATCTGTCCTTTGTGGAATTCACGGTGCTTTGCAGTCCACGTAATGAACCAATGGTCATTCTCTCAGGCCTAAATCTTGAAAATATGTTATCTAAAAGGTCTCGATAAGGTTTTTCCCAGTTATCAATTGGCACCATAGGATCTATTCTTATCCTCACTTCATACCCTGCTTTGTAAAGTTTTTCAGCTGCCCTCATTCTTTGTAAGAGTCTCGGCGCTTTTCTTTCCCATAATTCGACCACAGGTAGGGCATTTAAAGAGAAACTCACAATTACTTGATTATGTAGGTTTATCTTTAATAGATTTTTTATGTTATTCGATTTTGTTACAAATAGGACTTTGTGTTTATTCTGTGTCTCAAACAAAGGGATGATAAATTTGGAAAACGCATTTGAGCCATTTTCCATCATAAGAGAGTCTGCAATTTCACCGGTATTTAGAATCTCGGGTTCTTTTACTTCATCTAAGAAAGCTTTTACATGCAACCCAACCTTGTTCATGTCTTTAATAACCGGCTTGAGGCCATCCGGTTTAAATCTAAAAGTGCCCTTGAGGTAACACCACGAACAATCAAAGGGGCAACCATAAGCCCATTTTAGTTCTACAAAGTGTGGGCAAATGACATCTGTGGCTTTTCGCGGTAAAGGAGTTTTATCAAAACGAGTAATAATAGACCCGTCCTTGACCTGTTGAAACAAAGTCTTTGTTTTGCCATTCAATAACCGATACTTTTTATATTTGACCTTAACCCTGTTGTTTACGGCAACATCAAAAAGTGAGATTTGAGAAGCCATTAAAATCGAATTTCCTTTGTCCAGTGTGATTGATTTTGCTGATTTCTTGCCAGAACTTGTGTCCTAACAGATTTTTAGAGGCGAACAAGAGGAGATACAAGGGTAACTTTCTGCTGAAACTCCGTATTCGTACTTCGTCGCCTAATCTGACTTCTTGGTATCCCAAGGTGGGTAATTTGTTTCTATAATATCCTACAATTCCTTTTGCCGTCTGAAATTTCCTCCATTGACGATCACCGACCATATCATCGAGGGGGCTATGTGGCTCTTCCAAGAATTTCTTTATGTTTCTTTTGATGGCCATACCGTCTGGAAAAGTAATGATTAAATCCACCTTTCTTTGCGCCAATTTTTGCAAGGTAGTAAATTTAAACTGTAACCCCGTTGGATCAATGAAAGCTAAACTCAAAGATCTCTTTGGTATGTCTTTAATTACATCATTTATAACCGAATTGCAGTCACCGAGACAGAAGTTTATTCTGCCAAAGTTCGGATGGCTTTTGCATCTTTCCGACAAGACGTCCAAAACTTCCCTGTTTGAATCCACGAAAAAATATCCTGCAAAAGCATACGGGGCATTCAAGGCAATCAGAGGGGAACCATCAATTTCTTCTTCAGTCTCTCTAGCCAGGCTTTTGCCTGGTCCAGCAAAAAGATCGACATAATAAAGCTGACCGTCCCATTTCTTTCTCATTGAGGTTGTAAAAGTATTTACATACTTCTCCAAATAATAGTGTTTTGCCTTTGACCAAGCGCCGACACAACGAAGTAACAAGCCATCTGACGCCACCTTCAGAGAACAAATACCATCTGGAGCATTAGTAAGATAATCGCAACCTTTACATTTTAGTAAATCCAGGTTACCCTCCTGTAATTACATTCTCTTTCTATACTGTAATCATCCTCAAACGGAACCAGCTCTATCCGTTGGTATGAACTAAATGGTTCATACCGTTGACCACTTTCTCTATCACGCCACCACCCAGAACCGCCTCTCCCTGATAGAACACCGCAGATTGTCCCGGGGTTATAGCGCGCTCCGGCTGATTGAATTTAACCATAACCTGGCCTTCCGTCAATGGAGAAATCCTCCCCTCTTGAGGAATGTGTTGGTATCTTATCTTTATTTCACAATCAATCTCTTGTTTCAACTTGTCAAAAGCGATCCAGTTTACACCAGTGACTACAAATGATGATTCGAAAAGTTCCTCATTTTCTCCTACGTATATGGCATTTTTTTCTGCAACGATTCGCACCACATACATAGGTTTTCCTAGGGCAACTCCCAATCCCTTTCTCTGTCCAATGGTATAATATGGGATTCCCACATGTTCACCTATTTTTTCACCTTTCAAGTCAAAGATGGGACCTGGCTGAGTCTTTTTCCTTTGCCCCATGTCCCTTAATCCCTGTCCCTTACTACCAATCCATTCCCTTATGAATCTGGGGTAATCGTTATCTGTCACAAAGCAAATCTCCTGACTTTCCTCTCTTTCCGCCACCTTCAAGCCATGTTCTTTTGCCAAAGTCCTGACCTGTCTTTTGGTCAGCTCTCCTAAGGGGAAGATGGTCTGACTCAAATCTTTTTGGGAAAGACCCCACAGGGCATAAGACTGGTCTCGGCTTGGATCTATACCTTTTAGCAGAAGAAATCGTTTGATTTTTTCATCGAATCGTATTCGGGCATAATGCCCGGTGGAAATGAAACCTGCACCTAAGGACCTAGCTTTTTTCCATAAGCTTTCCCACTTGATTTTGGTGTTGCAGATTATGCAGGGATTGGGCGTTCTACCTTTGATATATTCCTCCACGAAGTTAGAGATGACCTCCCTTTTAAAGTCCTGGGTGATATTTACAACATAGTGAGGAATTTTCATCTTCTGGCAAACTGCGCGGGCATCATTCAACGCCTCTAAAGAACAGCATCGTCCGTCCGGGTGAGGCTCTCCGCCCACCTCCTTGAAATCCCACAGCTTCATGGAGATTCCCACCACCTGGTAGTTCTTTTGGTTTAACAAAAAAGCCGCCAGCGAACTGTCCACCCCTCCACTCATCGCCACCACCACCAGCGGGCTTTCGTCTTTTAGATTTTTCTCCATAATCCTGTCTTCAGTTGATAACTTAAAAGTGTAGCGGAGACCTTCAGGTCTCCACAATAACTAGTGGAAGGCTAAAGCCTTCCGCTACATTCATGAACAATCATTAAGTAAACTTTACCATCCAGTGCGAGCAAAAATTTGATTCTTCATTTTTGATCTTTTGCGTTTCTTTTGTTTTTGTAGTCCTCAATAGCCTTCTGCAAAGCATCTGCCGCCAGGTTGGAGCAATGCATCTTGATGGGGGGCAAGCCATCCAATGCTTCTGCCACCGTGTTCCTGGAGATCTTTTTAGCTTCCTCCAGGGTCTTGCCCTTCACCAGTTCAGTCACCATGCTGGAGGTGGCTATGGCGGCACCACACCCGAAGGTTTTGAATTTAGCCTCAATGATTCGACCGTCTTTAACTTTAATGTAGAGCTTCATTATGTCCCCGCATACCGGATTCCCAATCTCTCCCACTCCATCTGCGTCCTCGATCTCTCCCACATTACGGGGATTCTGGAAATGTTCCATTACTTTTGCGCTATACATCATCTCTCCTACATTTTTCGACGTTTATTCCTTTTTGGCGTAAAGGGGTGAGATGGATCTTAATCTTTGCACGATCTCCGGCAGAATGCCTGCCACATATTCCACGTCCTGCATGGTATTATCTCTTCCAAAGCTGAACCTAATGGCTCCCTGAGCGATGGCAGGATCAATCCCCATGGCGGAAAGAACATGAGAGGGCTCTAAGGTTCCGGAGGTGCAGGCTGACCCTGACGCCACTGCCACTCCTTTCGTGTCAAGGCTTAAAATGACAGACTCTCCTTCTACTCCTTTGAAGGAAAGATTTAAGGTGTTGGGTATACGTCTGTTTAAGTCCCCGTGCAAAATCATGTGGGGAATAGATTCAATCAATCTCTTATAAAATGCCTTGGTAAGATTTTTTTGATGTTTGTTCTGACTCTCCAACTCTTTGTTGACCAGTTCTAATGCTTTGGCAAAGCCGATGATGGCTGGAACGTTTTCCGTCCCTGCCCTCCGAGAACGCTCATGCTGACCGCCATGAGATAAGGGGATAATTCGAACGCCTTTTCTGATGTAGATAGCCCCCACCCCCTTGGGACCGTAAATCTTGTGACCGGACATGGCAAGCATATCCACATTTAACTTCTGCACGTCTACCGCTATCTTCCCCATAGCTTGAACCGCATCCGTATGAAAATATATCCCCCTATCCTTGGCAATCTTGCACAGCTCTTCGATCGGCTGGATGATCCCCACCTCGTTATTGACATACATGATAGATACCAGGATGGTATCACCCCGGATGGCTTTTTTCAAATCCTCCGGATCAACCAAGCCCTTGGAGTCTACCGGAAGATAGCTAACTTCAAGACCCTCTTTTTCTAAAAATTTGCAGCTTTCCAGAATGGCATGGTGCTCAATTTTGGAGGTTATTACATGCTTCCCCTTTTTTCTGTTGGCAAGAGCAGTTCCTTTAATAGCCAGATTGTCAGACTCAGTTCCACCGCCGGTAAAAAAGATCTCGCTGGAGGATGCATCAAGGATCTTTGCCACCTTCTCCCTTGCTTCCTCCAATGCTACCTTGGCATCGCGACCAAATCCATGAATGCTGGAGGCATTGCCGAATTTTTCGTTAAAATATGGCAACATCGTCTCCAAGACCTCAGAACGCACAGGTGTGGTAGCGGCGTGATCCAGATAAATTTTCCTCATTCTTTCCTCCGATGGTTAGAAAGCTTCAAACTTTTTAGATTCAGAACCTGCTTTCTCATATCAGCCAGCGTTACGCCTGAAAGGGTGTCTTCGATAAGATATTCCAACTTTTTCCACAGAATCCGGGAGACGCAGGCTGAGGGACCGATGCAACTTTTCTCTCGCAATTGAGGGGAATCGCAATAGGAGAAGGAAATAGGACCATCTAAAGCATTGATAATCTGGTTCACCGTTATTTTATCTCCTTTCCTGGCCAATACGTATCCGCCCCTGGCACCTCTGACGCTTTTCACGATTCCGGCCTTTTTCAATCTGTGAAGTATCTGCTCCAGATAGGTAACCGACATCTGCTGTCTTTGACAGATGTCTTTTATGGTTACCGGCTCTTCATCGGGCTGAACCGCAATCTCCAGAAGCGCCCTTAAACCGTATCTTCCACGTGTGGATATATTCATATTACACCTTCTTATACTATTACGGGGAAAATATAAAAAACCTTACTAACTTTGTCAAGATTATTTTCGAAAATTTTTTTGCCAGAACCCAACTTAACAGTCAGTCGAAAAACTCGAATAGCCGTCATTGCTGGCGAAGCAATCTTGCCCCTATATAAATAAATGAGTTTGAGATTGCTCCTCGTCCCCCGCCTCTGGCAGGGGACTCCTCGCAATGACATTAAAGGGGTTTTTCAACAGGCTGTTAGGTCAGGTTCTGGTGCCGAAGTTTTTCTAAGAGTTTCGCCGCAGATGATTTCACATCATCTGATGAAACCACCTCTGAGATCACTGCAATTCTTTTGCCACCCGCCCGGATGATCTGATCCAGATTATTAAGGTTGATGCCGCCTATGGGGAAAAAGGGGATTTTCAGAGTTGCCTTAGCTTTTCGGATTACATCAACACCAACGGGTTTATTGATCTGTTTGGAAAAAGTATGGAAGATAGGACCGACTCCCACATAATCTACCCCCTCCTCTTCCGCCTCTTTTGCCTGATGTATAGTTTTTGCAGATCTTCCAATTATCTTCTCAGAACCCAATATTCGCCTCGCTTCCTTTATGGAGAGGTCCTCCTGTCCTAAATGAACTCCATCTGCATCTGTCTTCAGGGTGATTTCCACCCTGTCATTGATGACGAAAGGAATATTTTTTTCTTTACAGATATCTTTTAACACTGCAGCTATCTTGAAGAAATTCTCATCATCTGATTCCTTATCCCGATATTGGATCATCTGCGCCCCACCATCTATGGCCTGGCAGACCACTTTCTCAATATTTTTGTCTCCGCACACTCTTTTATCAGCTATGACGTATAACCGAACCTTTGAAAGCAATCCCTCTTTGTCCATTGTCACATCCTCTCAGCCTCACATAGAGGCGGGAATTCATTCCGCCCCAAGCTCAGTCTTATTGAAAGATCTACAAAAGATCCTTCATTCTTACCTAATCCCTCGATTTTTTTAATTTATATTCTCTGGCAGATTGAATCAAAGAATCGAACAGGGCTTTTGAGCATCTGTCTTTCATAAGTTCAGGATGCCACTGCACACACAAGAGAAAATGATCATCCTCAGGCTCAATGGCTTCGATAACTTTGTCCTTCTCCGACCAGGCTGAAACAACAAATCTCGGGGCAATCTTTTTCACCATTTGATGATGGCTGGTGTTCACCATTATCTTCTTTTTCCCGATTATTTGAAAAAGCCTGCTTTCCTTTTGGATAATCACCGGATGTCTTTTGTGGTAGCAAGCTGAACCTTCAAGGGTATGGTCTGAGAATTTTTTCTCAAAGGAAAAATCCTGATAAAGGCTTCCCCCCAAAGCTACATTCACCAGTTGCATCCCCCGACAGATAGCCAGTATAGGGACTCGCTTGACTTTTGCTTTTTTCACCAAAGCTATCTCAAAGAAATCCCTCTCCCGGGTGAGGCTTAAATTATTAGTTTTTTTCCTCTCCCCATAAAACTCTGGATCGACGTCATTCCCCCCGCTTATCATCAAACCATCCACTATGCTTAAGAATTTGTCAACCAGTTCCGTTCTTCTGGTGTTGGGTAAAACCACAGGCACCCCTCCTGATCTTTCCACCGCCTCATAATAGTTTTTTTTCAGGTAATCAAAAGCATAGGCAGTAGGATATTTTCTCTTCTTATCACCATACTCCATTGAGCAGGTGATTCCGATTACCGGCTTTGACATTCAGCCTTTTCCCCTTTAAGTCGACTACCGAGACAAGTCCTGCCCCCACATGTTCCAGTATAAGTTCCTCTTGACCCCATGTTTAAAACGCATACAATATGCTTAAGTGAAACCTCCCCGTTTGGGGGCTTTCTTTGATGGGAATTTGCCTGCCGTAATCAAGTCTCAACGGCCCCACCGGCGTGAAAAATTGAATTCCCAGACCGGAGGTGAGCTTGAAATTTTTTGTGTTTACGTGTCTTATCTCTTCCCAGAGATTTCCTACATCGACGAAGATGGTATAGCCAAATTTCCAGAACAGGGCTCGGCGGTATTCTAAATTTCCAACTATCATCACTTTCCCCCCCGCGGGATCTCCTCCTTCATCCGTGGGACCCATGTTGTTTTCCTTGTATCCTCTCATGGTGGAAGCACCCCCCATGTAAAAACGATCAAAGGTGGGGATACGGTCTGCGCGTGTAAGCCCCACCGCATAGCCAAATTTAACCCTGGTAGCCAGCACATTCAATGTCTTCCTTCTGCTCAAATTATTATACCTGGACCAGGAAAATCCCATCTTAAAGAAATTGTTATCTCCCCCCATAAATCCACCCACGTATTCTGTATAGAGCTGAGTGAAAGAGCCATCCAGCGGAATAAATATGTTGCTTCGAGTATCTTTCTCCCCGGACAGGATTATCTTTCGGCGAATGTTTATCCCCTTCTCCTCCTTATAGGTCTCCAGCTCTTCCGGAGGGATACTATAGATGTTTACCTGTTGATAGCTGTGGGTGAGCCAAACTTTGGTGTATCTGGTATACTCTCGGCTGAAGTTTATGTTTCCCCCATACGACTCGATGCGATATTTTTGCACCGAGCTTTTTACCCCTGGTTCGTAATAAACATCTAGATCCAGAAGTGTTCTGGTTCCCAGAAACCAGGGTTCTACATACCTTAAGGTGAACCGATTGGATAGCCTTTCTATATCCTGCACGATCTTGAAGCCATAATAAGCGGAGATCCCAATCTTACGGGAGGTGCCAAACAGATTTCTGTTTCCCCACTCTCCGGTGAAATCTAGGGTGAGATACTCCTGCTGATTTTGAGCCAGTTCCGTTCGAATACTAATGTAGGTTGGTTTTCTCTCTATTACTCTCAGGACGAAATCTGGTTTATCCGGCTTTTGCTCCACGTCCTTTGCCTTTAAGCTGATATAGCTGAAAAGCCCTGTGGAGTAAACCCTTTGCTGGCTATCCATGATCCTCTCTCTGGAATAAATCTCCCCCTCTTTTATGGTGAGCTCCCGAGAAGCCATATTCTGTTTGGTGAGTTTCAATCCCTGGTAGGTGACCTTTCCGAAAAAGACCTTCTTGTCCTCATCTACCTCAAAAGTTACGTCTGAAGTAAACCTTACCTCTCCTTCCGAAACAAGAATTTGAACATCTGCATAAGGATGACCGTTATTAGCATAGATGGTTTTGATGTCGAAAGCCACCTCATCCAATTTGTTCCAATTGAAAGGTTCGCCCTCCTTCAACGATTTTAGCCTTTTTCTTGCTTTTTCCTCAAACTCAGGCAATCCCCCCTTCAAGATGATCTTCCCCAGCTTAGTTTGAATTCCCTCCTTTATCTTCACCTTAACTAAGCAACTGTTTTTCTTTCTCTCCTCCGCGTTAATTTCACACTCTGCCCCTAAAAATCCATGCGTATGATATAGAAAATTTATGGAGGCTTGATCCAATTCTGCCTTTTTGAGGCTTAATCTTCTTTTCTTAAAAAGGTTATACCACCTGTTCTCTTTAAGGCTCATCTGGTCTTTTATTTTGCCGTCGGAAAAATAGCTGTTTCCCTCTATTTTTATTTTCTCAATGACCGAGTTTTTCTGATTGTCTGCCAGGGCAGGTGTTCCCCAAAGAATCAATCCTAACAGGATAAATACAAGATGAAGAAATCGGTTAGTAACGATATTGAGCATAAGGATCTCTTAGGTTTTAAGATCGGCTAAGCTATATATGAACCTTTTATGTCGCCTCAATGTTGCTTTTCACATTATGGTGATTTGCTCTGGGGATTTTTGTCCAAAATCCAAAAACGGGTTATAGTTTTTAGTATTCCCAGTTCAGATTTAATCCCAGGTGGAAAAGACCCAGCTTATCTTTGCGCCCTTCCAAAAAAAGGTGTTTATCCAATCTGTATTCCACGCCTGTCTCCTGTCCACTGGATTGAGAAAGGCGGCGGGTGTAACGAAGATAGACTTTATCCGAGATGTATTTACCGATGGTGATCTGAGCGTCAGTCAGCCTGAACTTTTCGCTCCAGGTTGGAACGATTTCAAAGGTCTCCACTCCCAGAGTCTTTCCAGCAATACTCTCTAAGAATCTGCTACTGTAAGCTCCCCCCAAGCTCTTGATCACCCTCTCCTGAAACAGGCTTCCCACTCCTTTGGAGTCCAGTAAGGTCATGTCCTGTTGAAAAGCTAAAAGTTCTAAAATATCTTCCTGGGAATAAGGTGAACCTGGCGCTGGCTTCACCTCCGGCTCGGAGATGGTGCCGGTGATAGCTAATCTGACCTCGTCGGTCGACCCGGCGCTCAAAAGATTGCCCGCTCCGGACGTGATCGACGTCCCTCCCCTCAGCCTGGTGGAGACCAAAAAATCGATTTTAGGATCAATTCTCTCCACGTTGTCAAAGAAGAAAGACCCTTTTTCGATTTTGAACTTGGTTCCGTAAAGAAAATATTTTCCTCTGATGATGTCCAGGTTACCCAATATCTTAAGCTCGGCCTCCTCACGCAACACCAGCACATCTCCATTGAATTCCAGATTCATGTCGTCATTGATGATCCAACAATTGTTTGCCATGGATACGTCGAAATTCCAGTCCCACAGATCCTCCTCCTTCTGGCTGGAGGAGAGAGAGGCTGGCGAGCCGGAGGTGGAAAACGGCTCACGGTAAAAAAACTCAGAGAAAAGTATCTGGGCGGAGACTAGGGGTGGAGATTTTCCTGTTATCTCCAGACTTAGGTCGGCTGTGGCAGAAAGATCAGCATATTCGTAATCGATCGGTATTTTATCGCCGGAGAAATAAAGATCATAGTTGATGTTGTGTACCTCTTTCAGATTTATGGTTCCGAATCCGTTTACCTCCCCTTTTACTTTTTCCTCTGGAGAAAAAACTTTCCACATCTTCTTGAAAGGACCGCCCTCTTGCTTTCTTCCATGTTCCATGAAGCCGCTAACTTGGTCTAATATAAGATTTTCATCTTTCATTCTTATTTTCGCCACCAGTTCCTCCACCGGATCAATCAACTGGACAAACTTTAAGCTACCATTCTTCAAACTCATTTTTCCATCAAACTGAGGATGAAGCAAGTTCCCGGAGATGTTTAAATCACCTTCGAAATCTCCTTTAAGATATTCGATATCCGGTATGAACAATTTGATCAACTCCAGCCTTTTTCCTTTCGCAAAAAAGCGCAGATTTTGAGGTTTCTCCAAAATTCTTTTTTCCACTGAGGCGAAGGATAGGTCCAGAGGCAAAAACCCGTTTAAAGTATATTCCCACTCTGTATCGGTTACGGCGAGATTTCTCACCTGCACTTTTCTGTCTTTATAGAATAAATCCATTCTCAGATGTCCCAACTCCATACCTTCAAACTTTAGCTGCTGAATCTCCCCTTTCATATCAATTTGCGGACTGGAAAAGTCTCCTTGCAAGAAAGCTTCAAAGGAAAGCTCTCCCTCTATTGGTGAGGAACTCAAAAGCCCAGCCCAGGGAGCAATGTCCAGTTCGGATACCCTTAAGGAAAGATCCATTCTCTCTTGGTAGTCGATGTCTCCTGAAAGATCGATTTCGCCTGTCTCACCGGAAAGAATAAACTTCCTTATTCGAGCCTTGTTGGTGTCGATGTTGACCACTGCGGGTGAAAAGGACTCCAGGCGATTTCCTCTGTAATCTAAAAACATCTGGTAGATCAACAAAGTCTGAGGAGTTTGGGAAATGTCTAACTCACCCCAGAAATTCAATCCCAGGTATTCACTTCCCAACCAGGCTGAATCTATCTTGATCCACTGATCATCTATCTTTATCCGAGAGATCAGGCTATCATATCCCGCCCCCCAGGCTTCTCCGTCTAAAAAGCGAACATCGACCTGTCCCTTTTGTTTGGTGAGGAAATTAGATATGTTAAGGTCAACTTTTGCATCTGAACTAAAAAGTTGATAGACATAACAAGAGTCTGACATGAAGTTCCCTTCAACGTCAAAATCCTCAGTCTTTCCGCCGATCTTCAAAGAGGCCCTCCCTCTTCCCCTCATTTCTTTTATAAAGATCTGATTCCAGAAATCCCTTAAGTCTCTGAGATTCACCCATGCATCTATATCTATCTCTCCTTCATATTGCAATTCCCCCTTTAGAACCACCTGGGTATTTTTGTAGTCTAACTGAAATTGAGGATGAAAAAATACGGCAGTGGGAGTGATGTCTATAACTCCTTTAGTCGCGCTGAAACTATATTGCTCAATTCTCCCTTTCTGCAGATCGACCTCCACCTCCATGACGAAGTCTCTTTTTGAGAAAGATCTCCCATACAGGTGGACATCTCCAGTAAAATCAGTGTGAAGACTGCCAAAGATGATATTGTTTAAATTAAGATTGTTTATCTTTCCTTCGAATTCATATTCCTCTGGTCTTTTCCTGAAGTCAATCCCTCCCCATCCGTTCAAAGGCGAACCAAAAACTTTACCAGTGAAGGAGGAAAATGTAAGTTTTTTGTTCTGATAGGAATATTTAGTCTTTACCCCCTCGAATTTTCTTCCCAAAAACAGGCCATTTAAAGTCGCCCTCCCCCCAAATCTCTTGAGATTTCCCTCACAGGTCCCCTCTATGTCCAGGATGCCCTCCAGGCCCACACCGGTAAATTTTTTTATCTCCTCAAGATTCACCGGTTCGGCTTTGACTGAAAAG
>Ga0209635_10003298_pt1 | contig 12552 bp, 12 predicted proteins | sample DeeMarSWOR230_32_FD_187463 | JGI IMG/M metagenome (GOLD analysis project Ga0209635, IMG submission 187463) | Marine sediment microbial communities from White Oak River estuary, North Carolina - WOR-2-30_32 (SPAdes) (version 2) | ecosystem: Environmental > Aquatic > Marine > Intertidal zone >...
CCCCCGGTTGAATATCAAGAAATTCAACGGGGTAAAGATTTCACGGGGCAAGCAATCGACACTCTCCAGTCCCCCACATTACAGGGCAACAAAAAGAACAATGCCTCCCAACAGGGAGGCAATGGCAGGCCGTCTTTTTTTGAATTGGCCTTTCTTTTTCCTCTTCTTCCTCCTTTTCTTCTTAGCCGCCATTCATGAACCGTTTACCAAAACAAAGGGGAAGACAGGAAGGCCCATAATTGGGCTTAAATTTATAACCCGGTCTTTATCTGGGAAAAGATGTTCCAGGTCTGTAGCAATTGCAACGCATGTCGAACCTGGTTGTCCCTCTCAATGAGCATTTTCACCTTCTTTTCTGTTTCTGTCTCTTCTTCCTTCGCTTCGTTCTCTTTTTCAACCTCTTCATTCCCCATATGGTGCTGTAAATCCTCTTCTCTGATGAAGCGAGGCTTTTCCTCTTTCTTGTCTTCTGCTGGCGGAGAAAATGCCAGTTCAATATCAGGGACAATGCCGCTCAACTGAATAGACCTGCCGCTCGGGGTGTAGTACCGTGCAGTCGTAAGGCGCAATCCTGAACCGTCCGAAAGAGACAGAATCGTTTGAACCGAGCCCTTGCCGAAAGTGCGGGTGCCGAGGACGAGGGCCCTTTTGTTATCTTGAAGAGCACCTGCAACAATTTCGGCGGCACTTGCGCTGCCGCCGTTCACAAGCACAATGATGGGATATTTCCTCTCTTTGCCCGTTTCGTGGGCCGAGACCTGCATATCCTGGGAAGCATTTCTCCCTTTGGTACTGACAATAAGGCCTGAATCAAGAAACTGATCTGCCACCTCAATGGCCTGGGACAACAATCCTCCCGGATTGTTTCGCAAATCCAGAATCAGTCCTTCCAATTGACGGTCTGCCTCAATTTTTTCCAAGGCTTCGTCTAATTCATCAATTGTCTTGCTCTGGAAATTGGAGACGCGTATGTACCCTATGGTCGGTTTTAGCAGATAACTCCGCACGCTCTTGATGGGGATCATGTCCCGTGTGAGAGTGAAATCAAGGGGTTTCTCTTCTCCTTCCCTCATAATGGTCAACTTGACCTGGGTGCCTTTTTTGCCCCTTATCAGCTTTACCGCGTCCGTCAGACCCATCTCATTGGTCGGTTTGTCATCGATCTTTATGATCTTATCGCCCGCTTGTATGCCTGCCTCATAGGCCGGCGTTCCCTCGATCGGCGAAACCACGGTGAGAATATTGTCCCGGATGGTTATCTCGATTCCCACCCCTGAAAAGGTGCCTTTGGTCTCGATGAGCAGTTCCTGATGCTCCTCCTTGGTCATGAAGGAAGAATGCGGATCCAGGCTCTGGACCATACCCTTGATGGCGCCGTATATCAGCTTTTGTGGATCTTGAGGTTCTACGTAGTTCTTCTCTATTTGCCGAAGCACCTCTGTGAGAATTTCAATGTTCTTATAAACATCTCCCGTGCCTGCCGTCACCTGGCCCGTACTGCCGTTCAGTAAGAGAATTCCCCCGATCAAAAGGGATATCAGGACGATATCCAGCAAAAACTTCTTTCGAATAAGCTGCATAATGTGGCTCCTACCTTATAAAAACATAACCTTATAAATATACTTCAGAGTGCGCCAAAAGGTCAACGAACTTTTACCCACTTGAGAGGGTCCAAGTTTGAGCCGCCTTTCCTAATCTCAAAGTAGAGCCTCGGATTGGAGGTCGATTCAGGTTGCCCCAGAAAACCGATCACCTCCCCTTCACCGACCGCATCGCCCTCTTCCTTGTCCCTTTGCGCCAGCTGGGCCGAGACGCTGAAAAAGCGAGACCCATGATTGATGATGACAATTTGGCCGTAACCTTTGAGCCAACCAGAAAAGTCCACCCTGCCCGGAAAAATGGCGCTCACCGGTGCGCCCGCCTCTCCCTCAATAAATATGCCTTTGTCACCGTTAATATTGACTGATGCCAATGGCCCCTCGCCTTTAACAATTTTGCCTTTCATCGGCAGAGGCAGCCTGCCCTTTGACTTTTGGAAATCGGATGGAAGCTGCTTCTGCTGCTGCCCTCTTCTCTCCAAGTTCAGAAGCCTCTGCTTCAAATCCCGGGCCGCGAGCTCCAGCTCTTTCACCACTGTCTCATAGAACTCCTTTTCTTTGTGAATCTTCAGCAAGAGCATCACCCTTTTGTCCATGTCTTCTTTTAATGATGATGTTTTGTCCCTTTCCTCCCGCTCCATCCTTTCAATAACGGCCAGCTTTTCCTTCACAAGCGCAATTTCTCTGCGCTGTTCATGCTGAATCCTGCTTAAATCATCCATGAGCCGCTGATCCTCGTCCATGATGATTTGAAGATATTTGAATTTTTTTCGCAACTGATCGAGGTCTGCCGAGGAAGCGAGTAACCGCATATAGCCCCGCCTCGCATATCGGTAGAAGGCGTCAAGCCGGTGACCTATCCGTTCTTCGGCCTTTTTGGAAGTGCTCTCCAGCTCTTTCAGCCTTTCTTGCCGCTCCTCCAGTTCTCTTTTGTTTATGGCGATCTTTTCCCGGATCTCCTTGAGAGTCCGCTTTTTTTTCTCGATCCGGGTCTCTAGCCTGGAAAGATCTGCCAAAAGACCTCTTTCCTTTTCTCCGTATTCGAGAAATTTTTCCTTTTCCTTGGAAAGCTCCTTTTCGATTTTCTCAATTTGATCCTTCTTGATCTCCGATTCTGTCACACCATTCGCAGGGGAAGAAGCCAGCATAGAAAGGACAGACATCAAGATCGCGCAAGTGAGGAGGCGAGCGGAACCCTTTCGACCCCTGCAATTAGGCTTCTCGTCCCTGAAAAAAATCCCCCCAGCCCCCCTTTCCGAAAGGGGGGTGCCACATGACACCATGCCATTGAAAAAGAAATCCTCTTCCCCCTTTGCAAAGGCGGATCCAGGCTTGCCCGCCCTGAAAGCGAGAGCGTTGCGGGCGGGAGGATTTTGCTGAATGTGTATCTTGCTAAAACTCACAGCGACACTCTTATTGTAGGAGCAAAGCTCAGCTATACCCGCGCGGTTTCGAAACAACAAACTGTCAGCTCATTCACGTGACCCTCCATTAATCATAGAAAAACCTGAAAAACCGCCCTATGGCGATAAAGCTTCCCATTAGTCCCAGAACCAGTCCCAGAGAAAGAATGAACACCGTGTGCCCTTCGGGCAGGAACACCACGCGCATGAGGGGCAGACCAAAGATATGAATGGTTTTCAGGGAAAGGAGGGAGTACATCAGGAAAAGAATTCCCAAAGCAGCCAAAGCCCCCACGATTCCCTGGATCGCACCCTCGATCAAGAAAGGGGCTTTCACGAACCAGTCCGTCGCTCCCACAAGCTTATAAATCTCTATTTCATCCCGGCGAGAGTAAATCGTCAGCCGTATGGTGTTGGTAATAATGAATAGGACGGCGATGCAGAGCAGGCCGCCAATGATGAGACCCACGAGCCGCAACAGATAGACGAAGCCTTCAAACCGCTCCAGCCACTGCTCACTGTACTGGACCTCATCGACGCCGTTCAGCTTCTCCAAATCTTCTTTGATCTTCTTTGGATTCAGGCTCCCCCAGCTTATGTTCTTGAACACAACCTCAAAGGAGGCGGGGAGAGGGTTCTCGTTGAGACCCTCCAGGAAACGGCCCTGAGGCCCCAGGGTTTCCTTGAGATCAAGAAGGGCTTTCTCCTTGGACACAAAACTGCTGATTTCAGCGCCGGTTATTCGGCCCAGAGTCGTCTCGATGCCTTGCTTTTCCTGCTGATCAATGTCATCCTTGAGGTAGACCGACATAGTGAGGGTCTGGCCCCATTCGAGCACCCAATCGTTGATATTGACGAAGAAGAGGACGAAGGCTCCGAAAAGAAGCAAAGAGATGGTGATCGTGCCGGTACTGATCGCATGAATCAGTCGGTTGCTGGAGATATTGCCAACTGCGTATCTAAAATAAAGCGCCCAGTGCCTCAGTGCCATTTTACCATATCTATTGAATGATCATGCCTTGGTTTAAAACAACCACCCTTTGGTCCGTGTTCTCCAGAAGGTCTCTGCTGTGGGTGGCTATCACCACGGTCGTCCCTCTCAAATTGATGGTTCGGAAAAGAACCATGATTTCACGGGTAATCTCAGGGTCAAGATTTCCGGTCGGCTCATCGGCAAAAAGAATAAGCGGATTGTTGATCATGGCTCGGGCAATCGCCACCCTCTGCTGTTCACCTCCGGATACCTGGAGCGGGTAAGCCTGTTCCTTCGTAGAAAGGCCAACGGCCCTCAGAATCTGATGGGTTTTCTTCTTGGTGATGGCGCTTCGCTCCCCGATGACCTGAGAGGCAAGCGCCACGTTTTGGAACACGGTCTTCCGATTGAGCAGTTTAAAATCTTGGAAAACAAACCCGATCCTCCGTCGCAACAGGTCAAGCTTTAGTCTGCCGATGCGGTTGAGGTTGATGCCGTCAACAAGGATTTGGCCTTCCGTGGGTTGCTCAGCCCCGAACATGAGTCTCAACAGCGTTGTCTTTCCCGCACCACTCGGGCCGGTAACAAACACAAAATCTCCCCGGCGAATCCGCAAGTTGATATCCTTGAGCGCCACACTTCCGCCAAAGCTTTTTGAGACATGAAAGAGTTGGATCATAAAACAATGTCCGGCATTCGTTCCTGACGCGCCATAGCCTGTCGGGCGACGGCGGGTTGTCCCTTGGCGGTGGTCTGGTGTCCGTTGCTATGGTCAGGAGAAAATTGTGAATGGATCTCCTCGTCGCGAGCCCGACAACGGACGACCCACAATGGACAACTGACGAGAACCTTAATAGGTGCCGATGGCCCGCTCCAATCGTGCCCTGGCCAGGTTGTGCTCATACAGGGCCCTGTAATAATTCAGCCGCGCCTGGCTCAGCCGTGTTTGTGCATCGAGCACTTCCGTGATGGTGGTCACCTGGGCTTTGTACCTTTCGCTGCTGACTCTCAGATTTTCCTCACCCTGCTCCACGGCTTTCTGAGTGGTGGGAATATTCTTTTCCTCCCTCTCGAGGGCCAGCACGGCCTCTTTCACTTCCAAGCTTATATTGTCCTCCAAACCCATCCTGGTCTGCATCAGTTCATTCTTGACGCTCTCTTGTTCTTTCGTGGAATAGTACGTCTTGCCCCATTGCCAAAAAGTCCATGTGGCAACGGCTGTGGCTTCCCATCTGTCCGAGTCATCTTCACCTGGATACCCACTCACGTCGAAAGAATCACCCTCTTTGATGTAATCATAGTTGAAGGCAATTTCCGGGTAGTACTTACTCTTGGCCAATCTGATTCGCTGATCCGCCTGGAGAAGGCCGTTGTCAATGGCCTTGATCTCGGGCCGATTTTGAAGGGCCTCGTTGACAAAAGTTTCAAACTCCCCAACAGTCGGCTTGTAGGTCAGGATATCCTCTATTTTAAATGGCTCGTTGACCGGTCTGGCCAGAACTGTGTTGAAAGCCGCGCGCGCAGCTTTTGCGGCGATCTCAGCCCGCACCAGGGCCTGCTTTGAATCGGCCAACTCCACCTCCGCCTGTAAGAGCTCGTTGATAGGAATCATGCCTACCTTGTAAAAACTGCTGGCCACCTTGTAGTTGGACTCCCGCGCTTCCACGTCTTTCTGGGCCACTTCAACGGCTTTGTCCGCTCCCAGGATATTGAAGTAGGCCTCTTTGACCCTCAAGGCCAGGTCGAGTCTGGCGAGCTCGAGCTGGATCTCAGCTTGATCGACGCCCAACTTCGCGAGCTCATAGGAACTCAACAATTCGAACCCTCTGAAAACAGGCTGCGTCACGGTCCCCCGCCATTCATAAAATTCCTTTGAAGTGACAAAAAGTCCGGCGACCCCACCCGCTCTGAGTGCCTGGGCTTCATCGCGGCGCAGGTAGCTGTAATTCATGCCCAGTCTGGGCAAGAAATCTGCCCTAGCCTGTTTTTTCACAAAATCCGCCTGGTACAGTTTCTCCTCTATCTGCCGAATATCCCAGCTGTTCTCTAACGCCTCTGCGACGCTCTCCTGCAGTGTGTAGAACCTCTCGGTCTCCTGTGCAGCACCAACACGGGGCACCAAGAGCACAAGCAGACATAACACAAGGCCGCCAACACTTGCCGAACGCATAGGTCTCATCATGGTCTCCTCCAGTCCTGGGGAAATGTTCTATATTGATTAAAATACAACGGAAAATAAGTCAATCTTAATCAATTCCAGTAGGCAAAGGAGGATTGCCTTTACAGCAGTTGCTCTTGGTGAAGCTCCCCGAATTCCCGCCCGAGAAGCGGGATCTCTCATTCGGGCTATGGTGCGCCAAGTTGGGCTAAGGCCTTGCCCTCGGCGGACAAAGGTGCAAGTTCGTTCGGGGAGTCCCGCAAATATGGGATGTTGGAAGAAAGGCGAATTTTCGGACGCCAAGGCGGGAAGACATGTGTTACAGAGGCTTTACACGGCCAGTCCGTCCCTGCGGAATACGTTCCGGTCGTGTTCCGAAATCAGAAGCCGGGGGTGAATGGGCGTGGAATGCTCATGTTCTTGTCCATGAGGAAACGATGATTCTTCTTGTATCAAGGCGCTAAGATGGATCTTCATGACCCAACATGATCATTCGGATTCTCGCAGCCTCTTTTCTTTTTCCTTCCCAAGCAATCCATTCCTCTTTGAGGGAGGCCAATTGATTCTCCAGGGTCTTAATTTCTTGACCCTTTTCGTGTCCATGATCCTCAGTGAGATCATAAATTCGACTTTTCAGATCTCTCACTTGGGTCTTGATAGCTCGCAAGGCGTTAAGAGCTTTTAACTCTTCCTCAGTGGGCACCTCTATTTTCCTACAGGCTTTCTCACATTCCATTCGGTTATCATCCAGATCTGCCATGGGTTAAAATCCTCCCTGATCGCCCTGCCAAACGCCTGAAAGTGAACGTCCCTGCACTCCCGGCAGGGCTGGATCTCTGCGTCGTTCCTACAACATGTGGGCTTCAAAGGGAAAACACCTGTTGCGCTTTCCTGCCCTAACCTTACGCACTCGTCCCGGTTTGTCAATTCCATGTGACGCAACCTGGCCAAAGTTCTTGACATTCTATCTATACCTCTATAGTGTAAATTGTCTTTGAAAATCCATTTCTGGCCTATCCAAGGGTCGTTGATAGGCTTTCGCAACTCTCTGATTGCCAATTGATTTTGTAGGATGGGCGTATTATGAAACTATCCACGCGAGGACGTTACGGAACGCGGCTGATGCTCGAGCTGACGAAGAACTATGGAAAAGGTCCGATCAGCATGTCGGAAATCTCCAGGAATCAGAGTATTCCGGTGAAGTATCTGGAACAGCTGATCATTCCGCTCAAAAAGGCCAAACTCATAACCAGCGTCAGAGGCCCCAAAGGGGGCCATATGCTCTCCAGGCCTCCAGAAAGGATCAGTGTGTGGGAGGTGCTCCTTCTTCTTGAGTCCAAACTCACATTTGTCGATTGCCTCAACGACGCAAAGGCTTGTGAAAGCTCGGGAAACTGCCCTATAAGGCCTGTCTGGGGACAAGCCTTGGAAGCGATGCGGAATCTATTCAAGGCCACAACACTCAAAGACGTTCTCGAGTTAACAGGCCCCCACTAGTGCCATAGCAGCCAAGTTTCAATATGAAATGAATCTCATTGGCCTATGAACATCACAGACGATCTCCATGCCTTCTTGTGGCTCGACCCGACCACGAACAACGCGAACACGTACTTCATCAACAGAGAGAAAAAAGTCCTTATTGATCCCGGACACTTTGCCGCTTTCGGGCACGTGCGGGACCATCTGGCCAGCCTATCCCTAACCCCAGAAAATATCGATCTCGTCATCGTGACCCACGCACATCCTGACCACATGGAGGCCGTCCGAATTTTCACCCCTTCATCCACCATAATCGCCCTGAGCCACCTTGAGATGGCCTACATCAGGCGGATGGCTCCCCACTATGCAGCGACCATGGGCCTCGCTGACTTTGAACCCCAGATCCTCTTGCAGGAGGGAAATCTCATGGTGGACCGTATGGTGTTCCAGGTGATTCATGCTCCCGGCCATTCTCCAGGCTCTATATGCCTCTATTGGCCTGAAATGAAGGCCCTGTTCGCAGGCGACGTCGTGTTCAGTCAAGGCGTCGGCCGAGTGGATTTACCCGGGGGTGACGGCGAAGCGCTGAAACAGAGCATCGGTAAACTGTCACAACTCGATGCGGAGTACCTTCTACCCGGTCACGGCGAGATTCTCTCCGGTCGCCAACGGGTGAAAGCCAATTTCGACAACATCGAAAGCGTGTGGTTTGCGTATATATGACAGGGCACAAGGCATAGGGCTCAAGGCGCAGGGCTCAAATAACTTGAAAGAAGATATTCACCACGACAGTAGAGTACACTGAGATGCTTGAATTTTTCTTTTCTGAGAGTGCCCTATTTTTGCCCATCGTCATCTCCCGATGGGCAAAAAATTGTAACCCTCCGTGATCTCCGTGCCTGGTGGTGAGTATATGGTCATAAGAGTTACATTACCGTAATTATGAATGGGAGGACTCAGTCGAAGTCCAGGATGGGGATCGACGATCAAACCATGAAAAAGAGCACGGACGCTAAAACAACATCGATTGACTTTGATTTGCGTCACTTGGAAATCTTCAAAAAGGTGGTGGAACTGGGTAGCTTCTCAAAGGCCGGCGAAGCCGTCTTTCTTGCACAAGCCTCTGTAAGTGAAAGAATAGCGAATCTGGAAAGCATGGTGGGGACCAGACTCCTCGACCGTTTGGGAAGGCGTGTCGTTCCCACGAAGGCCGGCGAACTTCTTTACAAGCATGCCATTGAACTGTTGGAGATGAAGAGAACCGCATGCCTGGAAATGCTTGACTTTTTGGGTATGAAAAGAGGGGAAATCCGTCTGGGCGCAAGCACCATACCGGGAGAATACGTCCTCCCAAAGCTCATTGGGCGTTTTGGAGAGATTTACCCTTTGGTTACAATCACCCTGGCGGTCGCTGACACGGGTGAAATCCAGGTTCGTGTCCTGGAAGGCCATTTTGAGCTTGGTGTCATCGGTTCCAAAAGCTCCAACAGGAGTCTGATAAGTCACCAACTGTGGGAGGACGAACTGGTCCTGGCTGTCCCGGCTCACCACCGATGGGCGACCAGGCGTTTCGTCTCCGTGGCAGACCTTTGCGAAGAGCCCTTCATCCTGAGAGAACCGGGCTCCGGCACCTTGAAAATCATGGAGGACTACCTCCAATCCAATGTCATGGATTCCCTTCAAGTCGTGGCTCGCTTCGGGACTTCCACGGCCGTCAAGGAGGCCATCAAGGCGGGTTTAGGTGTGTCCATACTCTCGTCAAGGGCCGTGGACACGGAACTGAAAACGGGCATCCTCAAAGCCCTCAGGGTCAAGGGATTTTCCATGGGGCGCCGCTTCTACCTCATCAGAGACAAGCGGAGAAACGTCTCCCCCCTTTGCCAGGCCTTGCTTGAATTCCTGCTGGAGACCGCCGAGGAAACCAATCGGTCTTCATAGGGCCACATCGATTGAACGCAGGGTTGGATTATTGCGTTTTGAAGAGAAAGTGATGATGGACAGAGTTTTCGATTACCGGGGCGATTGTTGAAAAGCCTATGTGGACGTAGGTCTATGTCTTAGGCTTTTGCTACCCGGCGAGTCCTTCGAGTTCATCTTTGAGAAGGACAAGCTGGATAAAATCAGAAAGGTGATCGCCCATAACCACGGTGAAGTGGTCTCTGAAACCTATTCTGACAAGGACATCATCATGAAGGTCAGGAAGGTGAACCGCCCAGAGGAAACGTCTCACCGGAAAAATCACCCCACCTCTCGAAAAAGGTCTTAGAAGACTTTCGGAAATCCCGCTTCTCCCTGCCGATGCGGGATTTCGCAGTGCTCAAGCGGCGTTGCGCTCATCCCCCGCCCTGTTAAATTCTCGCTACGCGAGACGGCGAAGCCGATTTAACAGGGCAACTCACTGCAACGTACGTTTATCTACGCCTCATTCCTCACGATTTCGCGCGCCTTGCATCCGCGCATTTTCCGAAAGCCTCTAAAGTTCAAGTGTTCCGACAGGCTCCTAGCGAGAAATCCTGCTGGGACAGATGCTTCCCAACGCCTTTCTTTGCCATTTCTCCATCGGAAAAGGGCAGCTGGAAAAGAAAATGCATAGGTTTTTCCAATTTGACAAATCGGAGAAGTCACCTTAATTTGGTAATTGTTTTTAGCGCGAGTGGGGAGAAAAAGCATGGCCGACCAAAAAGGTAAACGCCTCACACAAACGGTCAAAGGCTCGGGTTGAGCGTCCAAACTGCCTCCAGGGGACCTGGACAGGGCTTTGTGCGGCATTGAATTCCCGACCGATCCGAATCTCATTGTGGGTTTGGAGCGTGCCGATGATGCCGCGGTGTACAAGGTCACGGATGATCTCGCGATCATCCAGACCGTAGACTTTTTTACGCCCATTGTAGATGACCCTTACTACTTCGGCCAGATCGCCGCGGCCAATGCTTTGAGCGACATCTATGCCATGGGCGGCGTTCCCAGGACCGCCATGAACCTTGTGGCTTTTCCCATTAAAGAGATGGATATCTCTGTTCTCCGTCAAATCATTCAAGGTGGGCTGGACAAAATGGGCGAAGCAGGTGTGGTGCTCGTGGGTGGACACAGTGTGGAGGACAGTGAACTGAAATACGGACTGTCGGTGACCGGTTTCATTCACCCCGATCGGGTGCTCACCAAACAGAACTTAAATCGCGGAGATCGTCTCATTCTGACCAAACCCCTCGGAACTGGTATCATTAATACCGCCATCAAGGGCGGTTTGGCTTCAGCGGCTATCATTGAGACGGTAACGCGTGTCATGGCGACCCTCAATCGGGATGCCGCTGCCGTGATGGACCGCTTTCCCGTCCATGCCTGCACGGATATTACCGGCTTCGGTTTTCTTGGTCACTTGGCTGAGATGGTTGTGGACTCCGGGTTTGGCGTACGCATCGATTTGAGCAGCATCCCCATACTCCCTGAAACCGTGAGTTATGCGGCGATGGGCCTCGTGCCTGCAGGGGCACACAGGAATAAGGAATTCCGCGTCCCAATGGTGGAATTCGCATCATCGGTTGATGCGATTATGCAAGATGTCCTGTTTGATCCCCAGACTTCCGGCGGCTTGTTGATCAGTGTGGCAGCAGACAGGGCCGATGAACTGCTGGCCGCTTTAAAGAAAAAAGGCATTCTAGACGCGGCGATTGTAGGAGAGGTGATCTCCGAGCCCAAGGAAAAGATCATCGTAAAATAACCAAGAAAATTTCACCACGGAGACACGGAGGGTTACAATTTTTTGCCCATCGGGAGACGACGATGGGCAAAAATAAGGTACCCTTAGAAAGGAAAAATGGACCTTCCTCCTGCCGAAGGCAGGACTGACGGTTTTCCTTTGCCGGAGGCCTGTCCCGCAGCATTGCGGGGCTCCCGGCAAACGAAAAACTTGAGCATCTCAGTGTACTCTGTGTCTCCGTGGTGAATATCTTTTTGCAAGTTATTTGAGCTCGGCCTCCATAGCTTGGTGCGAGGAATTTACGTCATCGTAATTATGTTAACGCGTACTTAGGACCCGGTGGTAAGCAAAGAAACAACAAGAGAAAGGCGAACAAGATGCAAAAGGCGTTGGATTGTCGGGGGCTGGCGTGCCCTGCCCCCGTCTTGCAAACCAAGGAGCTCATCGAAAAGGAACGGCCTGGTGCCATCCGGGTGACGGTGGACAATGAAGCGTCCAAACAAAACGTGAGCCGTTTTCTTGAATCTCAGAACTTTGAGGTGTCCGTGGAGCCGGAAGGCGCGGATTTCCACGTCATCGGCAAAATAGACGAAGGTGCAGTGGCTGCTGAGACGCCCATTGCTGAAGAGCCCGCAACAGATCAGCAGAAGATCATGGTCATGATTGCCACAGACCGTATGGGCTACGGCGATGATGAACTGGGTTTGAAACTGATGGTCAACTTTATCAACACCTTGAAGGAGATGGGCGAGGAGCTCTGGCGTCTCGTATTCGTAAACAATGGTGTCAAGTTGACCATCGGGGGATCAGAGGTCTTGCCTGTTCTCCAGGAATATGCAAAGGACGGACTCACCATTCTTGTCTGCGGCACCTGTCTCGACCACTTCAATCTGCTTGATCAAAAGCAGGTGGGCGAAACCACGAACATGCTCGATATTGTGACTGCCATGCAACTGGCTGATAAAGTCATCAACATTTAGCAGGCTGAGGAAAAGCCCTCATCTGCTGCGTTATCCTCATCACTCGTCACTGCGACGTACTGGTCTGTACGACTCGTTCCTCGCGATTTCGGATGCCTTGCACCTAAGTGCTTTTCCTCAGCCTGCTTACTAGAGCTGTTTCAAGCACCTTGCTAGAACTCCTCTGAAATGCAAAAGCAAAAACCAAAATCACAGGCACTCGCCCGGTTTCACACGCTCCTTATGTCGTGTTCTCCATACTGGCTACGCTTTTGACCACCTCTT
>Ga0209635_10003300_pt1 | contig 12552 bp, 9 predicted proteins | sample DeeMarSWOR230_32_FD_187463 | JGI IMG/M metagenome (GOLD analysis project Ga0209635, IMG submission 187463) | Marine sediment microbial communities from White Oak River estuary, North Carolina - WOR-2-30_32 (SPAdes) (version 2) | ecosystem: Environmental > Aquatic > Marine > Intertidal zone >...
CTGAATGACTACTACGACGTCCGTCTAAAAGAGTGGAGGCTAGACCAGCTCAAAGAGCACAAGAATTTCAAATTCCACAAAATCGACATAGAAAATTATGACTCTCTGAAAAAGATCTTTTCAAAATACTCCACCTCACCGTCTCACCGATCCTCCGTTTCTCAAATAAGTACCGCACAAAGTGCTCATAACCGTCGCGCAGCGACTTTAACCGCATCGAAGATGCCAAAACCGCCATCGCCGTTTATGGCTGTTGTTAATCTCGCAGCCCGTGCGGGTGTTCGGTACAGCATGGAAAATCCTTTTGTTTATTATACAACCAATGTAATTGGCAACCTGAACTTGTTAGAATTGTGTCGTGAATTTGGAGTAAAAAAATTTATCTTGGCTTCAACCTCTTCCCTCTATGCCGGACAGAAGATGCCTTTCAAAGAAGATCTGCCAGTGAATGAACCCATATCCCCTTATGCTGCCTCGAAAAAAGGCGGCGAGGTAACCTGTTATACTTATCACAAGCAGTTTGGCATAGACGTTACGATTTTACGCTACTTTACTGTCTATGGTCCTGCTGGCAGACCAGATATGAGCATATTTAGATTTATATCCTGGGTAGATCAGGGAAAACCAGTGATAATCTATGGTGATGGTAATCAATCGCGTGACTTCACTTTTGTCGATGATATTGCCCGAGGAACAATTCTGGCACTGAAGCCTTTAGGTTTTGAGATTATCAATCTTGGTGGTGATAAACCACATAAATTGATTGATGTTTTACATACTATCGAAAATAAACTGAATAAAAAAGCCAAAATAAAATATGAACCATTCCATCCAGCAGATATGTTGGCAACATGGGCCGATATCTCAAAGGCAACGGATTCGCTTGATTGGCGACCTACGAAAAGTGTAGAAGAAGGTATCGAAGCTGCTGTTAAATGGTATAAAGATAACCATTCTTGGGCAGTGACGATAAAACTCTGAAGTTAAGAATTAAGATACTGAAATACGGGGTACTATTGAACCGATTGGCTTTTTAAATACCATTTTACCATCCGTCTGAAACCTTCTTTTGTTGCGATTCTCTGATCAAAGCCCAAGGTTCTTATTTTATTTGCCTTGTGATGGGTAGAAGTGGCAAATTTCTTCATACGGGCGCCGGTTATGGGAAAATTGTGTTTGATTAGATTCCCGACGATATCAAAGATACTCCCGAATGCAACTGCAAACACTAACGGAATTTTTACCTTAGGTATTCCATGTGGCATATAACTGCCAATAATCTCTACTGTTTTATCGATAGTCATTTGAGGCTCATCTGAATAATTAAAGATCTGAATGCCCGGTTTGAATTTATCAATTAAGAAAATATTGGCATCTACTAAATTCTCCACATAAGCTACTGATTTGATGTTTTTACCATCACCAACAAAAATAAAGTTTTTGCGGTATATTTTATCGATCAGGTTATATACATTGGCATAATTATGAGGTCCAAAAATAACTGTTGGTCTGATAATGATAGCACACCTGCTTTTATTCTCGGTTACCCACTGCTCGATTAATTCTTCTGCGGCTAATTTTGATTCACCATAATCATTATCGGGCCTTGGAGTTGTGTTCTCGTTTGTTGGTTCTTTCTGTGTGCCATAAACTGCTACACTACTATAAAAAATCAATTTCTTTATGTTCAATTCAGATAAGCAATCCAGTAAAATTTCAGTTCCTTGCACATTTACATTGAAAAATTCGTTTCGTGTTACGCCGAAATCATGGTGTTTGGCTGCAAGGGCAATGACCATATCAGCACCTTGCGCTGCTTCCTTGACATCGTTCCGATTAAGAATATCTCCGGTGATGTGTTTGCAAAGCTTTTTCTGTTCTTCTGAAGGAGGTCTGATATCAAGCCCAATGACTGTATGTCCTTTGCTGATAAGTTCTTTGGTTAAAAAATCGCCGATAAAACCTGTATTTCCTATTACCAATATTTTCATTGTAATACGTTACATTATATTCAAAACGGATAATGTTGCAATATGTTTTGTACAACTTTTTTTGAATCAAATTTGGCAATCGCCATCTTCCGACTCTGTACACCCATGCGGGACATAAGAGAAGGGTTTAGAATAAACTTCTCCATAGCAGCGGCGAGCGCTTCAGAGTTTTTAATAGGTATTAATAACCCATTTACCCCATTCTCAACAACCTCTCTGCAGCCAATAAAATCTGTCGTAATAATAGGCATACCCATTGCTGCACCTTCAAGTAAAGACAAAGGGATACCTTCACGATAGAATGATGGCAACACAATGACATCAGCCTTTTCCAAATATGATTTTACATTATCAGTCATTCCATGATACTTAACAACACCATCATTGCTCCAAGCTCTTAGTTGCTCTGGCGCTATGCCTCTCGGATTTTCCAAGTCCACAGGACCCAACAACCAGAAATGAACATTGTTGTATTTTTTTCTGAGACTGTATGCTGCCTCTACAAATTCTTTAATCCCTTTGTCCCACAGCATTCTTGCTGCAACAATGAAGGTAACGCCGTTTTCCTTATGTGATCGTCTGGGAGAAAATAGATCTATATCAACGCCTGTGCCTGGAACAACGCTTGTTTTCTTCAAATCGACAATTCTGTGTTTTATGAAATAATTTCTATCTTCGTTGTTCTGAAAATAGATATGCTGGGAGAATGATAGAGATCTTCGATAGAGTAATTGGGCAATCTTTCTCACCCAGAATTTCTTAAAACTTTCACCAGTAAAGACATATCCTAATCCTGGTATCATATTATAGATATATTTAATGCCAGCAATCCGGGCCGCGATCGATCCATAAATAACGGGTTTGATTGTGAAATGTTGAACTACATCCGGTTTATGCTTTTTGTAGATATTTACAAATTTAAGGATCAACAAGACATCTTCTAAAGGGTTTATGCCACTGCGTGTTATCTTAAAATCGATATGCTTAACTCCGTATTTCTTGAAACGCGTAGCATAAGAATCTGACGGTGATAGTGCAGTCACACGATAGCCGCGAAATATTAGTTCTTTAATTAGTGGTGAACGAAAATTGAAGAGATACCATGATGTATTTGCGACTAAAATGATTTTGATTCTGATTTCTTTTCTATCCACTTAGAACAATTATACAAAAAAGCAGACAGCAGTCAAGTTTACCACAGATATACCTGTAAACTCGACAAGAAGCTTGACATTTAAGTATAGATCATTATATTTTATAATAATAGTGGTATTATTTTACTATAGAGGAAGAACGTGAAACTATAAGTGCAAAGGAGGTAATATGAAATTTCTGGTAACATGTATGCTTTTAGTTGTACCAGTGAGCGTGTTCGCTCAGATTGGTTGGACCCCACACATCATCGAGACAAACTTCAACGGCGCCAGATCTGTTTATGCAATTGATATGGATGGTGATACTGATATTGATGTTTTGGCAGTAGCCACAGATGTTGATCAAATTGCCTGGTGGGAGAACGACGGTAATCAGAATTTCACAAAACATACTGTTGATAGTACTTTCGATGGAGTCAACTCAGTATTTGCAGTAGATTTGGATGGTCAGAATGGATTGGATTTGGTGAGCGTAGCGAGATTTGACAACGAAATTGCCTGGTGGGAGAATGATGGAAATCAGAATTTTGTGAAGGATAGTATTGATTATACACGAAATCTACCAATTTGTGTCCATGCTGCTGATATAGATGGTGATACAGATACTGATGTTGTTACTGTGATCTATAATGATCATAAAGTCCTCTGGCATGAAAATCGATTTGGAACTTTTGTCACTCGAAGCATAGATGATAATGCTGATTATCCTTACAGTATACACACAGATGATATTGATGGCCAGAATGGTACTGATGTCGTAGTTGCTATGTATGGTGATTCTACTATTTGCTGGTATGAGAATGATGGTCATCCGACTCCACAGTTTACGAAGCACCTTATTCCTGCGAGTGATCCTTTCCCAGGTATCCGCCGAGTTCATACAGCGGATATTGATACTGATGGTGACACGGACATATTGGGGGCTGCCTACTACGCAAATGAAATAGCTTGGTTTGAAAACGATGGTAATGAAAATTTTACCAAACACACTCTCATTGATACTTTCTATGAAGCACAGGATGTTTATGCTATCGACCTGGACACCGACAATGATATAGATATTCTAGGAGTTTCTTGGACTTTAAAGACTATTGCTTGGTGGGAGAACGATGGAAACGAGAACTTCAGCTATCATCCTATTATTACGAATTTGGATGGTGCAATTTCCGTCTATGCAATTGATATGGATGGTGATACTGATATTGATGTTTTGGGAGCTGGGTCTTGGGGACAACACATAGTTATGTGGATTGAAAGTGATTTGCTAGGCATCGAAGATGACCAGAGAAATCAAGTTAATATAAGTAAATTGTCACTAATGACCCCGACCTTATTTAACGACAAAGCGCATGTAACTTATCAACTTACCAAATCTGGCCATGTTGAATTGGCAATCTATGATATCAACGGGGAACTTTTGGAGATACTGGTGGATAGGCATAGAGATGCAGGAAGCTATTCTGTAGTCTGGGATACCAACGATATAAGCTCTGGCGTATATTTTGTGCATCTAAAAATCGGTGCTCGTTCGATCGTTAAGAAAGCTGTAATCCTGAAATAGTTGCGATTATAAGATCTTCTGATAAGAACCAAGCGATTTAGCAGAATTTGTCAGGAATCTAATAAGAAATAGAATTTCGTATAGTTACAGTAGTATCAAATCCTATTCTATTAAGTCGACTATCAAATCCTGTGTTTCTTTGTTATTTTTGTTAGCGATTTTCTCTATAACCACTCGGCATTTTTCACTAAGATTACGACGTAAATTATCGTCCTCCATATTTTTCTTTATTAACTTGGCAATTTCAGAAGGTGTATCAAGAGCTTTCACACATAGATATCGGGATAAGAATTTATCTTCTGCAGTGAAATATACATCATAGGATGTAATGGGCGGTACGCCTAAACACATTCTCTCCGCAACTGCATAACTAAAGCTTTCAGTAAACGTTGACTGAAGAGAAAGGTCCATTCCAGCAATAAACCTATAGTAATCAACATCGCTCATCCAACCGTGATATACGACTTTTGCGTTGATGTCTTTAATTATATGATTGATGAACCTATCTTGAAAATTAATATGCAAACTCGCTGATACATTACTTATTTCAAATGCAAGAATTTGGTTCAGTATGTTTTTGCCAAGTCTTGGCAGGCAAAAAAGATCAATATTTTTTCCATCTATTTTTTCTGGTACAATATTTCTGAATCGACTTAGGTCAAGAGGATATGGGAAGTATATTGATTTGTCTGTAATTTTGTGAAGGGAACCATAGAGCCTTCTGTTTAACAGCCAATATTTTAGTTTCCCTTCCTTAAGGTATTTCAATATGTGGTGATAATCCTTCAACTCATGTCTTGATAATTCTGACTGTCCAAGGGTACTACATACAATAAGCGATGGTGTGATACCTTTTCTATTCAATTTGTTTAGCACTAAATCATAAAATGGACTCCAAGCAGCAAATAATATATTATCACCGAACTCAGTAATTTTGTCGACATTTATTAAATGTAAATCTGTCTGGATCATTCTGATACGTTTCTCTATTCGGTAGGCTCCTATTTGAGGACGAAATATAAACAGATCTTCTACTGGCATGATAGTAATTTCTACTAAACTGTTGAGAACTCTTTTCAAATTTGTTAGAACGCTGACTGCCCCAGGGAACGTCTTTGAAGAAATTAACAGCAATTGTTTATACATTTTTCAACCTCCCTATAAATTTGGCGATCAGTTCTGGATATTTTCTAATATCATCATAGGTGACAAGAAGAAAAGCTCCTAATGGAAGATTGGACATTTTTCTAAATAACATAATGCCTGTGGCGGTTGAGATGGTATACGCAATTGCTGAAGCTATTGCTGCTCCTTTTATGCCCATCGCAGGGATAAACAAAAGATCCAAAATGATTGTAGTTATTGCTGAAAAGACAGCAGTATATGTACCATATTCAGGTCTACCAGTCCCAGAAAAGCCAGCGCAGAGTATTTTATTGATGCTAAAAATAACTGCGCCTATTATTAAAATGCGAAAAGAGATTATGGATGCCGTGAATTCAGGTCCGAAGATAACTTTGATCAACACACCTCCTACTATAAACAAAAGTATGCCAAAGAAAAAGATTACAAAAATTGCGTTGCGACAGATGAAAGAAGTGAATCTATAGGCATCTTTCTCTATCATACCTGAAACTTCAGGAAAAAGGACAGTTGCTATTGCGTTTGAGATATGCCATGGTAGTTCCGCAACTGCCACTGCGATTGCGTAGTATCCAACCTGAGTTGGGTTAAGAAATAGGTTAATAATAAAAATATCCAACCGTCTATCGATGCGATTTAAGATTAATCCAATCTGTGATTTCGAGCCGAATATAAATGTACTTTTTAGAAAATTGAAATTGATGAATCCAGAAGGCATTCCACATTTTAATAGATACCGTATTCCTATAATATTAGCAATAATGAACCCTGCTATAATTGCAATGAGAGCCCCGTTTATGTGATACAATGGTATTAAAACAAATAGAAGTAACAGCATGAAAATAAATCGAGCAACTGTAACAATGTTAAAACCTACTATATTTTTGTGCCCTAACAACATTGTTGTAATATGTAGAAAAAAGAAAAATGATGGAAATAGCCACAGCGCAGTGATGTAATAATCCTCATCAATGTTTTTTAAGAAGTGGATGATTAGCCAGTTTTTGAGAAAAATTGAAATTGTGAGTACAATTAATGATATTGCTATAGTATGGAATATGACATTTGAGAAAACATCGCTATGTTTGTAGCGTTTATTACCAAGGAAATAAATATTTCCTTCACTCATACCAAATATAAATATAACAACTACTATTAGAAAGTAGTTCTGAAGTAAAGCAATAACTCCTTTTCCAGATGCTCCGAGTGTCCGAACTATTACAATGTTAATTATGAAAGTTAAGGCTAAAGCAACAATCTGAACAGTATAAGTAAGGGTGACGCCCTTTAGATACTTAGTCATACCTTCGAGCTATTGCTTCAGTACAGGCAAAAATCGCCATCCATACAAATATAAGTCGATATTGAGCAATACTGCAGTTTGTGAAAGCAATGAGCATCATTCCAACTGCATTCAGTAAAGCTGTAGTAAGAAAAATTCTTTCATTTGCGGTTATGTTTTTTCTCATTGTTGATAGACACCGTTTGAAAAACACATAATAAACATATATCAACGCCATTAAACCGATAATACCAGTTTTCCAAATGACATAGGCATAAGCATTATCAACAGTCACTGTAAGCCAATACCGATTTCGTGTTATGAATGAAGCACCGAATCCTTGTCCCAAAAGCCAGAATTCCTTAAAATTCTTGAATACATGTACAATTTCTTCCCATCGAATTTTCCATGACATGTCATATCTCACCTGTTCAAAACTAGAGAATACAAGAATACGTCGATATAGTGTTAATAAAAACTTACCTTCTGTAATAGCTTGGAGGATCATAAAAACCACTGCAGTTACAGATAGTGAACAAATTGAATATAATGCGAACCTTTGAATGTTGTTCTTAATCCAGGTACGTCTCATATAAGTGAACAGTCCAATAAGAAAAAGGACAGAGAGTCCTATGCTGCCATAAAGGGCTCGCTGTTGAGATATGAATACGCCAAGAAGCACTACTGGTAAAAGAACGGCAAAGAATATCTTTCGTTTTTGTGATGTTGAATAGATCAGGGTTGCAAGAATATAAGGAATTGCAAATTGAACAATGTGAATATGTATTGAGACAATTCGTTGTAGGAAAAAAGATGATTTTAAAGCAAGCACGGCATACATGAATTGGAAGCTAACTAAAAATGCAAATAGAAGAAGTGCATCATAGAACATTTGTATCTTATCTTTAAAGGCAGAGTAGAGGAATATGAAATAAGCTAGTATAAAAGGTTGAGCCTGTGCATCAGAAAAGAGAAGGCGTGTACTATATCCTCGGAGAAGACCATGAATTATTCCTAAGAATAATAAGAAGGCGAGTAGTATGACTGCAGTGTCCATTTGATTCAGCAGGAAATTCTCTTGGTTTTTTAAAAGATAAATGGCCCAATAGCAAATTAGTACGACAAGCAAAGGATAAGAGATCTTCCAGTAGTACCATAGTGTGAATCCCGGGAAGTATGTCAAGTAACCATACCGTTCGAAGCAACAAATATAAAAAGCCAGTAATATAAAAACTTTTACAACTGAGAAAGCTGTAAAAGTCATAAGTGTGATTAAGAGTATCAAACCGATAAATAACATAAGCTCATCAATTACGTGGAAGAAGACAAATAATAATTGAATAATAAGAACAGATACGAAAATTGCCCATTCTACTTTTTTTGAAATTCTCATAGGAAGGGGTATATTGATAATGGTTGAGTTATTAATTTTTGCTACGTCTAAAAATTTTCTTAAAGAATGATTTTAGCTCTACAAAATCTTTTGATAGATCATTTGAAAATTTTATGAAAATAGTATGTTTTTGAGGATGGGTTTTTACATCTTCGAGGTATTCTAATAAGAAAACGGTTGGAATGCTTATGAAAAGACTAAAAAGAAAAGCCAGAACCACAAGAAGTTTGCGTTTCGGATAAGATCTTTTTTCAGGCACTCCGGCTCTGTCGAGAAATTGAACAGTTGGGGTATCTTTCAGTTCCATTATTTTTGCTTGCTCATACTGTTGAGTAAGGAGTTCATATATTGTTTCTTGTATCTTTACGTCCCTGAACAGTCGCGCGTATTCTAAGGATAACTCAGGCAACTTGTTGAAAGGCATTGAGAATCCAGCACCGAACCGGTTTTCTCCCTCCCTTCCTGTACCGAATTCAATTCTTGAAAGTTGTTTTTTTAATTCTTCAATCTCTCGATTAATACCGGACAAATAGGGATTGTCTATTTGACTAGATGGTGACCACAAATCTCTCTTTATTTCCCTCATAATGATTTCGCTTTTCAATGCTGCAGCGGTTTTAATAACGCTTTCGACTTCAGTATCAAGGGCAACGGTGCGATGTTTTTCTTTAAAAGCTCTTAAAGCCTCTTCAGCCTTGACCAGACTATCGACATTTTCTTTAAGCCTCTCCTCTATGAAAAGACGGAATTTTTTTCCTACTGTCATTGTGGTTGCGGTGTTAAATTTATCAAGTTCCTCCACATATGAATTTGCGATATCAGTAGCGAGGTATTTGTTCTTATATACCACACTTACTGAAATAATTCCTTCGGGTGATACTTCTATTTTAGTTATATCATCCAGCGCTCTACCAGCATCATACATAGTTTTTGCTTTAAATTCTTTTTTAAGATCGTATTTCTTTATAATCTCACCTTTAATGCGCCCGCTTGCCATAATTGCTGCATATAAATCAGAAGGTGTGGCAAAACCAGGCATTACTCCACTCAATCGCGCTAAACTTGAAAGTCCAGTTGAAGTAGCGCCAATTGTCGAGCCATACATAATTCCAAACATGGCTTCTTGTTCTGGATTAGGTGGCAGAATAGTCGCAGTTGCAGTATATTTAAATTGCAAGACAAGACTCACTATTAGAGTAATAACCGTAACTACAATAACATTCCTGAAGACAAAGCGCCGCCATTTCATAACAACCGTGAAATAATCAGATAGTGTTAATCTCTTCATATTTTGAATTATAGCAAAAAAATCCAATAAGTCAATGCTAAATCAAACGCATATTGGAGATTATTGACTCCAAAAAAAATCTCACTATAATCAAAGTAAAAAAGGATTGTATGAATAAGACACGGAATCGCGGAACAGAAATAATAAATCTTTATGGCTAAGATTTTATATATCAGCTTTGGATATCCACCTTTCTGGGGAGGCGGAATGGTAAAGAACCAGATCGGTTTGATGAAAAACCTTATTCTAACTGGCCATGACGTGATTTATTTCACCGCCGGAAGATATGATTTTCGAAAAGAGGAATATTTACATTTTCGAACAATTAATGGCATTAAAGCTGTAGAACTTGTGAATTCACCAAACTTCTATGATCCTTATGGTTATAGCACTAATCCTGCATATCATTGCTCTCACACAAAAATCGAGAACATGGCCTCTGAAGTGATTGAATACATAAAACCTCATATTGTCCATATAAGCGATTTACGAATGCATACTGCTTCAATCATTAAGGTTACTAAGAAATTCAACATACCAATTGTTAAAACAATCGAAAATTTTGGTGATTTATGTCCAAAGGGTGATTTGATGTTCCAGGATGAGTCTCCTTGTATCGATTTTGACAATGGTAAGAAATGTCTGATTTGTTTGTCAAAATACACGTGTCGAAATATCCCAATTATCCATCGTGTTAAAGGATCGATACACTATGAATATCTCTTTCCATTCGTTTCCAGATTGAGAGGACTTAAAAAACTGATTCCTCGTGGGAGAAAACAACTCAATTATCTTTCTTTAGAATATCCCTCAAAAGCTTATGCTGAGAGGAGGCGGTTTTTCATAGAAATGTTGAATAAATGTGATGTTATTCATACGACTTCGAGAAATATTGCTCAACGATTTATTAATAATGGTGTACGACCCGAGATTGTAAGAACAATATCACTATCTGCAGAAGGGCTATCTGAAATCAGAACGAGAAAGGACTTTGAACCTAGATATCCGATTATTTTTGGTTACCGCGGGAAATTACATACAAGAAAGGGAGTACATATCTTGTTGTCTGCATTCTCGCGCCTGAATCAACAGGCAAGTAAGTTGATAATTTATGGAGATGGTGACCTCAGTTTACTGAGCTCACACAGTCAGGAATTAAATATTGATTACAGGGGGAAATATCGGAGGAATCAAATAAATATTGCCTTAAAAGACATTGACGTTGGGGTAGTTCCTTCTATTTGGGAAGAAATTTTTGGAATTGTGGGCTTAGAATATATTAATGCAAGGATTCCAGTTATTGCGAGCAACATAGGAGGGATAAATGAGTGGCTTAAGGATGGTGAAAATGGGTTCCTTTTTACCCCAGGAAATAGTGATGAATTATTCGCGCTCATGAATCGTTTTGTGAAGAACCCGGAATTGATTACTCAATTACAGAAGAGGATCAAACCTTGGAAAACAATGAACACTTATGTTCGAGAAATAGACTCTCTATACAAAGAAATACTTAAAAAATGAAGAAAATAGATTTATCAATAATAATTGTCAATTACAATACAAAAGATTATATTAAGGAATGTCTGTATTCGATTTTTAGCAATACCGATGACGCTCGAATTGAAGTTATTGTTGTGGACAATAATTCACACGATAACAGTGTTGAAATGATAAAAAAAGAGTTTTCTCAGGTTAAATTGATTGCTAATAGTGATAATGTAGGTTTTGGCCAAGCCAATAATCAAGGTGTACGAACATCGGAAGGACGTTACCTACTGTTGCTCAATCCTGATACGAAAATACTCCCAAAATCATTGAATATTCTCTATCAATTTATGGAAACACATCCAAAGGTTGGCATCGCGGCACCAATGTTACTAAATGATGATTTATCCCTGCAGCGTTCATGCCGAGCTTTTCCTGGACTTTGGAGAGAGTTCAGTAAGGCGCTCGGTTTTTTTACCTATATGCCAAGTCATCCGTTATTCGGGAGCAGTACTGCAAGCCGTTGGGATCATGATAAAATTCAGGCGGTGGATCAACCGCAAGGTGCCTGTTTAATGATCCGCAGAGATGTGCTGGAAGATAAGGATATTTTCGATAGAAGATTCTACATGTATTATGAAGAAGTTGATTTATGTTACCGCATAAAGAAAAAAAATTGGCAGATCTATTTTGTCCCTGATGCGAAAATTATACATTATGCCGGCAAAAGTTTTTCGAAAAACATGCCAAGAATGATTTATCATTTATATAAAAGTAAATTTCTTTTCTATAAAAAACATTATAATATTTTCAAACAATCAATGCTCTATTTCTTGACACTTCTTGAAATGGTGTATCGAATCACTATTTTTAGCCTTATCGGCCTAATCTATATAGAGAGAAAAAAGGAAGTTTCTCTACGTAGACAAGGTTACCTTCGTGTTTTATTGAGTTTTTCATTAGGCAGGTTACCGAATCGATGAACATCCTTTTTATTTTACCCTACCCTATTGATGCCGGTAGTACAAGGCAGCGTGTTTTGCAGTTTTTCCCCTATTTAGAAAAGAACAGCATACGATGTTACGCGCGCAGCTTTGTCAGCTCTGATTTCTACAAAATAATTTACAGGCCAGGAAAGATTTATCAAAAGATGATTTATACCTTAAAAAGCGTTAAAAGTCGTATCAAAGACCTTAATGATTTGATCAACTATAATGTTGTTTTTATTCAGAAAGAGGCTTCTCCATTTGGAACG
>Ga0209635_10003302_pt1 | contig 12550 bp, 9 predicted proteins | sample DeeMarSWOR230_32_FD_187463 | JGI IMG/M metagenome (GOLD analysis project Ga0209635, IMG submission 187463) | Marine sediment microbial communities from White Oak River estuary, North Carolina - WOR-2-30_32 (SPAdes) (version 2) | ecosystem: Environmental > Aquatic > Marine > Intertidal zone >...
GTGACAACACTATCTTGGTCGATGGCCCTTCCAAGAGGTTCGGTATTCCCGGCTGGAGGATAGGGGTGGTTGCTGGCCCCAGTGAGGTCATCAAGGCACTTACCAAGCTACAAGGCCACACAAGCTCGGGGGCTTCGCGGCCAGTTCAACACGCGACATGTGTTGCCTACACCAGCCAAGAAGCCAGGAAGGCCAGCGAGGAGATGAGAACAAGATACCAGCGAAACAGGGATGTCTTTGTAAGAGGCCTCAATGAGATTGACGGTTTCAGTTGTGCCACACCGGAAGGCGCATTCTATGCTTTTCCCCACGTTGCCAAATTCTTCGGTCGAAGATATCGATTCGATGGGAGCGAATACGCCGTGGGTGGCTCTGCGGCCTTCCGGACATTCCTTCTGAGAAAGGCTCAGGTGGCAGGAGTTGAAGGAGCTCCTTTCGGGATGGATGACCATATCAGGTTTTCCCTAGCGACCAAAGAAGAGGACTGTGTGAGTGCATTGGCCGGTATCAGAAGCGCCCTGAGGGAACTGGATTAGTCCTATCATAGGCGGACCGGAATCCCCTTCCTCGCAAGGTACTCTTTGGCCTGAGGTATCGAGATTTCACCGAAATGGAAGATGGAAGCCGCCAGGACCGCAGAAGCCCCGCCTTCTGTCACAGCCTCATAGAGGTGCTCGAGATTTCCTGCTCCTCCGGACGCAACCACTGGAATGCTGACAGCATCAGCCACAGCCTTGGTCATCTCTATGTCATACCCTTCTTTCGTGCCATCGGCGTCCTTGCTTGTAAGCAGAATCTCACCAGCGCCGAGTTCCTCCACTCTCCTTGCCCACCCGACAAGCTCGATACCTGTGGAGTCGTGACCTCCTCTGACAACGACTTCCAGTCGAGGAAGAGCGCTGCCAGGAGAATTCTTGTGCCCGTCGATGGCGACCACTAATCTGCTCCTACCAAACTGCCTCGAGCCGTTTGCGATCAGCTCAGGCTCTCTTACAGCAGCAGTATTCACCGAAATCCGATCTACGCCAAGGTCAAACAGAGCCTTCATATCCTCCGTGTTCCTGATGCCGCCTCCTACACAAAAGGGTACGGTAGTCTTGTCTGCTACCCTCTTGACCCAATCCAATCTCGTCCCTCTTGTCTCGACGGTCGCAGCGATGTCCAAGAAGACAAGCTCATCAGCTCCCTCTCTGCAGTAGACCTCTGCCGCCTCAACCGGATCCCGAGCATCCCTGACATTCTCGAACCTCACTCCCTTGACCACTCGCCCATCTTTCACATCCAGGCAAGGTATGACTCCCACTTGTTTCATGCTGTTCCTCTCGGTACCAGACAGAGACGTCCATATTAGGGAATTCCACATCATTTGACAAGGAGTTGACCGGGCAGCGGACATCAGCTAGAGTCTGCACAAATGAGGGCTGTCATTCTGTCAGGAGGCGAAGCAACCAGGCTACGCCCTCTTACCTGCAACGTATCCAAGGTAATGGTGCCCGTACTGAATCGTCCTTTTCTTCAGCATCTTGTGTCTTACCTCAAGAGTCACAATATCGTCGATATAACCCTTGCCATTGGCAGAACATCGGGCCAGGTTGAGAGCTACTTCGGCGACGGCAGCAGATTTGGTGCCTCAATAAGGTACTCCACCGAGAGCGTTCCTCTGGGCACCGCTGGTGCGGTGAAGAACACTGAAAGGCTCTTGAATAGTACTTTCATGGTCTTCAACGGGGATGTTTACACAGATATTGACCTTACTGCCATGATCAACGCCCATGAGCGGAGCGGAGCCATTGCGACCCTGGCATTGACCCCAGTGGATGACCCCACAGCCTATGGCGTAGTCGAGACCGCTGGTGAAGGGAGAATCACACGCTTCTTGGAGAAGCCTAGCCGTGAAGAAGCCCCCAGCAACCTGGTCAATGCCGGCGTCTACGTCCTGCATCCTGATATCCTCAACTACATCACCCCCAACACCTCTGTCATGTTTGAACGCGACGTTTTTCCCTCGGTTTTGGCGGCAGGAGCAACTATGTATGCTTATCCGTCCCACGCCTATTGGATTGACATCGGCACACCGGAGAGATACCTCAGCTTGAATCATGAGCTACTCAGGCGGGATTTCGGTCCTCGCGGCCTCCAGTTCGAAGGAGAACACGATATCCATCCGTCGGCCCAAATCGAGGGGCCCGTGCTGATTGGCAAAGGCTGCTCTGTCGAGGGCGACTGCACCATAGAAGGGCCAACTGTGTTGGGTCAGGGCTGCAAGATACGGGAAGGAGCCGTAATACGAAGCTCGCTGTTGTGGCAAGGACGCGAGATTGACAGGGGCGCTAGGCTCCGCAACTCCATACTGGCCTCCCGCTGTTATGTCGGAGAGGGGAGTCTTCTCAACAGTTCCGTGTTGGGCGACAATGTGATGATTGGCGGCGGCACCCCACTACCCCAGAACTCCAAGATCTGGCCCGACGGTTCCATACCCCCCAGCCCGCTTCCGCATTGACCAGACACCCGCGAGCCTTTGCTGCGATGGCTCCGCCTCCAGAATCGCCCAGAGTTGCTGACAAACACCCGAGTGGCCGGGTCAGTATCAGGAAGTCACACATTGAAGAGGAACGTGACTATGTCCCCATCTTGGACAAGGTAGTCCTTTCCTTCCATCCTGAGCAAGCCTCTCTTCCGCGCTTCGTTCAGGCTGCCACATCTCTCCATGTCGCTATACCCAATTACCTCAGCACGGATGAATCCGCGTTCCATGTCAGAATGAACCTTACCTGCTGCCCTCGACGCTGTGGTGCCAAGTGGCACGGTCCATGCTCTCAACTCGTGAGAGGCCGTGGTAAAAAAGGAGATAAGTCCCAGGAAATGATAGGAGAGATCAATGACTCTCCCTGCTGCTGGTGTGCTAAGTCCCATGGCTGCGCGGAACTCTTCAGCCTCGGAGTCGTCCAGTTGTTCCAGCTCCAGCTCCAGTTTCCCACACTGAGCAATCACTGCAAATTGCGGGTAGGCAGTTCCGACTTCGTCTTCCAACCGCGAAGCTTGAGTAAGCTGTCCCTCCCCGATATTCAGGACGACTAGCATAGGCTTCGCAGAGAGAAACTGATATTGCGACAGGCCTTTCACGTCGTCCCTGGTCAATTCCTGCTGTCTTACTGGCACATCTGCCTCCAGCGCTGACTTCACCTTCTGCAGCAAAGCTTGTTCTTTCAGATGAGCTTCGCGCTCCGCCGGCCTCGCTCCCTTCAGGGCGACATTCAATTTCTCAAGCCTTCTGTCAATGATAGCCAGATCAGAAAAGGCAAGCTCCAAATCCAGTGTGGCGATATCCCGCCTGGGGTCAATGCTTCCATCAGGGTGCGGGACTCTGTCGTCTTCGAAGACACGCACCACTTGAAGCAGGGCATCAGCGGTGCTCAAATGGCTCAACAGTTCTCCTCCCACCTGCCCTTTGCTGCCAACCCCTCGAGGCGAACCGCCAATGTCCACATAGCTTACCTCAGCAAGCACAGTCTTCTTGGGACAGAATATCCCCTCCAGCGTTGACAGCCGCGAATCTGGCACTTTGGCCACGCCCACATTGGGCCTCAGCGAAGCAGAATGGGTATCGACGGCAGCCTTGCTCTTGGTCAAGGCATCGAAGACAGTGGTCTTCCCGCTCTGGGACAGCCCAACAATGGCAGTCTTCACATTCATCATTCTATCACAGGCACTGCCGGCCCCCTCAGAGAAGAGTGACCATTCCTATGATAGAATACTGCGGTGTTCTACATCCTGCACGGTGAGGACGATTTCTCCGTCTGGCAAGCCCTCGAGGAAATCAAGTCCGGCCTAGATGAACCCGAAATGCTTGCAGCCAACACTGCTAGGCTTAACGGTCAGAGTCTCCCTCTCAATGAATTGAGGAATAACTGCAATACTGTTCCCTTCATGTCCCAGTATCGCCTGGTCATAGTCGACGGTCTGTTGAAGAGGTTTGAGGTAGTGCCAGGTAAGTCACAGTCAGGCAAGAGGCGATCCAAGAGTGGAGCCAGCACCGGCATCGGGGAGTGGAGTGGCCTACCTACAGTCGTCGGGCAAATGCCTGATAGCACCGTCCTGGTCATAGTGGACGGCCAAATAGAGAACACCAATCCATTGTTGAAGATGGCCTTGCCAACAGCCAGAGTAAAAGTCTTCCAACGGATGAAAGGTGACCGTCTGGCAGGCTGGATAAGGCAGCAGGTGGCCAAGCAGGGCGGCAACATCACACCTCAAGCAGTGGGGCTTCTTTGCGAACTCGTGGGCGGTAATCTCTGGGCAATGCACAATGAGGTGTCAAAACTGGTTCTGCATGCGCAAGGGCAGTCTATTACCGAGGGTGAGGTAGGGGAACTATCCAGCTATGCCCACGAGGCCAACGTCTTTGTCCTGGTAGACACAGTGCTAGAAGGCCAGAGAGCGAAAGCACAGGAGTCGCTCTACCGGCTTCGCCAAGAAGGGGATTCCGCAGGCCATATCCTAGCCATGATCGCCAGACAATTCCGCCTGATGGCATTGGCACACGAATCGACCTCAGGTCCATCGCGGCGGCAAGTTCGCGGCGAGCTTGCTGCACTGCCAGACTATGCCCTGCACAGAACGATACAACAGGCCAGCTCATACGATCCCGAGCGTCTCCGGCAGGCTTTCCACAAGCTCGCTCAAACAGATATGGCCATCAAGACAGGGAGGTGGGACGAGCAATTAGCCCTGGAACTCCTTGTTGCCGATCTCTGCGATCCCCAAGGCGAAGCTTCCCAACCACAAAGGGTTCACGTCGGGCGGGCCAAGCCTACGTGATACGTTTTGTGCTATCATAGCTGCTAGTTCTGCTTCGATTCATGCTCTGAGACACCCCGCGGAACAGCAGAAGGACGACCGCTGATGACTAGCGACGAGATCAGACAACGTTTTCTGAGCTTCTTTGAAAGCAGGGGGCACAAGATCATCCCCAGTTCATCGTTGATTCCCCATGGTGATCCAAGCCTGCTGTTGACAACTGCCGGTATGGTGCAAATCAAACCCTACTTCTTAGGGCTTGAAGAACCACCCAGCCCACGGCTGGCTTCGTGTCAGAAGTGCTTTCGCACCACGGATGTTGATTCCGTAGGCGACACAAGTCATTTGACCTTCTTCGAGATGCTCGGCAACTTCAGCGTGGGCGACTACTTCAAGAAGGAGGCTGTTGCGTGGGCGTGGGAATTCATGACCGCAGAGCTCAGGCTGTCGCCAGAACGCCTATGGGCTACAGTCTATCTCGATGACGACGAGGCCTTCGCCGACTGGCAACAAGTTGGGATTCCTGCTGAGAAGATATTGAGGTTCGGTGACGAAGACAATTTCTGGGGTCCGGCTGGAAATTCGGGACCCTGCGGTCCTTGCAGTGAACTGCATTATGACTTGGGTGATGCGTTTGGCTGTGGCAGGGCCGAATGCAGACCCAATTGCGAATGCAGCCGCTTTTCTGAGGTATGGAACCTGGTGTTCACTCAGTATGATCAACACCCCGATGGCAGCCGTACTGCCTTGCCCAAACCGAATATCGACACTGGAATGGGCATGGAGAGAATTACGGCGGCGGTACAAGGGAGACAGTCTGTATATGAGACCGACCTGTTCTGGCCCGTTGTCAAGGAGATCAGCCAGTTGGCTGGCAAGACCTACGGTGGAAGCGAGACAAACGACAGGTGCATGAGAATAATCGCAGAGCACAGCCGAGGGCTTGCATTTCTCATAGCTGATGGCGTCCTGCCCTCCAACGAAGGTAGGGGCTACGTTCTCCGCCGCATACTCCGCCGGGCTTCCCTTTTTGGGCGAAGGCTCGGGCTGGACATGCCCTTCCTGGGACAAATTGCCCAGATAGCAGCCAACAGGATGGCTCATGTCTATCCCGAACTGGTTAGCGGTCGGAATATGATTATGGAAGTCATCAGGGCAGAAGAAGAGAAGTTCATGGCCACTCTAGAAACAGGGCTCGCTCTCGTGGAGGAGCTTATTGCGCAAGCCCTGAAGGAGGGTAGGGAACAGTTGGCGGGAGAGCAGGTGTTCCGGCTCTATGACACCTACGGGTTCCCCAAAGAACTGACTGCTGAAATCGCCAAGGAAAGAGGCTTGACTGTTGATGTTCAGGGGTTTGAGACCGAGATGGAAGCACAGCGAGCCAGAGCCAGGACAGGACACAGGTTCAGTGTTGCCCGGACCGCGGAAATGCCTGTGGCGGTTGACGTGCAGTTTACCGGTCATGAGGCAACCAGCTCTCAATCCAAAGTGATGGATTTGAGAGTCGCGGGAGAGCCCAGAGAAGTGGCTTCTCAGGGGGACAGAGTCGACATAATCCTCGATATCACACCTTTCTATGGCGAGATGGGAGGACAAATCGGTGATTCCGGGGAAGTGACGGGTGAGAGGGGCAAGGCAGCGATTGCTGACACTGTGAGAACCTACTCCGATGTGACCGTTCATCGCGGGATAATCGTCGAGGGCGGCATATCAGTAGGGGATTCAGTGGTAGCGAGGGTTGATGTTGCGCGCCGATTGGATATCGCTCGCAACCACACCGCTACGCATCTGCTCCAGGCCGCCCTAAGGGAAATCCTGGGGAGCCATGTATATCAGCGGGGTTCGTCGGTCGAGCCAGGGAGACTCAGATTCGACTTCTCTCATCTGGCCCCCATAGGCAAAGAACAATTGGACCGAATCCAAGGATGGGTAAATGAGAAGATACGTGAGGATCTACCAGTCGGTGCTAGACATGTTCCTTATCAAGACGCTATTGCTCAGGGTGCTATTGCTCTTTTTGAAGAGAAATACGGGGGAATGGTCCGGGTGCTGGCAATCGGCGAGCCACCAGTAAGCAAAGAACTCTGCGGGGGTACTCATGTCAAGTCAACGGGGCAAATCGGCATTTTCCTAATCACTGGCGAAAGCAGCATCGGGACCGGTTTGCACCGTCTCGAAGCGGTAACTGGCAGAGCTGCGGAATGGCTGATTGCTCAGCGCTTCTCCTCCCTGGAAATGGCAGCCAAGGAATTGGAGTGTCTGCCCGAGGAGGTCTCCAACAAGGCGAAGATCCTCACCACTCAACTCGGAATGGAACACAAGCGTTCCCTTTCTCTAGAAAGGGAGCTGTCGCGTGGAATCACCGATTCCCTGGCGAGCCAAACGAAGAAGATAGACGGAGTGACGGTTGTCACCGCCGAGGTGGCGTCGTTGACCATGCCCGTACTCAGGGAGCTGGGTGATACCCTGCGAGATAGACTGGGGAGTGCCGTGGTGGTACTAGCAACGGTCTATGATGGAAAGCCGAGTTTCCTGGCCGCTGTTACCCCAGATTTGGTTGCCAAAGGTTTCCATGCCGGACGCATCGTGGCGCAGGTAGCTGAAGCTGCTGGTGGGGGGGGCGGCGGCAAAGCAGGCATGGCCCAGGCAGGTGGCAAAGACGCCCGCAAGATGAAGCAAGCCCTGGATCTGGTGCAGGACATCATCGCAGGTAGAACAAGCCAAGGGCAGTAGCACGGCCAAGGTCAAAATGCGCAGCTTGGGACTGGATATCGGAGGGAAGAGAACAGGCGTGGCCATAAGCGACCCGCACGGAAGGTTCGCGCTTCCATTGACGGTGATAAGCCATAACGGGCAAGACGCAGCTATTGATGCTATTGTGAAGCTCGCCAAGGAGTATGACATAGGGCAGATCGTAGTTGGCTTGCCCTACTCGCTGGACGGCAGCCTTGGCCAGGAAGCCAATAGGGTTGAAGCCTTTGCACAGAGGCTTTCGCATGCGGCCAAGCTGGACGTAGAATTATGGGATGAGCGGCTATCAACTGTAGCTGCTGACCGTCTGCTGGCTGAGGCGGGCGTCAAGGACGCCAAGAAGAAGAAACAGCATAGAGATGCAGTAGCGGCGGCGGTTGTGCTGCAGGAGTTTCTGGATAACCTGAGTAGCCGATCCTCAAGCGACGGCGCCTCGAACTAGCCTCTACCGCCACAGGGGGTGAGCCAACCCGATTCCACCTACAACGTCAACTCCCTTCCGAAGATCTGTCTTGCTATCACCCACTTCTGCACCTCGTTGGCGCCCTCATATATCCTTGCTGTGGCGCAATCGCGATAGATTTGCTCCACCTTGTAGGTTGACTTGTCCGCAGCTAACTGGCTCATGAATCCATAGCCTCCGAATATCTGCACGGCGTCGCCAGCTATGTCACTGGCAACCTGGGTAGCGAAGTACTTCGCCATCGCGGTCTCAGGCTCAGGGAACTCTACTCCCTGGTCATACCGATAAGCGGCTTTGTAGCACAAGTTGCGAGCAGCCTCTATCTCTGTAGCCCACTCAGCGAGCTTGAACCGCCAGTACTGATGTTGGGCGACCTTCTTCCCAAACAACTCGCGCTTCTTCATGTAGTCAACAGACACGTCAAAGGCTGCTTGTGCCATGCCGACCCCAGTGGCCGCAATGACTATTCTGCCGCGCGTCAGCGAGCCGAGCGCAATATGCAGGCCCTTGCCAAGGCCCCAGATAAGATTCTCTTGTGGGACTTCGACATCATCAAAGCATATGTCAGCAGTGAGGCAAGCCTTGATACCCATCTTCCTATCGGGTTCTCCTACCCTGACCCCTCTTTCGTGCAGGTCAACCACGAACATGCTCAGTGTTCCATCGGTAAGGCAGAGAATCGAACCGAAGTCGGCCACTGGAGCGTTGACTATGAAACGTTTCCTGCCATTGATGATCCATCTCTCCCCTCTCCTGGTAGCAGTCGTCTTGACAGTCTTCGCACTCAAGTCACTGCCTGCCTCCGGCTCGGTGACAGCGAAGCAGGCGATCTTCTCTCCCTTAGCTAGTGGAACCAGGTACTCCGTCTGCAGTTCTTTCGAGGCGTAGAGCAGCGAGGATCCAGGCAGTATGCATTGGCAGTCATAGATGGCTGCGATGCTGTTGCTCGCATAGGCCAGTTCCTCCTCAACAGCAGCAGCAGCACACATGGGATGCTTCAATCCTCTCCCCCCACATTCCGTGGAGAAGGGTATCTGGAAAAGACCCTGCACGGCCATTCTGCTGAAGAGCTCTGTCGGGAAGCTCCCTGCTGACTCCTCCTGGGAGTCAAAGGCGTATGCTTGTGGCTCAACCTCTTTCTCGGCAAACTCCCTTGCTTCTGCCCTGACCTTCTTCACCTCTTCTGGCAGACTGACGTCATGATACAGGGTGTTCTGCAGCTTCTCTGGTAGCTGTGGCAACTTCGCACCTCCTCCTTTCAAATTCAGCCCCTTTCCTTTACAATATCGTCCTACCATGTGCCAGTCAAGGCTGGCCCGGTGGCGGATTCACGGTACCGAAGGAGGGGCCTATGAAAGTGCCATACGGGGGCTCGAAGGAGGAGATTCTCGAGCGGGTCTCCAAGAAAGCCGGAGACTACGAGGAGCTATCCGTCAATTGCGCTCAAGGTACACTCGCTGCGCTGCAGGAGGAGTTCGACCTCGGTGGAGGAAAGCAACTGCTAAAGGCAGCAACGTTCATGCCGGGTATGATGAGCAGAAAAGAGACGTGCGGCGCACTCGTCGGCGGTCTCATGGCACTGGGCCTCGCCTATGGAAGGGACAAGCTCTACGATCCGAAATGGAGGACTCCTGAGGCAAACGAGGAGATGTTCAGATTCAGGGACAAGGTATGGAGATTCTGTGAAGCGTTCAAGAAGGAATTCGGCAGCACGATGTGCGGTGACATTCGCCCCCAGATAATGGGCAGGGACTACGACACCATGGACATGAAGGAGCGCCAGCAGTTCCTGGAAGACGGTGGCAAGACGAAATGTCGGGTTCCGCCCGAGAAGGCTGCCCGGATCGCCGCTGAGATACTCCTCGAGACGTAAGCGAATCACCCTCTCTGGCAGCTTCGGCGAATCTATAGATCTCGCTGGGAAACATCCTCGTGTCACCTTTGGCAGGAGTCGGCAGTCGACGTGGCGTCGGCAGGGAATAGGCTCCTCTGCAGCAATTGAGTGGACTACGTCCATAGGCTATAATCGCTAGGCAGGTTCAAGCACGGAGGCTGCTCTTGTTAAAAACCCATAGCTGTGGTGAATTGGACAGAGGCCATATCGGCCAGAGTGTGACTCTGGCCGGTTGGGTGCACCGGCGTCGCGACCACGGTGGCCTGGCATTCATCGACCTGAGGGACAGCGAGGGCATTGTCCAGGTAGTATTCAACCCGCAGGAGTCCGCAGAGGCATACCGCGTCGCTAGTCTGCTGCGGAGTGAATATGTGGTTCAGGTCCTGGGACAAGTAGCCTCGCGACCCAGTGGCACAGAGAACCCCAAATTGGCTACTGGAGACATCGAGATCGTGGCCACAAGCGCGGTCATACTCAATACGTCGACCACCCCGCCGTTCTACATCAATGAAGATGTGGATGTTGAAGAAAGCCTCTGTCTGAAGAACCGCTACCTCTACTTGAGAAGAGCCAGAATGCAGCATAACCTGGGGCTGCGCCACAAGCTGGTGAAGTTCATCCGCGATTTCCTCGACGCTAGGAAGTTTCTGGAGATAGAGACTCCTATATTGATAAAGAGCACTCCAGAGGGAGCCAGGGATTATCTTGTCCCCAGTCGCTTGAACCCCGGCAAGTTCTACGCTCTGCCACAGTCTCCTCAGCAACTCAAGCAGCTTCTCATGGTGGCCGGCTTTGAGAGGTATTTCCAGATAGCCCGCTGCTTTCGCGACGAGGATTTGAGGGCCGACCGTCAACCGGAGTTCACACAGCTTGACCTGGAGGCGAGTTTCGTGGAGGAAAGGGACATACTGCAGCTTATGGAGGAGCTGTTCACATCGCTGCTCCATACGGTCAAGCCTGACCTGCAGTTGCTGGAGCCATTCCCTTGCCTCTCGTACACAGAGGCCATGGAGAAATACGGCACGGACAAACCAGACATCAGGTTTGGCCTGGAACTCACAGACATGACAGATATTGCCGTTGAGATCGATTTCGATGTCTTTCGCTCGGCCATTGAGGGCAACGGAAGAGTGAAAGGCATATGCGTTCCGGGCTGTACAATGTACACCCGTCACCAGCTCGACGACCTGATTGGCCTAGCCCAAAGCTACGGTGCGAAGGGACTAATCACGGTAGGATTGCCAGAAGGAACTCTGGTGTTAGACAGGGTGAGGTCGGCGCTTGCCAAGTACCTCACCGAGGGGCAAATGGCCAATATCGTCGGCAGATTCAAGGCCAAGCCAGGAGATCTTCTGCTCCTCGTGGCTGACAAAGCCGAGGTAGTTCACAGGGCACTGGCTCAGCTACGTTGTGAAATGGCACAGCGACTGGGCCTGACCAGCAGCAACCTGCTGGGATTTGCTTTCATCGTTGACTTCCCTCTATTCCAATGGAACGAAGCGGCGAGTCAATGGGAGACTATGCACCACCCATTCACCGCTCCACAGGAAAAGGACGCAGCGCTTCTCGAAACGCAACCGGGCATGGTGCACGGCCGCCACTACGATGTTGTGTGCAATGGATGTGAACTTGGCAGCGGAAGCATCAGGATTCACAGCCGCGAGCTCCAAGAGAGGATATTCCAACGCCTTGGCTATAGCCAGCAGGACATGGAGAGCCAATTCGGGCATTTTCTCACCGCGTTGGAATGCGGAGCTCCGCCTCACGGAGGCATTGCCATTGGCCTAGACCGCCTGGCGATGTTGCTGAGCAATGAGAGCAGTATCAGGGAAGTGATTGCCTTTCCCAAGAACCAGAATGCCGTAGACCCAATGTTCGACACTCCGGCGCCCGTGAGCGACAACCAGCTTGCCGAGCTGAACCTCAAGCTAAGGTACAAGGGCATTGCCCCCGACTAGAGCATCAACAGACCGATGAAAGTCACCACCGAGAAGATGGACAGGTGCCAGGTGGCACTTATCGTCGAAGTTGAACCCGGCGAGATGGAGGAATCTCGCACTGCGGTTTACCATCGCTTGGCCAACAAGATCTCTATACCCGGCTTCCGCAAGGGCAAAGCGCCGCGAGCCATCCTTGAGCAGCATCTGGGCAGGGATGCCTTGACACAAGAGGCGCTCGAGCATCTCGTACCGCAGCTCTATAAGCAGGCGGTGGACTCACAGGGCTTACAACCTATCGCTCCGCCGCAAATAGAGATCACTCAAGACGACCCTTTGGTCTTCCGAGCTCTCCTCTCCCTCAAACCGAAGGTCGAGCTGGGCGACTATCACAGCATAAGAGTGAAACCAGGGAAGGCCACGATTGGCGACAAGGAAGTTGAGGCAGCGCTCGAAAGGATCCGTCACGAACAGGCCGTGCTGAGGCCAGTTGATCGACCGGTTCGGTTTGACGACTTTGTTACTCTGGATATCGAGGCGAGCATAGAGGACACACCCGTTCTGAACCATAAGGGAGTAACGTACGAGGTGAGTCGCAACTCCAATTTGCCTCTGCCGGGATTCGCGGACAATGTCGTCGGCATGGAGAAGAACCAGGAAAAGATCTTCACTCTTAGCATCCCGAAAGACCACCGTGTAGAGAAATTC
>Ga0209635_10003303_pt1 | contig 12546 bp, 11 predicted proteins | sample DeeMarSWOR230_32_FD_187463 | JGI IMG/M metagenome (GOLD analysis project Ga0209635, IMG submission 187463) | Marine sediment microbial communities from White Oak River estuary, North Carolina - WOR-2-30_32 (SPAdes) (version 2) | ecosystem: Environmental > Aquatic > Marine > Intertidal zone >...
CACTTTTACACGGCAATTGGACAACCCACTGGCTTCTCAGCAGAAAGCCTCAAAGATTTCTACGAAATAGTCAAGCGTGTCGTCGTAGAATCTTTGGAGTTTCATCTTTACAGAGAAGATTTTGAAAACTGGATTAAAGCCGTATTCAAAGACGCAGCATTAGCCGATGAACTTGCCAAAATGAAGAATTCACAGCTAAAGGGAGAAGACCTTAGACAAGAAATCCTAAAGGCGATAGCAGCAAAATTTGGCTTTTAACACTATTAAGTGAGAAGCTTATTCTAAGGTGGTTATGCCCTTTCGTTCTCCAGCTTAGTCCACCATCTGGGCACTTTCGCGTCTCTAGCTGTGTCCCAATTGTCGAAGGGTTTTATGTCGAGAACAGGCGTCCCATCCAACGCATCTAACCCGCGAACCGTCAAGACGTTACCTTCAACCTTAACAAGCTCAACCAACGTCAACCCAACTGGGTTTGGACGAAGCATGCTTCGCGTGGCAAATATTCCCACCAACGGCAAATCCCTTCTGCCCCGCGGATGAACCTTCAAAGTTTTCCGCTGTTCATCAGGAATTTTATGCAGCCAAAACAGCACAAACAAATGCGAAAAACCATCAACACCGTCTAAGGCTTCAGCTAACTCGTTGTGAATAATTATGCGCGAGATTCTGGTTTTGTCTTTCACGTCGTCGCCGACAGCTGTAGTCTTGACAACGCCTATGGGTTTCAAAACAATCTCTGATTGGAAAGACATGGCATCACCCACTCAGCGTTTGAATCCACGTGAAGCTATATAAGTATTAGAAAATTCGGATGACTTTTTCACTATGCGCCTTCAATTGACGAGTTGCGTCGAACTCTAGTGCTCGGATAAGACTACCCCTCCCTTACACAACGACTGAAACACGCGCGCTAACCCTAAAGCAAGGGTTGAGAGCGGCAACGTACGTCGCTACAATTAAAGAGAAGGCTTATCAAACCGACCAAACCCTTTCTTGTCGACGAAAGTAAATATTTCCGAAGGAAGCTTGAATGAGAGAATTTCCAAAACCCAATGTAGTAATTTCCAAATGTATCACTTTCTCACCAGTGCGGTATGACGCCCAGATAATCGCTAGCGAATTCGTGGAGAAGATTAAGCCTTATGTCAATTTTATTCCCGTTTGCCCTGAGGTCGAAATAGGCTTAGGAGTACCGCGTGATCCCATTCGAATAGTGCTAGTCAACGGCACAAGGAGATTGTTGCAGCCATCAACAGGCTTTGATTTCACCGAGAAAATGGAGAGTTTTGCTGAGTCGTTCCTGAACGCGCTAATCGATGTTGACGGTTTCATACTTAAAGGTGGCTCACCAAGCAGTGGTCTTAAGAACATCAAGATTTATCCTAGAATTGAAAAGTCAGCTCCAGTTGGTAAGGGTCCAGGGTTTTTCGGAGGGGCAGTTCTTCAGAAATTTCCATATCTGGCTGTAGAGGATGAGCTCCGTTTGCTCAATCTCAGAATAAGGGAGCATTTTCTTACCAAGCTTTTTACCCTGGCAAGCTTTAGGAAGGTGAAAAGGTCTGGTAAGAAAAGAGAATTGTTGAGATTTCATTCAGAAAACAAGTATTTGCTCACAGCGTACAGCCAGAAAGAACTGAGAATATTGGGCAAAATAGCTGCAAACCAGGGTAATAAATCGTTTCAAGAGATATTGCAGGATTATGAACTTCACTTGTATTCTGCCTTAGCTCGAACACCAAGTATCGGTGCATACGTGAATGTGATGCTGAAGATTATGGGTTATTTCTCGCATCAACTTACAAAGGATGAGAAGGCTTTTTTCCTCAGCTCCATAGAGAAGTATAAGGCTGGCAGGCTTACTCGGAGCGCCAACCTGAGCGTCTTGAAAGCTTGGATAGTGAGGTTCAAGCAAGAGTATTTGTCAGTTCAGACGCTGCTCGAGCCATATCCTGAGCCGTTGACGGACATAGATACTGCGTATTTGGATATTGGCGGAAAAAATCACTGGAAATAGAAAAATATGAAATGTGCGATATCAGAAAATCAAGCAAATAGTCTTTGGCAGATCTCGCAGAAATAGCTTTTTCGTTTCAAATTGCCCGTATACCGAACCGTGACTCGTTCTCCACAGTCTGGGCACTGTTTTTTTCCATAGATACTCAAGTAAGGCCTTAGGCTTTTCTTCTTCTTGACCACGTCATAAAAAAGTTTTGAAAACTCGCGTGCAGCTTGTGCAACAGCTTCAAGGTCCTTTTTCGGGACCTTTCCGACAATACTCATCGGGTGTACCTTGCTGGCGAACAGGGTTTCATTCTTTATTATATTGCCTACCCCAGCAAAAACTTTTTGATCCAAGAGGACATCACAAATTAGGTTTTCACGCACGTTCATCATCAAACCGACTACCTTTTTTAGGCTCCACTTGCCAGACATGATATCTATCTCGTCATCGCACATCAATTGTACCTCAGCATTGCCAAGCAACTTGACGGAGCAATTGTAAAAGTTAAGTGTCGCTTTAGAGAACACGAGCGAAAGCCTAGGAACGGCACCTTTCTTTTCTTCATTAACTCGGTAACTTCCAAACATTAAAAAATGGATTTTTAGTGAAAACTGAGAAAACTGTAAGAATAAGTTTTTGCCCCAGCTGAATACTTTAGTGACTTTCTGGTCTCGAAGACATTCTTTATCTATTTTCGAATTCCCGCTGCATGCTAGAATCCTTTTGTCTTTGAAACTTGCAAGCTCTTCAGCAATTACACGCAGAGGAGGACCTTCCAAACAACTTTCATCCTGTATTCTTGTATTCTTGTATAGATTCTCTTCAGCTATATTTCAAATAACTATTACTGAATAGTTAAAGAGCAAATAACACAAGCTTTCCCGATTTATTATTCATTTGTCCTTGAGGTTCTTTTATATTCAAGTTTGGCAATAATTAGCAGCTCACAAATTTGGAAGCAAAAAGAGGAGGTGTAACAGTGACAAACAAGGGTGAAATATATCTGTGCGAAATTTGTGGAAACAAAGTGGAAATCCTGGAAGAAGGACCTGGAATACTGGTTTGCTGCGGACAAAACATGACTCTAGTACAATAGGAATTAGCTAAAGAGAGCAATCAAGTTCGTATATTCAAAGTTTTCTTATACCCAATTTTTGGGGTAGATTTAACTCTTAGTTTAAATAGTTGAGAAATTAAAACCAAAAATATTTCTCCGAAAATAACGAACTTGAGCATCAGAAATGTCTCTGCTCCTCAGACGAGAAGCCATAAATCACAAATTTTTTATTATTACACGGCTTTCTCTAAAGTCGTGAACAAAACATGAAGCTTCCAGAATATGTTTCGGTCGAAGAAGTCAAGGAGATTTGCAAAAAACTGAAGATTAGAGATTGGACAAAGTTAAAAAAAGCTAAGGTTACGTTGCAAGAAGCAGAAGCAATTTTAGCCGAGATGGAAACAGGAGATCTTAAGGTGTCAGCAGAGAATTTTCGGATAGGATTGGAAGTGGAGCTTGAACATGGCATCCGCTTTGCTGAAGCAAATGTTACTAATAACCACCCGATATTGACTGGGAAAATTGTTTTGGCTCACTTCAAAGAGACTTTGGATTATTATCAGCGTTTGGAAGTAGCTGAAATCGAAGGAGACCTATTGAAAGCGGTTATCAACGAGAACCCTCAACGGGTGGCAACCCTCTACAAAATGCTTGTTAAAGCAAAGCATCAACTGAGTCAAGCAGAAACAGAACTGATAGAGCAACGTACAACCGAGCATCCAACATAGTACCATAACGAAAACGGAGCTTCTTTCAAAGAAAAATGCATCATCTTAAGAGTTGCCTCAACAATTTTTTATCTTACATGTTGTAGAGAAAAAAAGGAAAAGTGTTTAAGAATACTCAAAACGGCGCGAATACTCCAATGAAGACAAGCCAAGCTAATGCTGTTTTGGCTACGAAACTCAGTATGATGTAGACTCGTTCCCCGTAAAGATAGTCTCTCCAGCGACCTACTCCTTTGTATTGAAGAACCATGTTGAGGGCAAAAACATTGAACACCGCAAAGTAAATGAAGAATATCGAGTACACAAATGCCGGCGGCTCAACACCTGTCGACATTATTGCTGCTACGAAATAGGCGAAAAGCACCACCCATGGAACGCCTCCGGAGACGCATCCCACCAAGAAGGCTGACCACGAAGTTTTTTCGGTATGCTGATTTACCACTTCCATGTAGTACCCGAACATGATCATCATTGCATTCAACACGAAAATCATGACGAGCGACCAGAAGTCCCAGACACCCACGAATGTGGCAATTAACACAATCATTATTGAACTGGAGAACGCGTACTCGTACCAGCGATACGGGTTCATCCCCTTCTTCAAGTTTTCGTTGTAATCATTGTTTTTTGGGAACGCAATAAGAAAGTGTGCGAGAGCTGAAAGCAGCGGGAAAGACGCAACGATTACGCCTAGAAAGCTGAGCGTAAACCAGACTTGAGGATCAGGTGCGATATTAAAGACTAGTGGAGGCCCAGGGGCTACTTCGAGTTTCAAGTAGAATGTGTATATATCTCGTTCCCAAGTTAGAAGCGTACCTAAAGCAAGCATTATTATTCCCTGAGATAAGTGCAGGATACCAGCGCCAAGGTTAAACCGCTTCAAATAACTGAAGGATATCGGCGATTTAGCTATTATTTCCTGTCTCTCTTTATAATTCAACCAATCACCTCACTACTGCATTTTTCGCAAATGGTAACTGATTTATCTATTCAATATCCTTATTTACTGAATTTCCTTTTAAAGCTTGGTAACACCAAATGAAAAATTAGAAGAATGTGCTTAAATGAAACCACCTCCGAAAAGTTGCAAATCCAAAGTTATTTCAGTGTGAAATCGAACTATTATTTGTCTACTTAATTTTACTTTGCCATATTGAAATTTACTCAATTTTTTGTCTCTTCACAAAGGAAAATTGCTGACCAAATAGAAAATAAAAGCAATCAAAAAAAAGGTTAGAATCTTCACAGGAAATTTGAACTTACCAAGCCTTCCAATATTATCCTGCATCTTTTTCATAGCCCGCCATCGAGCTGAGGATTCATATCTCGCCCTATTATGGGAATCGAGATTACCACTGCGGCTTTGGCTTAGAAACTCTTTAATTTCTGGAGCAGCCGCTAAAAGAAAAACCATTGTTAGCGAAACAGAATAGAGTAAAAAAATATAGTCTGAACTTCGAATAAATAACCATGGTGTCATCAGCCAAAGCCATCCACTATATGCAAGTATCAAGTTTTCAAAAACAACCATTCCCAGTAATATTCCAATGATTGTTGTTGAAAATGCACCTAACCAATCTACAGCCAGAAAGCTCCCAAAAATAACTGAAAAACCACGACCACCCCGAAATCCAAAGTATACGGGCCAGTTGTGACCGATTAATGCACCCAACGAAAACAATAGATGATAGTGCTCCAAAGGGAAAATCACATAGGCAATCAAAACCATAGGCACAAACGCTTTAATAATATCTAGTACGCCAACCACAATTCCGTATTTTGCTCCAAGAATAATTGAGGCACTATCTGCGCCTGCGCCGAAAATCCCTTTTGCTGTTTCTTGTGTAACTGTGCTTTCTACATTCAAATCCTCGATTTTCTTCTCTGATTTGAGTAGACGCAAAAATACTCTGGCAAATGAAACAGAACCGATCAAATAGCCGACAACTAGAGTTGCAAACATAAAGACTAAATCCATGGCTTAGTCTCCTTCATTTTTCTAAAATATTTACTTCGCCTCTATAGCCATCGACGGCGACCTTGCTGCCATCTTTTATTTGAAGCGCTCCTTTGACAGATACAACTGCTGGTATCCCGTATTCCCGGGCGATAATTGAGCAATGAGAAAGCATCCCTCCTGACTCCGACACAACTGCTCCCGCTTTCGAAAATAGGGGCGTCCAACTCGGGTCCGAAGAAGGTATGATTAATACATCTCCTTCACAGATTTTATAGAAATCTTGGATACCAGCAATAATCCTTGCAGTGCCCACATAGCTGCCTCTTGAGGTCGCCACGCCTATTAAATTACTCCGAGTTTTTCCTTCAATTAGCAGATTCTTGGGCAAATCATCGAAAATTATCTCAGGAAGTTTTAGGTGCTGGTATTCGTCCATCTCTTCCTTTCTTTTGTTTATCAATTCCCGTATATTTCCTTTTTGAGATGTATTTTCAGTTAAATTCTTAATCTCTTCATAAGTGAGGTAGAAAATATCTTCTTTTGATTCTATTAAGCCATTGTTTGATAGGATTTCTCCGATGCGTAAAAAGAATTTCCTGAATAAACCAAACCCGAAATTGTATACGAATCCTACCAGTTCACGATAACTATGGTATTTTACGACCCTTGAAAAAAGAAATTTCTGGATAAATGTTTTCTCAGTAATTTTTTCCTTTTTTGTTCGCTCCTCGTCCTTTTGGGTTAGATTATTCGGGTAGTTAAAATCAGCAATAATTTGAGTTACGAGTTTGGGATTTTCCTTCCAAGTTGTTTTTGAAAAATCGTTTGCGTTGTCGCTTAAATGGCCAAATCGATTTATAAATTGTTCAAGCTCTTTGCCAAAAACCCGAAGTTCAGAGTTACCAATTATTTCTGCATACTCCTTTTTCTGAATGAGCTTTCTTTTTTCCTGTGGAAGGTGTCTGTAAATAGAATTCAATTGCGCAAGGTAACGACTACAATCAATTTGGGACGTTTCGAATTTTATTATGCTTATATCTATGTTTGTTTTCTCAAGATTCTTCTTTAGAACCCAATTATAAATGGAATTGAGTAGCTGAGTAATTATCACCAAAAAAGATGATTCCTTAGCTAGCACTATAAGAGTATCTATTTGGCTTATACAATCTTTTATGTTAAGTAGATTCGTATCCAATTTTTCTAGACTTTTGAATTGTTTGGTTTTTTCTCTCAAAAAAATCTCTATTTGCTTGTTGAAGAAAAGCATTCGGAAGGAAAATGTAATCATTCTTGGTAAGTGTTTCAATACTCTGCTATCAGGACGAAAAATTGGACTGGAATTGTCTGTTTTTTCGCGTCCGAAAAGAAGTTCAAGAGCGTCTCTAGATATTCCCATCATTTCGAAAAAATCGCCAACAACGCTCATATTGAAGTAGGCACGATAATAGAAAGAACGTGCCAAATTGTCTATTTGGATATTATCTGCTGCTGGTCCTGTCAATTCTTTGAACAGTCTTTTCCAAGAACTATTGACAACTGGAATATTGATAGACCAAACAAGGGGTTTAATCATCCCTGGCAGGAGTTCTCGGGAAATTTTATTTGAATAAATAATTGGTCGGCGCGCATTTTTAATCTCGCCAATTTGAAGCCAAAAAATCTCCTCACCGTAATAAGCCCAGTCTAATGAAATTGGCTTGCCGATTGTTTTGGAGATCTTTAGGGCGTTTTCTGCCAAGTGTCGAATGACTTTGGCCTCTGGGATCACGTTAGCAGGTTTTTGAATGGTTTTTCCACCTTTGAATACCCATCTATAAGGAATCGAATTGGTTTCGTTGGGGAAATCTGGAGTTGTGCCAAACGCTTCAATTATTACTTCATTCTTGCCTGTTACCGGGTTGATTGTGAAAGCGACTCCCGAAAATTTACTATTAATAACTTCTTGGATCATTAAGCACATGGAGTGACTAGAATTTGCTGTAGCGATCTCTTGGCTTCCAGATGAAGTAGCCTTTACAGTATTTTGCCAAATTTCTTCTATTGTTTTTGCTATGGCATTACTTCCCATAAAAGTTGTACTGCTGCGAGCTTGACTAGCGACGCGTAATCCATATTCACTAATTTTTGAACAACGAATTGAGTAATATTTGCTTTCATCCAGAATTTCTGATAATTCTGCCTGAATTGTTTGCAATGCTTCCCCACTTCTTCCTAACCGAGTATCTATTGGAACATCAGAAAAAACGTAGGTTTCTGGTATTTTGAATCCCATCTTTTGAATCGCAGAAAGATAACTTGCCCTTTTGCAGAATTTGTCTTCGATCTCATCCAGTCTTTTGATACATTTTTCTTTCATTAGTTTCTCCCGGCTTATTCATGCCTTAATGCATCGACGGGGTTGAGACGGCTAGCTCGCCATGCAGGGTACAAACCAAACACTATGCTAACAATAACTCCGAAGACAGAAGCAAACCCCAACAAGAGCGGGGAAAAAACTGGAACTATTCGAACTTCACCAATAAGGGTGCTTTGTGTTCCACTTGCCAATCCGGCAACAAGTCCAAATTGATCAATCGCCGTAGCGAGTGCCACACCAAGAAGAATTCCCATTGTGGACCCTACAATACCAATTATTAGAGCCTCGTTCAAGAAGATCGCGAGCACAGTGCGTCGGAACATGCCGAGAGCCTTCAGTATGCCAATCTCCCTTGTTCTCTCCATTAATGAAGTTAACATTATATTCATTATTCCCACTCCCGCAACAAGCAGTGAAATGGCTGATATTCCAGTTAAAAAGAGCTCAATGGTGGATACTATAGATGAGATTGCGTTCAAAACAGCTCTGGGTGTAACTACCTGAATTCTTCCGCCAAAAACTTCTTGAATCCTCTTTGAAGTTTCGTCCACGATGTCTTCTGTGCTTTCTGTTAGTTGCACGACTATTGTTGGGACTTCGGTTGTATCAAAAAAATCTTGTGCAGTTTCGATTGGAATATAGACACCATTGTCAGTTGGGCCCCCAATGCTCGCACTTCCTACATCTTCTAGGATTGCAGCGAGATTTGTTGATAAGGTTTTGTTCTCAACCTGCAAGGCACTTCTCGTCGTCCACTTGATCTCTATTTTTTCGCCAATTTCGCCAAATACCGTTCCGTTCTTCCATGGGTCACTTATTCTGGCGCCTATGACTACGTCATAAGAATCTGGAGAGTTTCGAATGACTCCCTCTTTGGCTCTGAAAGTATTTGGATAAATTTTCGCGAATTCTTCGAAATCTATTCCAACTACTACAACGCTTGTTTCTCTTTCTTCAATTCTAATAAAGCAGGTTTTCTGCATGAGTGCAACTGAGTTTTTCACATTATCGATTTGGTCTATTAAAGCTGTATCATTCAAGTATAACTCAAAATCTGATTCGGTTTCGAGAAAATCAGTGCTTTGGGTCGTAACAATTACCGTGTCTGCGGCGAAACCTTTCTGAAATTGTGTTTTCACTGACTCTTGAAAACCTTGGCTGAGAGATATTAACGACACGATTGCGGCGATGCCTATTGCGACGCCAAGTATCGCCAAGATTTTCCGTGTCTTCTTTCTCCTTATTGCATTAACGGCATAGGAAAAAATGTCACTAATCAGCATTCTAGTAATCCCCCTTACTAACTATTTTCCCATCCAAAAGATGAAGGATACGATGAGCAGACCTTGCGATTTTTGTGTCATGTGTTACCATTACTATTGTGACATCTTTTTCCTCGTTTAATTGAGTTATTAACCTCATAAGGTCTTTCGCAGTTTTCGAGTCTATGTTGCCTGTTGGTTCGTCCATTAAGAGAAAATGAGGTTTATTGATTAGAGCTCGAGCAATAGCAACTCTTTGGCACTCTCCACCGGATAATTCACTCGGTTTGTGTTGAGTTCTTTTTCCTAAACCTACGATTTGAAGCAATTCTTCTGCGATTTTTTGTCTTTTTTTCTTGTTTATATTCTCGATCGCCAAAGGAAGCGCGACGTTTTCAGTAGCATTGAGTCTATCAATAAGATTGAAAAATTGAAAAACAAAGCCGATTCTTCGGCGCAAAACTGATAATTGTTTGTCGCCCAATTTAGAAATATCTATCTGGTCTATTTCTATCCTGCCAGAAGTGGGTCTATCCAATGCGCCAAGCATATTGAGAAGAGTTGACTTGCCACTTCCTGAAGGGCCAAGTATTGCCGCAAACTCTCCCTTTTCAATCTCTAGATCAACACCATTTAACGCGTGAACTTGCAATTTTCCCATTTTGTACGATTTCTCGAGTTTTTCCGTCTTGAGAATAGTAGCCATCTCTTCTTCCCTGTTTGGTAAATCTGTCAATTGAATATATAGCTAGCGAATTCAGATATATGTAGAAACGCGAGCCATTGTCTTCTATTCACGCACTTCAATTACGGAAGAGAGCATCTTAGCTATCGACATAACAAACTTCATTGCCGTAGCCATAATTAACCAGATTATAAGCTATCCTCTTTTCAAGGGCGCGCAAGAAATGCAGAGAGGATTGCACTTGCGATATTGGCTGTCTTGGGAATTGCTTTCATTGTATTCACATTTTACCCTCCGCATTTGCCTGTTTTCCAAAACCCTTTCGCTAACGGCTATGGAACCGCCAGCTTTGTTGGTGTGAGAGTGCTTATTTATTTACGACTTAAACATAACTCCAAGAGCAAAATTCTGAAGAAGTAAAAACAAATGCAAAAATCTCATTCTAAAATTACCATGAGCACCTAACTTCCAACTTAACTGAATTAAAATTTAATCCACATGCACCGTGCGTGTAAACCTTAAAGATCTCGAGAGTTACCAATTCCAACATCCTTGTTTCTATGCTTTTCCGTATTTTTCGAATAAAACTACTCCAATGGCCACAATTGCAATACTAACAACTGAAATAACTCCCAAGTCTATCAAAATGCCAGCGTTAATCCAGTCTCCTCGGAAAACCAGTTCTAAAGCATCAAGTAAGTAGTAGCTTGGCATGAAAGCGGCAATCTGTTCTGTAGTGCTGGTTATCGGAATAAAGGTTCCAAAAAACATTTGAGGAAGAATGAACACGAATGAAATTCCTGTGGCGACCTCAGGTGTTTTCGATATTGTTGCTGTGATAAGCCCCAAACCAACTGAACTTAGGGAAAACATCGCAGTTATTGGCAACGCCAAGAATATTCCCTCGACCCCACTATCCGGTCTGAATCCTAACACAAACGCCAACGCAAAAACTATGATTACCTGCAAAATGGCTATTAACATATGTGTTATGATTCGACTTCCCATGAATTCGCCTGATGTCATCGGGGTTGTATTTAATCTTTTCAATAATCCTTCTTGCCTTTCGGTGGAAAAAGACTGCGCTACGGTCATAATTAAAAAAATAACCGCATAAACAATCAATCCTGGCACCACTAAATTTACGCTCATTCCCAATTCTGGGTCTGCCAAAGTAAGAATGAACACTAGTGTAAGAACCGCAGGGAACAATAGATTTAAAAACAAGTTCGCTGGTTGCCGAATTAGCTTTTTCAGTTCCATTTTCACTAAAGCCGCTAAACCTTGAAGATTCAGCTTACATCCCCTCCAAAATTCTTCGACCCGTTATTTTCAAGAAGACTTCCTCTAAATTCTGAGCTTCGTGCTTTTCCATCAAATCTTTTGGGGTTCCCAACTCTATCAGCTTTCCATAATCAATAATGCCTACTCTATCACTGAGTGCTTCCGCTTCTTCGATGTAGTGAGTAGTTAGGATAATTGTTTTGTTTTGATCCTTGAGAGATCGGATAAACTCCCAAGTTTTACGACGGGCTCGCGGGTCCATTCCAACCGTTGGTTCGTCAAGGAAAGCAATCTTTGGATCACCAATTAACGCTATTATCAGATTTAATTTCCGAAGCATTCCGCCGCTATAGTCTTTCGCTTTCCTCTTACTTGCTTCTGCTAACCCTAAAAGTTCCAGAAATGTATCCGTTCGTTCTTCTAGACTCTTCTTGGGTATTCCGTGTATGTTTCCGAAGAGCTCTATGTTTTCACGTGCGTTCAGAAATTTAAAAACTGCAGCTTCTTGAGGACAAACACCAATTACCTTTTTAATCTCTTCCAGATTCTTCGTTACATCAAAACCTGCAATAATGGCAGTTCCTTTTGTTGGTTTAAGTATCCCGCTAAGGATGTTGATTGTTGTAGTTTTTCCAGCACCGTTTGGTCCCAGAAGACTGAAAAGTTCACCTTGGTTAATCTCAAGGTTCAAACTATCAACAGCGGTAACATCCTCAAATTGTTTAACAAGATCTTTTATTATAATTGCAGAAAAATCTCTGGATTCAATTCTTTTCTCCAAAGGTTTTCTCCCTATGTTCCGGATATCTTGCGTAGACGCATTCAGAGCAAGGAGTTCTACAATAAGTGTCCTGGACCAGTTCCTAGGAATGTTGATTTTCTTCAACTTAGCTATTTCATGAAGTTTTTTCTCATCTAACTTTTCGAGCAAGCTCCTAATATTTGAAGACAAGCGAATCTCCTTTTATTCCATTTAGAATTCTTCTTCATTTAAAAGTAATGAACATTTGGGTTTGGTATTAAAATTTAATCTTTCTCTCTCTCATACTTTTTTTCTCGTAATTTCCCTTTCTTTCTCTCTTAACTACATAGACATAGAGAGATAGAGACATATCACACAAAAAAGTTCCACTTAGTGTTTGCGTTTCTTGAAGTAGAACAGCAAGCCAACGCCCACCACAATAACGGTGGCTACGGAAGCAGCGGTGACAA
>Ga0209635_10003304_pt1 | contig 12545 bp, 8 predicted proteins | sample DeeMarSWOR230_32_FD_187463 | JGI IMG/M metagenome (GOLD analysis project Ga0209635, IMG submission 187463) | Marine sediment microbial communities from White Oak River estuary, North Carolina - WOR-2-30_32 (SPAdes) (version 2) | ecosystem: Environmental > Aquatic > Marine > Intertidal zone >...
TAGATTATGATGAATTAAAGATTGGAAAAAGACGGGAAGCGACATATGGGGGAATTCAAGCTTTTATTGCACGATTATCAATGCTTCTTTCTGCTTTAGCTTTAATACTCGTCCAAGTATTTAGCGAATTTGACCCGAATTTAGATACCCAAACATCTAATGCTTTAGTTGGATTAAAACTTTCCATCTCGATTGTTCCTGCTATTGGTATTTTAATTGGTTTATTAATTTTTAAATATTTCCCACTAAATTACAAAAAATTTAGTGAACAACAAGAAAAATTGAAAATTCTTCATGAGGAACGTTTAAGAAAACTAGAGTTAGAAAATAATTAATTTTTTTAATAAATCTTTTCTTTTTAATTATAAGATGTTTTCATGATATAAATCCATTAAAATTGATTATAATTTGAAGTGTGATCTTAAAAATATAGAAATCTATTATGAAATCTACGGTGATGGGTATCCAGTTCTAATGATTCATGGATTTGCTCCTGATCACCGTCTAATGAAAGGATGTATGGAACCTATTTTTGAAAATAGGGATAATTATAAGCGTATTTATTTTGATTTACCTGGAATGGGAAAAACCACCGCACCAAAATGGTTAAAAAATTCAGATCAAATGCTCGATGTTGCTTTAGAATTTATTGATAAAGTTATTCCTAATGAAAAATTCATAATTGCTAGTGAATCTTATGGATGTTATTTGGCTAGAGGTGTTCTTTTGAAGAGATCTAAGTTTATTGATGGCATCTTATTTATCTGTCCTCTAATAATTCCTATACCGGATAAACGCAATTTACCTAAATATTTTAAAGTTATAATAAAAGATGAGGTCTTAATTTCTAGTTTAAATGCTTCAGATACTATGGAACTAGAAAATTCTTTAGTAATTCAGAATAGAGATGTTTGGGAAAGATATAAAGACGAAGTCTTATCTGGTTTGAAAATTGTTGATCAAAAATTTTTTGAAAAAATCTTTCCTGCAAATTATGAATTTTCTTTCGAAGTGGATAAGCTTTTAAAAATATATGAAAACCCAACCTTATTTCTTTTAGGGAGACAAGATCTTACCGTTGGGTATCATGATGCTTGGAAAATTATTGAAAAATACCCTAGTGCTACTTTTGCTATTCTTGATCAAGCAGGTCATAATCTACAAATTGAAAAAGCAAATTTGTTTAATCCTTTGGTTAATGATTGGCTAGATCGAATAGAAATCTATATTTCCTCTATGAGATAAGATTAATAATAAAAATTTTTATTGAAATTGTTATATTTCTTTTGGTTCTTCCCTTGGTAATCTTTCTTCTACTGCTAAAATCTGTTTAAATTCTTTATGAGGTTCTTTTTGATACCAATATGCTGTAGAAGACCAATCATCTGAACGCTGATTTGCATGGCCGTGTTCAATTTTAACTTTTATATTTTTATGAAAATAGATGGGATCTTCAATATGATACCTATAATAAGAAATCTTACCACTCCAGTTCTTTCCACCTGGCATTGTTATTCCAAAATAAGGAGAGCAAAAAAACTTAGCCGGTCCCCATGCCGTACAAAAATAGTCCTCAGTACCAGTGCCATAGAGAATAGATTCACCATCATCGATTTCTATATAATCATCACCTTCCCCCGGCCAATTTTCTTCCTCTATTTCATAAAGATTATGAATATCCAAATGACACCCTACAAAATGGCCTTCACCTTTAGCTTCTAAAACAACATAATCATCTTCATGAGATTTATTTCTTTTAAACCACCTTTGGGGTTTTTTCAAACTATAATCATTACCTTTACATGGATTTTCACGATTCCAAATTACATGAAATCTTCCTAAATCCGAATCTAATTCTGGGTATTCTTCATAATCAATATAGTAAAAAAAGATTAATGGGGTATCACACTCGTTTTCTATTTCAATTTTAGCACTTTTAGAGAAAGGCATTGGCCAGAAACTATTGAATCCTTTTCCATCCCTAGGACTCATCGAAAGAGGTAAACTCCAAAAATTTACAGACTGAGCATGTCCAATTCCAAAGAAATCGCCAATAGGACATTCAATTGAAGGATTGTTCTCATTATCCCACCACATACGAACTAAAATTTTTCTTAGATAGTACGGATCTGAGTCCTTGGTTCCAATTGTTACCCATATATGTTTAATAATTCCAGAACTAATGATATTACATAACTCAAATTTCATTCTCTCATTAACTATTACATTATCATTATTAGTTCCCCTTCTATTATAACTCGAGATTCTCTTTCTTTTCACATTCTTCCTAATTTTTGCAAGATTTGATAAAGAACTATATCCTAACTCCATTAAACCACCATTTTTATATGATATACTTATAAGCATAATATTAGAAAAAAAATAAGTTTTCTTATTGGATTCATAAAATATAAGCCTTAAATTGATTCTAAGTTTGACAAAAATGTTATAGAACAAAGATTTAAATTAGTGAGTAAGAATTAAAAATTTAACACACTTTTTTAGTGAATTTAAATGAGAAATCGAATAAAACTAAGATCAATTAAAAAAACAAAGCAATTAACAACAATTTTCTTAGTCAGTATATTAGGATTTATCATACTAAACAGTTTTGGTTTAAATGTTTTGGCAGAGAAGGATAAGTATAATAGACTTTCAATCAGTGCACCAGGTCCAGCAATAGATTCAAGTGAAGGTCATTTTAGAGCTACTACTTGGGATACTGCATATGCTACGCAAGCTGAAATGGAAGATTATTTAGAAGTTCTTGAAGATGCATATGATATATTAGTAGATGATTGGGATTTCCCTGACCCTATGGGAAATACAGGTCAACCACCAATAGAACTCACGCTTGAGAATATCACAGGAGAATATAACGGTTGGGCTTGTTGTCCAGGTTCTGACCAAGATTTTACAACTGGCATATATCCAGACTATATCACTCAAGGTTTTCCGGCTGATCATGAACCACTTAAAGTAGCAGGACATGAGTTCTTTCATATTTGCCAATATACTCCTCCTGGACAAGCTGCAAATAAATGGGTGAGAGAAGGACAGGCTCGGATGATTCAAGATAAATTATCAGATTGGCTTGACCATGCTGATGGAACTGAAGCTGGTAGTAGTTTTGTAAGGCAAACACAAGGGTATTTAGAGGGTAGTCATACATCTGACATCACTACAATAAGTTATTCTTCATGTTTATTCTGGCAATATTATTGTGAACAATTTGGAACCGATCATGTTGATCCTGATTATGGTGTTGATGCCATAACGACATACTGGAGTAGTGCTGCAAATCCTTCAGGATCCGATGGAATAACGATGTTAAATAATGCCTTAGACATATTGAGTCCTGGAACAACATTTGCTGATGTATTTTCGGATTTTTCTGTAGCTATGTACACTAAAGATCTTAACGATGCAACCACACCTGCAAAATGGAGATTTGTCGATGATGATGAAACTGATGGCTCAGAAAATTATGGCACGGTTTCGAAAGAAATTGATCCTATACCTACTTTAACGTCAGGAAGCCCTATTAATGATCCTGTTGAAACTGTGATAAGTTGGTCAAATAAGTTTTATGAGGTTGATATCGACCCAAGTGTTAAGGTGATTACTGTTGAATTTGATCAGGCATCAACAAATAATCTCTTTTATGCTTTACTTGCTATGAATGGAAATGATTTAGAATATTCCTATACTGTTGAAGCTCAAGACTTTAACAGAGCAATTGTTAACAATAATTATGATAGAGTAGTTGTAATTGTTTCCGGTCTTGAGAATAGTGTGTCAGATACCGCAACCTTTAGCTATTCTTTCGACGCTGGTGATCCCGATCTTTACATTTTATCACCTGAGAATTCACCCATAACAGCGCAAGCTAGAGTTGGACCTCATGATACTCCGGAGAAGTTTGTGTCTATTGTGGATATATATTACCGAGAAAAAGCACCAGTTCATGGTTTCTTCACTGAAAACTTTCGAGCTCAAGTTGGAGGGATTAACGCAACAGTTCTAGCCGCGGTTGATGTCTATGGTAAATATTTTCTACAAATTCAAGCTCCAAATCAAAGTGCCGATGGGTTATACGACTTAAAAGTGGAGTTGGTTGATGCAGAATCCAATATTATTGATTCCGAAACAGAATTGGATTGTGTTAATTATGGGGATACCTATTATGATCTTATGCTAAATATTGATAAATCTGGAAGTATGGGTACTGATGACAAAATTATAGCTGCACAGTCAGCAGCTAAACTATTTGTTGATAGTTTTCTAAGTGAGGATCAGTTAGGGGTTGTTGCATTTGATTCAGATGCGTATTTAATTCATGAACTTTTGAAATTAACTTCTAGCAATCGAACAACGGCATATGGGAAAATTGAAGCAATAAGTGCCGGAGGATCAACTTCTGTAGGAGATGGCTTATTTTTATGCCAAGAGCAATTGGTTGATAAAGGAATTGGAGATTATCCTGATCATATTATTGTTTTGAGTGATGGAAAAGAAAATACTTTCCGTTATATTGCTGATGTTCTACCTCTCATTCTTGGAAATGGCACTATAGTTCATGTAGTAACTATTGGAGCAAATGCTGCGTATGAGGATATGCAAGATTTAGCTGCAACTACAGGAGGAACCTACTTTCATTGTTTTGATCCATCTAGTGGTGATATTCCAAATGATCTTGCTGAATTATATCGTGCAATCACCGAAATGATTCGCCCAATGGAGAGATTTTATCATGCTCGTGGAAGTATCAATCCTGGAAACAATAAGGAATTCAAATTAGAAGTAACTGATGATATGGATCTTGTAGAATTTGTTGTTCATTATAATGCTTCTAAAGAACCTACTTCAGTTGAGTTAAAAGATCCAGATGGTACTCCTGTTGTTTGGACCTATGAAGGTGATAAATCGGGAATGGGTCGCACAGTATATAGGAAATCTAATCCAAAGGTAGGAGAATGGACTATTAAAATTACCGCAGATGGTGCTGGTAGTGAATTATTTTATTTTGTTGAAGGTGCAGCTCATACTTTCCTCACTATGACATTATTAAATCCACCTAATGGATTCGTATCAACAGGATGGAGCAATTGTGAGCCAATTGGAAGTAGAATACCAGTTCTAGTAAGTTTAACAGATCAAAAATCCATTAAAAATGCTGAAGTATTTATGAATGTTATCCCTCCTGGATTTAAAACTCATAGAACTGAATTTCGAATTCCTCTTTATGACGATGGAAATCACGGTGATTCCTTACCTGGAGATGGTATTTATGGAAATGTTTATACTGCTACCTCAGAGGAAGGATCATACCAATTTACGATTAACGCAACAGGTACAGATAATAAGGGAACTAGATTTACGAGAATCAAGACAGGTGCATTTTACATGTACCAGTACGAATGGGTAGAACAAAAACCAATCCCAAAAGTCCCTGATACAGATGGTGATGGTCTTCCAGATCATTGGGAAAATTTTTATGGATTAGATTCAGCTAATAGTACGGGAATACATGGAGCAAATGGGAATCCAGATATGGATTTATTATACAATATTGATGAATTTTTTTATGGAACAGATCCAATGAATCCAGACACAGATTCAGGAGGTCAAGCAGATGGATCAGAAGTATATTTCAACTTGAATCCTCTAGATCCTTCTGATGATGAAATCAGTAAATTTCCGCCCGTTAGCATATTTCCTGGTAATGGTTCTGTATATATGTTATTTCCCAATTCTACAACTGTACCTTACTCAGAAATTTATATATATCGTACAACTAATCCCAAATTCGGATTTACGCTATTGAATTATAGTTCATATCTCGAAAGCTATAATGATACAACTGTTGTAAATTATCAAACATACTACTACAAATTTCTAGGAATGACTAATTGGTTAAATGTAAGTCTAAGTAAAACATATAAAGTGATTCCGAAAGAATGTGTTATATCTGCCGAAGCAAGTGTACTTATCAATAATGGAGCTAAGACCACAAAAACAAACTTAGTAAATATTACTATTACTATTTCAAAAAATGATGATAATCCTAAAAATGCCTTTCCTCCCACCCATATGCGTATTGGTGAAAATGTTTCATCCTTAATGAGTTCTCCATGGATATCATTTAATCCACAATTTCCAAGGCTTCTTTCTCTTGGAAAGGGAGTTAAATTTGTATTTGTACAGCTTAGAGACGATCAGCTAATTCCTGAAATATCACCCATATTTAGTGCTGGAATCTATTATTCTGGAGAAGAAGAAGTGAAAATTGGATTAGAAACAACGTTTACTGTAGTTATAATTTTTGTAGATTTTATAGTAGCCACCGTTATCTTCTATGAAAGAAAGAAAAAACACATAAATCTTAAAAAATATTAATTAATTTAACTAATTTTTTTTACTTTTATTAATTTTTTATATCAAAATCTGTGGTTGTTGAAACTACAGAGTCTAACGTTTACGGTTTTAACCTCATTTCAAGATGAATAAAAAGCTGATATTAGAAAGAGATATATTTTTATATTCAACTGGATGATCTATTATTTAACTTTCAATTAATGAAAAATAGGGTTGAAAATAAATTGAAGAATTCTCATTATAAAAAGCTATTTTTTTTAATGTTGGTTATTTCTTTATTTACTTTTGGGACTAATATCTCTATAATTGATGTGGAATCTGAAAATATGATGATGAATGGACCTAAAACTGCTGTAAGCGCTAATTTAGCGGCATGGATTATTGTAGCTGGTGATAGATCCGACCATGATAAACTTGATATAATAAGGAGTGGGTGTGATCAGGCTTATGAAGCATTAATAAACCGAGGATTTAGTGCTGCTGATATCTATTACTTAGATCCGTCGTATGCAACAGCAGGAAATCCACAATCGATATATCGAGATGCTGATACAACGCGTGCAAATATTCAATGGGCAATTGAAACCTGGGCGCCAACTAGAGGAGTAGATGCCACTCATGGTCTTGGAATGTATTTGTTCGACCATGGAGGTACTGGTTACATGTGTATTCCTGGCACGGATCTCTCTGATACCAATTTGAATACCTATTTAGACAATTTGGAGGCTAGTTCTGGATGTAATCGCTTTATTATAGTTTATGAAGCATGTCATGCTGGATCATTTATAAATCCCGTAAGCAAGGATAATCGTATTATATTAACTGCAACTGATATTACCCATGGCTCATATGTAAGTCCTGGAGGGGATTGGGCTACTTTCTCTGAAGGATTTTGGTCTTCAATTGTCCAGTGTAAGACAATTGGGAAAGCCTTTGAAGATGCTGAAGCATTTGTTCATACTGCGGGAGATGGTGGTATTCAATTTCCTTGGATAGATGATAATCATGATGAAACAGGACATGAAGTAGATGCATGGGGTAACTTACCAAATGGGGGAGATGGAAATGATGCATTGGATTATTGGATTGGCACAGGAACAAATTGTCCTTTAATATTAATTGCTTGGCTACCATTAAGATATTATATTAATTTAAGTATCTTTTTCATTCCAGTCTGGGCAAAAGTTGATACCGATGACATTATGAAAAAGGTCACTGCGAGATTAATCCCTCCAAATTGGACTCCTCCAGACATTGTTAAAGATGATGAAGGTTCAATAATTGGACAGCATTATTTACCAGCAATTCAATTGGATGATAAAGATGGTGATGGCAATTATACTGGATTTTTTGATCGTAGAACACACGGTAATTTTCTTTCTGAATTTGGAGATTATAAACTAAGTATTTTTGCTAAGGGTCAAAGTGGTGCTACGGCAGGTGAATCAACTTATATTACTCAAAATGAAGATGGACAAGCACCTCCAGATACTACGCTTCCCACTATATCTATAACAAACCCAGAAGCGAATGCGGGGTTAAAGGGCATTGTTAATATTACAGCTGAAGGAGATGATGATCAGGCGCTTGACAAAATTCAGCTTTATCTTGATGGTGTACTATTGGAAGATGAACCAATGCCAGATTATTATCCCTATCCTGAAGTAGTTCATAGTTTAGATACTGCAGATTATAGTTTTGGACTTCATAACATTACTGCGCGAGCAGTAGATAAAGCAAGCAATATTCAAGAAACCACCATCTTAGTTACCTTTGAACGAGGAGATCAAATTCCTGGTTTTCAAATTATAACTTTTTCATTTGGTACCATTCTTGGAATCGTTATAATTTATCTGGTAAAAGTAAGGAAGAAACATAAGGAACTGATTTGAAATTTGAATAACTAATTTTTTTAACTTTTATTTTATTTTTAATTTTTTTTTTTAAAGATAATAATTATAGATTTGGTAGAAAGTCTTATTTGTTTTAGAGCCATTTCTTAAAGAGTTTAAGGCGATATATAAGCAGCAATATCTTGAAGTTCCTTATTTTTTAGAAATTCTGATGTTGGTAATTTTTGTATTAACTTTCCATCATCAAGAATAACTATTTCTTTAGAATATTTAGCAATAACACGTGGATCATGAGTAACTATTATTATAGTATGCCCTCTTTCATGAAGATCTTTTAGAATTTTCATAAATTCTTCTATCATCCTAAAATCTTGACCTGTTGTTGGTTCATCAATAATTAAAACATCTGGTTCTAAAACTAGCACTGAAGCTAAGGCTAATCGCTGACGAATTCCTTTACTTAAATAAAAAGTTGATTCATATACTTCTTCAAATTTTTTCAAATCCAATAATTCAATAATTTGGTTATATCGGCGTTCAATTTCGTGTTCGTGAAATTTGAGGTTTCTTAATCCATATTCAATTTCTTCTCGAATTGTGTTTTTAAAAAGTTGGTGATCAGGATTTTGATAGCAATAACCTATAGTTTGGGCAATCTGTGAAATATTATATTGTGTAATAGTCTCCTCCTTCAAAAGCACTTCTCCTTGCTGCGGTTTAAGAAGCCCATTAAAATGTTTTATTAATGTAGTTTTCCCTGAGCCATTTTTTCCGATAATTGCTATAAAATCATTGGGATAAATTTCTAAATTAACATTTTTTAATGCTTGGGTTTGATTAGGATATGTATAACTTAAATTAGAAGCTTTAATTAGGGGCTTTTGTTCAATATGACCCTTTTCTAATTTAAGATCAGATGACTCTTGATATTTTAATGAGCTGATTGGATAATAAATGCCAAACTCATTGAGTAAATCTATATTACTGGATAGTTGAGATGTTTCATCATCAAATTTTATCTCACCATTATCAATAATAATTACCCTATTACAAAATTGCATTATTTTCTTAGTGTCATGACTTACTAAGATAATTGTTAAATCAAATTTCTTTCTAATTGATTCTAAAAGCTTAAAAATTTCCCGTTTTCCTTGTGGATCAAGATCAGAAGTAGGTTCATCCAAAATAAGAATTTCTGGTCTCATAGCCATTATCGACGCTATGGCAACTCGTTGTTTTTGACCTCCTGAAAGCTCATCAGGAGATTTCTCTTCATATCCCTTTAAACCAACCAGTTTAAGAGACCATTCAATTCGTTCCTCGATTTCATTTCTATTTAAACTTAAAGTTTCTAGTCCAATTGCAATTTCATCTTCAACTGTCATCATTATAAATTGAGATTCCGGATCTTGGAAAATTAAACCAATACGCTTCCCTAACTCGTGCATTTTAGCTTCTCGAGTATTCATGCCAAACACATTAACACTTCCTCTAATCCATCCTCGAGTTCTTAATGGAATTAATCCATTAATGCAGGAACATAATGTAGATTTACCCGCACCAGTAGGACCCATAATTCCTACAAATTCACCTTGATTGATGTTTATATTAATTGATTTAAGAACTAAATCCTTTGAAGTTTTATATTTCCATGAAAAATCTTTAAATTTTATTATGGGGGCCAATATTGTTCACAAAAACAATCCTATAATTGAAAATAGAAAGCTTCCTTTAACAATATTAAGATAAATTGAATAAACTAAAAAAGCTAATAATAAAAATATTATAAAAAAATCTTTTTTTTTCATTGGATAATAGTGATATACAGTTCGATTTTTTGATCGCATAGGAATACCTCTTGCCTCAATAGAAGCAGACATTTCTTCTGTTCGTTTAAACATTAGAATAATTAAAGCAATAAAAATCGAAATAAAGTTTTTTATTTTCTTTGGAATGGAAGTCTTGTCAAATTCAACTCCGCGCGTCATCATCGCTTCCTTTATTATAAAATATTCTTGCTGAAACATTGATAATCCCCGAAATGTCATGCTAATTATTAAACATATAGCAAATGGAACTTTAACTGAGCGTAAACCATGAATTAAATCACGATCAGATATAGCTACAAACATAAACAGCATAAGGAAAAACATAGTTATAGCTCTAAGTGAAATACTTGCGGCTTTATAGACAGTTTGATCAGATATTAAGATATGCCACTCCCATTTATTTCTTATTAAAACAATCGTAGTTTCAAAAAAAGTTATATTACCTTCTTCTTGTGAAAAAAAAAACCAAGCAATAAAGATTGATACATTTGCTAATAAAAAACCGATAATTACTTTTCTGAATCCTTTTGAAAATATCGGAACTTTTGTTAATATTATAAGAATAAAATCAAATAATAAAAGGTAAATCACATCTAAAATATTTGGAAGGATAAGAGATATTATACTTAAAATGAAAACTAGAGCTAATTTCGTTACAGGATGTAGTCTAGTCATTATAGAGGTTGAAGGAATATAAGAAAAAAAAGTTTTAGATAAAGTTGAGATTATTTTCACCTCAAAAACTTACGAGAACCAATTTTCCACGTAAACTGAAGTTTGTTTTATTCTTCCTGTTAAATACACCATCATAGGGGTTGCTATTGCAGATAATACAATTAAATCACCAGCAAACCATCCAATCACTCCTACCCAAAAAGCATCCCAACTCCCAAAACCAAAAGCTATTGGAACGGCAATTCCTATTAAAGCTGAACCAATTGCTGCACCAAAAATACCGAAGATTACATATAATAACCACGATTTTGATGGATTCAAGATATACATACCAATTATTAGAATAATGGCGATTATCAAATTAATTAACCAGAGAATTGGGATATTCAAAGCGGTAGCAAATGATGCGATAATAAGGTTTACTACTAAAACAGCAAGTAAAATATATAATTCCTTTTTTCTTTGTAAATCTTTACCAATATCAACATCTGCTTTCATTAACCTAAATGCCACCAAGGGTATTAACCCCTCAACGAAATCAGCTAACGACCATATAAGACTTACTGCACCAAAGGGAGTCGATACAAATCCTAAAATTACACATGAAAAATAACCGGCAATACAACCCCACAAACCTAACCATAGACTTAAAGGGACATAAATAGCTGCTGCTAAGTATAATCCTGAGACTCCTGGAAATGGTGCTACAGGTGCTATTATCACTGCATATATTGCTAATAAAGCAGCAGCACCGGTAGCAAGGGCAGTAGCAACTAAATGTTGCCAAGTCACCCCTACTTTTACTTCTTCCATCTCACTCATTTTTATTTACCTTTGATTTGATTTTTATTAAAATTTACATGAAATTTGCATTAAATTTCATGTGAAGATTAAACACTTTATTATTTAAAGTTTAATAACAAGATGTTATTATTTAAATAACAATTTATTTTTGCATTAAATCCAATTTAATTTTCGATAGTTAATTATAATGTATTATGTTTTCAGATTTTCGCAAATAAAAAGATTTATTCTCCATGAACTTGTACATACACCCTACGATTTCGTGGACCATCATATTCTGTGAACATTATTCCCTGCCATGTACCTAACATCAATCTCTTCTCATGAATTAATATATTAACTGAATGACCTGTTAAAGAACATTTAATATGGGCATCAGAATTACCTTCACCATGTTTATAGGAATAACCTAATCCTCCACCTTTTGGAATTAATTTATTTAAATAGTTGCTAATGTCTCTGATAACCGATGGATCTGCATTTTCATTAATAGTTATGCCTGCTGTGGTATGTGGAACAAATATTCGGCAAACACCCTCGTTTATACTACAATTTCTTACAATTTTACTAACTTCATTTGTAATATCTAATATAACTTCTCTTTCTGGGGTCCTGACTTTAAATTCTTCAAATTTTATCATTTTATCACCATGAAATATTTATTTGAACATAATTAAAATTTTTATCAATCATTAAAAGATCCGTGTTTTCCTTTCCCTTCAGAAAAAAGTTTACTTCCAGTTAAATATTCTCCACTTTTTAAGGTTTTTAAACCATATTCAAGCTCTTGTATCATAGCTTCTTCGAGATTTAAACCAAATTGATTATATACTGATAACCGATCATTATTTAGACAAATTTGGGGGAATTTTGCTATTTCATTAGCTAATTTTTCAGCTTCAGGTCTTGATTGGTTGATCTTTACAATTCTATTAATTAAACCCCATGAGAGTGCTACTTCTGCAGCAATTGGACGCCCTGTAATAATCATATCCATAGCGCGACT
>Ga0209635_10003308_pt1 | contig 12532 bp, 9 predicted proteins | sample DeeMarSWOR230_32_FD_187463 | JGI IMG/M metagenome (GOLD analysis project Ga0209635, IMG submission 187463) | Marine sediment microbial communities from White Oak River estuary, North Carolina - WOR-2-30_32 (SPAdes) (version 2) | ecosystem: Environmental > Aquatic > Marine > Intertidal zone >...
CGTAGTATATCGCGTCTGCCACAGGCAGAACCCATCGTGGTGCTTGACGGTGAGAATGGCCTGGGTCATGCCTGCGGCCTTCATCAAGCGGCACCACTGGCCGGTATCCAGCTTCTCGGGATTAAAGATTTTGGGGTCCTCCTTGCCGGTGCCCCATTCACGGGCGGTGAATGTGTTAACGCCAAAGTGGATAAAGCAGATAAACTCGCCCTGCTGCCAGGCAAGCTGTCGCGGCGAAGGCCTAACGTTGGTGGCTTTGCGGATAAGAGCCCGCATTTTATCGTTCTGCATTTCTGTTGCAGGCTTATCCACCACGTCATATACGCGGACATAATCGACAATGAAGTAATCAGGAAGTTTTGCTTTTTTTATATCACCGCCCCAGGTTCCGATTTCCTCGGTGAGTTTTATAAACTGGGGCACCTGCGAAACGCCGCCTGCACTGGTCCGCCACATCTGTTTACCATCGACATAGAAAACGTATTCATCCGGCTTCCAGTGCAGACCGAAGGTATGAAATCCTTCGCTCAAACCGGGTATTGTACTGTTCTTTCCTGCATGCTTGTGTTCTTTTCCGTAGCCGTCCCAGTGTAAGTTATGCGTTGTTTTGTCTTCGAGCCAGGGTTTTTCCATAATATCTATTTCTGTGCCGTCTCTGCCTTCGTCTCCTATTTTAGTAACGCTGTCCGTATGAAGCCAAAACGCCGGCCAGTGCCCTTGCTGTTTGGGGAACTTGCATCGACACACCCAGTAGCCGAAATTATACTCGAATTTGTTTTTAGTCCGGACCGCACCGCTGGTGTACCGGCTGTTGTCCTTCCTGGTGCGAAGTACCAAATTGCCTTTGCCGTCCAGATAGGCATCTGCTTTTACCCAGTAACCATCTCGCCGCTTCCAGTCCCCGAGGATTTCCCACTTGGTCTCGTCAATCTTTGTGCCATTGAACTCATCGCTCCACACTAATTTCCATCTTTTCCCTTCAGGAACGGGCGGCATAAATTCTTCCATCTTGTTTGTTTTACTGGTTTTCGGGCCCACCGCTGCCAATACTACGTTTGTGAACGCACAAAATGCTGCACAGAGAACAGTTAATTTTATTGTGTAGCATAATTTATTTTTCATATTTCGTACCTCGTATTGCGGACAACAATGTGGATATTCAATAATCAATTATTCGTGGGTCTTACTGCTTTTTTCCAACAACTTCGCTGAGTTGCCCTCAGGCCTGAAATAACTGTAACCGCTAACATAATTACAAACGTCACGGTAGTGAACCAATATCCCCAGGTAGCGGTTTGAACGTGGGCCATTTTTATAATCACCGTGCCGATGGCAAAGATCTGCAGGAACATCTTGATTTTGCCGGAGATGGTTGCGGCAAAGTTCACCCCGCGGGCCTCTGCGATGTGGCGTAATGTCGTTACATAGGCTTCTCTTGCGATAAGAATGCCTGCCACCGACCAGTGGGTAGCGGCTAATATACGTGGGCCGAAAGCGAAGAGCCTCGGTTCGCCGATTATGGCGAAACAAATAAAGGCGCCACAAACGAGGATTTTATCGGCCAGCGGGTCTATCATCCGGCCGAACTTGCTCGTGACATTCAATTTACGAGCTACTATTCCATCGACTAAATCGGTAAAACCGGCGAGAACAAATATCACAAAGGCAACGTCAAGAAAACCCGGAAAGGGACGTTCACCTTTAGAATAGAAGCGCGGTGAATAAAGAATCATAATCAGAATTACGATTGTTAAAACAAGCCGACCGAAAGTCAAAATGTTCGGAATAAGTTTCAGCATAACAGAAAGTTTACCCCCTTAGAAATTTCATCACAAGAAATAATATTTACCAAAAGGAGAAAATTTCTAACGGGATTTACTTTTTTTAAGCGGCATAATTAAATGTCTAAATTTGCTCGACAATCAAATCATAGTTCTTTGTATCCACGACTTTTGCATTGATGAACGTGCCGGGCTTCGCCGAGGGGCTCTTTATGATACAGATGCTGTCGATGTCAGGTGCCTGGCCGTAAAAGCGTCCCTGGCCGGTGCCTCCGTTATTAACGGAATCAACCAAACAAGTCAGTTTGCTACCGATTCTGTTTTTGTTTTTGGCAAAGGCGATTTTCTGCTGGGTGAGCATCAACTCTTTAAGGCGCTGCTGCTTAACCTGGTCAGGGACCTGACCAGGCATCTTAGCGGCGGCGGTGCCGGATTCGGCGTAGAATTTGAAACAGCCGAGGGCGTCAAACCGGGCCCACTTGATAAAGTCAAGAAGCTCGGCGAACTGCCGGTCGGTTTCACCGGGAAAGCCGGTTATCAGTGTTGTTCGCAACACAATATCGGGTATCGCAGAACGCAGGCTCTCAATCAATCGGCAGAGCCGGTCTTTGGTATCTGGCCGACGCATAGCCTTTAAGATTTTATCGTTTACGTGCTGTATTGGGATATCGAGATAGTGGACGATGTTTTCACTTTTTGCAATGGTTTCAATTAGCTTCTCATCAATACCTGCGGGGTAGAGATACATCAATCGAATCCAGGCCAGGTCGGCGATTTTTTCAAGCTCCATTACAAGGGCAGGCAGACCGTTTTTAATTTTCAAATCACGGCCGTAATATGTAGTATCCTGTGCGATTATATTTAATTCGACTACGCCAGCCGAGACCAGCTCGGCAGCTTCGGCCAAAATGAGTTCTTTGGGCTTGCTTCTAAACGAGCCTCTGATTGCCGGTATCGTGCAAAAAGAGCAGCGGTGATTACAGCCCTCGCTGATTCGCAGGTAGGCCCAATGGCCGGGATTGATAAGTAACCTGGTTCTGTCATCACTAATTGAGTGCGGCGATTGGTTCAGATAAGCGGCCGGCTGCCCACAAGAAAGAGTTTTCTTGATTGTCCGGGCAATGTTATCTCGCTGACCAAGACCTATAACGGCATCGATGCCGTCGGCCTGGTTAAAAAGTTTCTCCCCTAATCTTTCGCTAAGACAACCTGCGACAATTACTTTTTTAACGGAGCCATTGAGTTTACAGCCGACGGCGTGTCTTATTGCTTCGAGGGACTCAGCTTTGGCAGGGGCGATAAATCCACAGGTATTAATGACAACAACGTCGGCATTATCAGGCTCGGCGGTTATGATAAAGCTCGCCTGGGCGATTTCAGCCAGCATCCGTTCGCTATCGACTTGGTTTTTAGGACAACCCAGTGACACAAAACCTACGGTTACGGATTTTTGCTTTTTTCTTGCCATTACCACCCGAAAATAGCAAAATAAAGCAATTTGGTCTAATATTTTTGATTTGGCAAGGCTGAAGAAAAGAAATTATTTTTACTGATTCTATTATAATATCCTTGACGATAAAGAAATATGCAATATATTATAGTGTTTTGAAGTCTCGGTCTGTATTTGTGTCGAGAATGCTTAAATAAGTATACCGCCTATAAGGTGGGGGATTATTATGGCGGTTGTGAGATTATGAATATTAGCAGCCGAAAAGTTAGCTGCAGTCAATGGCTAATCGGGACTGTTGCTGTAGCCGCTCTGCTGTGGGTTGGAGGGTGCGGTGATTTTCTTGGCGAAAAATCCACCGGCGCCCAATCCGCAAGCATCATCAGCGAGGTGAGCAAAATTGAAACTGAACCTGAGCCAAACATCCCTATGCCCGAGGTATACAAAGCCCCCCCAAAAATCGTTAAGCAAATAGTCGGCGGAACGCCGGAGTGGAAACTATTCTACTTTTGCCAGCACCATACGTCAGACGAGTTAAGAGATATTGTCCATCAGCAGTTTGCGACGAAGCTCTTCGACAAAAAAGGTCAAGAAACTAAATTGGTGGACTACACCGTCAGCAGCAATCCTGCTACCAACCAATTGATAGCAAGATGCCCAACGGAAGAGGATGCCAATGCAGTACTTGAATTGTTGGAAATGGTCGATGTGCCGCCCATTCAGGTTAAAATAAGTTGCATTATTTCCGAAGTTTATGCAGACAGAACATTGGACTGGCAAACGACCATTCTGATTGAAGAGTTATTTGGTGAGCAAATTTGGGCGGGACCGGCCGCCGAGCGTTTTGGGACGAGCGTCAGTGACCTGCTAACCGAAACAGGGACTCTGCCTGCATTTCCAGGAGCTTCACTTAGAGAGCTCGCTCGTGGCAAAATGGGGCTTAAGGTCGGATATTTGGAAACTGATAAGTACATGGCATTGGTAGATATGTTGGAGTCACAAGGTTATCTGAAGATCCTGATGAACCCCACGCTTCAATCGATCAACGGCAAACCAGCCAAGTTTTCATCGCTGCAACACGTACCCCTGCAACAGACATACATGAGGAGTCCCCTGGCGGATTGGGTGGAGACTAAAGTCGAATATGAAGATGTGATCGACTCGCTTGAAATCACTCCACACGTCTTCGCAGACGGCATCGGCCTGGAAACAAAGATCGTTCTCGGGTCGAAATTAACCCCTGAAGGTGTCAAGCAATTGCCCATCATTACCAAAAAAGAGATCGAAAATACAGAGAACCGCATCAGATTAGGCGAAAGTCTGGTAATAGGAGGTATAAGAAAGACCGAGAAGCGAGATGTCGTGCGCGGCATCCCGTTCTTAAAAGACATACCGATAGCCGGCATCCTGTTCTCTGGCAAGGATTTTGAAGAGCGAGCCGTGGAGACCATATTCATATTAACTCCGACCATCTCCACTGGTGGTATCCCACGTGAGGAAATGATCGAAGAGGTCAGAAGTAAACATGAACCCCCTTCTGCCGGGGCACTGCACGAAGTTATTATGGACCCATTCGGCTTCAAAGCCCATGAAAAAGAACAGCAGCGCAAAGCTGATGAGTCTGAATGAAGACGTGTCGAAGCCGAGGCGAAAGTCAAGGCTGCTGAGAAGTCCTGAGAAGAAGCCAAAAAGGCCTAAAGAAACAGACAAAGCAAGTGAGCTATTTGGCTCAATCGTGCCGTTTTTTTATTTGACCATTAATCGTGTCATATCTCTGAGGTATTGCTAAAATAAGATGTGAAGGAGGAACAGTATATGGATAATTTCAACAGCAGTAATCCTTTTAGTAACAACCTTAATGAGCCGATTCCCCTTGACAAAGACGTTGATGAGCCGATTCCTTTTGACGATGCCGATATGAGCGAAACGGGTGTTTCGCATTCGCCTTTGGATTTGGGTGGCAGCGGCACGGCAGAGCTGCCGAAGATTGAGGTTCCAAAGCCGGTCGTAAAAGAAACGGAGAAAGTAGTTTCCACCGACCGAATTGTGGGCGTGAAGACTTTCTTTACAAAGTTGCACCCCGGCGCAATAAATTTTCTTGATGAGCAAATCACCAAGTGGCTGAAAGAAAACCCGGGTGTTACGATAAAACGAACCAATATCGTTACAGGCGAGATCCAGGCCAAGAAGACTGAGCCTAATATCATAATTTCAATCTGGTATTAAAGCACACCAAGCCGATAAAAAAGCAAATAATAAAACGACTATAAGTGGAATAATAGCCCTTTGGCAGGCACAATTTTAATTGTTTTTGGCTTTGCGTTTGTTGAACAAAGCCAGGCCGCCTAAGCTGACGAACATCATCTTCGCCGGTTCAGAAAAAATAGCTGAAGCTACATAATCTTCGATAAAAAAGGACTGTTTCTGCACCAGTCAGGCATCTACATCAGTTAGCCACAGACGTAACGTCCCCGCATAGTATCGCTATATTTATCAAAAATTCTTAACATAAAAATTCTTGACACATTGTGCGATTTACATTAATTTTTCCTTTTTATTCGTTTTAGTGTGGTTGATGAGCCGAGATTTGTAGATTATTTGGAGCTTTTTGTGGCTAAAAAGCTGACGAGGGAACTGATAAATGCAGGTGCGCATTTTGGGCACGGTGTGAGCCGATGGAATCCCAAAATAGCTCCGTTTGTATTCGCAAAGCGCGGCAATATTCATATCATTGATATCAAAGAAACCTTGAAAGGATTGCTGATAGCTAAAAAACTTCTTGCTGAGGTGACCTCTTCCGGTAAGGATGTTGTTTTTGTGGGCACAAAGCGGCAGGCCCAAAAAGCTGTCGAGTCGGCCGCGGACAAATGCGGGATGCACTACGTTTCGCATCGGTGGCTTGGGGGAATGCTTACTAATTTTAGAACGATACGGTCTCGACTGCAGAGACTACAGCAGTTGGAGGCCATGCAGGAAGATGGAATGCTTGACATTGAGAGCAAGAAGCAGGCCTCGAGACTCAAACGCGAGATGCGAAAGATAAAAGCCAATCTCCAGGGGGTTAAGAACATGTCTCGTTTGCCGGGTGCCGTTGTGGTGGTTGATGCAAAGAAGGAATATCTTGCTCTGCGGGAAGCCAAGAAGCTGGGGATCGCAACCGTAGGAATTCTGGATACGGATTCGGACCCTGACACAGTGGATGTAGCGATACCGGCCAACGATGATTCCATCAGAGCGATTGATTTGATACTGAATGAGCTGGCCGATGCGGTGGCGATTGGCAAAACAATGATTGCAGCCCGTCCGGAACCACAACGCCCGAGGCGAGTCCGCTCCAGAAGACCGGCACTGGCCCATGCCCGCGAAAACAAATCCCAGGCTTTGGACACTATTGGGCAGAACTCGGCTCAGACGGCGGAGCCGGCCTCACAAGAAAGCCAAATCCAGCAGTAAGTATCAGAGCAATCCTGAAAAGATAAATGCGAAATCCAAAGCTCGAAAGTTGAAACAAACACGAATGACAAAATCCAGGACGGGGGTGTTTTGAGCATTTGACATTTGAATTTCGAACTTGTTTCGGATCCCCGTTTTCACGGGGACGAGTTTATCCCTGCGGAAGCAGGGAATATTCGAATTTCAGATTTATACGATAAACGAGAATAGGAGCTCTTAAGATGGTGGAAATTTCGGCAGCTCTGGTTATGAAATTGCGTAAGATGACCGGACAGGGGATGATGGACTGCAAAAGGGCACTTGAGGAAGCGGACGGTGATATAAGTGAGGCTACGGATATACTTAGAAAAAAAGGTCTTGCGACTTTAACCAAACGCGCTGAGCGGGAAACGTCGGAGGGGAAAATTGTCTCCTGGGAAAGCGAAGATGGAAAAATGGCTGGCTTAGCTACGCTTTGCTGTGAGACCGATTTTGTCGCCAACAGTGATGATTTTATGGCAATGGCGCAAGCTGTGAAAGATTACGTGTCGGCGTGTCCATCTGATGAAGGGCCAGAGAATATCCTCGAAACTTCTATTGACGGTAGGAAATTCAATGACATTCTGACTGAAACAGTCAGTAAGACCGGCGAGAAAATCCAGGTGGGAGATTTCGCCAAATTTAAGCTCGACGGCCCAGGAGTTCTAAGCGTATATGTTCACTTCAATCAAAAAGTGGGTGCAATGGTTGAGATTGAGACCAGCGATGAAAACACAGCGCAGGCAGATGTGTTAAAGCAGACGGCCTGGGACATAGCGATGCACATCACCGCGACCAAGCCTTTGGCATTGGATAAAAATGATATAGCTCCCGAAATGATTGAACGAGAGAAAGGCATTTTCGCCGAGCAGGTCAAGAACAAACCGGCCAACATCATAGATAAAATCGTCGAAGGTAAGATAAGGAAATTCTTTGTTGAGAATTGTCTTCTCGACCAGCCGTTTATCAAGGACGACAGCAAATCAGTCTCGCAGGTCCTCGCTGAAGCTGCCAAACAAGCCGGCGGCGAGGCGAAGATAAAAAGATTCGTGCGATTTGAGGTCGGTTAAGAAGCGTGCCTCGTGAAGAGTAATACAAGATAGGCTTCACGAAATACGGGATAACCAAAAATGGCGAAGAGCAAATATAATCGCGTGTTGCTGAAACTTTCAGGCCAGAGTTTTTGCAAGCCAGGCGGATTCGGGATTGACGGCTCTGCACTTGAATCAATTGCCGAAAGGATATCAGAGATTGCCAAACTCGGCCCGCAGGTCGCCGTTGTGGTTGGCGCAGGTAATTTTCTGCGAGGAGAAAGTTTCTCAAAGGTCAGTCACATACCACGGAACACAGCAGATTATATGGGGATGTTGGCTACGATTATCAATTCTTGTGCGCTGCAAGAGACGCTTGAGAAGTCGGGCCAACCAACGAGGGTCCTCAGCGCAATAGAAGTGCCCGCGATGTGCGAGCACTTTATTCGCAGAAGGGCTATTCGGCACCTTGAGCGGGGCAGGATTGCGATATTGGCCGGCGGAACGGGCAACCCTTTCTTTACGACCGACACCTGTGCGGCTTTAAGGGCTTCGGAACTCGACGTGGACGTGCTCATAAAGGCAACAAAGGTCGAGGGTGTTTACAGCGATGACCCCGAGAAGAATCCCAATGCACGGCTTTTTGACAAATTATCTTACGATGAGGTTCTAAACAAGAAGCTTAGAATAATGGACCATTCGGCAATAAGTCTTTGTCGGGACAATAATATCCCGATTATTGTTTTGAATCTTTTCGAAAAGGGCAACATAACCAAGGCTCTTTGCGGCCAGGCGGTTGGCACGTTAATTTGCTGAGAAAGGGAGCACATCGTGAAACTAATCGGCGCAACAGCTCTTTGCCTGGCGTTAGTTGTGGCGTCAGCCGGGTACGCCAAGAATCCCGAGATTACCAGCCCTCTTCGGGTAAGTCCCGCAAATCCCCGCTACTTTGCAGATGCAAGCGGCAGGGCGATTTACTTGACGGGGTCGCACACCTGGGACAATTTCCAGGATTCGGGCACCATCGGTAAGTCACTGGGCCAATTCGACTATTATGCGTACCTGGACCTGCTTCAATCATCTGGTCACAATTTCATGCGGATGTGGGTCTGGGAGGGCGGGGTCAACGAGAAATATTGCGAGCCCCTCGCCTACCTCCGCACAGGGCCTGGGATGGCGCTGGACGGAAAGTCCAAGTTCGATGTGAAGAAGTTCAATCAGGCATACTTCGACCGGCTGCGAGCCCGGGTCGCTGCCGCCGGTCGCCGCGGGATTTATGTGAGTATCATGCTCTTTCAGGGCTGGAGCATTTATAACCATGACTATGGCAATCCCTGGCCCATCCATCCATTCAATAAGGCCAACAACATCAACGGTATCGATGGGGACCTCAACGGTGATGGGCAGGGCAAGGAGGTGCATACGCTTCAAGTACCTGCCATCACGTCGCTTCAGGAGGCATACATACGGAAGGTCATTGATACAGTTAATGATCTCGATAATGTGCTTTACGAGATAACCAACGAGACCGCCATCTTTTCAAGGGACTGGCAGTACCACATAGTCAGATATATTAAATCCTACGAGTCTGTCAAATCCAGCCAACACCCCATTGGGATGACTGCTTTTGACAGCGGTCGAGCAGGCTCTATGGAGGCGCTGTGGGCAAGCCCGGCGGATTGGATTTCGCCCCAAAACGACGGCGCCGCAGGCGACTTTAGGAGCGATCCACCGGCCGCCGATGGGAGAAAAGTGATGATCAGCGATACGGATCACCTCTGGGGTGTAGGCGGGGGTCGGGTCTGGGTGTGGAAGTCTTTCACCAGAAGCTTTCATACTATTTATATGGATCCTATTACAAAGCCTGATGGTTCTGTGGAGCCTCTTTGGAAAGAGGCCCGTAAGGCAATGGGGCTTACCTTGGGCTGTGCCAACAGGATGAAACTGGCGAAAATGATACCCCGCGGCGATCTCGCTTCAACCCGGTACTGCTTAGCAAATTTAGGGCATGAGTATCTGGTTTACCTGCCTGCCGGCGGAGACGTGACAGTGGACCTATCGGCTGTTTCCGGCAAGTTGAATACGGAGTGGCTAAATCCTCGAAATGGCGAAACCACCGCAGCGCCACCTACTATGGGCGGCAAGAGTCGCCGCTTTCAGGCTCCTTTTCAGGGTGACGCCGTTCTCTATATGGTCTCAAAAAGAGAATTCAGAGAATAAATTTGTGGCTCGTGATGCGTTATACGCATCGCGAGAAAAAATATACCATACAAAATGAGGTTGAAGATGCCTGCTAAAGAAATAGTCTCGGACGCTGAATCTAAAATGAAAAAGGCGGTCAAGGTCCTGCACGATGAGTTAAGAACGGTTCGCAGCGGCAGGGCTTCTACGGGCCTGGTTGAAAATATAAAAGCTGACTATTACGGAATCCCGACACCATTGAAACAGATGGCAACGCTGGCAACGCCCCAGGTGGATATGATTGTGATTAAGCCGTTCGACCCCGCTTCAATTAAAGAAATCGAAAAGGCAATCAAAGGCAGCGACCTGAGCATCGCACCGATTGTGGACGGCAAAGTAATCAGACTTAATATTCCGCCGCTTAGTGAGGAGAGAAGGAAGCAGCTTGTTCAGCAAGCCAAACATACCGGCGAGCAGACAAAGGTCAGTATTCGCAACATAAGAAGAGATGCCAACAAGCAGCTCGAAAAGCAGCAGAAAGACAAACTTATGACCGAAGATGACCTCCAAACCGGCAAAAAACAAATCGACGACATAACCAAAGAATACACCGACAAGGTTGACGAGGTGGTCAAAAATAAATCCAACGAAATAATGCTGGATTAATTTTGACAAGCTCGATAGACTACAGCGTAAAAGCAAGACTGTGTATCGTGTTTCGTCATGCGTGATTTTATTTGTTTGTCGGCATTTAGTACGTCATTGGGACCCCATTTCGGAAAAAGACGGCGAAATGGGAACCCTTCCTGCGAAGGAAGAGATTATTCACCAAATGCTATTTCCCATTCACGAAAAACGATTCACGAGCGATGAGTCACGAATTATGTACTAACTTTATTTTGGGGGCCAGAGTGATGCGAACCCAAAAAAAATCAAAAGTAAAGCCGCGAAAAAAGACCGCAACAAGGATACTCAAGCTGGTATTGGCAGCTACAGTCGTTCTGATTGTTTTAGTGCTTTTCCTTGTACCAGTATTTGTCTCATCCGAGAAAGGCCGACAGGTAATACTGGCTAAAATCAACAATAGAATCGATGGACAAACGGATTTCGCCGATCTTTCGATGGGTTGGTTCAAGGGCATCAAAGTTGCAGATTTCAGTTTTAACGATAGTGTCGGCTGGATTTCCATCCAGATAAAGCAAATCGCTACAAAACCCCACTATGGCTCCATTTTGACGGGCAGTTTGTCCTTCGGCGAGACGATAATTGATAAACCGAAAGTACAGATAAATCTTAGGGACTCCATTTCGAAGAAAGAAGGCGAAATGAGAACCCTTAAAGACCGGCAGGCCAAAAAGGCTGAAGACCTTCGACCGGCAGCCGGCAAAAGAGAACAACCAGTGATACTGCCGATCAAAAAGATGGATCTTGTTGTCAGTGATGGCAGTTTGAAGGTGACTGATCCAAAGGCCAAAACAGTTGAGCTTTCACAGATAAACTCGAAAGTAAATATACGACCGCCGGGACAGCAAACGAATTTCGATGTAAATATGGCTGTGGTTGCAGAAGATAAAAGCTCGAAGGTTCGCGCAGCCGGCCGGATTAAGCCGGGGCAGGCGAAAGCCGGCTGGACCTTGAAAGGAACCAGCGGCGACTTGACTGTTGAAGTCAACGATTTGGACCTTGAATCATTAGGTCCGTTCTTTGCATTAGCCGGCGTCGAGGTTCAGGCCAAAGGTCTTATTGGCGGCCGGGTAGAGAGTGAGATTAAGGATGGCCGATTTGAAAATTTAAGCGCCGATGTTAAAGGAAAAAACCTTGATATAACAGGCGCTCAATTCAAAGGCGACAGATTGCAGACGAGCAGTTTGGATGTGGCCATAAAACTGAACCGCGAGAAGGAAACAATAGGCGTTGAGAACCTGCAGATTAAAAGTGATTGGGCTTTTGCCACGGCCAGCGGGGTTGTCCCCACCACGTTTAAGTCTTTCACTGATTTTTTCCAGGCCGATTCAAATTATACCTTAAAAGGAACTTTTAATTGTGACCTGGCCGCCATCTCGTCTCAGATGCCCAAAACTCTGGGACTTAAAGAGGGGACACAAATAACATCAGGGCAATTAAACGGTAATGTCGAGACTTCCACCAGAGCAGGCCAAAAGCAAATTCAAGCTCGGGGAACTGTCACCGGATTAGAGGGTACGGTTAAAGGAAAGAAGATTGCGCTGTCGGAGCCGGTAAGGGCGCAAGCGCAAATATCATCAAAAAAGGATGTTATAAATTTTGACAAATTAGACGTAACGGCCCCGTTTGCCAAAATCAATTGCACCGGCACCAGTGAATTACTGAAATACGATGCCGACGTAAATTTGTCGAAACTTCAATCGGAGCTGGGCCAGTTCATAAATATCGGCCAATACGAGATGGCCGGCGGGCTTCTTGGCAAGGGGCAAATCTCCATCAAGGAAAGAAAGATTACTGCTTCCGGCTCATCGGTGGTCAAAGACCTTCGCTTGCGTTCACCGGAAGGGGTAACCGCTTCTGAGCCGATGGCTGATGTAGCTTTTGCTTTTGATATCGACAGGGAAAATAATATTATCGCCGTTGAATCTATAAAGGCC
>Ga0209635_10003309_pt1 | contig 12531 bp, 8 predicted proteins | sample DeeMarSWOR230_32_FD_187463 | JGI IMG/M metagenome (GOLD analysis project Ga0209635, IMG submission 187463) | Marine sediment microbial communities from White Oak River estuary, North Carolina - WOR-2-30_32 (SPAdes) (version 2) | ecosystem: Environmental > Aquatic > Marine > Intertidal zone >...
GTCCTTCTGGGGCTGTATCAAAAGGTACATATTGTGCATAATTATAAAATTTATTAATTCTAGACGATCTATTAACTCACCCCCCAACCCCCTCTCTTTAAAAGAGAGGGGGCGAAGGGGGTGAGTTAGTGATTTGAGTAAGCATTCTAAAATTAATATTCATACATCCGATCTTACTTTTCAGACAATCCCCCGTGAAGAAACAAGCGAGTCAGCAGAACTCATTTTATGTACTAATTTACAATCTGAATAGTTTCACCCTTCCATTGAAATAGAAGCTGCTCACCCAAGACCAGTACTTTTTTCAGTTCCGGCTGATCGATCATTAAGCGAAAATATTCATCACTGAGGAATTTTATAACCCGATCAGCTGGCTGCTGTTCATTTAATCCCTGTTCCATCCACACACCTTTCTGTAAATGAAAAGATTTTCCGCCTACATTTTGGATTGTGAGGATCATATCGACTTCTTTTTCAGTTGAGGCCATTTTTTTCATCACCCGACTGGAAAGCACTGCCCCTCTGCCATGGGATTTATCGGCAGCTTCCGGTGCAGCACTTAATGCCTGATAATAGGTACTGGAACCGATACTTTCCTCATCTACCTCACTCTTTTCATCCCGGGCTTGCTGGGCGGATTTCATCCGGTAGGTGGTGATCGGCACTTCTCCTCCTGCTACAAGATCATCTATAGCTGCCAGCTCACGCTCCTGCTCAGTTACCAGATAAGAGGTATAAGGAGTAACGATACCATATTCCTTCCCCAATGCTTTGATACTCTCCACCAACTCTTCATTCTCTCCCTGAAAACGAATCTGAGCTAACAGATGGATGACTTTACGATTGGCCCATAATTTAGCAATGAATTCATTATCCATTTCCCGCCGGTCGAAGCTCAGCCGATAGGTGAATTCTTTTTTCTGACCGGACTGTATTCCCTTGAGTTTGATGGTCACTTCACCCGGGGTGCGGTATCGACCAATCAGGGTAATCCGCTGCCCTTGAAATATATCAGGTACATTATATGGGAAGTAATCATATGCTCTGGCACCGGTAAAGTCCACTTCTACCCCGGTCAGTACCGGACTGGAAATCTTGGCAAAGAAAGTGCTCACCTCCTGCTCGATATTCTCAGCGGGTTTTACATAATTGGAACTACCATGGGTGTCTTCTGCCAGCTTATCCAGCAAAAAAGTGTTAACATCATAGCCCACCCCAAAATTGAAAATACGGACCTGCTGGGTATTCACTTCTTTCACATTCTGAATAATATCCTTAATATCACTTACTCCTTCGGTAGGGAGCCCATCGGTGAGAAAAACCACACTGGCAGGACGCTGATCCCGCTCTCTCTTCATTTTTAAGGCCCGCAATAAGGCCTCATTTATATTCGTTCCACCGGAAGCAGTGAGATTATCGATGAAATAGCGAGCGTTCTCAATTTCATCAGCCCCTGCCCGCCGCAATTCACCCTGAAAACTCTGAATGGTAGAATTGAAACTGATAATTTCGAAGCGATCCCTCTCTTTAAGGGTGTTGACACAGAAACGCAGAGCATCTTTGGCCTGTTCAATTTTCTCACCCTGCATACTTCCTGAATTATCTATCACAAAAATGACATCCTTTGCTATATAATCCTGTTGCTTGACTTCAAAACGCGGACTGGCCATGAAGATAAAATAGCCATCCCGGTCGGTTCGTGGACGAAAGGTCAGCAGGGAACCATTAATATCCTGTTCACCCAGGGAATAGTATAAAATGAAATCTTTGTTTCCTTCCAGCTGATTTGCCTCAAAGGATATGTGGGCTTCTCTTTGGCTCCGTCTGGTAATATCAATATCATGGGAGGGAGAATATATATTTGATATATCAGCCTCTGCGGTCAGATTAATAACCATATGAAATTCACTAATGCTCCCCTGCCCACTCTGCTTTATGGGAAGTATAAAGCGGTAATTCTGTCCGTTATAATGTAACATCTGGGCATATTTCAGCTCAATTTTTCGATCACTTCGGGGTTCGATAGGAAAAATGCGGGCTTTGAACAGGCTATTTCCGTAATATTCAAGCAATGCCGGATCCTTTAATTTCCGCACAATATTCAGATAGGTTTGGCGGGCTTCTTTGGCATCCAGCACCTGACCCCGGGTCTTCTGACCATCAATATACAGGTAAAAGTCGTGCACCTGGGCTTCACCGGGAAGGGCAAAAACATATTCCCCTTCCAGACGTACAGATGATGGGTTATAGAAGGTCTGCTCAAGTGCTACATTCCCAATATGGCCTTTAATATCAACCCTGGCATCAACTTTTTTCAGATCAACCTGAGTGAAGGTAAGACGTTCGGGCGGTTCCGGAATAATCAGTCTACCCTGGGCAAGCAGCAGGCTGCCCATGATAAATAAAAATGGAAATACCATTAACCTTTTCATGATTTTTCTCCTTTCTGACTTAAAAAAAGAATGTTATTTTCTCTTTACCCTCTGTGGTCAATTTACCTTTCACAAAACTTGCTTTATTCATTTTCATAGCCTAACTTTTTATAAAAATGGTGCTTTTTGATTTACTTTCTATCCATTAATGACATTAATGAGTGAAAGGTAAATGCAAAATCTGATCTTTTTTTCTGACCGGCAATATATTGAACGGATAAGGTTGAATGACCGGGAGGTTTTAGGTGAAATTTTTCTGAAATACCAAGGAATGGTTTTAAATTATGTATTAAAACATGGTGGAAAAGAAACGGATGCTGAGGACATTTTACAGGAAGCTATTATCGTGCTGTGGCAGAAGGTCAATGCAGGTAATTTTCAGTTAACTTCACGCCTGGGAACATACCTTATGGGTATTGCAAAAAATAAGTGGCTGGCACAATTACGAAAAGATAAACGCCTCACGAGTGATGATAACAGAGAAGATCCGGTGGATGATAATCCATCCTCTCTGGAGAGACTGTTGACTGATGAGAAGATAAAACTGGTACGACGGGCATTGGAAGTCATACAACCACTTTGTAAGAAACTGTTAATGTTGTTCTATTTTGAAGAAAAGAATATGAACGATATTGCCAAAATAATGAATTTTGCCAACACTGATGTGGTGAAATCGAAAAAATATCAATGCAAGAAAGCACTGGAAGAAGTGATTCAGAAGGAGATGGTAAAAGTAGAGGGAAAAAATCTATGAATTGTCAAATAATCAAAGATAATGAATACCATGAGAAATATCTGCTGGAGCGGCTGAGCCAGCAGGAATTGACTGAATATAAGCAACATCTGAAAGAGTGTGAAGCCTGCCGGAAAGAGCTGGAAAATCAATTGCTGGTCATCGGCAGTTTACGAGAAATCGGAAAAAAGCAGATGAAAGATGAGATTCGCCGGCAGGTGGAGAAACAGAAAATAGAAGCAGACAGATTCAACTGGAACATGGTGCTTAAAATTGCCGCGGTTATTTTGTTTTTTGTTATTACCCCGGGAATGATCTATTACTATAGCACTTTTGGCCCTGCCGTTGAAAAAAAGTCAGACACCGCCAGGGAAATTGCCTTTGGCGAAACATCCAAAAATGTGAAAGAACCTTCACTGAGTGAGATTTCTTCAGAAAAGGAAAGAGTAGAAGCTGAAAAAGGAAGAAGGGATACTCCTTCAGAAGAAACACAGGATATTGAGCAGGAAACAGTTTCCCAAGAAATTACTCCAAAACAGGAAATTTCCGTAGATGATAAGGACCAGCTTTCTGCTATATCAAAATCTAAAACAGAACAGTCCCTGGATGAATTAACAGGAATCCCTGCCTCCCCGGCAGAAGGGGGGGCACCAACTGCCGCCAGCGCCGAGGGCTGGCAAGGGAGAGAAAAACAGATCACTCCTTATGCTGCCACTGCACCGCTTAAACAGAGTGAACATGAATATGAGAGGGTTGAATCAGCAAAAAGGCTGGATAAAAAGGTTGGTCTGAGCAGAGGGATCGAAGAGCCTTCTCAATATACTTATTCATATCAATCGATGATTCCAACCTGTGCTGAAAAAACCTTATCATCTGATAAAATGGAAGATACGAAGCGAGAGTCACTTCCTCCGCAAACCTGGTTGTTTCAATCTGATAATCGGCAAATTCAGGTAGAGGTAAAATTGTCAGAGCACCCGGAGGAGGAAGCCGAAGCAAATCAGTTACCAGGGCAATTTCCGGTGGAAGTTTTAAGACGGGACTCACTGAATCTTTACATGCAATGGTTTGTTAATCAGACGCTTTACTCTTTAAATCCACAGGAAATCATTATACAATCAACCAACAGTGACACCCTGATAATGACCGCCCAGAATAAATATATTTATCTAATTCCTTTGACCGAGCAAGTATCCCAGGCCAGCCAGCAGAAACCGTGAAATCCGATAAGAAGCAAGAAAACAAGATGCAAGATACAAAATACCTGCATCTATTTTTCTCATATTGAGTATAAAAGAATAAAATACTCTGGAGGTTGTTCAGGAAAAAATTGTGACCATGACATTTGATCTCTGATGAGCATGCGCAAAGTTTATATTTCTTTTCTTCTATTATCTCTGCCTATTTTTACTCCTCTGCTCTATTCTATTGAAAAAACAGGCACAATTTCCGGGCAGGTAGTGGATCAGAGTACCCACCTGCCCCTGCCTCAGTGCAATATTTCTGTTGATTCCACCGATAAAGGTACGACTACCGACAGCCTGGGATTATTCATTCTCAAACTACCTTATGGTCTATACTTACTTGAATTCAGTTATATTGGTTATGAATCGGTGAAAAAAACGGTGGAATTGAACGATTCGATTCCCAATCAACGGTTACGAATTGCGCTAACCCCCCATATCTTCCGGACGGATGAGATTGTAGTTACCGGGCAGCCCGATAAAGTTGCTCCCGATGTACATGTGATGGTCCGCAGCGATTTGAAGATTATGCCCACTGTTCACTCCGACATATTACGAGGTGTGAAGATATTACCAGGAGTTACTTCCAATAATGAGCTAAGCAGTGCTTACAATGTACGAGGTGGAAATTATGACGAGAATCTCATCTACCTCAATGGTTATGAGATATATCGACCATATCTTATCCGCGGTGGAGTAGAAGAAAACCAATCACTCATCAATCCCGATATGACTCATTCTCTGCAATTTTACAGTGGGGGTTATCCAGCCAGGTTCGGGGATAAGATGTCTTCGGTTCTGGAAGTGGATTACCTTCGTCAAAATACTGGCGGCTGGCATGGTGTGGCCCGGGGAAATTTACTTAATTCAGGTTTTACTTTATTTTATGGCTCAGCCAATTTCAACGGATCAATCGGTCTGCGCTATTCCAATCCCACCCGGTTTTTCAAAAAACTGCAAACCAGCGGAGATTACCATCCCCGGTTTTCCGATTTGCAGCTTTACCTGAACTACCAGCTGACAAAAAATAGAAATCTGGAAATTTTCCTGCTTTATGCAGACAACCAGTTCGATCTCACTCCTGATATCTGGCGGGGCAACTTTAAAGAGGGTATGTATGATGTGAAGGGTATCGATATTGAGTATAATGGATACCATAGATATATCTTTCAGACTGGCCTACTGGGCGCAAGATACCAGCATAAATTTAATCCTTCAACTGAATGGTCTCTGGCCCTGGCCGGATTTCTGTCTGGTGAGAACGAACAACGTGATTTAGAAGGCAACGCCTATTACATCCCTGATTCCCGCTACCCCGCTAGAGATAGAGAATATTTAAAAACACGAATTGAGAAATCTGATAATCACTTAAGACTATATAAATACGATCTGAGAACAGATTTCTCTATAAAAAAGGCAAACCATCTTATTCAAGCCGGCGGTGGTGTGAAATTAAATCAGCTAGATAATTCTATCAATGAATTCTTTGAAGAAATTGGTGAAGAAAACCTGCTGGAACCGAGTCGAATGGATACCCAATCCTGGCAAAAAACACTTCACCAGTTGGAGGTTTATCTTCAGGACCAGTTTACTCCATTCACCGGTATTCAACTCAACACCGGAATCCGCTACTTGTTTTTCCAGCATACCCGGGAACATCTGTATAGCCCGCGGATCTCGGTCCATCTTTATCCTTTTCCGAAACATATATTATACTTCAGATGGGGTTATTATTATCAACCTCCCTACTACTATGAATTGAAAAGCCTCTCAAATGTGTCGGCTGCTGACCTTAAATCACAGAGAGCAATAAATTATATTGCAGGCTGGAAGAGTCAACTTAAGGAAAAACTGAATCTGCAGGTTGAGTGTTATTATAAACAGCTGGACAGGTTATTACCATTTTATTTTGAAGATTTACAAATTATCTACAGCGGTGTTAATGAGAATAAAGGATATGCCCGGGGATTGGATCTACTGATTAAGGGTGAATTAATCGAAGGATTGAACAGTTGGCTGGGATATAGCTATCTGGATACTAAGGAGAGTTCACACTTAAGTGATGGTATTTCTCAGCGACGGTTACTTGACCAGACCCATACCTTTCGCCTTTTTCTGCAGGATAAAATCCCCTTCTATCCTAATATTCAGTATCATAATCGTATCCTTTTTGGAAGTGGATTTCTGTATCATCCCAGAACAGTAGAAGTGAATCCGGAAAACGGGAAAAGTTATCTGGTAATTCATTTCGGGAAGCGTTATAGCTACCCCTTTTATGCCCGGGTAGATATGGGATTATCGGTCAGAATACAGATCGGTAGAAAGTATGAACTACTTTTTATCAGCGAAGTGCTTAATATATTTAACAACTATAATGTGGTTGGTTACAGCTGGTTTCAGGTTTTCTCCCAAATTCAGAAGGCTATTCCCATACCTCGGATTCTGACTAAACGTTTTTTTAATTTCGGAATAGAGCTTTATTTTTAATAAAAAAATATTAATTGATATTTCCTTTGGTGAGTTAGGAGGATTTAAAAAAGTGACGGCTAACTGGAAATCGGATAATGGTCAATTATCAATAAATAACAACTATTAAACAATGATCAATTGAGTACTTCCTGAATAATTTTATCCTTTTTACGTCTTACGTCTTGCATCTTGTGTCTTGCATCTTGTGTCTTACGTCTTATATCTTGCATCTTGTGTCTTACCTCTCGCATTTCACATTTCACTTTTCACAGCATTCTAATGCATTTAACGCACTCTGATTATTTCACTCCGTTCTGATGGCATTTACTGGATTGGTGAGGGCAGCCCGTATGGATTGATAGGCAATGGTTAAGTAACCAATAAAAAGTGCTGCAATCGCTGCACTGATAAATGAAACGATGCTGATGGAACTCCGATAAGCAAAATTCTGTAACCATTGATCTAACAAGTGATAAGCAAGTGGAATGGCAATAAAAGATGCGATTAGAATTAACCTTGTTACTTCCCGGCTCATCAGCAAAACGATTCCAGGTACAGAGGCACCCAGGGTTTTTCGGATTCCGATCTCCTTGAAGCGCTGCTCAGCCATAAAAGAAGCCATGCCATAGAGACCCAAACATGCTACAAAGATAGCAAAGATAGTGAAATAACTAATAATTTTGTTAAGACGTTCATCAGATCGGTATTGTGCATCGAAGTTCTGATCAAGAAAATTGTAGTCGAATGGTCTGGTGGGATCGTATTCCTGCCACTTATCTTTCAGAAAATCAAGAGTTCCGGCAATATTCTCGGGTTTTATTTTAACCATAATCTCTTCCAGGTAATCTTTCTCATTCGTCAATTGCAGTGGCACTATTTTTTCGTGTAAAGACTTTACATGAAAATCTTTTACAACGCCAATGACAGTTCGATATCCCATATTTGTTAGACTGTTATCGATAAAGTGGCCTATTTTCTTGCCAAGGGGATTTTCCCAGCCGTACGTTCTTGCGGCAGTCTGGTTAATTATGACTGCCTCCTCCGGATCTGTAATAAATTTCTCCGAAAAGTTTCTGCCGGTTACGATCTCCATCTCTAAAGCGGGAATAAAATTAACATCACAGTTGATATGATGCATAAGTTGGGTCTGTTCTAATGTAAATCCTTCCGGTACATAAGCTGTATAATCCGGATCTTGCCCCGGCAAATCGGAGGCAGCGCTTACATAGGTAATGTTATGGTATGATTTCAGTTCACTGCGAATGCCATCCAGATTTTTTACCAGCTTCTTATCCATAATCGGAATTACCACAATTCGTTCCTTTTCGAATCCCAATTTCTTATTCTTCATATACGACAGCTGATTCATCATGATAAGGGTACCGCAGATCAACACAATGGATATGATGAACTGGAAAATGACCAGTATTTGCCTGAATCTGACACTGCCTAAACCGGCTTTCAGGGTACCCCGAATAATTTTCAATGGTTGAAAAGCAGAAAGCATAAATGCCGGATAGCTACCAGCCAGAAGTCCGGTTACCACTGTCAAACCAAGAAAAACCGGGATCAACCAGGGTAAATCTTTAACCGGTAAGCTTAAGGCAGTATTATTGAGGGCATTAAACCGGGGCAAAACCAGCAGCACCACAACCAGGGCAATAATCATTGAAATAGTAGAGTATATAATTGATTCACCCAGAAATTGTTTCATAAGATTCAGGCGTTCTGCTCCAAGTATTTTTCGCATGCCAATCTCTCTGGAACGACTTGCATAACGGGCTGTCGCCAGGTTCATGAAATTAATACAAGCAAGAAGTAGAATAAAAATGGCAATACAGACAAAAACATAGATGTATGTTATATCACTGTTATCCGGCATATCATATGCCATCTGAGACCGCAGATGTATATCAGTAATTGGTTGTAAGAAGAAAGCAAATTCATTTCCCAACAATTGACGCATGGTAGCAAGATATCGGTCAATAAATGCACTGAATTTTTCAGCGAACTTTGCAGGATCGACACCTTCTTTCAACAAAAAATAAGTCATATTATTAAAATTGTTCCATTCCTCGATTTGGGGATTGATGGCATATTTGGTTTTAAATGAGGCAAGCATATCAAATTTCAAATGAGAATTCTGGGGAAAATTCTCCATCACTCCGGTAATGGTGTAGTCATGCTGGTTGTTAAGTCGTAATTGCTTCCCGAGTGGCGCTTCATTTCCGAAATATTTTATTGCCATATCCCGGGTTATTACCAGAGAATAGGTACTTTCCAACACACTTTTAGGATCACCTTGCAGTAAAAGAAAGGAAAACATTTCAAAAAAATGCTCATCTGTAAATACAATTCGCTTTTCAAAATAACTTTTCTCTTTATATTGAACAGGAATACGATCCATTCCCAAGAGACGGCAGAAGTTCTCCACCTCGGGAAAATCTTTGAACATTGCCGGGCCAGTCCCCAGATTGCTTAAAGGAAGTTTTACAAAAGTGCCATTCAGGTTTCCTTCCACTCCAATGCGGTAGATACGATGGGAATTTTCATGAAACTTATCATAGCTTAATTCATTGAGCACATATAACATAATTAAAATACATACCGCCATTCCCACTGCCAAACCTGTAATGTTGATGAAAGCAAAGGCTTTATGCTTCTTCAGGTTGCGTAAGGCGACTTTGAGGTAATTTTTAAACATGGATTTTTCCCTTCGTAACTTGATGAAACTGTAACAGATTTCATAGGTCAAGTTCTTTTTTTACAGTTGAAAGTGAACTCATAACATTTGACGGATAAGAAGAAATTTTGTTGCAGATTTTCAATGGTAGAGAAGTAAATAGAACACACCGCCTATAATAATATATAAGAGATCGGAGATGGTAGCGGGGGACAAAAAAAATACGATGTATGACTTGAGAAGGTATTATTTATCGTTCGTTGAATATGGTTAAATGACACTTAAGTTCTGTAAGCTGAGACTGTTGATAACCTGAAAGCTATTTTTCCCCACTTTCTATTTCCCTTTCCCTGTGCTCACATGACGGTTACCATATACCTGGTCAAAATTGAGTCTTCCTTGACGTTTCGCCCGGATTTTTGTTCATTCAGTAACTCGGGATAATTCATAATAGAAGATTGGGGTAAATCGTTATAATCAATGATGAAGTAATTTGTGGTACTATAGCGATTTGATCTTGCTGGTAAAACAATACTATCGACAGTGAACAACAACACTGCAACGAGAAGTACCGCTAAAACTGCCTGATATATCGGGATACGATATTCAAAAAAACCAAAAATGGTGTTCACAAAATCAACTAATTTTCTTTCTTTATTAGCCTTTTTCATTTTTAGGGTAAACAATAGATGTTTCCGAATCTCAGGATCTGGTTGAGGTAAATGCTCTTCCTCCTGCAGAGAGTCTGATATTTGATGGACTGTTTCAGCATATTTTGAGCAGTTGCTGCAGATATAAACATGCTGCAAAACCAATTTTTGCTGCTTTTTGTTTAACTCATCCAGAGAATCTTTAATGATAAAATCTTCGATTTCCTGGCAGGTTATATTATTTTTATAAGTAAATCTATTCATAATTTTTCACCTCATCGGAGAAAGGGTTATAATCTTTAAGGTTTTTAGCCAATTTTTTTGTTATATAAAATAATCTGGATTTTACCGTTCCCTCCTTACAGTCCATTAATTCTGCAATTTCTTTAATAGTCAGGTTTTCCTGAAACCTTAATAAGAATGTATTTTTATGAGAGAGCTCTAATTTATTTAATTCCCCCATCAGCTGATTCAGAAAATTTTTTTTATCCAGATTTTCTGTGGGAGAAATAATTTCTTCATTTGAAATTATCGGCAAATTGTCCAGTTGATCGCCATTTTCTAAAACCTTTCGTACAGACATCCGGCGGTATTCGTTCTTACATAGATTATGAGCAATGGTGTAGATCCAGGTGGAAAACTTTCTGCTGGAGTCATAATAATCAGGATTGTTCAGGATTTTCAGAAAAGACTCCTGAAGAAAGTCCTGTGCCTTCAGTTCATCTCCACCTAACATACGGTAAAAATAGCGTAATAAGCGAGTGCTATAGCGATGGTATAACTCATCAAATGCCTGGGGATCTCCCTGCTGAACCAATACCATCAACCGCTCATCTGAAAGCTTTTCATATCTTTTTCTGAAAAGTGCCATCTATCCTGCAGAAATCGTGTTCAGGTCAATATCAATTAAAAGACTGAATAGAAAAAATGTTTCTTTATTTGATATATAAATCTATTAAAGTCCTTTCGATTTCAGATCCTGTAAAACTCTTTCTTTCATTCCCCCTTTCTCAGCGATTTTAAGGGCTATATCTTTCCACGCACTTGATTTATCATTCATGCCACTCAGTTTATAATGCTCACTCAATATAATTATTGCCGGGGTGTAATTCATATTTAAATTGGGCATGAGGGCTGTTGCTAAAAATCTCTCTTCATACCAATCATAAATCAGATAATCCAGTCGAAAGTGGTGTTCTAAGTTTCGCTTGATAAGGGCGATATTATCAATCCTCTCGGGACTAAATTTATAGGCCAGACCGGTGAGATATAAATTCTCCTTCAATGGTTCAATATAGTTTTTCCACAATGTTGCCGCCAGATAAACAGGCACCTGAGGGTAATCCTGACCGATATATTTTACTAAAGCAGGTAAAAAATCATTGGTTCGGTATGCAGGCAATTTATTAAAATCGATTTTAATCTTCTTTTCCCCTAATTTTCTTATCAAATATTTTTCATCAGCCATCATTAGGGAAGCATTTAAAACTGTTACGTCCTGTCTTACCCCTTTTACTATTTGCAACATCCAGATAGGATATGTATCGTTATCTCCGTTGGTAAATAAGATGGGATTTTCATCAGTAGACATCAGCACGTTATAATTATAATTAAGCAAGGAGGAAGCAATATCCTGGGAATCATACCATTTGAGAAGAAACTCACTCATCTTTTCGGGATTGTTATGTATTTCATAATACCCCACAAAATCACTGTAGGTCTCATGTCTCTCCGGGGCCAGGGCATAAGCCTTTTCCAGATCTTCAATATCCCTGATATCGTGGTGAGTCTTATATTTTAAATAATAATACTCAAAGGTTTCTGGTATGGCTTCTCCCATTTGCCGTACAATATCCTGTAGCTTCTCTTTTTTCTCCTGCGTTTTGATCGTTTCAACAAAGCGGGCATAACGTACCGCATTATAATAATTATACCATGCGTCAGGATCTTTTGGATTTTTATCAATCTCCTCCCGCCACAATGCAGCCTGTTTTATGTACCAGTCATTTGGTTTTTGAACATAAATGACGCTATAAACCTTTTCCGGCTTTTCTGTCTCTCCCGAGGCACAAATAATGGTGAAGGGAGCGAGAAAAATGATCCAAATAATCAGACTGGCCAGAATAAAAAGAAAGCGTTTCATATTATCATCTCCCACAATTATACATTTTAGGTTAATACACTTTACGGGGAAAAACGTTCAATGGATTATTTTAGTTTATTCAGCGTAATACAGGGAAATTAAGATTACCATAGAGGGATCCCCCACTCAAATGAAACAAATTTGAGTGCGGGATGAATGCCTCTTTTTGTCCTCGAA
>Ga0209635_10003310_pt1 | contig 12527 bp, 12 predicted proteins | sample DeeMarSWOR230_32_FD_187463 | JGI IMG/M metagenome (GOLD analysis project Ga0209635, IMG submission 187463) | Marine sediment microbial communities from White Oak River estuary, North Carolina - WOR-2-30_32 (SPAdes) (version 2) | ecosystem: Environmental > Aquatic > Marine > Intertidal zone >...
GTTTCCGAAGTAGTACTGGTACATGGCTTTGGTTTGGCGGGGTTTTAGGGCGAGCATGTCTTCAAACGAGACCCATGCCAATCTGGGGAAGCGGGAATGCATGTACGTCAAGACTTTTTCCACGTCTTCCAAAGTTAGATCCAAATACGGATAGGCATTCTTGAACATGTCGTAAATCTCATAGAAATACCAACGTTTTTTCTTCATCAACAATCCTATGATCTGATGTGCCAAGGCGTCGTAGGGCTTTGGCGGTACGCTGACTGGCTCCAACTCTTCTTCATATGCCATGCGAGCTATGACCATGGCTTCCAACGTGTCGTCAGGGTCCATTGTGATTATTACTCCTTTAGCGATGCGCCCAATTCTGTGTCCACTCCTTCCAACGCGCTGAATTAAACGTGTGACTTGTCTGGGACTCATATACTGTATCACCAAGTCGATTCTTCCAACATCTATGCCTAGCTCCAGCGAACTTGTGCAAACAAGTCCCTTGAGTTCACCGTTTTTTAATCCTCGTTCAGCCGCTATTCTGGATGGTTTAGCCAGAGATCCATGGTGAATAGACACTGGAAAGTTTATGTCCCAAACCTTGAATCGACTCGCCAAAACCTCTGATGCAGAACGGGTGTTGGTGAAAAGAAGAACTGACTTTTGCTTTTTAATAAATTGTCGAATAACGCGAAGTCGAGCAGCAACCTCAGAGTGAGTGAAAAGCATTGAAGCAAGCTTAATATCCTCAGCACTAGGTTGGGGAAAAATAATCTCTAACTCCATAAGTCTCGCTACAGGCACCCTTACGATTTCAACATCTCGCTTATTGCCCACTAGAAACTGGGCAACCTTCTCGGGACTACCAATCGTTGCTGACAAACCTATCATCTGAAAATCTCTACCAGTAACCCATCGTAACCTCTCTAAAGCCAACGATAACTGACTTCCCCGTTTGCTATCAGCCATCTCATGAACCTCGTCAACGATCACCCATCTGACTTCTTGAAGATGTCGACGCATCAACCTGCCAGGTAAAATGGCTTGCAACGTTTCAGGTGTGGTAATCAACACGTCAGGTGGGCTTTGAGCCTGTCTTGTACGTTCATTAGTAGTGGTGTCACCGTGCCTCACAGCCAATTTAACATCTAAATGGTTACACCACCATTCGAGACGTTCTAACATGTCTCGGTTCAAAGCTCTTAGCGGAGTTATGTAGAGAATTTTTATTCCTCGCGGTCTCTCAGGCATCCGAATGAGCATGTTTAGAACAGGAAGAGCCGCTGCTTCAGTTTTTCCAGTGGCGGTTGGTGATATAAGGAGAACATTTTTTCCAGCAAGGATTTTGGGGATAGTTTTTTCCTGAGGCTCAGTTGGAGAATCGAACCCCTTCTGTTTGATCAATCTCCGAATGGGTTTAACGAACATTTCGAAAGCATTTTTGGGTGATTCCAACATGCACTCAACTGCCCGAAGCCAAGGAATACTGTGGAAGCGGATGTAAAAGCATTTTGGAAAACGAAAACGATATGGTAAAGAGTGCCAGTGTTCCTCATAGACCTTTCTGTTCATCGCCCATTCACCATCCAATTCACATCGTTCGCCCTTATGTTTCACCCATAAAACTAACAGGAATTATCATAAAAATGTCAAAATCTACAGTTTTTCCATTAGAATGTATGGAAAGTTTTTTATTTGAAATCGTCTAAACCAAGGTTACGATAATGGAGGAAAATGTATGGCTAAATGTCCGAAGTGCGGAGGGCAAGTTGCTAATCCGAGAAAGACTTGGAAGATGGCTGGTCGCCCAGACAGAAGCGGTAAGAGAACTGAGCTAAACATTGGTCTTTTCGATTGCCCCAAATGCGGGGCTTTCAGAGTTGTTTTGGGTAAGCGAAAGATTTAGACGAAAAGATAGCTAAGCGACCTGCACGCTAAAGCAGGTGAAACAAAAACATCCGCTCCTCTTGCGGAGAATTGTTGGAATAGCCCTTTAAAACGTGGGGCTTGTTGCCTACGGCAGAAAAAACAGAAGAACAGTTAGCAATGCAACTCAGGGGCAAAAGACATAAAAGATTAGCTTGTGTAGAACCGTGGACTGTGATGCTTTTAATGCTCCCAAGTCTTCCCTTTTTTTGGGTATTCTAAAACGGTAAGTTTTTAACATATAATATCCACAACATTCTTCTTGAAAAACGTTGAGGGCTACTAGCAAAGATGGAGTCAAGTGAGCCAAGTGAATTGGAAGGATATACTTAAGAACGATTATGTGAAGACCGTTGTCCTATTATTTATCATTTTAGCTAGCGTTTTTGTTTTCTGGTTCGGTTTAAGAGCAGCTTTAGCAACAGAATTCCCGTTGTGCGGAGTTGCCTCTGGAAGCATGATACCTACCTTACAAGTAGGTGACCTCATTATAGTTCAAGGCGTATCAGATGCCAGCAATATTGAAGCTGCCCCTAAGGCTGCTACTAACCCCGGTGACATTATTGTGTTTTACAACCCGCGAAAAGGATTTCGTGATCCAAACGATCTTATCGTGCATAGAGCAATAAATAAGACTCTTAGAGACGAAAAATGGTACTTCAAAACACAGGGAGACGCAAACTCTGGCCCAGACAATTGGGATGTCCACGAAGATTTTGTGGTTGGCAAAGTTGTGTTTTTCCGTATACCGTTAGTGGGTTTCATTACCTTTTTAATGCGAACTCCCGCTGCAATACTAGTAATTCTGCCTCCATTAATTTTGCTGGTTATAGACTGGATTCCTTTTTTCAAAGAACAAGATGATTCTTAAACTGTGGCATTATTGATAATTTTTTTCTACAGGCAATGTCTTACTGGCTACATTGATTTTTGCATCGTATGAAAGTTTTGTTAATTAAATGTCAAACTCGGTTTTCAGTTGAACATCGAAACCCATATTAAACGTGAACTACTAAAGACTTTGCCATGAACCTACCAAGCATACAAAAGCTTTTCTTGTTTGTGTTAGTTTGTATTATGTTTGCTCCGTATATGGCTTCTTTTTTGGGGTTAAGTGCAAGCTCAATTTTCCAAGCGGAAATTATTGCATTAATGTCTTGGTACGTGGCAAGCTTGACAATTCCGCTGATTATGGAGGATCTTGACACTGTCTTCGTTCTGTGGTACTTCACCTTTATTTTGGTAGGGGTCGCCACAGTTTCTGACATAGTTTATCATGCAAACCCGAATGCATACGCGCCCGCTTACTGGTACTCTTCGTCTGGCAATCTATCGCGTAATTTTGAGTCGTTCATAAAAAACTGGGTTCTTTTTGCGTTGCCGGGGTGCATATTGTTTTCCGTTATGACATTTGCTCGAAAGATATACTTCAAATCAAAGTATACGGCTAGCTGAACATTTCTTGTTTTTCTAGTCCATATGAAACCAAGCCTTTATAAGAAACTCCATTCCCATTTGAGGCTTGTGAGAGTGTTTTAGATGCCGAAGGTAAAGGCTTCTATAAATATTGAAAACGTAGTGGCGTCTGCAACGTTACACCAGAAAGTTGACCTCAATGCTGTGGTGAAAGGTTATCCTGGAGTTGAATACCGTCCTGAACAGTTTCCGGGTCTGGTCTTCAGGTTAAAGAGACCAAAAACCGCCACTTTAATTTTTAATTCTGGGAAGATGGTTTGTACCGGTGCTAAGTCAGAGAAGGAAGCTAGGAGAGCGGTGATGAAGGTTATCAAGGAACTGAAGAAAAGCGGCATAATCATCATTGGGAAACCTGAGTTGAAAATACAGAATATTGTTGCTTCAGCGAATTTGTTTGGAATGATTGATCTTGAAAAATCTGCTTATACGCTGGGAAAAACTATGTACGAGCCTGAACAGTTTCCGGGGCTCATTTATCGGATGGCAGAGCCTAAAGTAGTGATTCTTTTGTTTGCAAGTGGTAAGCTGGTTTGTACTGGGGCTAAGCAGGAGCAGGATGTTTATGATGCGGTTGAGAAGCTTCATCAGAGACTTGAAGATAAAGATTTGATTTATTACGAATAAACTCTGAATATTCTACAACACGACTTTTTTTGTTTTGAATCTATTGTATTGTCATTTACGTTTAGAAAGGCTAGGTTCATATGGTTATTTCTTTTTTACCTGTTTCATTATTAGTTTGTATTGATCTTCTTTGATCGCGTCCATTTCGTAGAGTTTCTCAGCTGCTTCGCTTACTTTCAGCAGATAGTGGAGTGTAACGTTTTGTTCTCTTAAGTTTTCTTTTCCCCCTTCTTCTCTATCCATTAGCACAACTGTTTCTGTTACTACGCCGCCTTCTGCTCTGATTGCTTCTACCGCTTTTATCAGAGATTTTCCGGTTGTGAGGAGATCGTCTATTAGGAGGACGCGGTCGCCGGGCATGATGAGTCCTTCTATTTTTCGTTCTCGTCCGTGCAGTCGGGTTTGTTGGCGGATGTAGAGGAAAGGCTTGTTTAATTGGTAAGCGACGATTGCGGCGAAAGGTATGCCTGCGATAGGTATGCCTGCAATGCGTTCAAAACTGTCGATTCCTACATCGGTTCTTATTAGGTTCAGGTAGAGGCTGCATATTCTTTGGAATGCGTCTGGAAAGCTTGGGACGATTCTGAGGTCAATGTAGTAGGGGCTTATTTTTCCGCTGGTGAGTTTGAAAGTTCCAAATTCTAAGGCTCCAATTTTGGTTAAGACTCGACAAAGCTTAGTTTTCATGAGTTCTCTTTCTTCATCTGATGACATTGCTTGTTTCCTCAGAGAATACTTGTATAATTCAGCTCTATTAAATAATAACTTCTCCTAAAAGACTTTGAACCTATTGTGTATGCATCCTACATATCAAAGGGGAATGAAATGATAGCTTACGCTGGAACTTTCAATTATCTCAGTGATAATGCGACCAAAGAACCAGACATTTTGAAAATAGTGAAGGATGATGTTCTAAGAATATTATGTGAAAGAAGATTTCATTAGAGATTGTAAAAGACGAAATTGAAGTCGCTCATGCCCTTATATCGAAGCACTTGACTATTTCACAACAAAGCTCAAAGCTTTTTCAGGGCACTTCTCGACACATCGGCCACACATTGTGCAGTCGGTTGAGTTGCCGATATCGTCCACTTTATCTATTCCCATCGGGCACACTTTAAGGCAAATTTCGCATTCTGTACATTTTTTCTCATCAAACCGTATTTTCAGCAAGCTTACCTTGTTGAACATTCCATGGATAGCGCCGAGGGGGCAGAGGTAGCGACACCAGAAGTGAGCTACCAAATAGGCTAGAATAAGGGTGGCTATGAGCGTAAGGATGTGGATGTAGAAGAAAGTGCTGAACGAAGAGTTAGGGTGTAGTATGAAAAATGGTATCGCTGCGAAGAGAGAGCCCGAAGGACAAAACTTACAAAAAACGGTGTCCAAGGTAATCCATGCCAAAGCGAGAACTACCAGCAACACTATATATTTGATGTACCAGTACCGTGGAGCTTTGTGACTTTTTTCACCCTTAAAATAACTAACTAGGTCATGTAATGCTCCGAAGGGGCAAGCCCAACCGCAGAACACTCGTCCCATAAGCATTCCGTAGACTCCAAGTGAACCAACCGGAAGGAGGGGAATTTGTCTGAACGTTACAAAGTTTTGGAGAGTTCCAATCGGACAAGCAAATAGCGCAAAAGGACAGCCGTAACAATAGAGAGATGGGCAGATGAACCCTGTTTTCAGAATGCGGAGAAACCCCAAGTTAAAAATTATCAACGCCAGAACTTGTGTTATTTTCCTCTTTCTACCTATTTTCACGCCTCTTTCAACCGCCCAACCCTATACACGAGGTGCAAATATACTTGACAAACGTCTGTATCAGCCAATAGTCATTTGAACCTAAAGCTATGATAAAAATGAAACCTATCAACATCAAAACCTTCGACTTTAACTGTTGTTTGCAACTCAAATCAATCCTTCCTTAACACTCTCATTAACGACTCAACAGCGAGTCTATTTCCTTTGACAATTTGGAGGCATAAGTTAGTCCGAGATAAGGGCTGTGTGGTGATATTATGTCTTGTCGATCGATGATTACAGTTGTTGGAGCGGCTGTAATGTCATATTTTTCTGAGACGCCAACAGTATCTCTAGCAATTCTCCAAGTCATTTCATATTCCAGACTGCTAAACCTATTTGGTCCAATCTTAAATTCCTGAAGACGCTCGACAGTATCATAGTTTGGGTCAATGCTTATCGATATTATTACAACGTCATCGCGGCTGTATTTTCCATAGATTTCTTCCAACTCTAAAAACTCGTCATCACAATATCCACAACGAATATAAAAGAAATCAAGAACTACAACCTTTTCTTCAAAATCAGCCAGCGAGAACGTCGCTCCATCAATATCATTCAACGTGAAAGATGGGGCTTTGTTTTCATTTGGGGGCGATGGAGGTGAAGTGGATGAGTTGGTAGAAGGTTGCATAGTATACCAAACACCATAAGATATTAGACATAACGAAATCAGGAAGAGCGCGCCAAAAACTTTGCCTCGAGACCATCCATTCTGTTTCTTTGGTTCCCTTTCTCTCCTTATGCGTTCAGCTTCTAAGACTCTTTCTCGCTTCAATGCTAGACGATGTCTTTTCTCTTTCCAACTTTCTTTCTTTTTCTTCTTTTTTGGCATTTTAAGCTCCTTCATTAAGAGCTTGCTAGGCGAGTTTTGTGATTAAACTGAGTTGGTCCATTGTAATAATCGTTTTGGATATGGTCTAAAGTGTTTGGTTTGTGGTTTACTCACAACTTGTTAAAGGAAACGTGAAAATCAGAAAGATCTCTCTATATAGGTAGAGATATATAACATAACATTAAAAGTTCCATTCTTTTGTGCAGAAAAATTGTTTTTGTATATAAACTCTTATTAAATCATTGCTAAATAAGATTCAAATGGTGTTTAATCATTGATTTTATCGAAATGTAAGAGTGTTTTGTGAGGAAAGTCGTTTTCATGGTAGTATCTGTAAATTTTGTAAGCTAAGGAAGAAAAAAATATGTTTTTACCTTATCTTTGGCTCTTAATAGCAGCAGAATGTTCAAAACAAGGTTTTTTTTGAAAACAGGAGTGAAATTCAGAAAAGAGTGGAATCATAGAGGGGGTCTCCAGTTGCATGGACATAAATATGCAATTACGGATATTATGGTGTAAATGAGTTGATTGGAAGAAACCACAAACATCGCATATTGGAGCTGTTATGTTCTTGCCCTTTTACGTTTACATGCTTCTCTGTGAAGATGGAAGCTACTACACTGGATACACAAAAAACATAGACTTGCGTCTTAAACAGCATAAGATCGGAACTGGAGCTAGATACACTAAACTGCACAGACCAAAAAAACTTGTTTACACAGAAAAATTTGACACTATACGAGAAGCGATGAAACGAGAAAGAAAAATCAAAAAGTTAAACCACAATGAAAAAAACAATCTCGTAAACTCACATCCACGCTAATTTGAGAATGCCCCTTAAAAAACAGGGGGGAATTCTGCAGGAAACATCTCTGCTTCATACATAATCCATTTATAACCTTTCCTCATCTAATTTTACCCTCTAAAAATAATCCAGCAAAAGTCTGAGGGAACAAAAACATGTCCATGATAAACGATTACCAGAAAGGATGGGCTTTACGTTACCTCAGAGAAGCAAAAGCAGAACTTATCGCAGCAAAAAAATCGCCTTACATGGCTCCCAGCCTAATTTTAGAAGCTGTAAAAAAGGCCCAAGCAGCCATCTACTACAGCCTAGGCGACCCCATTTCCATCGAAACAATAGTCCATCAAACCATAAATAAAAAACAGTTAGTTAATGACCCAACACTAAAATACCTGGTAAACGTTGAAAAAACAATTCGAAACGTCGCACGAACAGCAGAGGCAGAACGCAAAAAAGCATTTAAACAAGCAGACGACCTCATTCAAACCGCAACAACCATCGTGAAACTCTTCACTGGCGAAAAAGTAGACTAAACCAATAAACTAGCCAACACCGAGGTGAACCACATCATCAACGTAAACATAAAACTCATAGGAATTTTCCAAGAATTGTCAAGGAAAACCCAATTCCCCATGAAACTAAAGGAACCTGCAGTTGTCAAAAAAGTAATTCACCAACTCACTGAAACATTTTCACCAAGATTTAAACAAGCATTAATCGACCCTGACCTAGACGACCCACGACCAAACACCCTTATCCTCGTAAACGGAAAAGAAATCAACGTTCTAAATGGACTAGAAACAAAACTTAACCAAAACGACGAAATTACCATCATTCCTGTATCACATGGCGGCTAACCCACAAAACTTTTTCCGTTGACTAAACACACAAATGACAAAAAACCGCCATTAGACACATCAACCGCTCATTTTTTACATGCACATTTCATTATCATCGAACAAGTTAAACACTCATCTGGAAAAGGAGCATCCCTTGGAAGACTCCTCAAATACCCAAAATGATACCGACATCCCTCAGGAGTTTCCCTAACAGCACTATCAGAAGCTTCAACGAAAACCGGGCTTGAACCGTTCTGTTTCTTAACAATGACATTAAGAGGAGCATGACAATGAGGACAAACATAATAAGTCTCGCGAGGAACCTTCGATGAATCAATTAACATAAGAGGTTTTTGAATTACCTTTCCGCATTTAGTGTAAGGGCAATTAAAATTTTGCGATTTTTGCGTTGTTTTTCGCCTGCTGTCTTTGTATTGCTACTAATCTATATTAACTATTAATAGTTAATAAACCTTTATGTAGAATTGTTGAACAAACATACACTAAAATGCTTATAAGAATCGCAAAAGAGTTAGCATCAGACAACAAAATTTGCGCGAACGGAGGTCAAAAAATTTGTACGATGAATATTATAACCGCTCAAATAATCTTTCATTGATAACCGTAGCAGTAATTGTCATCATAGTGGTCGCTAGCATTGTCATAAACATTAACTCATACCAACTTTTTTCGAGAACTATTAAGAACTTGGAGAACAAGGTTGCGACGCTTCAAACTGAAATCTCCGGTTTGAAAGAGGCTTTGGGCAACTACAACCAAACGAGCATAGGTAATCTATCACTTTCCGAACTCTACAATGATGTCAAAGATTCTGTCGTCCTGATTCGCGGACAGAGAGCTGACGGCGCTGTGGCAGGGTCAGGATTCGTCTATAACTATTCAAGTGACACTTTTTCTGGTCCAATTGTAATCACAAACTATCATGTGGTTGAAGGGACAACAAGTCGTTCCGTTACATTCACGAATGGTCATGCGTATGCGGCTCAAATTCTCGGGTCAGATGTTTACGTAGACCTTGCAGTTCTCTCTGTTATTGATGCACCAATTGAAGAGTTTGAACTTCTTCCCATCGTCAGTTCCACCGTGCTTAAGGTGGGTGATTTTGTAATAGCTGTAGGTAACCCCTACGAGCTGGTCGGCTCCATGACAACCGGTATAGTTAGCCAGCTCGGAAGAGCAATTCCTGAAAGTCTGGCTGGCGGATATTCAATCGCCAATGTCATACAAATTAGCGCGCCAATCAATCCAGGCAACTCAGGTGGTCCATTGCTGAACTCTAAAGGGCAAGTGGTAGGCGTTACATTTGCTATCATTGAAAACTCGACAGGGGTGGGTTTCGCTATACCTTCTGAGACAATTCTTCGCGAAATTGCTTGGCTCGTAAATGGCGACGCTTATCCGCATTCTTGGATAGGAGTGACGGGAGTGGACATGACTTACGAGCTAGCTCAAGAAATGGACACCTCTACCACTTACGGATGGTTAATAGTGGATGTGATGCCCAACAGTCCAGCCGAAAGAGACGGTCTAAAAGCCGAAGACATTATCATTGCCCTAAATGACACCCAAATAATAAGCGGCGACGACCTATCAACCTATCTTGAAAAGCGTACCTCACCAAACCAGACAATTATTATAAAAATAGAAAGAACTGGCTCTGAAATAACTATTTCTTTGGTTCTTGGCACCCGACCAACCTCAAGCTGAAAAACTGGGAGAAAATGCGTGCGTAGAAAGCGAGTGGTTAGAATTCTATGAAAACAGATGGGTATTTCCTATTCTCACGTTTTCGAGATGTTTCTCAGCGATGTCTCGACATGTGTAGGCGAGTTCTCGACTGGTTGTGGGCAGATCTGTGAGTAGGTAGTGGGGATGAAAAGCGAGTAGAGTATAGGGAATTCTTGGGTTCACTTCTGCTATGAAATTTGCTAGGTTTTGAACTTCTTCAACGTCTACATAGCCGGGAATAAGCAGAGTGCTGGCATTTAGTACGGGTAGTTTAGGGCGCTTTTCAAAGAACTTTTCGCCTATCATTCGGAAGTTTTCGAGGGAGGATACGTTAGAAACTCCGCACAGGGCGGTGTTTAGATTTTTATTCCATGTTTTTAAGTCAAATTTGATGTTTCCGCCGCTGTTAAAAGATAACGTAGTAGCATCCAATGCAAACTCTTTTTTCCAGTATCCGTTTGTCTCCCAGCAAATTCTGAGAATGCGTTTTTCATTGCTCGCTTTTTCCAACGCCTGACGGCTTGTTTTTAGAGCGTGAGGCATTTGCACTGAAGGGTCTCCGCCAAAAAAGCATATGCATGAAACGTGGGCGTCTGCCTTGGCCGCTAAACTCTCCGCGGTCATAACTGGTTGGAGTTTTGCGGTTAGATTTCGGTAGTGCCAGTTTTGGCAGAACAGGCAGTCAAGGCTACAGCTTCCATAGAACACGGCGAGGTTCGAATAGCCAGTTTCTGCACCCTGCTTATGAGCATGTTCGGGGTAGCCTGCGCCAGTGCATCCTGGACAGAACCACCATGCGACGCAATTAGTGGGCAAAGGGTCATAATACCATTCGAGAATTCCTTTCTTTGGAGTCCCGCCCATTCTAACTAGTCGACCATCTATGTTGAAAACTAATCCGCAGAAGCCTTTGCCGTTAACTCCGATTTTGCAGTTGTTAGCACACATGCCGCATGAAATTCCGTTTGGTTCTTGTGGTGGTTTTGGTGGGAAGCTGAATCTTTCGCGGCTTTGTGCATGAACTCTGTTTGTTATTTCAAGCGCCTCTTCAGGCTTTTCTCGGATGCATTGGAGGCAGACCCCGAGTTGGTTAGAGATTAAAGGTGAATGTTCATTGCAGATTTGGCATTGTCCCACTGTGTGCACCATGCAGTTTTTGGTGACTGTGGTTTTTAGTTTTTGTTGTTTCTGATAGTGATGAGAAGGATATCTGATAGATAGACCTTCTACTTTTTTAACATAGTTTCTAACATTCCGCGAGTGAGCCCCTTCTGATTTTTTTGTAAAAATTTTTGTCTAACAATAGTGCGTTTGACTGCGAAAAATTTTGCGTTTTTGTTCTGCGTTTTATGTTTAGGCTTCGGCTTTGATTAGGAAGTCTTGCGCGTTTTTCAGTGCTATTCTATAGAACACGTAGGTTATGATTGCAGCTATGACTGTGCTTATTGTAAGTGCAATGTGGAGGTCGATCTTAGGTAGGGGTATAGGTACTGGGATTGATACAGGTGTATCCCTTAAAGTGAAGGCGTACAGTGCATAGGGAGCGAGTATGACTAACGCTAAGATGAAGCTTACAAGCATAGTGATTAGAGCAGTTAATGGCCTAACCATTTTGGGTCTAGGAATCTCTATAAAGTCGGCGCCTCTGATTCCTGCTCCAAGGGAAACTGCACCTAGAGCGAAGATTAGAAGTATCGATTCGATCAAGGATGCGACAGCGAAAGGCAGTGATGGGTGGGCGATTAGTATCCCAACGACGTTACATATCGATGTTACTGCTAACGAAAAAATCGTTAAAAATGCGTATTTACACTTAACGAGGCTATTTGCTGTGATTGGAGATGCATAGAAGTGCCATACAGGCTGCCCTTCCGCGCCGATAATAGTCATGCCTAACATTACTGCCATTAAAGCCCCAGGCATAAGAAGTACAAAGGCAACGAAGACAAAAGAAGCTTCTATCGATACGGGTTGCCCCAGCGTTCCTGAAAACTGCATCAACGGCATGATTATGAATACGATGGGCATTATGAAAATGTACATCAGTTCTCGGCGTCTAGTAAAGGCTTTAAAGTCCTTTCTTATTATAGCGGCTTCCAAAGAGGAAAAACCAAGCTTTCCCCAAAATCCAACTTTTGGAACGTAAGCCCCATGCGAAACTGTGATTGCTGGCGGTTCATACAACCCAAACTTGACGTTTAGTCTAACCGCTATGTAGAAGAGGAGTATGATAAACAGAAGAGAAGCCAATGAAAAAATCATTGTGTGCACAAACAGTCCACTCGCAAAAAAGGCTAAGGCGATGCCTAACCAGACGTATGGAATGAACCAAATAGCACTCTGCGCTCCGGCAAGAGCTTCTACAAGGGCAACAGAGCCGGTGCCAGATGTGAAGGCAAACCAAACTAAGTAGAAGATGACCAAGAATAGCAAGGAGCCAAGGAACCTCACCCATATCGCTGCTTTGCCGGATGAT
>Ga0209635_10003314_pt1 | contig 12524 bp, 9 predicted proteins | sample DeeMarSWOR230_32_FD_187463 | JGI IMG/M metagenome (GOLD analysis project Ga0209635, IMG submission 187463) | Marine sediment microbial communities from White Oak River estuary, North Carolina - WOR-2-30_32 (SPAdes) (version 2) | ecosystem: Environmental > Aquatic > Marine > Intertidal zone >...
TTCCCTCGATATCCTCTCCTGTGACACTCGAAAAACTGGTGGAAGAAAGGGATGAAGCCAAGAAGCTTGTGCTGAGCGAAAACACAGGAAAATATCTGAGGGATATTCTCGTCCAGGGCTCTGGTCAAGATGTCAAGAGGGAGGAGCTTCCCTCGTCTGCCATCATCCTTGTGGGGCCGGAAGGCGGGTGGACCAGTGAGGAAGAGGAATATATTCTAGACCACGCATATGAAGCTGTGAGTCTCGGGAGGCAGGTCTTAAGAGCTGAGACAGCCGCTCTGGCCAGCCTGGCCATGATCTCTCATTTTTGGAATTCATAAGATGTTTCTTCAAGGACAAAAAGTAGGAAAATACCAGATATTGCGGTCCCTTGGCAGTGGGGGTTTTGGTTCTGTCTTCCTGGCCAAGGACACATGGCTGAACATTAAGGTCGCTATTAAAGTCCCTCATAAACAATCTTTAGAGCTTTTTAAATTATTGAAAGAGCCACGGCTCCAGGCAGTGTTGAATCATCCGAATATTGTACGGATGATTTCGGCTGAAAAGGAAAATAGAGTATTTTTCATGGTGATGGAGTACATTAAAGGAAAAACTCTGGAAAAAATCCTTGAAAAAGAAAGGACTCTTGATTTAGAGAAGGCTGTTGATTTTATCACTCAAGTCTGTTACGGCGTGGACCATGCCCATAAAAATAAGATTGTCCACAGAGACTTGAGGCCTTCAAATATAATCGTCTCAGAAGATGGAACAGCGAAAATCACAGATTTTGGAACTTCAGTCTGGCTGAACAATATCCCCTATGCATCCACAAGAATCGGATCTCCTCCGTATATGGCTCCTGAGCAGTTCATGGGAAAGGCCACTTTCACTTCGGACATATATTCCCTGGGTTGCATTTTCTATGAAATGGTTACAGGCGAGCCGCCGATTATTGATCCCGATCCATTCAAAATCCTGGAAAAGGCAAAAAGTGGGAAGATCAAGCCACCTCGTTTGAAAAACGACGCTATCCCCAAAGATATCGATGATATTATCATGCAGTGTCTTGCGACCAAAACAGATGAGAGGTATCAAAAACCCTCGGAGATTATCAGGCGTCTTGCCGTTTTTAAGGGTAAAGACTCGAAAAAATCTGAAATTGATGACATCCTGGGTCGGATTAAGGCAAGAGAAAGGGGCATGACTCATCCCTGCTGGAATTGCCGGCGGCCCTTGCCTCATAAATCAAAAATTTGCCCTTACTGCGGCGAAGCTGTTTAAAAGAAATGCGAGTGAAGTGATGGAATGTGCGCTTTCGTTTTTTACTGAATTGACTTAAACAGGCGATTAAGATAAGATGAATCCCAGTTTACTGTAATTTACCTTGATTATTCACGAGTCGAGGTTGCCGTAGATACGAGGCACAGCGCATGAAGCTGTGGTCGTCCACCGCGATTGCGCTGTAACAAAGTAGATGCGGTGAGATCGGCTCGCCCAAAGAGTAAAAGATGCCGATCTAAAGTGAAAAAATGACAATTAAAAGAAGCTGGAATCTTTTTTTCGAGATAAACCAACCTAACGAGCTTATATTATTGAAAATAATATATAATGTCGGCAGATTTTATGAATAATTCAGGTTAATAGCCAAACTAATAATAAATCTATGTCATTATACTTAGGAGTCATGAATGAGTCCATTCAATGAGAAAGACGGAGTAGTCTGGATGAACGGGCAGTTTGTCCCCTGGAAGGATGCGAATATCCATATCGCATCCCACGTCATCCATTATGGCAGTGGTCTGTTTGAAGGATTCCGGGCTTACGACACTCCCAAAGGAACCGTGATTTTCCGCCTCGATGCTCATATCAAAAGGCTTTATAATTCGTGCAAGCTATACCGCATGGAAATCCCGTATACTCAGAAAGAATTCGAGAAAGCCGTTATTGAAACCATTAATGAAAATAGGCTAAAAGCCTGCTATATCCGACCAGTTGTCTACCGTGGCTACGGGAGCTTAGGAGTTGATCCTTTTCCTAATCCGATTGACTGCGCCATTCTTGTCTGGGAATGGGGGCAATATTTGGGAGAGGATGCACTGGAAAAGGGAGTGGATGTCAAGATCTCCACCTGGCAGAGAATGGCCCCCAACACTTTTCCAGCCTTGGCCAAATCCGGGGCGAATTATATGAACTCTCAGTTGATCAAGATGGAGGCAATACTGGAGGGCTATGTGGAGGGCATTGCTCTGAATGTGAGAGGACACATATCTGAGGGAAGCGGAGAAAACATATTCCTGGTGGTGGATGGCAAAATACATACTCCACCGCTGTCTGCATCCATCCTTCCTGGTATCACAAGAGACACTGTTATCCGTTTATCTAAAGATGAAGGGATTCCTTTTGTTGAAGAGACGATCCCTCGAGAAATGCTCTATATCGCTGATGAGGTCTTTTTCACCGGCTCTGCAGCAGAAATAACGCCTATACGATCCATAGATAAGATACCCATCGGAAACGGTAAAAGGGGCCCGGTCACAAAGAAACTTCAGGATGAATTCTTTGGCTACATCGACGGGGAAAAGGGAGATAAATACAACTGGCTTGTGTATATATAAACTCAATTTAAGGAGTAAAGTTGATGAAAATTGATGATTTTTTGAAAATAGCAATTGAAAGCGATGCTTCAGACCTTCATTTAAAACCCGGAAATCATCCTATACTTCGAATCAACGGAGTCCTCAGACCTTTAACCTCATTTCCCAGATTGAACGCAGAGCACACAAAACTTCTGGCAGAGCAGATCATGACAGGCTCTCAAAAAAGCTTGCTTGAAGAGGACTTGGATCTGGATCTAGCCTACAGTTTTGCGGGCTTTGGTCGCTTCAGGGGAAATATTTTCCACCAGCGGGGATCTTTAGGTATAGCTTTAAGAATTATTCCCTTGGAGCCTATGTCGATTAAAGAGCTGAGATTGCCCGAAGTTCTGGAGATGATCTCTCTTGAACAAAGGGGGCTTGTGCTGTGCACCGGGACAACTGGAAGTGGGAAAACGACCACGCTAGCGAGTATGGTCGACTTCATCAATACCCAGCGAACGGAAAATATAATCACTATCGAAGACCCGATCGAATACCTGCACAGAGACAAGAAATCAACTGTCTGCCAGAGAGAGGTGGGTGTGGATGTGAAAAACTTCTCCAGGGGGCTCAGAGCGGGCCTCAGGGAAGACCCTGACGTCATTCTCGTGGGAGAGATGAGGGACAAAGATACGATAGAAACAGCCATTGTCGCTGCTGAAACCGGCCATCTCGTTATGAGCACCCTTCACACCCTGGATTCGGTGGAAACAATCAACCGAATCGTTTCTGTCTTCCCGCCTCACAGCCAGAAACAAGTCAGGTTTCAGCTCTCGAGTATCTTGAAGGCTGTCATTTCCATGCGGCTAATTCCTGAAAAAGGAGGAAAAGGAAGGGTTCCGGCTGTAGAGATTATGATCAACACTCCTTATATCCAGGAATGTATCATAAAGAAAGAAAAGACAGCACTCATCAGAGATGCTATCGAAGCCGGCGTTTCTCAGTACGGCATGCAGACTTTTGACCAGTCGATTTACTATCTCTATAAGAATGACCTGATATCTTTTGAGCAGGGTTTGAGATATTCGTCGAATCCTAATGACTTTAAACTCAGAGTGGCAGGCATTCAATCCTCAGCTGATGTCTCTCGTGAAGATATGGAAAGAGGGATGTCCGAAGTTGAGAAAAAAATAAAGCAATAAATGAAGTCTCAGGAAATACGTGAAACTTTTTTAGACTTTTTCGCCGAAAAAAAACATAGAGTAATCAAAAGCTCCTCCCTCCTGCCTAAGGACGATCCCACCATTCTGTTCACAAACGCGGGGATGAATCAGTTCAAGAACACCTTTCTCGGCCTAGAGAAAAGAAGCTACAAGAGGGCCGCCTCTGTTCAGAAATGCATGAGAGTCAGCGGAAAACACAACGACCTGGAACAGGTGGGAAAAACCAGCAAGCACCATACTTTTTTCGAAATGCTAGGAAATTTCTCTTTCGGCGATTATTTCAAGAAGGAGGCCATCGAGTATGCCTGGGAGCTTATTGTTGAAGCATTCAAGCTAAAGAAAGAAAATGTCTACGCCACGGTGTACGAAGAAGACGATGAGGCCTACAAAATCTGGAATGAGACCATAGGATTGTCTTCCGACAGGATATTTCGTTTCGGAAAAAAAGACAATTACTGGGCAATGGGAGAGACTGGTCCCTGTGGGCCCTGTTCGGAAATTCACTATGATCTTGGGTCTGAGATAGAGGAAGGGGATCCTTATCCTTTGATAGAGAAGGGGAGTGACCGCTTTTCAGAATTGTGGAATCTCGTGTTCATGCAGTTTCATCAGGATGAAAAAGGAATGCAGCACCCCTTGCCCTCGCCTTCTATCGATACAGGTATGGGACTCGAGAGGTTGGCTGTGGCTCTTCAAGGGCAAAAAAGCAATTTTGACACGGATCTTTTCCAACCTCTTATCCGGGATGTGTGCGACATTGCGGGAAGAGAGTACCCGACTCATGATGAAGGCGATATCGCGGTGCGAATAATTGCTGACCATATTCGGGCTGTATCCTTCCTGATCTCGGATGGAATCATGCCCTCCAATGAGGGTCGGGGCTATGTTTTGAGAAGGTTGATTCGCCGGGCTTTCCGCCAGGGGAATTCAATAGAGATCGAAGAGCCCTTCCTTTATAGGCTGGTAGGAGTGGTGTGTGATATCATGAAGGATGCGTATCCAGAGCTTCTTCCTTCTGCGAATTATATCTCCAAAGTCTGCCAGTCCGAGGAGAAGCGTTTCGCATTGACCCTTTCTTCTGGACTTCGGACTTTCAACCAGTACATCAAAGAAGCCAAGAAGGACGGAAGAAAAGTGCTTTCCGGGACAAAAGCGTTCAAACTGTATGATACCTACGGCTTTCCGCTTGACCTCTCCAAAGAGTTGGCTGGAGAGCAGAATATGGACGTGGGGGAGAAGGATTTCCATCTTGAGCTCGAAAGGCAGCGCGAAAGAGCACGCCTCTCATGGGAAGGAGAAAAGAGGCAGAAGGGGAAGAAGGTCTATGAACAACTCAAAGGGCTCAGCGTAGAGTACGTGGGGTACGAGCAAGAAAAGGTTCCAGAAGCGAGGGTCACCGCTCTTTTGAAAAAGGACCAAATTGTTCAAGAACTAAAGGAAGGGGAAGAGGGAGAGATTTTTCTCGATCAGACTTCCTTTTATGCCGAAGCGGGAGGGCAGACGGGTGATTCAGGGATTTTGAAAAGTACGCATTTTGCCGCAGTCGTTGAGAGCGCATTTTATCCCACACCTGATCTTATTTCCCATAAGGTGAAGGTGATATCAGGAAAAATCAGGGTGGATAACAGAGTGGAAGCGGCCGTAGATGTGCCAAACCGAAGGAAAATCAGTAACAATCATACCGCCACTCATCTTTTGCATGCTTCTCTCAGGCAGATACTGGGCGACCATGTCAAACAGGCCGGATCCCTCGTGGAGTCATCCCGGCTCAGGTTCGACTTCACTCATTTCGCGGCTTTAAGCGGCGCAGAACTCGAACAGATCGAGCTTCTTATCAACGAGAAAATAAGAGAAGGTATCGAAGTGAAAACCAAGGTCACGACGTTGGAAAAGGGACTCGAAGAAGGAGCTGTGGCTATCTTCGAGGAGAAGTATGGGGAGAAGATCAGGATGGTCACGATCGGTGATTTCAGTAAAGAACTCTGCGGAGGTGTTCATGTGCACTCGACTGCGCAGATCGGTATGTTCAAGATTATTGCGGAGTCCAGCATTGCTGCGGGTATGAGGCGGATTGAAGCCTTGACAGGAGAAGAAGCCTTAAAGCGAACACAGGAGACGGAAGAACTGCTGATCGAAGTCCAGACAGCCCTGAATTCTCCAAGGACAGGGCTTCTCGCTCAAATAGAGAAGTTAAAGGAATCCGTAAAGAGTAAAGAGAGAGAAGCTAAAGCCATGAGACAGAAGATGGCCAAGCAGGAACTCAAAGAAAAAGAAGAAGAGGTCAAGCAGATTAAAGGAATTTCTGTCCTCGTCCAGATGGTGAAGGGATTGAATAACACAGAACTTCGAGAGCTGGCCGATTCTCTCAAGCAGAAGATTGGCTCAGGAGTAGTAATCTTGGGATCTGCATCGGGGAAGAAGGTCTTTCTGGTTACTGCCGTAACCAAGGATTTGATAGTCCGTATTAAGGCCGATGAGTTGGTCAAAGAGATCGCTTCACGGCTAGACGGCGGGGGAGGGGGGCGTCCGGACTTTGCCCAGGCCGGAGGAACCAAGCCCGAACAGTTGGAAAAAGTGTTGGAAGAAAGCTATACAATCATCGAAAAAATGATTTCATGAAATTGGAGTCGGGCCTCATCCCGATTTGAATAGAAAATCACCCCAAAAGGGGATTGAATTAATTCCGGAATTCATTCATCATATGATACTGATAATAAAAAAGATGATGAAGAAACCCGAAGCACTGAAATTGAAGATTTTCGGAGCGACTGCGCTCTTCGTGCTTGTTGTTTTTCTCTCTCTGGAGACTCCTGTCCAGGCTGAATCCGGATATTCCGGAAGATTTGACGCCCTTATCGACTCCATCGCTAAAGATTATGGATTGGAGCCTTCCCTGATTCATTCCATCATCCGCACTGAATCCGATTACGACCCTAATGCTGTTTCTTCCAAGGGAGCGGTGGGGCTCATGCAGCTCATGCCAGAGACGGCTGAAAAATATGGGGTCAGGGATCTTTACGACCCCAGGCAAAATATCTTGGGGGGAGTCAAATATCTTAGAGATTTAATAAACTCCTTTGATAGAAAGACCGATTATGTGCTCGCCGCATATAACGCCGGCCACAATGCAATTAAAAAATACGGGGGAATCCCTCCTTTTCCTGAGACAAGAAGATTTATACAGAAAGTCAAAACCACTTATCCGCACTCCACTATTCGGAACAGGACTAAAATTTTTAAGTACTATGATGATTCAGGGAAAGTGGTATTCACGAACAGCCGTGTTCTCTATTCTCAGAATAAGAAGAAAAACAGGGAAAATGAGAAGTAAAGGGCTCTTTTTTTCTCGCAAGGGACACTTAGACGCTCTGGGTAGAATCCACACTCCTGGAATGCCTTAAAGTTGACCTTTGACGAGAAAATTCTGGGGAATGATTTCAAAAGTTGCCGGTAGCGTACCGACTTGTTCGCCATCCACTTCAATGAGAACGTCTTCCTCCCCTCCTCTGGCATATGCTTCAATTCTACTTCCCCGGCTTAGAGATATTTTTGGATGAGAGAGATGGGTTCCTGTGTAGATCTTCCAGACATTCCGGAAGAATTCCAGTTTCTTCATGCCTTTGACGAGAACAACATCGAAGAGTCCGTCATCAAGCTTTGCTTGTGGCGCAATTTTCATCCCTTTACCGAAGATTCTTCCGTTTGAGATGGTTCCGATGAGATATTCATCCTCCGGGATGTCCTCCCCGTCTATTTTTATGTTGATTTTCTTATTCTTGTAACTCACAAAAGTGGAAATCAAGCATTTCAGGTAAGATGACGCTTTCCGCTGCATTCTGTTTTCATTAACTTTTTTTACGACTTCTCCTCCTATCCCGAAATCTGAGACATTCAGGAAGAATCTCTCGTCTTCTTCTCCCGCATGATTTTTAAACCTTACCCTTCCGGTGTCTATTAATGAGGAGGGAGCATGAGAGACAACCTTCAGTGCATTCTTCAGCCCCAATGGAATATTCAGGCTTCTCGTAAAGTCGCATCCTGTTCCCGATGGCACGATTCCCAGAGCCGCCTTTGGATTGATAATTTTCTTGTCTTCGTAAAAGCCGTTGGCAATTTCATTGATCGTTCCGTCACCCCCGACTCCCACAATTAGTTCTGTGCCTTCTTTTATAGCGACTCGGGATATTTCAGTGGCTTGTAAGGGCTTTTCAGTGAATTCATACTTGAATTCTTTTAAAAAACTTTTCAAACCATCTTTGATTTGATTCCATTTTTTCCGCGTCTTTCCCTTGTTGGATTCAGGATTGACGATTACCTGTGTTTTCATGGGCATTCGGGATTCCTTGAGGGGGCTGAGGAGGTTTTTTCTTGAAAAGGGATATTGCAATGATACCACCCAGCGCTCCCAGAGCAGAGAAGATGATTCCGCTGACTAAAAGCTCGAAAAGAATCTTCGGAACGGTTGTTTCGAAGGCACCCTCGCCAAACATGTCTTCGAATCCAGGAGGCATCTCTTGCATGTATTCGGCAAGCCTTTCCATCAATCTCTGGTAGAATTCTCTTGTCAGAGGCGTTAATAACAACTCAACGATTGTTTTGACCACAGCCGCAGCGATTCCTGTGAAAACACCGATGATGGCACCATCACTCGAAGCCAAAGGTGCAGGAGTGTTCTTGCCGAGAAGATAGGTGGCTAGCATCGCTCCTCCTATAATCCAGAGGCAGCACAAGCAGTTAACGATGGGAATTCCCGAAAGTAATCCTGCGATAGCGCCTCCGATTAGAGCCGGTGTCAGCACGAGTGTTTTTTTATCGTTCATCCTTCCTCCTTCTCTGTCCGTTTTTTCTATTCTATTTTGATTGCCATCTGTATTTCAAGGGATATTTTCAAGCCATTTAGCCTTTTTTCGATCTCTATTTATGAAGAAATCTGAAACACCGGTGATGAAATAGAAGGGAAGGATTAAGCCCCAGAGGAATCCTGTCAAAAAGCGTATCCAGTTAGAAGTGTTCCAGAGGTGGAAAAAATTTCCCATGGCATCGAAAACCAGAGGGGATGTGACAAGGATAAAAGTCCGGATTCTGGGCAGTGCCATATCAGAGAATCCTCTTCGAAGAGCGTAAAGCCCCATTCCTCCTAAAAATCCAAAATAGATGCCCAGACAGCGTCCGCACACGGCAAGAGGGTGTTCGAACAGGAAAAAGGATCGAGCAGGTATTTGATGGCAGATGGGTGCAAATATTAAATAGACGAAGATGTTTAAATCAGAGGCCTGGCTTTTAAGGTAAGGAGCCAGGAAAATGAGCCCTAACCAGAGAAGAATCCCGGTAAGAGTCAGGAAATAAACGAGTCCAACCTTGTTTTTTCTTTTCATTTCAGGAATGAATGGACATAAAAGAAAGTTTGAATGTTGATCTTGAGATAAACCTACCTGAAGAGCTCATTTTATCAAAAATGCTATATAGTGTCGGCATATTTTATGAATAGTTCAGGCTAACTGAGAGGAGAGATTTTGTCAATTCAATAACTCGCACGATCACGGACAGCACACACAGTCTTCCTGGTTCTGGCACTTTATACTCCAGAATGAGTACAAAATCGGTGATGAAAGAATGTTTTCGGAATTCCCTTTGCTTGCTTCGGATCTTTCCACAAACATTACCCAGCCTGATCTTTCCTGAGACTCCGCCTTAACTTTGTCCATCACGGAAAAAAGGATGCTTACGAAACTCAGATAAAATTTGACAGAATACTCCTCAGGGTGTAAATTTGATTTTGCCTTTCTCATGCTTTCATACTGGATGTGAATGGTTATCCTGGATTAAAGGAGGTCATGATGGACGCGATCAAAACAAAGAAGGTCATCTCATCTGTTATTCTATTCCTTCTTCCTATCGCTTTTCTTTTCTCTCAATCCAAAGACGCGCAAAAATTATTGGAAAGCAATATAGAGGGAGTAGTCATTCTCATGGCCGTAGGGGAAAATAATACTATCGTTGGAGAAGGAACGGGATTTATGGTCGAGCGAGGAGTCATTGCCACAAGTTATCAGCTAGTTTCAAAAGCCGTGAATGTGACAGGGAAAAATTCCAAGGGAAAAGAAGTCAAGATAGAAGGCATCCTGGCCGTGGATAAAAATTCAAACATTGCTCTGCTTAGTGTCAAAGGAAAGGCGCCGGCCTTCACAATAGGGAGTTCAGAGGAATTGGAGCCGGGCAAGAAAGTCTTCGCCATCGGAAGCACTGAATCTGAGGCAATCGTAGTTTCAGAGGGAGAGGTGAAGGGTGTGTTCAACCTCGCGGCTGGCCGAAAAGTCGTTCAAACCTCGCTTGATGTACCGATATATTTTAGCGGAGCGCCGCTTTTGGGGGAAAATGGTCAAGTCCTGGGAATACTCATTTTCTTTGACAGAAGAGTCAGAATTACTGTTCCGGCTAACATATTGAACACGATCCAGAAACAGACATTGATCAAATGGAAGGACTGGCAGCCAGAGGATTATCTGGAAACCTCCGAAGGATCTTTATTCGCAGGAAAAGTCGCATCCCTTCTCGATGAACCAGGGAGTGCCGAGCTTTTCCTCGAGAACGCAAGGCAGACAAGGCCTAATGATATCGAAGTTCATTCTCTTTTGGCCTCCGCTTATGATGCTATGAGAAATTTCGAGATGGCGATTTCATCCTATAAAAAGATTATAGAACTGGATAAGAGCCGGGATAATGCATATTACGGATTGGGAATGACCTACGTCAAGATGCGCCGCTTTAATGATGCCTTGCCAATGTTGGAAAAGGCGGTTGAACTCAATCCTGACTATATGAATGCCTACTTATACATCGGTAACGCCCATCAGGACCTCAAGAATTTTGCGAAGGCTGCTGACGCGTACGAGAAATTTCTCGAATCCCAACCCGAAGATTCCTGGGAGACATATTACAACCTAGCCGTGTGTCGAACCGAATTGGAACAGTTTGATGAGGCCATTGCTGCTTTTCAAGAAGCATTTAAAGAGAAGCCACAAGACCAGAGAATCATTTATGACCTGGCCCAGGCTTACGAAAAAGCAAAGCAGTATGATAAGGCCGAGGAGTTCTATTTGAAGATTTCCGAGCTGACTCCTGAGGATCCGGTAAGAGCTTATAGAGCAGTCCTGATGATGTATGACAAGGCCAAAATGACTGACAAGTCGATCGAGATTGCCAAAAAAATAAGCGAAATGGACTCCAATAACTACGAGAGCTTTTACAACCTTGGATTTATGTATCAGAATGCCAAAAGATTCAATGAAGCGATCGAGGCTTATAAGAAGGCTATTGAGCTCAATCCAGGCTATGAATATTCCTATTCAAGCATTGGCTATATTTACTATCAGCTTGGAAATTACAGGCGGTCGCTCGAGTATTATAGAAAGCTAGTTGAGTTTATTCCCGATAATCCAGATTACTGGTATATTATCGGTGTCGATTATATGCAGCTTAAAGATTTCAACTCAGCTCTAGAGCCACTGAAAAAGGCAGTAGAGCTGCGACCTGACCATGCTTATGCCCTCTTCAACCTGGGTGTGACATACTTGAATTTGCATGATAACATCAGCGCCCGAGATGTTCACAAAAAACTTAGGACAGTTGATCCTGGCTTGGCTAAAAAACTTGAGCAGCACCTCAAGTAGGATAAAAAACCTGAATTATTCATAAAATCTGCCGACACCATATACAAAAAAATCTCTGAAGGATGACTGATTATCTTATGTCGGCATCTTTTACCCTTCGAGCGAGCCGATCTCAATGCACCTGCTTTGTTGTTGCCCATTCGCAGTGGTAAACCACAGCTTCATGAACCACGCCTCGCATTTGCAGCAACCTCGACTCGTGAATAATCCAGGTAAATTAGTCGGATTCTGGGATTTCAGTCATGAGATAGAATGAGCTACTGATTATTCCAGCATTAGACAATCCCGCAGAACGCTCTCTTCAATCTGACGATGCGCTTCGAAAGCGGAAGCATTCCCAAAACTGTGATAACAGGATGGGAAATAGATCAGGCTGAGTGCATCGAAAACACGCAGGCTGTTCCCCCTCCGAGGAACTCGTAGGGGCAAAAGAGGTGTGTTTTATGAATCCATAAGCCGGAGCATACGGTTTTCTCAACACCCAGCCTGGTCTTTCCTGAGACGCTACCCTAGTTTTGTCCATCAAGGAAGGATATTTTCATCGAAAGCCTTCCAGGACTTCCCTCAAAAAATATCCAAAAAAAGGCATAAGTTATTCTATTACAGATAATTACACAGAATCACAAGTGGAATCATAAAAAATGGGGGAACTTTTATCAAGATATGAATTAAAATGGGGCCTCAAGACGCCAAGCCCGAGGGCTTGCGTAAGTTGTTTTTTCAGAGGAGGCCCCAAATGTATTATGCCAGAATCGTTTCGAAATTGCGAGAGCAGATCATAAAATTTTCGGGGGAACTTTCTAAAGCCTTCTGATTGACAACAACAACAGTATTGTGGTATATATTAATATCTGTTTTGGCCTTCATTCCAAAGAATAACCTCACCTTATTGAAACTAAGAGGTTTATAAATACAGCAATTATTTCTTCGCATTTTTTCAATCGAAGGAAGAGTTAAGGGCAGGTGGCGAAATTGGCATACGCGCTAGGCTTAGGACCTAGTTCCTGATAAAGGAGTGCGGGTTCGAATCCCGCTCTGCCCATTGACAATCTGTTTATAAAGAGATAAACGATGAA
>Ga0209635_10003315_pt1 | contig 12523 bp, 8 predicted proteins | sample DeeMarSWOR230_32_FD_187463 | JGI IMG/M metagenome (GOLD analysis project Ga0209635, IMG submission 187463) | Marine sediment microbial communities from White Oak River estuary, North Carolina - WOR-2-30_32 (SPAdes) (version 2) | ecosystem: Environmental > Aquatic > Marine > Intertidal zone >...
GCTCGGTGAGTATATCGGAGTCCAAGCTCACCATCTCGGCTACGTCTCGGTCGGTCTCGACGCCCAGAGCCCTCATGAGAACCACGAGGGGCACCGGCACTGGGACGCCAGGGATGGTCACGACCATCTCGCCTTTGGACTTGAGGCTCATCTCGATTCGGGCCCTGAAGCCGACGGTGGTGCTGAAGACCTTGCCCTTGTAGACGGGTTTTGCGCCCCTATTGTCGGTCTCCACCAGCACCCTGTTGGGAGCCAGGTCCTCCAAGCTCACGATGACGCGTTCGCTGCCGTTGACAATGAAGTATCCGCCGACCTCCTTGGGGTCCTCGCCGAGCTTGACGAGCTGATCCTCGGTGTGCCTGCTGAGGAGGCAGAGGTTACTTTTCACCATGATGGGGAGGTCGCCTATGTTGACGCGCTCGTAGGTCTCGCGGCCCTCGTCGTCCAGCTCGATCTCTAAGTAGAGGGGGGCGCTGTAGGTGAGGTTGCGTATCCTGGCTTCCCTTGGGTAGACTTCCCGGTTGGTTCCGTCCACCTCCACGACCCGGGGCTCGCCTATCTCTATGGCACCGAAGCGGATGTTGTATGTGTGATTGGGGACCTCGATCTGGATGCCCCCGATCTCGTCTATGATCTGTTGCAGCGTGTTCCTGGAGAAGTCGTTGTAGCTATCCAGGTGCTGCTTGACGAGGCCCTCCTCCTGGAAGAAGGACTTCATCAAATCCCATAGGTCGTTTTCTGTGAGAAGCATTATATCAACCTGATTTGAGTTTGATTCGTTAAGCGGGCTAGGGTGGGTTCCATAATGTCGGAGGGATCAGATTCCGTCATTAAACGTAATTCACCTATTTAGAAACCTTCCTAACCCTAACGAGGCTATAACAATGGGCGACTACTTCCTAATAAACGTTACTCGTTTTTATGTTCTCTCTTGGACAGAGGGGCGTTTTTATGCCTTCTTTTCGATTGAACCGGGATCCATAGCGACTGGGATATATTGTCGCATGAAATACAAACTTTTATAGGCGATACCCGATATTCGATTTAAGCCTAAGTATCTCCGGAGAGGAAAAATGAGTTGGCGGAAATGATTGAAAAAGTGCTGGAGCGAAGCGTCGGTAAGACCGTGCTGATAAAGGTTAGAGGCGGCAGGACCCTCAGGGGGGTCCTCGAGGGGTTCGACCAGCACGTTAACCTCTACATGAGCGACGCCGAGGAGGTCAGCGACCCGATAAACGTCAAGGAGATAGGCACCATAGTGCTCCGCGGCGACAACGTCATTATGATAAGTCCGCCACCGGAATAGAGCTGAAGATCCATGCCCACCAAAGGACCCATTCATCACGGTAAACGCATACATATTCGTTGTAGGCGCTGCGGCAGACGAGCCTATCATTTAAGGAACAAGGCGTGCGCCGCGTGTGGCTACGGGGTCTCAAGTACGCTGAGGAAGCCGGCGAACAACAGGAAGACGGTGAACCGGAGCAGGCGCATCCACTAGGCAAGTTTTTTAGGCTGTTTCTTTGCCCTGTATTCTGCGGGCGGGAGTACCCGAGGCTGGCCAAAGGGGCGAGACTTAAGATCCGTTTCTCGGGTAGGAGATCTCGTGTCTTAGGACTTCGAGGGTTCGAGTCCCTCCTCCCGCACCTTTCTCCTGCTTGAATAAAACAACCTTCACCGGGGATTGTTCAACGAAGTTACAGGTTAGGCTCTAAAACGTAATAAGCCCATGGTCCGTTGGTTTCCCAGTCTAAACCTGTGATGAAAAATGGATTCATCAGCGAAGGTCCATGAGGAGGCCTGGAGGAAAGCCGTCGCCGGGGCCGAAGACGACAGCTACACCAGATACGGTCTCTACGCGTCCCGGGTCTTGTCTTTGGCTCACCCCGAGGTCCATCTGAAGGGGGACTCCAGATTCACTACTCACATAACGACGAACCGCGGGTACAGCAACTCCTACGCGGTGAAGGACGTGCACAGCCGCGAGTTCCTCACTGACATGCAGTTCCGGAAGTACCCACCCTTCAGGTTCGAAGCCGTCGACTTCGACGCATACAAACTAGAGTTTTTCCAAGACCTCTACCCGGAGGGCTACCCCGTTCTTCCTTTTCTCGACAGGAGGATGCTGCCCGTGGCGAGCACCCTGAAGACTAGGGAGAACATCTTGACCGAGCTGGAGAAAGCCGCCCTCCTGTACCAGAGGGAGAGGGTCGGCAAAGGAAGCCATGACGGACTTTTCATAGTACACTGCGGAAACGAGAGAACCTATCTCCACAAGGACCAAGGCATTGTGGACGCCCGGACCCAGAGACAGGCCCCGGAGGTTGACGGCGACCCCATACTAATCTTCAACGAGGAACATGTCTGGTATCCGTTGATGGGCAGGGACGACACCGACAGGGACCCAGAGCTCAGTAAAGCCGTGGAAGGATACGCGAAACAGAGCTCCGTTCCAGTTTTGACGCCGTTCGAGAAGGATATCGTTGAGAAGCTCCGAGACGTGTCGAGACTAGAAAACGAGGCCCAGATGGCCATGGCGGAGATCTGCAGCTGCCGCAGCACAGGCCGCCAGACCTGCACCACCCCGCTGTCTGAGTGGTTCCCCCTGCACAGCATATGGGACACTGCGCTCCCGGCGAAGAAAGCCAGGGCGTGGCAGTACTACGGCTACCTCGAGCAGATACTCATCAGGGCCAACAAGCTTAGCCCCATAGCTGCGTACCTCGCCGCCCTCTCCCTCGAGGCCAGCGGATACGATAAGCTCGTCGTCCTCAACAAGGAGTGGGTGGGGAGGGTCTCCCTGCCCGGCTACGGGTATGTGTGGGGGCACCTCTGGGACGAGTGCCTGGTAGAGTACTCCATCGACGAGTCGTTCAGGACCAGCGCGGGCCACTGCATGGTCCAGGGGATGATAATGAGCGCGGTCCTGGAGATGCTGGGCATAGACAACTACCTGATGGAGGGGGAGGTGCCGGGGAGCCACCACTACGTCTGGGTCCCGGAGTACGAGGCCACGTTCGACAACGCCCGGCTTAAGATCTCGATGAAAAACGTGATGCTGGACTGGCCCCGGGGGAACAAGGTGCTGGCGAGGTTCCACCACGACGGCAAGTTCTGCTCCCCCATCGCGGGAGGGGAGTACAGCGGCTCGTTCTCCCCAGAGGAGTGCGTGGAGGAGCTTGATAGACTGGCGGGGACGTACGGCAACAAGTTGCTGATCTACGCGGACGGGAAACACGAGACGATGCCCACGGTGCTCAACAGGAACAACCGGGCCACGACCGAGGACTATAAGCGGCTTCTCGAGGAAGACTGGGAGGACCTTCGGCTTCCCTGATCCCATGCGGCGACGTTGGGTGGTTATGGAGGAGAACTGGATTGGTTAAGACCGGGGAAGTTGACTGGGTGAGGATAACGGCGCTGGTGGTGGACGACGCAGGGTACGACACGGAGCTCTGGGGGGAGTTCGGGTTGTCGTTGCTCGTCGAGGCCGAGAGACGGGGCACCACGTTGAGGCTGCTCGTGGACACGGGGCTCACCTCGGAGCCGCTGCTGCATAACATGAAGCTGCTTGAGGTAGACCCCACCAAGATCGATTATATCTTCCTGACGCACTGCCACTACGACCACACGGGCGGCCTGGGAGGAGTAACGGAGAAGACCCGGAAAGGGGTAGGAGTAGTAGCGCACCCCGATCTCTTCCGCAGGTGCTACGTCGTCAGGCAGAACATGAGGTACATAGGCGTCCCCGGGAGAAGCAGCAGGGCGACGGTTGAGGCGAACGGCGGAAGATGGCTTTTGTCACGCGAGCCCTTCGAGTTCATGCCGGGGGTGACATCCACGGGGGAGGTTGAGAGGGTCACAGGCTACGAGCCGTTGGAGAACGTACACATAGAGGTGGACGGGGAGCTGGTTCAGGACCCTGAGCTCGACGACGTGAGCCTAATAGTCAACGTCGCTGGGCGGGGGCTAGTGGTTATATCCGGGTGCAGCCACGCCGGCATAGTCAACATAATGAAGCAGGCGAGGAGGGTGACCGGCGTCGAGGAGATCATCGGCGTCATCGGCGGGCTCCACCTCAGGGTCGCCGACGAGGAGCAGCTTAGCAAGACCGTCGACGAGCTGGACGCGGCCGAGACGGTGTGCGCCGGCCACTGCACGGGTTTCGAGGCCATGAAGAGGATGTCTGATAGGATGGGGGAAAGGTTCAAGCTGCTTCAATGCGGCACGGTACTAGAGTTCACGGCTGATGAGGGTTGACGCTGAAAACTTTAACATGAAAAAGGGTTCTACATGCAATTAACCATGATAGGGGGATCGTGACAACCTGCTAGCCTATCCTGAACCTGGGGTGGTCCCTGCTCGGCCTCTTCCTTTTCTCTATCATCTGCTGGCTGTATGCGGCGTCGATCATAGCCACCGCCGGGTAGACCGTCTCAGCGTTCTTCAGCGGCCCATATATGACGAAGTCGGCCCCCGCGGCCACGGGCAGCGCGTTCACCACGCCCACAGCCACGGTGACGGCGTCCGCCGAGTACTTCTTCCTCAGCCTCTTCCAAGACGCCACAGCGTTGTGGGCGCCGCAGCCGCAGGGATAGCCGTACCTGTCCTTGATCCTGTGGATCGCCTTGGTCGCTAACCCCAGGGTCGGGATGTCGATGACAGCCGTGTCCATGAGCATGTTGCTTATCCCCGCCGCCTCGGCCCTGGGAGCCATCTCCTCTATGAGCGCGTCCTTGTTGGATGATAGCATGTACTCGGCGCTGTGAAGCAATAGGACGGCGCTCTTGCACCCCGTCTCATTGATCTTCCCGTAAAGCCGTTCACCGGAGTGTAGGTTCAGCGAGTTGACTATGATCCTCTCCATCACCCCGTGATCGGATGCGTACTGCAGCGACTCGATGAGGTCGTCCTCGGAGACTATGTCGAGGAAGATGGGCATGTCCGTGGCCCCTACCACGAAGTCGAGGTACCTCGACGCCGCCGAGGCGTTCTCCGCGATGAGGTCCACCATCGAAGGCAGCCCCGTCGAGTCCGACATCTCCTCCGCCCTACGCAGGACCCCCTCGGCCTCGTCTCTCCTGAACAGGCCCTCGGCCCCGTTCTCGACCGTCTTGTCCCCCTTGTAGAACATGGAGCCCACCATGACGGTGGGGGTGAGGCCGGGCTCCCCGCCGATCAAGGTGCCGCTGATCTCGTAGGTCTTCTGCTTCACGGAAAAGTCGAACAGTTTGACGCCACCCTCCCATCATATGTGGCGCACGATGTTTTTAAATGCAAATAACTAAACGGTGGCCGACGACATCTAAATCGAGTCCCTTGTCCCCAGGCTTCGAGGTCGTGTTCCAGCCCCATGGAAGAAAAGCGTGGTTCGATGAAGAGCTAACCGTGCTCCAGGCCGCGAGGGCCCTCGGCGTCGAAATAAACTCGGTCTGCGGCGGAGCCGGCTCCTGCGGCAAGTGCATAGTGAAGATCGTGCGGGGCGTGGAAAGCCTAGACGACCCGACGCCCGAGGAGAAGGACCTGCTCGGAGACAGGCTGGGCGGGGGCTACAGGCTCGCGTGCCGCTCAAAGATCATGGGAGACGCGGTAATCCTCGTGCCTAGGGAGAGCTGGAGAGGCGCCCAGAGGCTCCAGAGCGAGGGGCTGGACACCCCCGTTAAGCTCGACCCAGCCATAAGGAAATTGGTGACGGGCGAAGCCACGCAGGTCCTGCTCGGGGACAGGGTCTTAGACGTCGTTCCTGTCCGCGACGCGCCTATCCACGGGTTCGCCGTCGACGTGGGGACCACGAAGCTGGCGGGGTACCTGATGGACCTAGCGACAGGCAACGTGCTTAGCGTCGTAACCGCCATGAACCCCCAGATACCGTACGGCGAAGACGTAATGACTCGGCTCACCTACGCGTTGGGCGGCGGCGACCAGCGGGGAACCCTACACAGGACGCTGGTCGAGGGCGTCAGGCAGATGCTCGCAGACGCGTGCGGGAAGGCCGACGCGGACCCGCGTGACGTGTATGAGCTGGTGTTCGTGGGGAACACGGCGATGCAACACTTCCTCCTGGACCTGGGCCCCGTCCCGCTGACCCGCAGCCCCTTCACGCCGGAAAACCTGAGGCAGAGAGACGTGGACTCGGCGAAGTTCAACCTCGGGAACCCCAAGGGGAGGATGCATTTTCTCCCACTCATAGCCGGGTTCGTCGGGGCTGACTGCGTCGCCTCCATCCTAGCCACGGGGGTCCACAGGTCGGACGAGCCCTGCTTCCTCATCGACATAGGAACCAACACCGAGATAGTCGTCGGAGACAGGGACCGCATGGTCGCCTGCTCCTGCGCCTCGGGGCCGGCCTTCGAGGGCGCACATATCAGGCACGGCATGAGGGCAGCCACCGGCGCCATAGAGGGGGTCTGGATCGACCCGGACACCCTCGAACCCAGCCTCACAACCATAGACGACACAGACCCAGTCGGCGTCTGCGGGTCAGGGCTCATCGACGCCCTGTCCGAGATGCTGAAGGCGGGCATCGTGGACACCTCGGGGAAGATCAGGACGGGGATAGAGAACCCACGCGTCAGGAGGAGCGGAGGCGTCCCCGAGTACGTGTTGGCGTGGGGGAGGGACTCGGGCGTCGAGGGCGACATAGTCGTGACCCAGCTCGACGTCAGGGAGCTGCAGAAGGGCAAGGCCGCCATGTTCTCCGGCGCCCAGATGGCGTTGAGCCGCCTCGGGATGCAGCCGAGCGAGATAGCCGACGCCTACATGGCCGGGGCCTTCGGGACCTACATCAACCGTGACAGCGCAGTAAACGTGGGGATGATCCCGGAGTTCGACGTGCTGGACATCCAGCAGGTGGGGAACGCCGCGGGGACCGGTGCGCGGATGGCGCTCCTGTCGAGGGAGGCTCGCCGTGAGGCCCGGACCATAGGGAGCATGGTCGAGTACATCGAGCTGGCGACGATCAAAGAGTACAACCAGGCCTTCGTGGACGCCTTGCTGCTGCCTCACAGAGACCTCGGCCTCTTCCCGGAGACCGTGAAGAGGCTCGGTTCAGCCCACCTACGTTACGGCGAGATGCACCTGAAGGAGAAGCGAGGGCGAGCCCACTTTTCTCAGAAATAGAATGATGGAACCACGCTGGGTCCTGCCGCATGGATCGACGTGTGTGAATCTATGTGACTCGTTCGGTGGGAAGCGTGGCCCTAAGGGCCGTCCACTCGTAGCCCCTCCTCGCGTCGACCACGAGCCTCTCGTCCCTGAAGACCATGTCCTCGGCGGGTTGGCACCTAGTCGCCATCGCCCACAGTATCTGCCTCCCATCGTGGATGTCTATGTCGTCGTCCACGCAGACGACCATCCTGCACCCAGACAGGGCCTCCTCCTCGAAGACCCAGCCGAGGTCCTTCACCCCCTGTTCGGTTCTGATGACGCACAGGACGGTGCTATCCCCGTATGGATACGAGGCGTCGCTGACCCCCTCGACGCCGATTACGTCAGCCGACCCCGCCTCCTTCCTCGGGGTCACCCTCGGCCCCGTCGCGTCGATGATGATCTTGGACGACGTCCCCGCCTCATCCGATGAGGGGTCGAGCAGCTGGCTGTAGACCTTGCCGACGACGTCGACGCCCGATCCCGGCTTGAAGTCGCATCTCTCCGCCACGGCCCCGAGGACCCCCGCCGGGTCGGACACGTCTACGCATGGGGGTAGAACGGCGACGATCTTGACGTAGTGGTCCAGCCCCAGGAGGAGCAACCCCATCTGCTTCGCGAGGCCGGGCGACCCCCTGACCGAGTCCTTCATGGAGACGAAGCACGCGAAATGCGTGGTCCACACGGGCCATAAGATGTCCTCCAGCGCCGGGGTGTGAACGAAATCCATCATAGCGCGGGATATCCTCGCCTGCTTGGGCAGCCCGCTGAGGAGAAGATGCTCGGCGGAGTTGCTTGGGGCGACGGCCATGAACACGGCGTCCCTTCGACGAGTCACGCCGGTGACCTTGAACAGGTTCCTCGTCGATCTTCCGCTGATGTAGCCAGTGTACTCCGTGAAGGGCCCCTCGTCCCCCTCCTCGAGGAGCACCTTCCCCTCCAGCACCGTCTCCGCGCCCGCGGGCACCGGCAGGTCGACCGTCTCGCACCTGACCAGCTCCACGGGCTCGCCTGTCAACGCTCCGGCCTTGTGGTACTCGTCGGTGATCTTCGCCGCGGCCGCCAGGTACAGGCTGGGGTGGGCCCCGATTACCACGGCAGCCTCCATGGGCTCGCCCGCCGCCTTGGCGTTCTCGAGGTACTGCCACATGTGGCCCCGCGAGTGGAAGCTCACCCCGAATCGGTCCCTCCCCTGGAGGTGCATCCTGACGTAGGACAGGTTCACCTCCTCACGTTTCTCGGGGTTCCTGGCGAGGAACAGCCCGGCGGTGACGTACCTTCCGCCGTCCTGCTCGTAGAACATGGGGATGGGCAGAGAGCGCAGATCGACGTCTCCAAGCGCCTTCACCTCCTTGACGGGCCCGTCCACCACATGGATAGGCGGGACGTCCTTCACGAAGAGCCTGTTCCATTCATCGTAGAAGCCGAGCCTGGTCCTCACCTCGGGTGCCACCCCTATACCTAGGCTTATCCTGTCCACGTGCCCGAACAGGTTCACCAGCAGGGGCATCGAACATCCCTTCACGTCCTCGAACAACACGGCGGGGTTAGTCTTTCTCTTCTCCATCTCCATGACGTAGGAGGTGATCTCGTACTTCCAGTCGACCGGCTCGGTCACAGTGACGAACTGATCCGGCGCCTCCTCCTTCAGCAGCTCCAGGTACGTCCTCAGGTCTCTCATGGATACCAGCCTCTAGGCATCCTCATGGTCCTATCTTGGCTTAAGCTTATAGAATCCATGAGCTATCGAGCCATAAGGGCTCGGGCTGCTCCACACCGAGCCTCGTCTGGTTTCCGCCGAGCCTGGCCCGCTTCTCTACCACTAGCTGGCTGAGCTTGTCCCGTCGAAGAGTCGGTGCACCCGGGTAAATTTACATATCCTCCACGGCAATTGATACAACATGTTTTCCGAGGCACGCTTCAGTGGAACGGAGGCACGTCGATGAGCTACGATAAGACACTGATAGGGCCGCCCCTGTGGCTGTCCGCCGAATCCCTCCAGGCCTTCATCGAGGAGGCCTCCGGGGAGCTCGCCCGAACCCACTTCAGGCGCCTCAACCTCATGGGCGGCTACGCCCCCTCCCCCCAGTTCAGGGAGATCGCTGACTACGTGAGGGAACAGGCCGAGGCCGTCGGCCTTGAGGGCGTCGAGCTTGAGGGGTTCCCGTCAGACGGCGAGCGCTACTACTGGGCCTTCCACACGGAGCCGAGCTGGGACGCCAGGGAGGGCTCCCTGTGGCAGGCAGCCCCACTGGTGAAGCGCCTAGCGGATTTCGCCGTGACGCCGGGGACGCTGGCGAGGTTCAGCCGCTCGACGGATGCTGAGGCGGAGCTGGTGTACGTCGGCGGAGGGAGATCCGCGGAGGATTACGGTGGAAGGGACGTGGAGGGCAAGGTGGTGCTGGCCACGGGCCCCGTCGGGGCGGTCCACGCGGCGGCGGTGTACGAGCGCGGGGCACTGGGGGTCGTGACCTTCAGAGCCGGCGGATACGATTCACCAGACCTCGTCCCGAGCGGCGAACTCACTCCATGGCGAGGCCCAGACGGGAGCCCCTCCTCCTTCGGCTTCGGCCTGTCTTACCGGCAGGGCCAGGAACTGTTATCCGAGCTTGAGAAGGGAGAGGTGCGAGTCAGGGTGAAGATCGACGCCGACGTGGGCCCCGGCGAGTACCTGGAGGTGACAGGCGTCATCCCCGGCCACGAACTCCCAGAGGAGGAGGTTGTCCTCACTGCCCACATAGACCACAGGAACACCGGGGGGAACAACGCCACGGGCGACGGGGTCAGCCTGGAGGCCGCTAGGACGCTGGCATGCCTAATCGACGCGGGGGCGCTCCCCAAGCCCCGGCGGACGATTCGCTTCATCTGGGGGGCCGAGCACAAAGGCTTCCTCGTCTACCTCCACCACCACCCCGAGGCGTTGGACAGGTGGCTGTACGTGCTAAACCTCGACATGGCGGGCAAGGACCAGAGAGCCGGCATACGGGTCCACATGAAGCGCTCCCCGAGCTCCAACCCGACGGTGGTCGACGACGCCCTCCAAGAGATCTACGAGTGGGCCATAGCCGGGAACAAGGTCCACAGGGCGCTGCAGCACTCCGCGGCTCCACACTTCCCCTGGCCCATTCTTGACCCCCTCGGCTCTCGGGACGACTTCCTCGCCGACGTGAACCCCTACTATTGGGGGCTCAGTGACCACGAGGGGCTGAACGACGGAAACCTGAAGATCCACTCCGCTCAGATAGGTGACTGGCCTGACCCATACATCGCGGCCCACCAGGACAACCCGGAGACCGCGGACCCAACCCAGATGAAAAGGATCGCGGTGATCAGCGCCGCTTTCCTCCACGCGATAGCAAACGCAGGACCGCGGGAGGCAGAGGAACTCGTCGCGGTCGGCGCCGCCCGGGCCAGAGAACGTCTGGCGGTGCAACTACGTAAGACGATTGCACAGGTCTCTGACGCTGAGGCTGAGGAGCTGCCAAGGGTCGCCTTGGAGGCCCGTATCTCTCTGAATGCTAGTATCGACAGGGAGCAGCGCTCGCTGGAGGCCATAGAGCCTTGGCTTGAGGGAGACCCCGACGCCGTTGCTTTCACCGAGAACATGATCTCAAAGCTAGTCTTCGACGGTGGCCGCCTCATCGAGGAGCTGGACACTTTTCACCACAGAAAGGCTGAAGCCCTGGGCGTCCCCGCGACCTTATCGGAGCGTAGCCTAGAGGAGGAGGAGCTCTGTGGAAGAGTCCCGGTCAGGGCCGGGACGCCTAAAGGACCCATATATCCAAACAGGTTCCTGTACGGGGGGACGTGGCTCTCGGAGAGGCTCGGCTGCGGCGAGCTTCTCGACTTGGCTATCCTCCGCGACGGCCAGTATGTCGACTACGAGGCTCTAAACTTCGTGGACGGGAGGCGCAACCTCCTGCAGATAAGGGACGCCGTGAGCGCCGAGTTCACCCCGGTTCCGGCCGGACACGTCGCCGAGTTCTTCTCTATCTTGGAGAAGGCCGGCGTCGTGAGCTTCGAGAAGTAAAAGAGGACACGGGTTGCTCTCTGGTAACCTTTAGATTTACGTTCTCCTCGGCGACTATAATTAGGAGCGTCGGTTTTTCTAGGTGTAGACAAGCTGGCGAATACCTACAACTATATAACCATTACGTTGCTGGTGTGTCTCTGTCTTTCTATTCTCTACAGCATCCTTTTCATTTAATTATTAGTTAATCCATTAATATGAAAATTAGTTAAAAATGGCTTTATTATGTTAAAAATTTTGACTTTCAATTTTTTACTAAAGACAATTTATGTTTTTAATGGGTGGTTTTAAATTTTCAAGAGTAAATAACATTGGTAACCCGCGCTTGGGAGATCGCTGTATGAGTCTCTAAGCAGTGATGTGAAGAGATGACAGAAAAGCGCTATGCCCCACGACGGGGTGAACGCCCTGTTGTCTATCAACAGGGAATGCAAAATGGAAAAAAGAACGAAATGTTACTAAAAGACGGACGGATCGTTGCCTTCGTTTTACTGTTTGGCTCGTTTATTCTATACTACGTGTTCACAAGAATGATGGAGCAAGGTAAGGTCTTTAAAATTCGAACCTTAGCGGCCTTGGAAGCGTTACCCGAGGCTGTTGGACGATGCGCCGAAATGGGTAAACCCATATTCTACATGCCTGGTATCGGGTCATCACTAAGCCTATCGAGTGGAGCATACATTCTAGCAGGCATCACTATACTGGGACGACTAGCCCATTTCGCGGCCAAAGCGGGTGTTAAGCTCAGGCTGTTCACTGTTACAATTGACGCCATGCCTCTTATCCAGGAAACAATCAAAACCGCTTACGCTGTTGAAGGAAAAGTCGAGGAGTACAGTGATGATGACATTGAACTAATCGCGAACCAGAGTTCACTGGTGTCTCGATATATTGGTGCAGTTCAGAGAGAGAGTCCAGCCGCTGCATGTCTGATAGGCTACCTTGCATACGAGGCTGTCGTACTCTCAGAAGCAGGTAACGTTGTTGGCGCCATGCAGATAAGTGGAACAGTCAACCTATATCAGATACCCTTCCTCGTTGCCAGCACAGATTACACTTTAATAATGGAGGAGCTTTTCGCTGCAGCAGCAGCCGTATCAGGCGACGCAGGAGCTGTGGGGCCTATTGCTGCTGAAGATGTTATCAAACTTGTGTCTCTCGGGATAATGATCCTAGGCATGGTTCTCGCTCCTCTTGGCATCACGTTCTTGGTGGATCTACTGGGGTTGTGATACTGTGTCGTTCGTTAAATCAACAGCCTTCAAATACATACCTATCTTAATATTCGCCATAATTATCGCCGACTACTTCTTCGCCATCGCTGCCTTAGGGTCGGTCGCTGAGGTC
>Ga0209635_10003316_pt1 | contig 12523 bp, 11 predicted proteins | sample DeeMarSWOR230_32_FD_187463 | JGI IMG/M metagenome (GOLD analysis project Ga0209635, IMG submission 187463) | Marine sediment microbial communities from White Oak River estuary, North Carolina - WOR-2-30_32 (SPAdes) (version 2) | ecosystem: Environmental > Aquatic > Marine > Intertidal zone >...
AATTGGAAAGCAATTGATGTTGGATTAGAAAACATTAAAGAAATTAATTATCCGAACTCTTGGGTAAATTTAAAACCTGTAACAAAAAAAGAAGTAGATGAACCTGAGTTTGTTAAAAAAGTAATGCGACCAATGCTTGCACAGCAAGGAGATAAACTACCTGTTTCCGTTTTTACTCCTGGTGGTATTTTTCCAGTAAGTACCTCAAAATATGAAAAACGTGGTGTTGCTATTAATGTTCCAGAATGGCAGGTTGAAAAATGTATACAATGTAATCAATGTGCAATGGTTTGTCCTCATGCATCTATTAGACCTGTTCTTTTAACAGATGAGGAATTAAAGAAAGCCCCAGAGGGTTTTACTACCAAAAAAGCAGTTGGAAAAGAAACTGAAGGACTTAGTTTCAGAATACAAGTTTATCCTGAAGATTGTGTTGGTTGTGGAAATTGTGCTGATATTTGCCCTTCTAAAGAAAAAGCACTTATTATGAAACCTATTGCTACACAACTTAATCAGGTACCATTACAACGTTATTCTGAAACTATACCAACACGTTTAGGTGGTTTTGATAAATATAGTTTGAAAGGTTCTCAATTCCAAAAACCACTGCTTGAATTTTCTGGTGCATGTGCCGGATGTGGAGAAACTCCTTATCTAAAACTTGTTACACAGATGTTTGGTGACAGGATGATAATTGCAAATGCTACAGGTTGCTCAAGTATATGGGGTGGATCAGCACCATCTGTACCATTTACAGTTAACGATCAAGGACATGGCCCTGCATGGGCAAACTCGCTTTTCGAGGATAATGCTGAGTATAGTTTTGGTATGGTTCTTGCAACAACTCAACGACGTAAAAAACTAGCTGATCTAATAAAACAAGCAATTGATGAAAACAAGGTAAACAGCATGTTAAAAGAAGCATTTGAAAAATGGTTTGAAAATAAGAATAATGCTGAAAACTCAAAATTATGGGGTGACAAAATAAAAGAACTTCTTAAAAACAACCATAATGATACATTGCTAAACGAAATTTGGGAAGCTCGAACTTTACTTACCAAAAAATCCATTTGGTCTTGTGGTGGAGACGGTTGGGCTTATGATATTGGTTATGGTGGTCTTGATCATGTTCTAGCTATGGGGGAAGATATAAACATTTTAGTTTTTGATACAGAGGTTTATTCAAACACAGGTGGTCAATCTAGCAAAGCTACACCAATTGGCTCTGTTGCAAAATTTGCTGCATCAGGTAAAAAAACAAAGAAAAAAGACCTAGGTGTAATGGCAATGACATATGGTTATGTTTATGTTACATCTGTTGCTATGGGTGCAAATAAAAACCAGCTAATAAAAGCATTAAAAGAAGCAGAATCTTACCCTGGACCATCTTTAATTATTGCTTATGCTCCATGTATAAATCATGGTATTAGAGCAGGTATGGGTAAAACACAAAATGAAGAAAAACTAGCTGTTGAATCAGGTTACTGGCCTTTGTATCGGTATGATCCAAGATTAACTGATGAAGGTAAAAACCCATTCCAACTTGATTCACAAGAACCCAATGGTAAATTACATGATTTTATCATGGGTGAGGTTAGATACAGAACTCTTACCCAATCATTTCCCAAAGAAGCAGAGAGATTACATTCAAAATTAGAGCAGAATGTAAATGAAAGATATAAGAAATATAAATCAATGGCAGAAAAATGATATTGCTTAAATCTTTTTTTTAAAATTTTACATAAAAATATAGTTTAAACTGGAACTAAGAATTAGAGGAATCTGGAAAAAAAGAATTTTTGGGATGGGATGTACCCTCAATAACTCTTATCCAGACTCCCCCACACTAAATATAACTATCCGTATTTAAAAATATTTATTATTTTAAGTAACAGATTGCAAATTAAATACAAAATATTTTTAAAAATGTTACAACTTAATATATTACATTTTAATAGTATAATTATATACTTAAATTCAAAGACGATAAAATTAGTTAAAAAAGGCTAATTTTATTGTTTTATAATACAAAAATACTGGTGTATAATTTTGTTAAAAAGAGTTGAAAAAATAGCTGGTATTATTAAAAATTCAAAAGAAATACATATTGTAACCCATATAGATGCAGATGGAATTTCAGCTGGTTCTATTGCTTATCAAACTTTAGAGCGTTTAGGTAAAAAGTTTTCTATAGAATTTATTAAAGAACTTGATAAAGAAATTTTAGAGCGATTAAAAAATGAAAACCATGAGCTTGTATGGTTTACTGATCTAGGTAGTAGCATAGCATCTGATAGATCTATAAATATGATAATTACTGATCATCATGCTTGCTCGGAAAATTCAAATTTTCCTTTTCATCTTAATCCTCATCTTTTTGGATTAGATGGAAGTTTCGAAATAAGTGGCGCTGGTTTAACATATCTTGTTTCAAAAATAGTAGATAAGAAAAACATTGACTTATCCTCGCTTGCAATAGTTGGTGCTTGCGGAGATCTACAGGATAGAAAATATAAAAAATTATATGGATTAAATAGAGAGGTTCTAAAGGATGGAGAACGTTCTAATATTGTTAAACCAAAGATCGATATAAGATATTTTGGCAGAGAAACACGTCCAATTTATAAGTTGCTGCAGTATGCAAGTGATCCACTAATTCCAGGTTTAAGTGGTCGTGAATCAGCTTGTATAAGTTTTTTACAAGACCTTGGAATCAAAGCACAAGATGGTGATAACTGGAGAAGATGGATTGATTTAAGTAAAGACGAAAGACGAATAATTATATCTAATATCGCTAAACTACTTTTAACAAAAGGATTTGGCCATAAGATAACAAAAAGAATAATCGGTGAAGTATATATACTGATACAGGAAAAAGAAGGAACAGAGGTTCATGATGCAAAAGAGTATGCAACATTATTGAACTCAACTGCTAGATATGGAAAACATGATGTTGGACTAAAAGTCTGTCTTGGTGATAGAGATAAATGGTTTAAAAAAGCAAGAAATTTATTAATCGGACATAGACATAATCTTGTTGAAGGAATACAATTTGCAAAAGAAGAGGGGATAACAAAAAGACAGTATCTACAGTTTTTTCACGCTGGTAGCGGTATACGTGATACAATAATCGGCATCGTTGCTAATATGTTACTAAGCTCTGAGGAAACAAGTAAGGATTTACCACTTATTGGTTTTGCTGATAAAGGAGAAGGTTTGGTTAAAGTCAGCGCCCGTGGAACAGAAGAAATGGTTGAAAAAGGTCTTAATCTATCCCTGGCAATGAAAAAAGCAGCATCAGCATTTAATGGTGTTGGTGGAGGACATAACATAGCTGCTGGGGCTACTATACCAAAGGGAAAAGAAGAAGAGTTTTTAGAGATATTAGAAAAAGAGATAAAAACTCAACTTTCCAGTTGAGTTGATGTTTTATAAATATTTACAACTTTAAGCTCAAAGACAAGTACTTGATCAACAAATTCTATTGTTGGTGCACCAAAATTTATTGCTAATTTTGCTGCAGTGTCATTTACAGCTACAACCTTGAAATGAATTGCTTCATAATAATATTCTATTGAAAAAGTATGATTCACCTCTATATCCCAATGCATAGTAATTGCAGTGTCATTTTCGATAATGAAAGTCGAATTCCAGTTAAACAAAGGCAGTGTAATTGTTGTACCATTTTCTACCGATAAATAATAAGTTAAATTTTCATCTGTTACATCTGAAATAGTTGCATTCATAATACCAACTACTCCAAAAGCAATTTCTCCATAATCAAAAGTTACTCCTTCCATCACATTCACATCAGGAAATAAACTTGAAAAATCTGCTATATTTTCAGTAGAATTACTTTCCATTACATTATCAAAAGGAATACTATCCATCATAAGTTCTTCAGCTAAGGATTCATTCCATGTACCATATGCATCATCTGGTTGTATAGTTACATTTTTTGTTTCACCCTCTTCCATGCCAATTAAACCATTTAGAAAACCTACAAGATACTCAGAGGAATAATTTTCTTCATAACCTTCTGGGGGATAAAATTCATAAGTAGGATCCACAAAGACATTAGCAGGAGTATAAGGATAAGTTTCATTATAAATTCCATTTGCTATTGCAATGTCTTTAATATTTGTATCAAAAACTGTATCATTAGTAAACTTACCAACATAGTAAACATCAGCACAATCACCAATCCCAATTTTAGGTATTTCAACCTGTATTTTTACAGTAGCCTGAGAAGTTTGACCATTTTGATCTATTATCTTATAAACAAAAGAATCTGCTCCAAGAAAATCAAGATTAGGAGAATAAGTAATGGAATCATTTGAAATGTTAACTATACCATTTGCAGGTTGTGATATTATCTGAACGTGTGTTTCAAAAGAACTTAGATTCGTGTATTTGTCATTGGAAATAATACTGTTAATATTATTTACTAAATTTTCATAACATACTATTGAATCATCTTTTGCTAAAACTTGACTTTCTCCACCAAATAAATTGTTAAAAATATCTTCACCGTAGAATATTACTATTAATGCCGACAAAGCTACAATTACTATTACTACTAAACCTATAATTGCTAATTTTTCTTTCTGCATGTCAGTGCTGAATAAAGTTGTTATATATTAAATTACCCCTTGTTTTTTTGAAATACACTCAATAACATATCTTACTAGTTTTGCTGCAAGCAATGCTGTTTGACCCATGCCATATGGAGGACAAACTTCTACTATATCAAATCCAATAAGATTTGATGAAAAATTTTCTATGCATTCAATAATATCTGAAGGCGTTAAGCCAAAAGGTTCAGGTGTACTAGTTCCAGGAGCATATGCAGGGTCTATAACATCAATATCTAAAGTAAGGTAAATTTTTTTGTTATTGAGATAAGTTTTTGTTTTATCTAAGGATTTTTTAATACCGTTTTTTTTAATTTCAAAAGCATCAATATAAAAAAGTCCTTGTTTTTTTGCTTCTTCAAATTCTTCTTTTTCCGCGGATCTAACACCAAGAACAGCAATATTACTAATACCGATATGTTCAGAAATACGTCTTGTTATACATGCATGATTATATTTTTCGTTTTCATAAATCTGCCTAAAATCAAAATGGGCATCTAATGAGACAACACCAATATCACTGGGAAAAGCTTGAATTATCCCCGGAGTTATGGAGTGTTCACCACCTAAACCTATTGGTATCTTATTTTTAGATAAAAGTTTTGATGTAAATTCTTTAACTTTTTGAATCATTTGTTGAGGTGGGTCATCTTTTACATCCAAGTCTCCAAAATCATGAAATTTTGCATTCCTAAGATCAAAGCCTGTTTTTAAGTTAAAGGTTTCAAAATTCCAACCAGCAATTCTGATTTCGGCTGGAGCTCTGCTAGCACCTAATCTAAAAGAAGATGTTTTGTCATAAGGTATACCAAATATGACAAATTTTGCTTCATCAAAATTTGATTCGGCATCTGCAAAATAGTTTGGGAAATTCATATTAGTCTAAAAAAATTATTTTATGTCCTTGTTATTTTTTTTCTACCAAGTGCTTCAATATAAAGAATCTCTTTTCCTGGCTCCAATTGACCTTTAAGCTCATCAGGAATAGACATTTCAAAGGTTTGATATGTCTCCATATCCATTAATTGAACATTATCACCCATAATCGATAATATCTGAGCTGATCTTTTGTCTATCATAGGAACACCAACTTTATGTTTAACAGGATGAACAACACTTCTTTTCTGATTATCAAAAATACCAACTGCTTCAATTCTTGCCTTTGCTTCACCATGTTTACCAGGTTTAGATGTAGAAATACTTAATATTTTACATGGCTCATCATCGATAATTATATATCGATTAACTTTCAATGTTCTTACTTCTGCTAACTCTTTCATTTTTTATTCCTCTATTATTTTATAAACCACATCATGCTCTCTTGCCCTATCATTTAATTTAATACCCACGTCATCGCCGACTTTTACAGATGTTACAGGTACTCTATCAATTTGCATGCTGTCAATTTTTTGTTTTAGATCGGTATGCGCTCCGACAATGTGAATAGTGTCACCTATTTTTAGTTCACCATTTGTTATTTTAATGGCAGCTACACTAACGTTTGTGAAGAAATGCTCAACTATTCCAATTTTTTCTTCAACCATAAACACGTCACCGACCAATAATATAATAAGATGTACTTAAAGTGTCTTAAAATTATTAACTTTCAGTTACAATTTCATAAATTGCTCTTTTACCATGTTTTTGACAAATAAAGGCTTCCCATCTTGAGTCCCATTCCATAGGATTTCCACATACTGGGCAGGCCAAACTATCTATTATTTCTCTATGTTGTTTTGTACGTGTTTTTAAAACCTCAGCCTTCATTTTTTTTGTTGCATCAAGTGAGTTCATAACATAAACAATTCCGGATGATGGTAGAAAAGGAGTATTATCTTGCATTGTTCTTTTTCGTCTATAAGCTTTCATTTGCTGCTTATATTTCTCCATCATTGTTTGTCTTCGTCCCATATTATCACATTATATTTTTTTATGAACCTGAATAAGTGTTTTGTTTTAAAAGGCTTTGTTAGAAAAAAACTTTTGATTTTTTATTTATTTTTCCCACCTATTTAACTAAATTATTTGGTTGCTTTAATTTGATATTAAAATTTAACAAGCTTTATATAGACTATTTTTTACTATATTTTTGATGTGATGAAATAGATGATTGATACCTTTTTATTTTCTTTGTTGTTAATTGTTCTTTTGGCATGGATTGGTTATTTTATAATAACCATGTGGAATAGTTATCATCTTCCTCAACTTACCAAAAAAAATAAAAATGTAAAAACAGGAAAAAAACCGTTTGTTTCAGTGATAATTCCAGCTAGGAATGAAGAAAAAAGAATCTCATCCTGCATAAAAACACTCAAATTGCAAACTTATCCTAATCTTGAAATTATAATAGTTGATGATTTTTCAACAGATAATACACCTGAAAAAGCAAAAGAATCCATAAATGATGATAAACGATTTATACTTTTAAAATTAAGTGATATCAACCAAAAAAAACCTACGCAATGGATAGGAAAATCATATGCTATGCATCAAGGAAGACAACATGCCCACGGAGAATGGCTACTATTTATAGATGTAGATTACATGGAGCACGAACCTGTACTTATTGAGCGCGCTATTGAGCATGTATTAAATGAAAAAATAGATTTATTAAGTTTAATACCACAACATATTTGTAAATCCTTCTGGGAAAAAATAATACAACCAATTCCACTTGGATTAATACCTGCAATTTCACCACTTTCTAGGGCAAATAAACCAGATAGCAATGTAGCTGTTGCTTTCGGTTGTTTCATTCTTGTACGACAATCAGTTTATGATTCTGTAGGAGGATATAAAGAAATAAAAGGACACATAGCAGATGATGCGGCAATGGCAAAACTTGTTAAACAATCTGGATTTAAATTAGGAATTGCGCGAGGACAACAATTATTAAAAATCCGCATGTATGAAGGTTTTCATGAAATCTGGCAAGGGTGGAGTAAAAATATCTTTTTAGGTGTCGTACAAAAAAGAGAGATAAAATCAAAATTACAAAAATCTTTCTTTGTTGGTGCTGGATCACTTGGTATTTTTGGTTTAATGGTATTTCCTTTTCTCATGATGATTCTTTCATTAATCATGATGTTTTTAACAAGAACCATATTTTGGCAAAATCTCACTATTTTAAGCATAGTAATATGGGGTATAGCAACTATATTTCACTTTATTGTTCAAAACACATATAAAATTGGTAAACCATATTATGCCCCATTGACTTTTTTAGGTGGTATTGTTACTATAGCAATATTTTTGAACTCTGCAATTAAATCATTATCTGGAACTGGTGTTCAATGGAAAGATAGAGTCTATACAGACTCAAATAGTTAATTACTAAGAATGTTTTTAATTAAAGATAATCCTTATTTACAAAAAGTTCTTGTTTTATAACCTCTTTCATTATACTGGAAAATAGATGAAGTTGGAAGAACTTAAGCTGGATCAAGGAATAATTGAGATTCTAAAAGAGCATGAGATTTCTGAGTTTTACCCACCTCAAGCAAAAGCCCTACCACATGCTTTAAAAGCAGAGAATCTGGTGCTTTCTATTCCAACTGCTAGTGGTAAAAGTCTTGTTGCTTATTTAGCTATAGTTAATAGACTTCTAATTGAAGGAGGTAAAGCATTATATGTCGTACCACTTAAGGCTCTTGCTCGTGAAAAGTATGAAGAACTTCAGCTTTTTGAAAAACTTGGATTAAAAGTTGGTATTTCTACTGGTGATCTTGATGATTCTGATCCTAGACTTGCAAGATTTGATATAATAGTGTGTACTTCTGAAAAAGCTGATTCCCTTCTAAGACATAGAGTTAACTGGATGAACAAGATAAAAGTTCTAGTTATTGATGAAATCCATTTAATACATGATCCAAGTCGTGGTCCAACTCTTGAAGTAATTATCTCACATTTTAAGGCGTTGAATCCTAAAACACAGATAATTGCTTTATCTGCAACAATTAAAAATGCAACAGAATTATCAATATGGCTGGACAGTAAACTTATTCAATCAGATTGGCGACCTGTTCCTTTAAGGGAGGGAGTTTTTTATAAAAATGAGGTGAAATTTAATGATGGTAAAACCTTATTTATTGAAGGTACAGAAAAAACATCTTTAGAAAAACTAGTTGAGAATTCTATTGTTAATAAAGGTCAAGTTCTTGTTTTTGTAAATACTCGTAAATCAACTATTTCAGTTGCAAACAGGTTATCTTTGATAATAGAGGATAATTTGGAAAAAATTGATAAAAAAAATTTAAAAGAATTAATTGAATCATTTAAAAATAAACTACCAGAACTTACATCAGTTGACAAAAAACTTTTTTATTGTTTAGAAAAAGGAGTTGCTTTTCATAATGCAGGTTTATCCAGTATACAACGAAGAGTTGTTGAAAAAGGTTTTAAGGATAGAATAATTAAATGTATAGTTGCTACACCAACTCTTGCAGCAGGTGTTAATATTCCTGCTCAAAGAGTTGTTATTAGAGATCTTTGGCGTTATGATCCAAATTTTGGTATGTATCCTATTCCTGTACTTGAATATAAACAACAAGCAGGTAGAGCAGGTAGACCAAGGTATGATAAATTTGGTGAAGCAATAATAATTGCAAAAAAAGAAGCCCAAAAAGAAGAAATTTTTAATAGATACATTCTGGGTGATACAGAACCTATTTTTTCAAAACTAGGTAGTCAATCTGCACTTAGAATGCATCTTCTTTCTTCAATAGCCTCTAATTTTGTTGATAATATTGAAGGTGTATACAAGTTTATTGATAGTACTTTTTATGCACATCAATCTGATGTCTTATCATTAAGAGATGATATTGATGAAGCCCTTGATTTTTTGATCAATAATGGTTTTGTAGAAAGAATAAATAAAGATCAATTTATGTCTACATTATTTGGTAAAAGAACTTCATCACTTTATATTGATCCACTATCTGCATTAATACTTAAAAAAGCACTTGAAAAATCATGTAATAGTGAAATATCCAGTTTATCTTTACTTCATGCTGTTTGCTCAACTCCAGACGTCAGATCTTTATATTTAAGAAGCACTGACACATGGGTTGAAGAAAAAGCAGAAAAACACAAAGCAGAATTTTTAGTTGAACAACCAGATATATCTCATGATGAATATGAATGGTTTTTAAGTGATTTGAAAACAGCTTCATTAATAGAAGATTGGATTGAAGAAATATATGAAGATTATATTATAACCAAGTATGATGTTGGTTCTGGGGATATATATAACATCATTGAAACAGTAAGCTGGATTTTACATGCAGCAAGAGAATTTGCAAGAATGTACAACTTTGGCTGTCTTCCTGAAATAAATGATTTAAGTTTAAGAGTTCAATATGGATGTAAAAAAGAACTTCTTAATCTAGTATCTTTAAAAGGAATAGGAAGAGTAAGAGCAAGAGCACTGTTTAATGAAGGTTTTAAGACAATTAATAAGCTGCGAGGTGTACCAGTTAAAAGACTTGCTCAAATCAAAGGTATAGGCGAAGGTGTAGCAAAAAGCATTAAAAATCAATTAGGTGAAAGCCCAAAAGGTGAAGAAAAAGAATTATCAGAATTTTTTGTTAAAAAGAAAACGAGGATTAAATGATAAAAGTAATCGGTGCTAAAGGAAAAATCAAAGATGTTGATGATTTTTTAGAAAAAATAAGTATTTTTGCAAAAACAAATAATCTTATAATTCAGGCATTTGATGCAGATTTAATTTTTGGTAAAAATCATATATTTTCTGCTGTTGAACATGCAGTTAGGGCAGTTTCTAGAAAGACAAATACAACAAATTCACTTGAAAAAGAAATCCTTCTTTATGCATCTGGTGAAAGGCAGCTTAAACTAGCAATTCCAAAAATTGGAGTAAAAAAGGGTAATTCAAAAATAGCAATTGTTCTTCTTAAAAATACAAAGAAAATTATATCAAGTCAAATTATAGATGATTTACTAAAATTATTATGCTTAACTAGAGATGATAAAGTTCTTGAAGGGGATGAAAATACACTCAAAAGATTTGGTTTAAAAGAAAAGGAATTTAAAACAGTTAATAAAGAAAAATATAGTGATTTAATTCTTGAAAAGGTAGCTTTGGTAGATATTATTAAATAAGCCCGCATGAGGTAGTCTGGATATCCTGGAGGCCTGCGGAGCCTCCTACTCGGGTTCGAATCCCGGTGCGGGCGTACAAATAATGTCTTTCCAACAGGAGAAAAACATTGTTTTTTTCATGAAAAATTTTGTGAATATTATACCGCCATAATATTAAGATTTTACTGTTGATCATCGTTCAAATTTTTTTTTAATAAAAATACGTTTTATCATCATCTTGTGATAATTCTTGGCATACATTTTAAATACTTAATAAAAGATGATATTATTGCAAGGGAGGATAATGAAAAAAAGATATCTGGTTATTGGAATAGTTCTATTATTTATCTTTATGAGTTTTGCTTCATCATCTGCTTTTGATAATGTAAAGAAATCATCTACACCGATTTTTAATGGTAATACTTTGTATGTTGGTGGAAGTGGACCAGATAATTATACTAGAATTCAGGATGCAATAAATGATGCAGATTCTGGTGATACGGTTTTTGTTTATGATGATAGTTCCCCTTATTATGAGAATCTGTTTCTTTATAAAACCATTAGTCTTATTGGTGAGGATAAGAATACAACAATTATTGATGGAAATAAATATAGTAATGTTATATTTGTTAATGCAGATATGGTAACAATTAGTGGATTTACTTTAGTGAATAGTAGTGTGGATGTAGCTACTATTCGCCCTGAACAATATGCAGGTGTTGATATTTTTGCAAATTATACTACCGTAACAAATAATATCATAAAAGACAATTATATTGGTGTTGCTATTTGGAAAAATTGGAGGTCAATCTTATATGATTTTAATGGAAATAATATTTCTAATAATATGATAATTTCAAATGTATATACAGGGATAATCCTCTGGAGTTGTACTAATTCAATTGTAATTAATAACATTATTTTATATAATGATCGCAAAGGAATTCATGTGGATGATTGCTATTATAACCTAATTTCAGGGAATAAAATATCAAATAATAAGAATGGAATTTTTATTTCTGGAAACGAGGTAATTGGGGATATTACCAATAATGAAATATCAAATAATAATATTACAAAAAATAGACATTATGGTATATTAATAATGAATTCAGGTACAAATAAAATACTTAAAAATAACTTTATTGGAAATAGAATAAGTAATGCAAGATTTTCATATTATTTTTGGAATTTGGAATTAAAAAACATATGGGATGGAAATTATTGGAGAAGGCCAAGAACAAAACCCCATCTTATTCGTGGTAAAATTAGTATTTTATGGCCTATTGGTTTAATTCCTTGGTTTGAAATTGATTGGCATCCAGCAAAAGAACCATATGATATATAGATGCTCAGAATAAGATCGAATTAAAAAGTGGGAATTATAATAGTTTATAGGCAAATTTACAAGCAAAATATAATATATGTGAAATCACATAATTATGTGTGATAATTATGGGAAATATAACACTATCTGTACCGGATAATATTCATAAGCAGATGAAACATTTTTCTGAAGTAAGATGGAGCGAGGTTGCTAGAAAAGCAATCCTTGAAAAACTAGAACTTTTACAACTAGCAGAAAAGCTGGCCAAAAAGAGCAAATTAACAGAAGAAGATGTAAAAAAATTCAATAAAAAAGTTAAAACTTCTGCAACCAAGAGGTTCCTTAGTTGAAGATCCACTTAAACGCAAGTTTAATATATAATTACAACATAATGTATATTAACAACATATTGTATATAAATATTGATATATGATTTGAAGATGATAATATGCCAACATTAACC
>Ga0209635_10003317_pt1 | contig 12523 bp, 11 predicted proteins | sample DeeMarSWOR230_32_FD_187463 | JGI IMG/M metagenome (GOLD analysis project Ga0209635, IMG submission 187463) | Marine sediment microbial communities from White Oak River estuary, North Carolina - WOR-2-30_32 (SPAdes) (version 2) | ecosystem: Environmental > Aquatic > Marine > Intertidal zone >...
TAAGCCGTAAGGAGGCTGCCCGCAACTACAGGTTCCTCTACAAGGAGCTCCAGCAGGACGTGCCCCCCGTCGACCGCGACAACCTCATCACCAAGTTCGTGAGTAAGCTCAGGATCAGCGGCCCCACCGAGCAGCTCGCCCGAGCCATCCTTGAGGAGGCCGGCGAGAAGAAGCTGACCATCGGCCGAGCACCCGAGGGCATCACCGCCGCCTGCATCTACATCGCCTGCAAGCTCAACAAGGAGGAGCGAACCCAGGGCGAGATAGCCAAGACAGCCCAGATAACAGAGGTAACCATAAGAAACCGGTACAAGGAGCTCATCAAGAACCTCGACTTCATAGTGGAGCTCTAAAAATGATGCCCCAGGTACGCCACCTCATGAACCGCGACCCCGTCACCATAGACCACACCTACACCGTACGCGAGACCGCTCACATGATGATAGACTTCGGCATCGACACCCTCATAGTGACCGACCTCGACCAGATCCTCGGCGCCGTCACCTATCGGGACCTCCTGGAGTACCTCCTTGCCCCCGGCTTCGACCCAGACGACGTCACCGTAGGTGAGATAACGGACGAAGCTATAACCCTGGTCCGCCCAACCACCAGCCTCGGCGACGCCGCCGAGATAATGCTCGAGGACGACCGCACCACCCTCCCCGTCGTCGACGACGACCTCGTAGGCTACATCAGCTTCACAGATATACTAAGGGCCATACACCTAGCCAAGCCCAGGGCGCAGCCGAATTCCTTCGACCCTGCCCACTACATCATATAGGCTTCCTGTAGTTCAGCTGGTAGCAGACCAGGCCCCCGTGCTCCTCCTCAAGCACGAGCCCCGCCTCCTCGGCCCACCGCTTCTCCGTGCCCCTTAAAGGGTAGTCTGGGTCGAACAACAGCTCCGAGAGGCTCAACAGGCCACCCGGCTTCAGCACCCTCCGACACTCCCTGAGCGCCCCCACGGGGCTAGGAATCTCTGGCAGCGTCGCAATCATATACACCCTGTCGATGGACGAGTCGGGGAAGCTGAGGCGGAACACGTCCTCGACGCGGGCGTCCACGTTGGTCAACCCCTCCCGATCAGCCCTCTCCCTCAGCCTCTCCACCACGTAGGGCGAGATGTCGCAGCCGTAGACAGTCCCCGGCGCCACTCTCCGCGCCACCTCGAAGGTGTAGCTGCCCTTCCCGGGCCCAATCTCCAGGACACTCATCCCCGGCTCAAGCCCCAGTCGCTCCGCGAACTCAGCCGGCGGCTGTATGAACCTCCGCCTCAACGGGTTATCTATGAGCTGCGTCATGAATGCCGGGATGGGGAACCGCCACCGCCGACGTACCAGCCGCCCCAAAGTCTGCGACAACACAATGTATCCCAGGAAGACGTAGAGGAGCAGCCTGAGCGCATCCATCTATAACGATATCTCTATCAACCCTATCTTTATGTCCTCCCACCCCACTAGAACCACCCATGAAGCCCAGGGTCGCCGTGGTGAAGACAGACATCGGCGTCAAGGAGGCAGCCCAGAGGGCCGTGGAGCTCCTCGGAGGCATCGAGGCGTTCATAGAGCCGGGCGAGACCGTGCTCCTCAAGCCCAACATATTCACCGTGCTGGAACCAGACACCGGCGCCACCACCGACATGAGGGTCGTCCTGGGAGTAGCCGAGCTCCTCCAGCGGCAGAACAGCCGCTGCGTCCTCGGCGAGTGCCCCGCCACCGGCAGCTACACACGCCCCGACATAGTGTTCGACGGCCTCGGCGTCAGGGAGCTGTGCGAGAAAAACGACATCGAGATAAACGTCCTCGACAGGGACCCGCCCGTCAGGTTCACAGTGGATGGCGACGTGCTGAAGGAGCTGTGGTTCCCCGAGGCCGCCGCCACGCACCCCGTCATCAGCTTCCCCAAGCTCAAGACCCACCAGCTCACCACCCTCACCTGCGCCGTCAAGAACCTCTTCGGCCTCCAGCAGGGAGGCACCAAGGCCCACCACCACGTCTCGGTGGCCAACGACCCAGAGTCCTTCAGCAGGCTCCTCATCGACATCTACCAAGCCATACGGCCCCAGGTCCGGCTCCACGTGGTGGACGCTCACGTGGCCATGGAGGGAGAGGGCCCCACCGCCGGAGACCCCGTGCCCCTGGGGCTAATAGTCGCCGGCGCCGACGCCGCGGCCGTCGACCTCGTCTCCTCGGCCATCATGGGCTGGGACCCCATGGACGTGGGCACCAACTACCTAGCCGCCACCCGCGGTCTCGGCCCCACCTCCCTAGACGAGGTTGAGATAGTCGGCGAACCCATAGACGCGGTGAGGCGCCGCTTCAAGAAACCCCAGATCCACAGCGACGGCGAGATGTTCGTCAGGATCAGGATGCCTATCCACTGCGACCCCGAGAGATGCGTCGCCTGCGGCGTCTGCGCCGAGGTCTGTCCCGTCGGCGCCATCCAGGTCCACGGCGTACCCGAGTTCGACTACACGAGATGCATCCAGTGCTTCTGTTGCGCCGAGCTCTGCCCACAGGGAGCGCTAAAACCCATCAGGCCGGACGAGTAGCCATGTGCATCTTCTGCAAGATAGTAGCGGGGGAGGCCCCCGCCTACAGGGTCTACGAGGACAACATGACACTGGCGTTCCTCGACATCAACCCCGTGACGGACGGCCACACCCTCGTTGTACCCAAGCACCACGAGGCTCGGGTAGAGCGGCTGCCCAGCGACTACTACGACGCCGTCTGGGCCACGGTCCGGCGGCTCGTGCCCCCCCTAGAGAAGGCCATGGATGCGTCGGCGTCAAACATAGACATCCACAACGGACGCGCTGCCGGCCAGCTGATCCCCCATGTCCACATACACATTATCCCGCGCAGAGGCCCAGGCAGAGCCATCGCGGACGCAGCCCAGAGGATCAGGCCTAGGAGCACGGAATACTTCGAGGAGATAGCGGGGAGAATAAGAGATGAGGTCAGCAGGTGAGGTACTCGGGGAAAGGCCAGGCCTTCAGTGAGCCATCCAGATACCTCACGTCCCCGAAGCCAAGCCCCCTGAGGACCGTCTCGGCGCGGTAGGCACGGACGCCTATCAGGCAGAACGCGACGATCTCCTTTTCCTTCGGGAGCTCGGTGTAGCGCTGCCTCAGCTCGTCTACCGGTATGTGCACAGTCCTCTCATCCTTGAACGTCTGGGCCACGTACTCGCCGCGGCTCCTCACGTCGAGGAGCACGAAGTCCGTGTCACCGTCCAGCATCTCCTTCAGCTCCAGCGGAGCCACGCCGTGGCCTATCCCCTGGATCTTGTTCCTTAGGATGTTGGCTGCGTGCGCCAGCGCGTCTATGGCTGTGCTGTACGCCGGGGCGTACCCTAGGTCGATGTCGGCTATGTCCTTCAGGTTGGAGCCGAACTTCATGGCCGTAGCGGCCACGTCTATACGTTTGACGCCGTCGCCGTCTCCCACCACCTGGCAGCCCACCAGTCTGCAGCTTTCCCTGTCGGCCACGAGCTTTATCACCGTGTACTTGGCGTCGGGGATGTAGCTGCTGAAGTCGTGGCGGGGGCAGACTGTGGTGACGACGTCGTACCCATGCTCCCTGGCTTTCCTCTCGGTGAGCCCCGTGGTGCCGCAGTGGTAGTCCAGCACCTTGAAGACGGCTGTGCCGTTGACTCCCGGGAACCTCGTCGGTACTCCGTGGATATTGTCCGCGATGACCCTGCCGTGCTTGTTGGCCGTGCTGCCGAGGGGCGCGTAAACCTTCTCACCCGTCAACGTGTGGGTGCACTCGACGCAGTCGCCGCCTGCGTAGATGTCTGGGTCGCTGGTCTGCATGTGCTCATTGACTGCGATGGCTCTCGTCGGTCCTATGTCGAGGCATGCATCGGCGGCAAGCTCTGTGTTGGGGCGGACGCCTATTGCTATGATCACCAGGTCTGCTCCCACCTTGGTCCCGTCGGCTGTCTCCACCGCCGTGACCCTGTTCTGCCGGTCGCCGTGTATCTTCGTTACGGGGCTGCCCTTCACCACCTCCACCCCCTTCTCCTTGAGGTAGTTCTCCAGCAGCAGCGCCATCTCCGTGTCGAGGAGGTTAGGCACGAGATGGGGCATCATCTCTAGAACTGTCACCTTGCAGCCCCTCGCGACGAAGGCGCCACAGGTCTCTATACCTATGAGACCGCCGCCGATGACGGCCACCCTCTCGGCGCCCCCGTCAACTGCGTCTTTAATGGCTTTCGCGTCGTGGGGATTGTAGAGCCTATGGACGCCCTTGAGATCGGTGCCCTCCATCCGCGGCACGAAGGGGCTGGCCCCGGTCGCTATGACGAGCTTGTCGTAGGGGATCTCCCGCGTCTCATTTGTCCTCAGGTCCTCAACGGTGACCGTCTTGGCATCCCTGTTGATCTTCTTAGCCAGCGTCCTGTCCAACACCGTGAACCCCATGTTGGCCTGGAAATACTCGGCGTCCCTGACGGTGGCCCCGCCCAAGAGGCTACTCCACTCCTTGATCACGTCCTCAATATAGAATGGCATCCCACAGCCAGCGTAGCTGACTAGATCCTGACGCTCAACCACCGTTATCTCGGCGTCGGGCTCCAATCTGCTGAGCCTCGCAGCCGTCTTCGGGCCCGTGGCGACGCCCCCTATGACAAGAACCTTCATTGACATGCTATCCAACCTGAATCCTTTCACATTATTCACGCCCCTATAAAACATGTCGACAAGTATAGAAAACACCTCAGGGCGGTCGATACGTTGTTAAACCCCTGAACGGTGTTCAAGGGCATGAGTCATTTATTCGAGCCCTATAGTATCAGAGGTCTAAGCCTACGGAACCGTTTCATGAGGAGCGCCACCACGAGCTACTGGGCCGACGAGGAAGGCATAGTCAAGGACGCCCACGTACGGCTCTACAGGAGCCTCGCCAGGGGAGGCGTCGGCCTCATCGTTAAAGGCCACCTCTACGTCGCGGACAACGGGAAGGCCCACACGGGGATGGCGGGCATAAGCAGCGACAAGCAAGTACCCATGCTGAGAAGGCTAACGGACGCCGTCCACGAGGAGGGTGGCCGCATTGTGGCGCAGATCAACCACGCTGGAGTAGTCCACAAACCTGACAGGGCGGGGCCCAGCGCGTACAGCGAGGACGGCTGGACCGCACGGCAGATGACGGTGGACGAGATCGAGGAGGCAGTAGAGGCCTACGGCGACGCCGCCGAGAGGGCGATGCAGGCGAGGTTCGACGGCGTCCAGATACACGGCGCCCACGGCTACCTCGTCAGCCAGTTCCTCAGCCGCCACGTGAACAGGCGCAAGGACAGGTGGGGCGGCAGCCCTGAGAACCGGATGAGGTTCCTCATGGAGGTGTACGACGAGGTCAGGGGCCGAGTCGGGAACCAGCCTGTGCTCATCAAGATGAACTGCGACGACTTCAGCCCAGACGGGTTCACAGTCGACGACAGCGTGAAGGCGGCATTGGCCATCGCCGAGAGAGGCATCGACCTGATAGAGGTCAGCGGCGGCGGCAGGGGGCGGCAGGAAGCGCTGAGAGCCCGCGCCAGGCACAGCGACCTGGCTCTGGCTGACTTGGACTTCGCCGGCCACGCATCGAAGATACGGGACGCCACAAGGCCAACGCCCATGGCCCTGGTCTACGGTTTCAGGAAGCTTGAGACCATGGAGAAGACGATCGACATGGGTCTCACGGACATGGTTAGCATGAGCAGGCCCTTCATAAGGGAGCCCGACCTGGTCAGGAGGCTCCAGTCCGGCCAGCGGGAGGTCTCCTGCATAAGATGCGACGCGTGCAGCGGCAGCGACGTCTTCGGGAAGACCATGCTCAGGTGCCAACTGGTTTAGTATCCATTTTTAAACGTGCCACGCCTCTATCTGCCATGGCTTCTGTGGCCGGCCGCGCATTTGGCTTCATACGACGCCAGAAGAGGGCTTTCAAGGTAAACATCGTCAGGAACGTCCTCCAGTATTTCTCCCTCGGCCTGACCTACCAGTACCAGAGCGTATACATCTCTGAGCTAGGTGCCTCGGCCATGGAGATCGGGTACGTGAACAGCGTCGGTGGCCTCGCCAGCACCCTCATAACCCTGCCCGTTGGGTGGCTCGCCGACAGGTATGGCATCAAGAGGATGCTGCTCACGGCTCTCCCCCTGATGGCTCTCGGCTACGCCGTCTTCGGGCTCGCTCATAGCTGGGAGATCACCATGGTCGCCCTCGTGCTCACGTCCCTGAGCACAGACATGGCCTTCGTTGTATGCCCCATGATATGCGGGAATACTTTGGCCAGCGTCGAGAGGGCGACGGGGATGCAGCTCTGCGATACCCTCGCGGCTCTCCCCCGGATAGTAGCGCCGGTGGTCGCCGCGTTCATCATATCCCGCTTCGGCGGCCTATCGGTGGAGGGCATCAGGCCCCTGTACTGGCTGCAGACGATGGGTATCGCCGCGGCCGCCATGGTCATCTACATATGGTTCCAGAACCCGGTGGTCCCTGGGGGAGGCGGCCACAGGAGCTTGGCGGAGGGAGTCAGGAGGATACTCGACGAGGGCACCACGGTTAAGAGGTGGATCCTCTACCAGGTGATCTCCGCGTTCCCCATGTACATGGCCATATACGTGCCCCTCTACGCCCGGGAGTTCAAGTTGGCGGACCAGTACACCTTGGGCATGATGGATACCGGGTTCTACGTAGTGGTGACGCTTCTCGCCATACCCAGCGGTATACTCGCCGACAGGATAGGCAAGAGACGCCTCATAGCCATAGTGACGCCCCTCTACTGCCTCTCGATGCTGCTCCTGGTCTACGCGGAAGGCGCCTCGCTGCTGGTACTCGCCGGGCTACTCAGTGGCTTCAGCTTCGTCTCCGGGGTCACCGCGGGTGCGATATCGGTGGAGCTCGTGCCTAGGGAGCTGCTGGGCAGCTGGTTCGGGCTCAACGGCCTGTTCAGGGGCCTCATCAACATGAGCAGCCCTATACTGGGAGGCCTCCTCTGGAACAGCCTGGGCCCGGAGTACGTGTTCTACTTCCTCGCCGCCTCGCAGATGCTGAAGCTCGCTATACTGGCGACGGTGCCGGAGACCACCCGAGGCCTACAGGCGTAGCCTGCTGCGCAGCTCCCTGAGACGCTCCCTCAAGGCCTCGGCCCTCAGGCCCTCGTCGCCGAAGACGCCGTTCGGGAAGAGCGTCAGCGTCAGCACCAGGAAGGCCAGGGGCAGGAGCCCCTGCCACTTCATGGCAGGCAGCCCGAACAACGCGAAGAAGAGGTCCGCTAGGAAGTCCTGGGCGAGGGCGACGAAGAGGCCACCCGCCACGGCGCCCCAGACGCTCTGGACGCCTCCGAAGATGGCTCCGGACATCACCGAGACTATAAGTCCGTCGCCTCCCACCCCCATCCCACCATAAATGGTCATGATGCTGCCGGCGAGGGCGGACAACGCGCCGCTTATGAACCAGCTGGCGCAGTGAGCCCTGAATGTGTTCACGCCTAACACAGCTGACAGGCCCTCGTTCTCCGCAGTGGCCCTCAGGCTTAGTCCTAGCTTAGAGTTATTGAGGAACAGGTGCAGCCCAATGATGAGGAGCACGCAGGTAGCGGTGCTTATGATGGCTATACCCGGCACTCCCCTGAAGCCGAAGTCCAACCACCTAAGATTGTAGCCCCGCGCCGAGATCTCCAAGGAGAACCTGCTCCAGTAGTTGAATATACCTGCTATTGACGGCATCACGTACGCGATGATGAAGAAGGTCAATGTTAATGTGATCTCCTGGTAGCCTCCGTGTCGCCTGATGGGCCTCACTATGAATAAGTAGAGCGCGACGCCGATGAGGCCGCCCACGACGGCCGTGAACGGCCACGTGTCGTACGGGTTGAAACCGAAGGCCCTGGTCAGGAAGAAGCTGACCATGGCGCCGATGGACGCGTAGCTGGTGTGGGCGAAGTTGGGGAACCCCTCAAGCATGTAGGTCAGCGTGAACCCCACGCAGAAAATTATCATGATGCTTGAGCTGATCAGCTTGTCGACGTCGAAGGGCATGTCCAGCTCTTCGTACGGCCTCTGCCCCGGGTAGTGGCAACTGAAGGAAGTCACCGTCTGGTTGAAGAGCCAGTCGACGTATGTCTCGTTTCCCTGGCTGGGCGAGTCGACGAGAAGCGTCATAACCCTCCCCGAGTTGGTGCAGTTCCAGTAGCCCACGTAACCGAACCGGGACACGTCGTTCACCTGCTTGACGATTGACGCGTGAAGGAACGGGTGCCCGTTGATGGTCTTGTTCATCACATCGCCTACACTGTAACGGGTGCGCCACGTGTCTGTGTAGTTGTACGACCTCGTGACGGCCTCCGTTATGTTGAGAGGCGCAGCCTCCATCCAGCTCACAGCAATGTAAGGCAAATCCGTCTCGTTGTCGTACAGAAACCTGAACCAGTATCCTTCCATATAGCTGAGGCCCTCGTCTCCAAGCCTACTGAAGTTGAACCGCATGCCCTCGGGCCCCTCGAAGCTGAAACCGGCGCCCCCGTAACCCTCGAGACTCGACTCGTCGATGAAGGGCCCTCCGCCGTAGGCGGCTATGTTGGCCGCGGTGATCGCCACCGCCAACGCCAGAGTCGCGAGGAACGTGCCTCTCCGTATCTTCATCATGGTTCACCTATATGTACTGCAGGAACGATTTCGGGTGCCTCCTCTTCACCGCCTCGTAGCGTCTACAGATCTCGTACAGGGCCAAGAGGCCCAGAGCCCAAAACGCGATGGTGGGCGTCATGGGCATGTAGAACAGCGGCTGCGCCCCAGGCGGCCTGACCCTGTACAGCCAGAGGTGCGTCAGGTAGAAGAACAGAGGGTTACGCCCATACACCAGTATGACGCCTGTGAACCCCTCCCCGAACCACGGCTCCTCCTGAAGCCTGAGCCCCAGGGACATCATGAGGCACATGCCGCCGAGGGTCCATAGGAGGAACGCGACGCTGGGCGGGTACTTCGCCACGTACAGCCAGTCCACCAGCGTGTATCCGTCCCTGGGGAGGAGGTTGCCGTATCCGTTGAACAGCCTCACGAGGAAGAACAACGCTATCGAGGCGGCGCCGGTCCACTTGAGAGGCTCCCTCAGCGCCCTTACCTGGTCCTCGGTGTAGTCGCTTATGACCGACCCGAAGGTCCAGCCCAGCCCCATGACGCCTATCCAAGGTATTATCGGGTACAGGCCGATGTAGGGGGGCCACTCGAAGTTGGGCTCGTGGATGATGACCCGCAGGTACCAGCCCCACCCGACGTCGGCGGGGATCATGTCCAGGCTCAGGAAGTTGTGGTTGAGGACGATCAACAGGCTGGCCGCCAGTATGACGGGGAGGGGCAGCTTCCTGGCCAGGCTGAATATGATGAAGCAGACGCCTATGCAGGCTATTACGCCGAAGTACAGGAAGCTGAAGTTCATGTAGGGGCTGCTGAACGCAGGTGCCACGATCAGTGCCTCCGCGGCGAGCAGCACGAGGCCCCTGATGATCAATCGGGCGCTTATGCCCAGCTCGGACTCACCTCTGCTGAGCCGTTTATGCGTGGAGAGCGCCAGAACGGTGCCCGCGAGGAAGATGAAGGTGGGGGCGCAGTAGTGGCTCACGAAGCGGGCGAGGAACCAGGTGGTGTTGAGGAAGGGCCGGGCGGAGCCCATGACGCCCTCGCTGCCCTGGTGGTACCTGTTCCAGAACCCCGAGACGTGGTCCCACGCCATTATCGCCATCACCACTCCGCGGGTGAAGTCTATGAAGTAAAGCCGCGGGAACCTCGCCTTGGCGCCGGAGACGGTTATCTGCTGTGTCGATGAACCCATTTAATCGCCTGTATGGTTTACACGTATTTATTCATAAGATCTATTCAGCTTTGATGATGGGGCTTCAGGAGCGATCATGGGCGCGGGGCTCTGCACCAGGATCGCTTAAACGTTTATCCAGACAAGTTCGTTGTCTTTTCCTTCATCAATCACGTTTTCATCTTTTTTTATTTTAACCACGTTTTTCTCCGAGAACTTATCCAGCCACACGTGAGCTGTTGTAGATCCAGCGGGTGAACCTGCGAATCTTCTTCCATCAGCATGGTTTTCGCTATAGTCGTCTGGTTCTCTTATTCGCAGGTCCTCCAGGTCGTTGCCCTCGATCAGATTGTTAAGGGCCCTCTGGTCTTGCTCCCCCGCTTTTTTGCGTCCTGATAATCGGATCCCGTAATACGCCTCGCCTGATATCTTGTTGTCTACTACATCGAAGCCGTCGCATTTCCTAACGTGTATGCCCTCATAGCCGCTCTTGAAATGAATACTGTTCCCGCGAATGATTCCGCCTTGAAGCTTGGATGAGCCCTCAGTAACGGGACCCAAAACAAGGATCCCGCTGTAGTTCAGCTTTTCAAGTCTTATTCTGTTCCTCTCGATGCAGACACGGAACCCGGGGATATTCTTTTCTCCCAACCCTGTCTGCGCGAGGATGCCTGCGCCAGACTCGCGGCTGGAAAAAGGATACGACCCGTAGACCTCTGACTCTACGACGTTCTCCCGTATGATCACCTCAGAGGACTCGCTGTGATGGCTCACCGCGATCCCTCTACCGTTCGCGTTCCTGACAACGTTGTTCAGTATCTCAACCTTCCCGGAACAAGCGTTCACCGCGATGCCGAATCCGACGAAGTATTCATGGTTAAACAGGTCTGGGCGGTACTCAGGGTTCTCTTCAAGGCCGCCTCGATTCGTGGCGCCTCGCCATATTCCGCCCTCGGCGAGATCAATGTGGTTTCCCTTTACCAGCACGCCGCCTTTTCCCACACCCTCGATCAAGAAGCCGTGGAGGAAGTCGCCGAAAGAAGCATACGTTATGCCACGACCATACCCAGTCAACACGGTGACCCTGTTGTCTAGAACCTTTAAGCTATTGCAGTGATTAGTTCCAGTGAACCAGATGCTTGTGCAGTTGAAATCTGAGAAGTGTATGTTCTCGATTGTTATGTCTGTGTCGTTGGCGTCGTTCTCGAACACGCCGGTGAACTGTCGGAAGGGGAAGCTCCAGCCCTTTTTATATATGACTGTCTGCGGTACACCGTTCTCGCGTCCTTCTCCTCTAATCTTCACGCTCTTCTTGAGGCTGATAGAGGATGCTCCTAGGTTGAACGTGCCTTTGAGAACCACCTCCTCATAGTTGTCCACCGCGTCCTGGATGGTCTGAGGGTCGGTTCCTGGATCGTTCCGGCCCTCGACAGCAGCAACCTGGCCTGCGACAGATTTCAGTCTGCTTCTCTTCAGCTTAATCAATTCTGGTGTAAGTGGTCTAGGCTCTGATGCCGTCCAGTGATGATTGAACAGATCGTTGCACCATTCAAGAGCGTTCTCTTCGGTTGAAGCGAAACCCGTGTAATCATAGACTCCATCCGGGTCAGGGAAGGCGATGACGCTTTGTGAGCCAGAAAAATAGAGCTGGACGGGGACACCGACAAGCATCCTCTGCTCGTATAGCGGTGTCGAGCTGGTGCGGCCGTACGCCTTGCTTTCCTCAGACGTTAAAGCCGACAGATCAGGCTCCAGCACCCTGTCCCTCGGCTCGATGATCCTGATTTTTACTCCCCTGTCAATCGCTTCAACCATCGTGGGTAGGAGGTTCACCGGGAACTGGTCGACCATTATCCAGGCGTGTTCATATGCCTCTTTCAGCAGGTTCTGGGTTTGACGAATATACTCAATCGGGCTCGATAATCTGCTGGCTGACATTAGTTTGCCTATCTGCTTCAGGAACCGGGGAGGAAGCCCGGTGACGCTGTGAGACTTGAAGTAGTCGCTGTTTCTTGAGATGAACTTGATTTCCTGGAATAGCTTCAGTGAGGCCTCGCCGTAAGGCGTCAAACTGTAGTAGCCTTCAACGTCTCTCTGGATGAGGTCGATCTCGTGGAGCCGTGAGATGTGGCGCCGTATCTCGGGGTTGTTTAAACCGGTTTCCCTGGCGAGTTCGGTTGTCCTCATCGCCTTGTCTTGGAGTAGCAGGAGGATTCGGTGCCTGTGCTCGTTGGATACCTCGAACAGGAGGTCGTGGAATCGTTCAGATTCATGCATATGGTGGACTATTCCTCCCTTGAGAGCATTAGTTCCAGTTAGTTGTATTGATCTTCCATCGATATGATATATAATTTCGACTTTTTCCGTTGATGAAGGTTCGACCGACCGTGGGTTCTACCTTGATTCATGACTTTACTGTCGAGATCAAGTCCAAGCAGTTTCTACGCAACATCTCGATCTCTGACGAGGCTCGCAAACTCGTGCTCTTCGACGGCTCTCTAGGTGAGACGGTTGACCTTTCTCTGGTGGAGGGTGATGTTTTGGAGATCACGGGTAAGAACGGGGTGCTCAGGGTCTCGATCTCTGAGAACCAGTTACGATATGTTCTGAGAAAACATGATCAAATGTATGGATCGAAGGAGGCAGAGGTTTGAAAAAACTTAGAGTACATCAGCGTAACCAATTTTTCGTTGTTATAACGGTATTTGTACTACAATTTTCGTT
>Ga0209635_10003320_pt1 | contig 12516 bp, 15 predicted proteins | sample DeeMarSWOR230_32_FD_187463 | JGI IMG/M metagenome (GOLD analysis project Ga0209635, IMG submission 187463) | Marine sediment microbial communities from White Oak River estuary, North Carolina - WOR-2-30_32 (SPAdes) (version 2) | ecosystem: Environmental > Aquatic > Marine > Intertidal zone >...
GGCCTCAATTCTCTGCACCGCTTCTGTTAGCCGCATGGGTAGCCTAGGCACATCCATTGTGCTCTGAAGGATTAGCTGCTTGACTTTTCCGGAGATCAATCTGTCGAGCTCGGACCGCCGTATCGGAACCCACCCAGAGTCCAAGTGCCGATTAATCAGCTTCCATTTCTCACTGTGAAAGCTCGGCGCCACCTCTAGGTAATCCTCGAATCTTATGCGGAAGTTGAAGCTTCTCAATATCAGTGGTAGCTTGGCACGCTGGCTCTCCGAACCCGCGGTTTCGACTGTCCATCCTAAAGAGGACTGGCATAGGTCAATCACAACAGCTTCCTTCTCGGTAGACAGATGCTTGTTGACGGCCTTGGACTCCGCCTCCGCTTGATACTCCTTCAACCTTGGATTGCCTATCCTCTCTACAATGAGTCGCGCCGTTGGGTACACAAGTACTGCTTCTTCTGTATTGGTTCGGGGAATCTTGATCTCTGATTGTGTCAAAGCTGCATGCACACGTTCTTCAGCTTCATCTATGACTTGACTGTTCGAGGGTTCATCCAGAATCTGAATGAGAGCACGGACATCATGTGCCAGCTTCTGACTTGAGGTTCGCGCCTCTATTGAGAAGGGGTATCGAAGCTGTTGCAGAGTTGCCGCCACGTGTATCGCACCTGTCTCTCTTTCTTCGACCATGAATCACTCAGATGAGCAAATAAAGTGTCCTCAAGGCCGGTTGGGCAGCATCTATCATGCCCGCCCTAGAACGTAGTCAGCTCTCACCAGGAGTCTCATGAATTCTCCAAGGCTCTGACGGAGAATCTCAGGGTCGCTGTAGAGACTCTTGAGGGACTTTCTGCGATCAGCAAGTGACGGAGTGGCTGCTTCATTGACCAGTTTATAGGCGGCACTAGGCCGTTCTACCCATCTGCAGAGCTCGTCATTCTCTTCGCTCATGAAAAGGACGACGGGTGTCTTTCTCTTGCCATTCACCTTGTACTGTTCGTGGAGGCTCGCATTCTTGTCACTGTCAAGCAGTCTGAGCTTGATCTTTGGAGCGAGAGATGCCATTCGGGCAAGAACTGGCAAGTTGCCTGCGGTGTCGTTGCATCGGTCTGTACCAATCACTAGAATCCTAATCTCATTCTGAATGCTGTTTAGGGTTTCCTGCTCGGTTTCGCTAAGCATGAGGTCGTTGAATCGCGCCTTCATGAGCTCAACGTTCTCTCGAGCATTCTTCAGGAACTTGCTGTACTCTACCGCACTGTCCCAGTCAACCTTCTCACACATGTGCTACCAACCCAACGATATCAGAATTCTGCCAGACGCACTAGCGGTCACACATGGGTTCGAGCGAATAAAAGGATTGCTTGAAGAGCACTTTCAAGTGAGAGATGCAGACAAGCATTTATCGTGAGTCGCTCTGAATGTGCGCATGAGTGCGGCCATTGCCGACGTTCTAAAGGGGGATCTTCTAGGACAAGAGGACAGTGAGAAGGCTGTTCACGTAGCTAATTACATGAAGACATCAGCCCTACGCTTCTTGGGTATCCAAATCCCACAGATTCGGAAGACCGCCCGAAAACACATCCGCGGTCTTGCTGTGGACGAGCTCCCACAAATCATAGACCTGCTCTGGAAGGAAGAGGTTTTCGACTTCAGACTTGCTGCAATCGAAATCATGGAGAAGTATTCAGCGAAGGGTGACAAGTCTGTTGCACTTCAGATGATCTCAGATATGATCGATGACGTTGATACATGGGCCCTCACTGACCCTCTATGCATCATTTGTCTGGGAACGCTGCTAATCCGTGACTGGTCTATTCAGGAAAGTATAGCCTCTTGGTGGAAGAGTGAGAATATCTGGCGTCGTAGAGCTACTGTAGTTCCCTACCTTCACCTATCTAAGAAAGGATTCCATAAAGCCGAATACACAGACTGGATACTGAGAGCTATGAAGCCCCATCTCTCTGACAAGGAGTTCTTCGTTGGCAAGGCCGTCGGCTGGGTCTTGAGAGAGCTCAGCAAGCGTGAGCCTCAAATCGTAAGAGGCTTCATAGAAGAGAACAGGGTTGCGATGACAAAGCTGGCCCTTAGAGAGGGAAGTAAGAAGCTTTAGAGTACTTTCAGCCATCTGTTCAGCTTTTAAGCATGGCTTCTTTCAGCAAACATGATATGACAGAGAACCTACTTGCGTACTGTGGTCTGGACTGTGCTGACTGTTACGCATTCAAGGCATATGCTACCGGCAGCGAGGAACTGCGAATAGAAGCAGCTCAGAAATGGAATAGCCCTGATTATTCCGTTGTTCCTTCAGACATCAACTGCCTTGGATGCAAGTCGGAAGAGGGGCCTCATTTCAAATGGTGTGCAGACTGTCCTATGAGAGCCTGCGGCATTGGGCGGGGAGTCGAAACCTGTGCACACTGTGATGACTTCATCTGCGACAAAGTCAAGCAGTCAGGGGAACACAATATCAAGCGACTCGAAGCGATTCGTGCCGAGCTAGTATAGCGCCCGTTGGCGCGAGGTCTTCAGGATTAGTTTCGGATTCCTGTGGTGCTTATTTACTCGCTATCAACACAGAACACAGGCGATACTGGATTGAAAAGAGCAGGTGTCGCGGATCTCAAGCTGCATCCGGGGAAGGCACCACACTGGCTAGTGAAGCGAATGATGCCCATGGCCAGTGCAATCTGCGAGTTTGTGGTGGATGAGTACGGTACACTTGAGCTGCTGAAACGGCTCTCTGATCCAGTCTATTTCCAGGCTTTGTCCAATGTGCTTGGTTATGACTGGGACTCGAGTGGAAGCACGACCGTCACCTGCGGGGTCTTGAAGTCTGTGTTGAGCTGGGAGAAGCACGGTCTCGTAGGTGTTGGGGGCAAAGGGCTTGCTTCAAGGCGAGTGCCTGATCAGCTTCGGGCGTTGGAAGACTTTGGTCTTGACGGGTTTGGGTTGTCAGAGATAAGCAAGGCTGTAGCAAAGGTTGACAATGCTGCTGTGCAGGATGGATATCAGCTCTACCAGCATCTCTTCTTTGTGGATAGCGAAGAGAACTGGACTGTCGTTCAACAGGGAATGGACAGCAGATCAGATGATGCCAGAAGATACCACTGGACTTCGGAGCAGGTTGAGAGCTACATCGAGGAGCCTCACACCGGGATAATCTCGGGTCATACGAGAAAGATGACCCTGGACTTGACATCAAAGAAATCGGATCTCTGTAGAAGGACAACGTTGGACGTTGTAAGAGAAGAACCTCGTCGTGTGATGCGCCTCTTCGAGGACATCAAGGCCTATGGAGAGACCACTCTCATACCCTGGATAGAGGGTGACGGACAGAGCCTCGAGCTGCCATCCTACAAGGTCATTCCAAGAAGGATGAACTGGAATGCTGTCAGAAGAGCATATGAGACCCAACCCTCTGGCTACGAAGACTTCTTGTTCATGGATGGAGTGGGACCCGCCACTGTGAGAGGTCTGTCCCTGATCTCGGAGATGATCTTTGGATCTGCACCTTCGTGGGCTGACCCGGTCCGCATGACCTTCGCATTTGGTGGTAAAGATGGGGTGCCATTTCCGGTTCCGCGAGAGGACTATGACAAGGCGATTCAGTTCATGGAACAGGCTCTGAACGATGCGAAGTTAGGTAGGAGAGATAGAGTTGTCGCACTCAGGCGCCTCAGAGAGTTCGCCCCTCCTATGCTTGTCACATAAGTTCAGGCTTCGCAATACCCTCCCAGCCCCAACCGAAGTATACAATTTGAGGAATTCACACGGTCAGAGTCATGATTGAGATTGTGCCGTACGATGACACAGTCACCTGCATCAAGACAGGAACGGAGATAGATGGCAGGGTCATCATCTGGGCTTATTCATATCTGATACGTGACACTCTCTTCGACGCTGGATGTCCCAATGCAATAGAGGAGTTTATGGAGTTCATATCTGGTAATCCAGTCAAGCACGTATACGTTTCCCATGCTCACGAGGACCATAGTGGATGCTGTTCGGCCCTTGAAGAGAGCGCCACTATATACGCGACCCCGCCAGTGAGTGATGCAATCAAGAACCCCGAAGTCTTGCCGGACTTCTTTGTGATGGTCTGGGGTCAGCCAGAACCAGTCAAGGCAGTCTCACCAATGCCTGACCACTTCACAGTGAATGGCTTGGAATTTGAGGTCATTGCGCTTCCCGGTCATAACAAGGACATGGTCGGTTTCTATGAGAGCAGGAGAGGTTGGCTCTTCTCAGCCGACGCAGTCCCTCTTCCTTCAAGGAAGCAGCTGTCAATGCCTGATGAGAACATTCCCGAAACCATCGCTACCTTGGAGAGAATACAAGCCCTCAATCTCAACGTACTGTTTGACAGTCATGGTGGACCACTAGAGAGACCCCGCGAGCACATTCAAACTCGGATAGATTACCTCAAGGATCTTAGGACCAAAGTGAGGAAGCTGCACGCCAAGGGACGTTCAGTCCCTGAGATAATAGACGACCTTAAGATTGAACGTCCATGGTACGTTGAGATGACCAAAGGCCGGTTCGGAATTGACTACGTGATTCGTTCAATCATCTTTGACGACCCGTCCGAAAGTCGATAAGTGTCAAATGCGCTATTGGATGTGCGGTATAGGACTGAGTTGAACGGCAGATGATAATCGAGTTGGCGATAATAGCACTGATCTTCCTCGCAGCAGCAGCGACGCCTATCATATTCCCCTCATTGATGATACAGATGATTTCACACATTCTTGTAAATCGCCCAGACGACTATGAAGGCTGGGTCTACTACGGCGGGCTTCTTGCAAAATCAAGGCGGTATGATGACGCGGCTGACGCACTAGTGACTGCTGTCACACTTCGCCCGGACATATCAAAGGGTTGGGAGAGACTTGGTGATGTCTATACTATCCTCGGGGATTCAGAACGTGCCACTGAAGCGTACCGTCTAGCAGCTGATGAGGCGTAGCTGGAATCTCGGTGATTCTACCGACAATCAGTGGTTGCCTTTGGTCTTCTTCTTTCGCAGCTCGAAACGGTCTGAGAAGGATCGGGTTGCCTTCTCGCGCGCTCTCTCAGCCTTTGCTGCCTTCTTCTGGCGCGAGCAGTTTATTCGAGCCGCCCTGCCTAGTCTTGTGACTCGTTCCGCCTCCTTCTCATCACCTTTCTTCTTGTAGAGCTTGCGTGCTCGTTCCCAAGTTGCGGAGGCAGAACAGAATTCTTCAAGTCGCGCGTAGTTCGTCGCCTGTGCATCAAACAAGTCGGGGTCGTTCTTGACAATCGACGTGAGCCGGTCCCATGCCGTTCTGGCTTCTGCCCATTCTTCCAGCTCCATCAGAGTGAAGCCGAGATTTCGCAGAGCAGAAGTGTGCTTCTTATCACGAACCAGCGCACTTCGAAAATGCTTGACAGCATCTTTGAGTCTTCCAGCCCTGTACTCCACCATCCCCATGGTATTGGCAATGGATGCATCGGCAGGATCAATCTCGTAGGCCTTCTTCAATGCCTTCATCGCAGACCGGTGTCGCTCAGCACGAAGGCTTACGTCAGCCAAGACACGCCAGACCTCAACGTCGTCCGGAGCAATCTTTGACGCCTGTTCTGCGGATTTGATTGCCTCCTTCCATTTGCTCTGAAGTGAGAGAGCGATGGCCTGATGTACAAGGGCAGACGCCAGATTGGAATCCAGGGACAATGCATGAGAATAGCTGGCCACCGCCGCTTTGAAACGCCCCAATTCTAGCTCAATGTCGCCTTTGCGGACCCAGACTGCCGGTTCGTCAGTCAAAGACTCGGTGATTCTCTTGTAGCACTCCAATTCATCCTGGGAACGTCCCAGAATATGAAGAGCCTGTGCTTTGTCATGTAGTATTCTGAGGTCATCGGGGGAAAGACTCAATGCCCTCTCAAATGCTTTCAAAGCCTTTTTCGCCTTTTCTGGACCAAGCGCCAAGAGTACCCTCCCGCGATTGACATGGGCCTCAGACATCTCCGGGTCTAGTTGGATTGCCTGGTTGAGGCTTCGCAGAGCGTCGCCGAACATCTCCATTCCAGCAAGGACTACTCCCTTTGCATTCCAGGCCGAGGCATCATCTGGATTCGCCGCTAGATGGTCCTCTAATGCATTTAGAGTGTCTCTCGGCGAAACCATCAGAATCATGAGGCTTTGGGCGGGTCTATTGAAAAAGGTTGAGCGCACCTACACTCCGAGTCCGTCAGATATAGATACAGGTTAGGTGCGCGTACTTGTGCTCGGCGGAACAGACTATGATAGACAGAGTCAAAGCAGCAATCTTCGATCTTGGTAGCACCCTATATCAAACTACGCGACACCTCGGTGACGTTCACAGGGAGTTCCTCGCAAGCATCGGACTGGAGAAGTATGCCGAACTCACGGACCCACAACTAGAGGGCGCTCAATCTCGCGGTCCTGACTCATGGCTCGATGGTCGCATGCTCCGGAACAATGTCGACATCTACTGGGAGCCTTCTAGAGAGGAATGGATTGAGTACGATCGACGGCTACTTGAGGAGATAGGTGTCACTGGCAGTCTTGATGAGCTTGTGGAGGAATATCAAGAGAGGTGGGATAGCTACCTGAGTGAATCAAGATACGTACTTCTGGATAGATGCAAGGAAACGCTTGAGACGCTTTCGGAAAGAGGCTACAAGCTTGGCATTGCTTCCAATCGCTTCGGAGACCCCAGGCCCTACTTGGAAGAAGACTCAATTCTGTCACTCTTTGACTCTATTGAGTATTCAAACGTCCCGGGTTACAAGAAGCCTTCTCCCTTCTTGCTCCTCAAAGTAGCAGATGACCTTGGAGTCAACCCAAGAAGATGTGTCTATGTAGGTAACTATGTGAAGTACGATGTTGAGGCGGCGATCCGTGCCGAGATGATTCCGATTCTGATAACGTGGTGTAATCCCGAAGAGAGAGAGAACGCGGCTCCGGAAACTGTGACAATCGACCACATCAGTGAACTTCTAACTCTTCTGAAATAGTCAGTGATTGAGAACCACAATGCTAATGGGCATTCGAAGTGAGCAAGTCAGTGTCCATGAGGCCCAGGCGATTTGGTATTCTGGCATTGCTGACAGCAATCTCTCTATGCACTATCATTATTCCTGTCCAGGCACAGAGCAACCATAGCCTACAATGGGGAGTCGAGATTGGTCAAGAAATGACATATGCTCTACAGAGAAAGATGTTAGACCCAACCTATTCAGCATACTTCGCAGACTATGCGCCCTTCCTCACTGAGATGAATGAAGGGCAGAGATTGATTGCACGTGTGACTCACCTGGATCCGATTCCTAGCATCATAAACGAGTCTTCGCAAATGCCCAGATCCAATTGCACTCTAATTCGACTGAATGATTCGGAGGTGATCATGGAAGACATGTTCATGATTGCCGTGCCGACTGGAGACTGGGAATTCACATCTGAGATGAGTAACTTCAGCTTCTTCGAAGAGGCCACGATTATGGATACAGAAGATGAGTGGGGCACAATCATTGATGCGACATTTGTAATGGCGCTCTTTCCCATCAGTATACACATGGAGATGATTTACGAGAAGACCAACGGCACCATGAAGCTAATGCAGATGCTTGTCAATTTTGCGGGGAGTGACATCATAGACGTGATCTTCGCACAGTGGCATTCAGGTATGCCGTTGGTCCTACCTCGCGCTTGGCAACCTCCATTCCTGCTAGTTGTTGCTATTCTTGGAGTTGCAGGAGTAGTCGTCATCTTCTTTGGCCGCAGATGGTACAAAGGAAGAAAACGAATCGTTCAGGAGCCGACAGGGTGATTAGTATGAAACCGAAGAACCAAGAACTGAGAAGAATAGTCTGCGCCGTTGGAGGATTCCAAGTCACTGTCGAGGTAGGAGAAGTCTTCTATTGCGAGTTCAGCAGACACGGCTCTGTTGGCGAGGACGCAGAGTTCGAGATTGATGATACGACAGTCTTCACACATGAGAGGACAGAAACCGAATACTTGTACCCAGAGCGAATGAAGCCGGGATGGACTGGAGGCGATGCAGAGAGAGGAAAATGGTATTTCAAAGCGCACAGACCGGGTAAGGCAACACTCACTGTGCGTACCATGTTCCGGTTTGAAGTGCAAGATGTATGTAGGATTGAGATAACGGTGGTCTTCTAGCCGAGGAATGAGTCCTTGATTTCTGAATAGGACTTCTTGCTAAAGGGACAGACCCTGATGCACACAGTGCAACCATAGTTCTCCATGAAGTAGGGAAAGCACTTCTTTGAGATGATTTGTGTCTTGCGTCCGTCTGGATGTTCTTCGGGCTCCTTGAGAATGGCACTCGTAGGGCAGTATCTCACACATTTGTTGCATGCATCGCAGTAGTCAGCAATCCAAGAATGTTCGTTGGTCTGGCTAAAGGGCAGATTCTGGATACTGGTGACGACAGCTGCAAGCCTTACGCGGGACCCAAACTCGGGAGTAATTATCATCCCATGGCGTCCATACCATCCAATGCCAGCCATTTGGGCAAGGGGTGGATAGAGGAGTATTCCACCAAGCGGATGACCAGCTTGTGCCCCATAGCCTTTGGTCCGAAGGAACTGGGCAATCTTGTTCGCCGCGATACCGAGGTCATTGTATGTATTCATGATCATGACCATGGTCTCTGGGCTTGGAGCTGCAGCGATTTTGTCCTCATCCATCTCCATGGCCAAGACTATTGCATTGTCGTAAGCCACAGCCATGCTCTTGAATATGAGATTCCTTGGAAGCTTGGCAAATCCGATGGGATTCACACCAAGATGAATGGCGAATTCGACAATCTGCCGCAGAAACTGGTCATCCACAACGGTCCTCGGACTCTGCGCGTTCTGAGAAACGGAGCTGACTGATTCTCGCATGTTCTTCATCATAGAGATAACTACCCGTGGCGACATCTCTCTTCCACGCCGGGCTAGCGCGTTCATTGGCACGATTCCATCCCCAATGAAGACCAAGCCTTGAATGGGTATCTCGAATCTAGTCGGAGAGGAAGTATCGGGATGAATCGCGTTGGGCATCTTCGATAACGATCTTTCAAAGCCCATGATACGGCTAGCTATGGGCACTACGAGTCTCCGAACTATATTGGAAATCAACTTGATGTGGTCTCCAGCCATCAGTGACCGGGAAGGCTCTGGAAACACCGACTGCACGAATGATAAAGCTTTGGAGAGATTCGTTGCGACTTCTATGTCTTTGCGCCCCATACAAATGTATATCCTGCCGCGTAGTCTAGTTGCTCACGCCTTTCATAGGCAAGCCTGAGTGACTCTAGGCCTTTCTGATAGGCATCATCACCAATCTTGTGTAGCATGGAGTAGCCCTTTCTGGAAACTGTTTCGAGATACTCAGGTCCCAGGATTATTGGCGCAAACCTGTACGATTTGGACGTTATTTCACTGAATCCTGCCTCAAGCATGGCCGACTCGATGACCGGGATGTCTGGGTACCTAGCCTTGTCGACATCAACTGTGGCCGGAAAGAAGCGTGACGTCATTCTCTGCTCAATCTGTCTATGGGACTGGGTGACGATGCAGAGATAGGCCCCAATCTTTAGGACACGGAGTGTTTCCATCATTGCAGGCTCAAGGCTTGGAAAATGATGCACAACCTCTGTCATGAACAACATATCGAAATGGTTTGCTGGGAAAGGCATAGACTCAGTGGTGCCTTGAACAAAGTCAATGTCTGGTGCCTTTGCCAGTGCCTCTTCCAACATTCCGAGAGAGGGGTCCAGTCCAAAGACTTGGGCATCTACCGCCCTCTTGAATAGCAGTGTATTGTTACCAGTCCCACAGCCAACATCAAGAACCCTTGAACCCGCTTGTGGAACAGATGTCTCGAGCAAGTGGAGAATCATCTCAGGTTCGCCAGCGCGGACTTGGTCATAGATCTTAGATATCGAGTCATAATCAATGGAGTAGCCAGGCAAGGGATTCACTTTGCAAAGAATATTAAATCGCTCATATCAAAGTCGTGGTCTTACTCCGCAATCGATGTCACTTATATGAAGATGCAGAACACGAGATGGATCAAGCAGCGATGTGAAGAGTGTAATGGCCGGCAACACACGTTTCCTCTTCGAGGACACTCCACCATATGATCGTTCCCTGATTGCCGTTGCGACAATAATGCCAATTATGATCATGAGCCCAATCTTCGTGTTGATGGCCTACACTGACCCTACATTGGCCGCCGCTGCAGCAATTCTAATCGTTCTTGTCCCGCTGATTGTCCTTACAATACCTTATGGTCTTGGGGTCCCAGCTCACGTGATTGTTACTGAAAAGGGCGTTCTAATAAGACATGGCAGACTCCTCCGAATCAGAATACCAGGTCCCAGTATTATCTCCGCAGACCTCAGGCCGCCTCCTTGGTGGTTCAATCTCTACTATCTATTCGCACCATCTCAATGGGTTCATGTAAGAAAGAGCACTGGCCTGCTGAAGTGGTGGTATATCCCGGCCACCTCAGGGGTCAAACTCAAGAACCTCCTGGATTCCCTCATTTCATCCTAGGGAGGAAGAAGTTTCGAAGAAGCTTGTGTGGACAGCTCGAATCGCCTTTTCCATGCGTTCGTGTTATACTATGAAATAGCATGCGACCTCTGCGGCAAGAAAGGACCTAAGTCGCCTGCTAGATTAGATCAGAATCTAACTTCTCTTCTTGTGCTCTCGATCGTACGACTCCCAGCTGTCTGCTGCTGAAGCTGCACCCTTTGACCTGAGTTCTGTCAGTACGTACTCACGAATCTCAGAGCTCTCCATTGTCTTCTCCGTACGAGCAGACAGTGAACTCGCTATCTCCCGTGCAACCTCAGGCGAGGCCCCACTCTTGACTGCACTGACAACTACCTTCTCTGTCATGAATACCTCCGTTGAACCATCACGTTTCTTGACTTCCATTTTCTCACCTCCCAGAAGGACAATTGGTATTCTCGTCAAATCGGATAAAGTTGATGGACGTTCCGCTAGGTAGCGGAGGACTGCTGCGGAGAGAGAAAGACACGCTTCTCTTTGTTCGGAAATTCGACTGGCGAATCAAGAAGATGGATAGACTGCTCAGTAGACGATGTCCTTGCTCATCAGCACCTTGCCATCTTCAACTGGTATGCCCTCTTCCTTCACACTCTTCCTTCTGCCCGCTGCCCTCTTGGGGTCGCCCCCGAAGCCGCCATCAGCCTTGACGACCCGATGACAGGGCACTACCGGATGAAGCGGGTTCTTGCGCAACGCGCTAGCGACGGCCCGGACAGCCCGCGGTCGTCCAATCTTCTTGGCAATTCTTCCGTATGTGCTGACCATTCCTCGAGGAATCTTGAAAGTGGCCGCATAGACGTCTTTCTCGAACTCGCTCCGTCCTTCTAGGGCCTTTCTGACGTCTGCCTCGGTCTTGATCTTAGTCTTGTCAATCATGGGATGCATTTCGCCCGGACGCAATATAGGCTATTCCAATTGCGCCAGAATCGTTACCGCTTTGCTAGGGTTTGTTTCTTCTGCGTCGCAATAGCCGGAAAACGCCAATCAGAATATTCAGCCCAGGAACCTCTTGCATATAGCGGCGGTACTCGTCACCAAACTTCGCTATGTTGTTCTGTTCCTCTCTACGCACGTCAAAATAGAACAAGACACATCCTCCGACCCCGGATAAGACACTGAGCCAATGTTGAGACATCAGCACAAACGACAACACAATCAGCATGAAGCCCAAGTACTGTGGATGGCGAACTACTCCATAGACTCCTGTGTCAACAAGGACTGTGGTATGAACAATGCTTTCTCCTTCTGGCGCGCCACCCCTCTTCCGGAATTCGCCACCCGCCATCCAGATGATGGCGAAACTGAGCACAAGGAGAACTCCCCCAGCGTAGACAAGGAAGATGATATCGTAGTAGTTATAGAAGAAGAAGACCATCAAGATTGGCAAGAACATCATGATGCTATATGCCAACAAGAGTGGGTCACGCTTCCAGCTATAGCTTGTGGAAATCGCTTCTTCCTCTGGCATGTTCTAATAGATTCTTTGAGGGTTCTTCATAAGTCTTGAGTATCCAGTGATATTAGTAGAGGCATCATCTGATTGACCGCCAACCGGATAATCAAGAGAGCTTCGCTGCGAATTCTTCGACTTCTTTCACAAACAGTTCTGGATTGTCGGAGTGGATTACGTGGTCAGAATCGATTCTCTTGAAATGCATCTCCGGAGCGATTTCTTGAGCCCGTGTCGCATCATCATCGTCCATTGCACCTACGAGACCGTAGTCAGGATGCCTCAACCAGTTTGCGTGGAGTAGTATCATCGGACACTCAGCACGCTTCAGAGCATCAGCATGATCCAGACCCTCGTAGACGCGGCCGTCAAGGAAGGCTTGAGAGAAGTCCACATCGAAGTTCACTAGCATGTCTGTTATCCGCCCAAATCTTCCTGGGAGAGAGAGGTCTCCTGATCGGAGCTTCTGAGATGCACGAATCATGAAGGCA
>Ga0209635_10003321_pt1 | contig 12515 bp, 11 predicted proteins | sample DeeMarSWOR230_32_FD_187463 | JGI IMG/M metagenome (GOLD analysis project Ga0209635, IMG submission 187463) | Marine sediment microbial communities from White Oak River estuary, North Carolina - WOR-2-30_32 (SPAdes) (version 2) | ecosystem: Environmental > Aquatic > Marine > Intertidal zone >...
CACCGACAATCTTCTATCACCTGCGCAGTATTCTGTTGGCGTTGTTAAAAGAGTTTTTTATGCAATGGAATCAAGCCTGGCAGAAACACTTTTATTTTCGCCATATCAATTAACCGAACATGGGTCCTTTAGGCATTTTCAGAAGAAAGAAAGACGTTAAGAGAGAGGAGAAGAAGGAGAAGAAAGCGCCCGAATCCACTGGGAAATCTTTGCTTGAGAATCTTTGCAAAGGTGACACTAAATGTTTCCACGCGTTAAGCCATACTGTGCTTCTCGATCCCACGAGGCTGTCTGAGGAAGGAACAGATTCCTACATTGAAAAAGCTCAGGAGTTTGAGAAGAGTAAGGACCTTCTGAGAGCGCGAATCAACTATCAGGCAGCTGGAGAAATCGCCCTCTACGAAGGAAAACTAGCGCAAGCACAGAAGTTCTTCAAAAAGTGCGCAGAGCTAGAGTCAGATCCAGAGTACAAGAAGGTCTTCGCCTATTACTCCCAGAAGGCAGATGCAGAAAAGGCGCTCAAGATTGCTAAAGAATACTACACCCAGATAGCAACGCCCAAAGAGTGAACGCCCAAAGAGTGAACAGAAGCCTAACTCTGCATTAGTCTTAAAACTATAGTCTTTTTATCTATTGCCGAAGAACACGCGTAGTGGAGATAAGCCAGATGATAGTGGCCTTGTTTGAAGATGAAGCCTTCGAAAATTTCCTACCTCTTACATACACAAGACCCGTTTTCAAACTTAAGAGTGGAATTCTCAGTTTTCTAGAACGCGCGCAAAAGGTGTTTCCCAAGTATCGATTTCTTCTTCTATCAAGAAATCATTTAATACCCACCCTTAAACAACAAGAGACCCACCCGATAAACGATCCAGACGTAATAGATGATGACCTCATTCTCATCAATGGCACCCTTGTGATGGAGAAGCAAACAAGGCAGTTGCTCCAGAAGAAACTTGACAGGAATGCTGCGATGATGGAGAGTGGTCGAATTGCTTTGGCTCATTTGAGCAGAGAGGTTGCTGAGAAACACGCGGAGACGCTCTGCAAGCCCATCACTCAACTTCAGCTGAAGAAGATTGTCAAGGAATGTAAGATTTTGAAGGGGCAAAACCTGCCTCTAATGATGCATCCGTGGGACTTAGTCAACAATTGTGCGGAATTGATCGGAAGAGACTTCCAGCTGATACATGAGAAAGGCTCTGAGGGAACAATAGATAGGCGCGCCACCACATATGGGGATGCTTGTAACCTGCATCTGGGTGAAGGAGCATTTGTTGAAGCGTTTTCTGTTTTGGACGTTCGAAATGGACCCATTTACATCGGCAAAGAAACCACGGTACATACAGGATCAAGAATCACTGGGCCTGCCTTTGTCGGAGACAAGACGGTTGTTGCCTCTGGGCTCATACGAGAAGGCTGCCACATAGGAGATGTCTGTCGCGTGGGTGGAGAATTGGACACAACCATCCTCCATGGCTACACAAATAAGTATCATACGGGCTTCATTGGCCACTCTTACATTGGCAAGTGGGTAAACATAGGCGCCGCTACGACTAACTCAAACCTCAAAGACACTTATGGCACCGTGAAAGTCACGGTTAAAGAGAAGAAGATAGATTCTCAAGTCATCAAAGTCGGATGTTTCTTAGGCGACCATGCAAAAACGTCCATTGGAACACAAATCTACACTGGCAAAAAGATAGGTGTTACTTCGCATGTTCACGGCGTTGTGACAGAAGATGTGCCCTCATTCACCTTATGGGCAAAAAGCCTAGGTGGAAAACCTACCGAAATCTACCTGGAGTCGGCCATTGAAACTCAGAAGCGGGTTTTCGCCAGAAGAGGCATCACGCAAACAAGAGAAGACATTGAATTGTTGAAAACACTCTTTAAGCTCACGGTCAAAGAAAGAAGAAACGCGGGAGTTACCAAACGCGCATTCAAGTTGTAATTGCAGTGCTTGAGAGTGAAAGATATGTCGAAAGTTACAGACGCTAGAATCCTAGATGACAAAGAAGCCATTTACGCTCTTGACAAAAACGGCTTATTCAAAGACGAGTTCAACTTCTCGGAAAACTTGAAGAAAGCCGCAACGAATGTCAAAGCTTTGACATTGCCTGAAAAAGTGAAGGTTGGTCAGCACGTCATCCACTACAAAGATGTGGAAAGCATCGCTTTAGCCGGCATGGGCGGCTCCGCAATTGCAGGTGACATTCTGAGAGACTGGATTGGAAATGAAACTGCCCTTCCCATGGAAATTGTTAGAGGTTATCATCTTCCAGCATATCTGAACGAAAAATCACTTGTGTTTTTAATAAGTTATTCGGGCAATACTGAGGAAACTCTAAGTTGCATGTTGGATGCTATCCGACAGAGTTGTCAAATCATATCGATATCGTCAAACGGAGCCATAGGAAGAGTAGCGCAGGCTTTCGGATTGCCTCTAATCGAACTGCCAAAGATGGCTGCAGCCAGAGCCTCATTGCCCTTTTTGTTTGCTCCTCTTCCCTACGTGCTTGCTAAAACAGGAATTCTCTCAATGAGCAAGGTTGAAAGGGAGATGAGAGAAGCTGTTGAAGTTGTTGACAAATTAACGAGAGAACTCGCTATAGAAGTGGCCGTCAAGAGGAATCTTGCAAAAAAGGTTGCGCTTGAAATCTTCGGAACTGTACCAATTGCCTATTGTTACAACCCATACAAGAGTGTGGGCCTCCGCTTCAAATGTCAAGTCAACGAAAACTGCAAGCTGCCAGCTCGAAGTGACGTTTTCCCAGAACTCAACCACAATGAGATTATGGGCTGGGAAGCATCAGAAAGCATCTTGAAACGTTACACCTTGGTCTTGCTGCGAGATTTGGCAGCAGAGCCATTAGAGGTCAGAGCAAGAATCGACGCTTTGAAAGAGAAGTTTTTCTCAAAGAAAGCAAAATCGGTCATTGAAATGATTCCTCAAGGCGAAACACCACTGGGCAAAATCTTCTCGCTCATATTCACACTTGACGTAGTAAGCATGTATCTAGCGGTTCTTCACGGTCGAGACCCTGTGGCGTCCGAAACTTTCCAGATACTAAAATACGACGCCACCGAGCGCCTAGGCACGTTAAAAAAACTTGAGCAGCAAATCCTGCGACAAACCTCAGCGTAGTCTCCTGAGTTTCACAATTCATCTTGGAATCTTGAGCAAAATTTTTCCAGTTGGCGCAATGTTGGGTGCTCAGCGGCAGGATCTGAAATGTAGTAGGCAGCCACCGCGTTTGCCAAAGTTAACCTGCAAGCGTCTGAAAGGCCTAGGGCATCGCCGAGAATGTTTCCAGCATTCCAGGCGTCTCCGGCTCCAGTTGACCTTACAACTGGAACCTTAAAGGCTGGGACCGCAACCTCATTTCCTTGTGAGAATGAACCGGCAAGTGTCGTTGTATGAAGATCGATCCGCGCTGAAAGGTGCTTGGCTAGAATTCTTGCGCACTCCACAGCCAGCTCGTCTGGTTTCAATCTTCTGCGAAGGCCACTACCATTGGCGCCCAGTTGGGATGCATAACAAAAGGCTTCGTTCTCGTTGACACTCAAAACATCGATATACTTTCCTAAGAGAACTTTGTTCATGAGGTCCGGGATGGCTTTTAAGTTAGGCTGGGGGTCTGATGTGTCATAGTAGGTTTTTCCTCTACCCTCTTCTTTTACATAACGGAAGACTTCCTCAGCCAACTCTGTTCCATGGCGACGGGTGCAGGCCCAATGGAAAACGCAGACACAGTCTGCTTGCTTCAATGCCTCAAAATCCTCTTCTTTCATGCTTTCAAGACCAAAATCTGGTAGAGAGCCCAACGTGCTCATCATCACATTTACTCGCTCGCCTTCATGGAGAACTTCGAGAGCTGTTGTAAGCGCAATCTTGCCCTGAGTTTTCACGTGGGAAAGATCCACGCCTAGAGGTTGCAGGTAGAACTTCAGCAGGTGAAGTCCCAAAGGATCCGTGTTTATTATGGGACAAACTCTGATGCCAAGCTTCGCTAAAGCCGCCGTGGTGTTGGCCGCATTTCCGCCTCTCATCTCCATTTGGCCAATTCCATGAATGCTTCCGCCTTTCCGCTCTGCAACTTCGGCTACAATCTTAACGAAGTCTTGGGCATCTTCCTCATAGGTTATTAAGCGGTCTAGGAAGAAATCGGGCATAACTACAACCTGAAATTCCCCAGGCTTAGTCTTCTTCAGACAGTCAAGTAGGTCGGCCACAAATCTAGAAAGCAACTTTGCTCACCAGCTTAAGCTTAATGACTGCATGCAAAACTCTAAATCGGACGCATATTTAGATTTTCTATGCTAGGAAGTGGCGGATTAGAATGTTCACTGAGCAGAAGCTGAAAGAGGTCAAGAAACAGAAAAGAGCTTGGGAAAATGCTTCGGAGAAAGCTCTTGCGAGATTTCCAGAACGAAAAGAAACTTTTGCCACGAGTTCAAATGTTCCAGTTGAGAGAGTTTACTCCCCGCTTGACGTTCACAACCTAGACTACACTCAAGATCTGGGTTTCCCAGGCGAGTATCCTTATACGCGTGGCGTCTATCCGACAATGTATCGTGGTCGCTTTTGGACCATGCGTCAATACGCTGGGTTTGGCACAGCAGAGCAGACTAATCGACGGTTCAAATATCTGCTTAAACGTGGGCAGACGGGGCTTAGTGTCGCCTTTGATTATCCAACACAGGTTGGCTATGATTGCGACCATCCCATGGCAAGCGGCGAAGTTGGAAAAGCTGGTGTTAATATCAGCGTTTTGCAGGACGTGGAAACCCTGTTTGAGGGCATACATCTAGACAAAGTGACAACTTCAATGACCATAAACGCTCCCGCCCAGATTCTGTTGGCAATGTACGTCGCAGTCGCAGCAAAACAGGGCGTAGCTCAAGGTCAGCTGGGCGGTACCATTCAAAACGACATACTGAAAGAGTATGTAGCGCGGGGAATGTACATATTTCCGCCGCGGCCGTCCATGAAGCTGGTCACGGATATATTCGAATATTGCTCCAGAAACATGCCCAAATGGAACACTATAAGCATAAGTGGTTATCACATACGGGAAGCAGGAGCCACAGCTGCGCAAGAAATGGCTTTCACCTTGGCTAACGGCATAGCCTACATTGAAGCCGCCATTGAAAGGGGGCTCAACCTAGACGAATTCGCTAGACGACTCTCCTTCTTCTTCGCTTCGCACAGCAACTTTCTAGAGGAAATCGCCAAATTCCGAGCCGCCCGTAGACTTTGGGCAAAGATCATGCGTGAACGCTTCAAAGCCAGAAATCCAGATGCGTGGCGATTGAGATTTCATACCCAAACTTCTGGCGTCACTCTGACAGCTCAGCAACCGCACAACAACGTTATACGAGTTACCCTTCAAGCCTTGGCTGCAGTACTAGGCGGCACTCAGTCGTTGCATACAAACTCTTTCGATGAGGCATATGCTTTGCCAAGCGAAGAAGCGGTCAGAATAGCCTTGCGAACCCAGCAAGTTCTTGCCTATGAAAGCAGCGTGGCAGATACGGTCGACCCGCTTGCGGGCTCCTATTACATCGAATATTTGACAAACCACATCGAAGACGAAGCAACCCGTTATATAGAGAAGATCGACGACTTGGGAGGCGCAACAGCAGCCATCGAAAAGGGCTACATGCAAAGAGAGATCGTGGAGAGTGCCTATCAACATCAGAAGGATGTTGAAAGCAAGGAAAAAATAGTTGTTGGCGTAAACGAATTCACCACAGAGAAGGAAACACCAATCACGATTCTGCGGGTAGATCCAGCTATCGAAGAGCATCAAGTCGAAAGACTAAACCGAATAAGAAGGAAAAGAAACCGCCATGAAGTTGGAAGCGCCATAAACCAGTTACATCATGCTGTTGAACACAACGAAAATCTCCTGCCAGCTATTCTAACTGCTGTGAAGAAACAGGCCACGCTTGGAGAAATCTGCGACGTGTTGAAAACCATCTACGGAGAGTACAAAGCACCAACCATATTCTAGCGGAAAGCTCTGCGCTTTACGCTGGTCATGTGTGGGCACAAGCTGTCTTCTAAATTCTAGGATCAGCCCCATAAAAATGTCATCGGTACATGTTCTATCTAGAGATCTCGTTCTCTGAGTTTTTCTCTGCTGATCTTGCCGGTGACAGACTTTGGAATCTCGTCTATGAACTCTATCTCTCTGGGATACGCGTACAACGCAACGTCTTCCTTCACTAACTCTTGGATCTCTCTCTTAATGCTCGCAGAAGGACTGTGACCTGTCTTGAGTTTGACGAAGGCCTTGACGATGTTCCCCCTTATCTCGTCTGGATGGGCCACCACTGCCACCTCCTCGACGCATACATGCCTTATTATGCTATTCTCTACTTCAACAGGACCTATTCGATGTCCTGAACTTATGATGAGATCGTCTTTGCGACCCATGAACCAGAAGTATCCTTCTGCATCCTTGTAAGCAAGATCGCCCGTTAGGAACCAATCGCCTTTGAAGCTTTTCCTCGTTGCTTCAGGGTTGTTCCAATATCTTAGAAACATGACGGGGTCTTTCCTGAAGACGGCTATCTCCCCAGTCTTTTCAGGTGGGAGCACTTCCATGTCTGTGTCAAGAATCTCAACCTTGTGGCCGGGGTAGGGTTTGCCCATGGATCCAGGCTTAACCTCCATACATTGGGTGTTCCCAATGAGAAAGTTGGCTTCTGTTAATCCGTATATTTCGTTTATTGACACGTTGAATTCCTTTTCAGCCCACTTCAATGTCGTCGTTGGAAGATGTTCGCCTCCAGTGTGCATGCTCCTGAGGTTGATATCAAATTCGTTGGCGACGTTTTCAACTTCCTTCATCATCATTGTCAGCGCCGTTGGAGGGATACTTGAGTTGCGTACGCCATACTTCTCCATTAGCGAAAGGCTTTGGTAAGGGTCAAACTTCTTCGTGTTCCAGGCTACAACCGGTACTCCGTAAACCCAGGGTGCGAACAGGCAGTCCGCCAATCCACCGACCCACACCCAGTCGGCTGGACTCCAGAACAGATCGCCTGCCTGAGGAAACGAGTTGTGAGCAAGTTGAAAGCCTGGGAGACGTCCTATCAGAAACCGGTGAGCGTGGAGAACACCTTTCGGGAGCCCTGTCGTACCTGACGTGTAGAAGATCATCGCAGGGTCACTCGCGTTAGTGCTTACTCCTTCAAAGGTGTAAGCCGCCTGCCTTACCTCTCTTTTGAAATCTATTTCGTCCTTGCATGGCTCTCCAACGACGATTACGTGACTTAACTCCTTGAGCTTCTTTTTGATCCCTAGTATTCTTTGCTTCTTTTCAGCTTCAATCACAACGGCCTTTGGCCTGCAGTTTCTAAGACAGTGATTCAATATTTCCTTGCCATAAAGTGTGGAGAGTGGAACCGAGAGAGCCCCCATCTTAAGCACGCTAAGGTGTGCGATAGCGTTCTCCGGCCTTTGGGGAAGCACTACCGCAACACGATCGCCCCTTTGTATTCCCAAGCCGGATAGAACATTGGCGAATTTGGCAGATTGGCATTTAAGCTCGTAGAAGGAGTATCTCTCTCTGTCCCCATTCTTGTTTTCATAGAATAGTGCTGCCTTACCCTGTGAAGTAGTATGTTTGTGGCACACATCCTCAGCAATGTTGTACTCCTTTGGTATCCGCCAGTCAAAATTCCGATAAGCCTCATCTCTTCGTGGGCTGAAATCGATCAGGGCGAACGACCTTCTTTATGTAAATAGCTATGCCACTCGCATTCGCGCGCCTTTTCCATCGCTAAACATGCTTAGAACTGCATTGCTTATAAGCTACACATTGACACGGAGGCTTTCAGAAACCCAAAAGGGAAACTCGGCAAAAGTCACTTGATTCTCATTAGAACATCTGCCTCATTTACAGCTGTACCTTCTGAGACGTTGACCTCCTCGATCACTCCTGGTTTTGTTGCTGTGATCTCATTTTCCATTTTCATGGCTTCTAAGGTGCAGAGCACCTCGCCGAGCTTCACCTTGTCACCTTTGCCAACTTTGACGGAAACGATCTTACCTGCCATTGGAGCTAGGATTTCTCCTTCCTTCGCGGTTTTCCGTAATGCTTTAGGAGCAAGAGCTGTTACTGAAGGGGTCGGGATTCGCGCAACCTCTCTCTCTGCTGTTTTGAATTGAATATTGAAAGGTACTTGGTTGACTTTGATTGGAAACGTCAACTTTCTGTCAATTCTTTCTAGTTCTACCGTGTAGGATTTGCCTTTGACTGTAACTGAAAAGGGAGTCTTAAAATCCGGTTCTCGGGTAATTCTTACTTCAAGGTCCTTCTCGTTGACTTTGACCGAAAATGGAGCTCCGATCGTGCAGGCTTCCAGTTGCACCTTGTATGATTTGCCATCGACGAGGATCTCATGCTTCCTCAAAATATGAGCTCCATGATGACTCTGTCAGGGCTTTTCTTCCAGCGAGGCTCCATGCTGAGAGTGCCGTCGATCTTCTAGCTGGAATCACCGCTAACACCTCATGTTTGCTGGCTAAATAGGATGCAACAGCTGCTGAAACCGCGGCAACCTCGGCAAACTCTTGCCTCTCCAACTCGGGAAGCATTCCGCTCTTTTCTTTTTCTCGTCTAAGTTTCCTTTTCTTGAAAAATTCGAGTGCTGCTTCTGGGAAAAGCGCATATGTCAAAGCATCCTCTTCGCTTTCAGCATACTTTTTTGCTTCTTCAGAAATTGCTTCCAGTCCTGGTTTAAGCAGATCGCCTGGGCGACATCTTATAGGTTCTTCCTCTCCAATTGCTTTCCGCTTTACCTTTTCATTGATTGGTGCTGGCGGTCTACCGTACAACCCTCTTACGTAATCTTTTACCTCCTTCGGCACGATACCATATCTCTTCCCTGAGAGTACATTGAAAACCGCCTGCGTTCCAACCAGCTGGCTTGTGGGAGTTACCAGAGGTGGATAACCCAGCTCCTTTCGAACTCTAGGCACCTCTTTTAAGACTTCTTTGAGCCGGTCAAGGGCGTTTTGCTCTCTTAACTGCGATATGAGATTGGAAAACATGCCGCCTGGAATCTGATGGGTCAGTATAGATGGGTCAACTCGCTCTGAAATGGGGTCAATAAGCCTTAAGGGATCATAGTATTTCTCCCGCAGCTCTTTGAAGTATTCTGCTATCTCTACAAGCAATTGCATGTCAAAGCCGGGGTCATTGGGGGTATCTTTTAAGGCTGCGACAACCGTTTCTACCGGAGGCTGCGATGTGCCTCCAGCAAACGAAGAAAAGGCCGTGTCTAGAATGTCAACTCCTGCGTCGCATGCACGAAGATAAGTCATCAAAGCCATGCCACTTGTACTGTGACAATGTAAGTGGATGGGCAATCCAATTTCCTTCCTTAAGGCTGAAATGAGTTCGTACGCAGGTTTAGGCGCAAGCATTCCAGCCATATCTTTTATGCAGATAGAATCGCATTCTAGTTCTGCTAGGCGTTGGGCAACTTCCAAGTAATGCTTGATGTTATGAACCGGACTGAGAGTGTAACATATCGAGCCTTGAACGTGGGCGTCGACCTTGCGCGCGGTTTTGATAGCCATTTCAAGATTCCGTGTGTCATTTAACGCGTCAAAGATTCGAAATACGTCAACGCCATTTTCTGCTGCCTTTTCAACAAACTTCTTAACAACGTCGTCTGGATAGTTCTTGTAGCCCACGATGTTTTGTCCTCGCAGCAGCATTTGTAATGGAGTTTTACGTACCTGTTTTTTGAGAAGCCGAAGTCTCTCCCATGGATCCTCTCTTAAATACCGTATGCAGACGTCGAAGGTGGCGCCTCCAAAAACCTCGAGCGAGAAGAAGCCCACAGCATCCATTTTTTCAGCTATTGGAAGCATAGATTCGGTTCTCATGCGCGTGGCCATTAGAGACTGGTGAGCATCCCGAAAGGTTGTGTCCGTGATCTTAACAGGCTTTGTCAAAATGGCACACTCAGTCTGCCTTTGGGATTAGAAAACAATTTGACTCCCATATTTTAACCTACCGTGTCTCAAACCATTTAAGTAATGCAAACCGTAAATTCTGAACCGCTACGTAAAGAGTGAAAGCAATGAGAAATGTCAAACACATGAGATTGCATGAAAAGATGACGGTAGATATGCTTGTTGAAGAAATGAACAAGGCTGGTGTTCTGGGCGCGGGTAGAATCGGGAAAGCAACGGAGCTTGTTGCGGAAATGTTCAGCAATCCTGACTACACCGTGTTTCTAACATTGGCTGGTGCCTTGGTTCCTGCTGGTCTTAGACAGGTCATTCGAGTATTGATTGAACGAAAGCACGTGAATGTTTTGGTCACAACAGGCGCCAACATGGTTCACGATATGGTGGAGGCGTTAGGCTATCGGCATGGAGTTGGCACCTTTGCCGCTGAAGACAAGAGGCTCAAAGCCAAACAGATTGGCAGAATCGGAGATATCTACATTAAACAGCAAGCCTTCGAAGCCTTGGAAAAGTGGCTTTTCCAAACATTAGCAACTATACCTGAAGAAAAAAGACAACGCATCTCCGCGGCGGAACTGCTTCACGAAATAGGCAAACAGATTGACGACCCCGAATCTATTCTTGCAGCTGCGGCTAAGAAAAGTGTGCCGATTATTTGTCCAGCGTTTGTAGATTCAATTGCTGGCTTTCAACTCTGGGTTTACGGACAAGGCGAAACAATGCATATCGACCCCCTTCTAGACGTGAATGCGCTTATGGACGAGGTCTATGAGGCAAAGAAGGTTGGCATCATAATTCTAGGCGGAGGCTTTCCCAAACACTTCGCCTTGTTTGCCAACAGCTTCCGTGAGGGTGTGGATTTGGCAGTGCAGATTACCATGGATAGACCCGAACCTGGAGGCTTGAGCGGAGCATCTCTTGAGGAAGCCGTGAGCTGGGGTAAAGTCAAGCCAGATGGCAAGGCGGTTAATGTTATCTGCGACGCCACAATAGCGTTCCCTATCATAATCGCAGCAGTTTTCAATAGGTTAACGACGAAATAGGTTACTCAGCTTCAATCTTGTGGCCTTTCTTTCTCGGCAGATGAACCTCTAATATGCCACGCTTAAACTCTGTTTCTATGCGGTTCATGTTGACGGACACTGGAATGCTTGTTTGACATCGGAAAAATTTGAACTCGCCTTTTCGATGGGCTAGGCCGAACTCGTCGAAGCGGATTTTGCGTTTCATCTTAGCCTTGATTTCCAAGGTATCAGTGTTTATTGGAGTCACTTCTATGGTTTCAGGGTCTATGTTTGGCAAGTCAGCTGTTACCATTACTTCGTCGGGTGCAACGAAGACGCTGCAAAGGGGTTCAATGCAGCATGACCTAGCGTCCCAGCTTGGGCGTTCTACATAGGCTGGCTCAAAGAACTCTTCGGCCAGAGCCTCAATATCTTCTATATAATCTCTCATCAAGTCAAAGATTGAACGTCTCCTTTGTCTCACCGACATCTCTCTTCCTCCTAAACGTACAATGGAAGGTCGTACTCCTGCGTCTTTCTCATGCGGCCCAGCTCTCGCTCGGTGCGCTTCATAACATCTCTTGCCCTCAACCGTATCTCTTCACCCTTTTCCTCGAGCCTAGACAACTCGATCCTAAGTCCACTAATTTTGCTGAATTCCCTGATTGTTGCAGCCGCAGCTTCGGGATCTGGATAATTATAAAATGACTCCGCTAGCAAAGCAATCGCTGGAACGTTCCTTTCCGCACAATAGCGCATTAACAGCGCATAGGGCCCAACCATGTAGCCGCCCTTGAGTATCTCTACACCTTTCTCCTCTAGTAGCTTGAGAAGTGATTTGTTTGATGCCGCGCCGAAGACTTTTGGCTCCCTTACATCCTGACGGTTTTGAATAGGCATGCCACCTATCGCAACCATCAGCCTCACCTCTTTTGATTGCGCCCACTCCACCAGTTTACGCATGAAAGGCTGAACTGCATCTGCAGGGATGGCTGTCTCTGAAAAGGAAGCCAACAGATCCGTGTTTCCAAAGATTCTGACTGGCGCATGCGGCAAGCCTTCGTGCAACACGACTACAGGTGGAAGATGATCTGAGTCCACGTAGGCTATCTCTGCTAACTTGAGCTCAGATATTATGTGCGATGTGGCTATCAAGCCGACCAGACCGACGTCAGGCAGGCCGTTGAGCATAATCGCGTTAGAAGGAACAGTCTTCCTTTCCACAATGTTGACAAGCTCAGTCAAAGCCGGTTCCTCTAAGGTTAGAAGTCCTTACAGCCTAAACAAAAAAGTTGTGGTAGAAACAGCGCAGCATAGAATACCTATTTAAGTGCGCGGTAGGTCTATGGGTGGAGAGAAACCATGGCTCTTGAACGCTTAGGCTCTTCACTGTATGGAGCTTTAAGAAAGGTCTTCCGAGCTCCGGTAGTTGACGAAGCAGTTGTGAAGGAACTCGTAAGAGACATACAAAGAGCCTTGCTTCAAGCAGACGTAAACGTTCAACTCGTTCT
>Ga0209635_10003322_pt1 | contig 12514 bp, 10 predicted proteins | sample DeeMarSWOR230_32_FD_187463 | JGI IMG/M metagenome (GOLD analysis project Ga0209635, IMG submission 187463) | Marine sediment microbial communities from White Oak River estuary, North Carolina - WOR-2-30_32 (SPAdes) (version 2) | ecosystem: Environmental > Aquatic > Marine > Intertidal zone >...
TGATGTTCATCATGTCGAGGAAAGGCATGGCTCCCATAGGTGAAGCGCCGCTTCCGCGGAGATAGATCCAGTCTTTATCCTGAAGCAAAATGTATTCACCTTGAGGAGTGACTGTGTAAACGGGGCGTCCGGGGTCTTTGTAGCGGTCCTGGGCGCTGATATCGACGATTTTTTGCGGCGCAAGGCTCGGGTCATCGATGTTGACGAGATAAGTGGTTCTCCATCTCTTTTTCCAATTGTATTCGGTGACAAGAGCGTTTCCTTCAGGCTGCAGCCAGTCGATTCCCCAGTAACGGTGCTGGATTTTCATGATTTCCTTCGACTCCTCTTTGAAAGGAGCAGATTGGGTCATGAGTTTGTCGCGGTGGGGGACGTCCTTTTCCGGATCGCCCTCATCCAGAGCCTCTACCCAGAAAAGTGCTGCAGGCTTGAGCGCCCGCCATCCCACGGACCTCGGTCCTTTGGGAACACCTCGCATGGGAACTTCATCGGCGACTGGCAGGTCAGCAAAGAGATGGACGAGATTTCCGTCTCTATCCCATATTTCATAGCTGTGGGTGAAGTCATAGTAGGGGACGCTGTAGGAGTAGGGCTTTTTTATCCTGTAGACCAGGAGAAGCTTTCCGTCAGGAGATGGCTCAGCAGACAGGTAGACATCCGGCTCGCTGATTTTTCGGCTGTTCCCGGAGACGACATCGATCTCGATGATTTGAGAAGTGGCATAATAGGTGAATAACTTCTCATCATAGGGATTCTGCAAGAGGTCCTGGTAGGTCCAGACCTTGGCAAACTTTCCTTTTGTCTCCTGGATATTGGGCCCGACAGGAACTTCAGGTTCTTTTGGAGGAGCTCCCCGGTCTTTAGGAATGGTGTAGACCAGAAGATGACGGCTGTCCGGAAGCCAGGTGAAACCAGAGTTTATCGTGGCGTTGAGGAGAGGCCCGGTCAGAGTCTTGGCTTTGCCTGTTTTGGCCTCGGCAACCCAGAGTTCAAAGCCTGTTTCGGTCAGTCGAGGGAAAGCCAGCCATTGTCCATCAAAGGACCAGCTGGGAAAGCCGAGCTTTGCTCCTTCCGGCAGGAGAACATCCATTTCTTTTCCGTCTTTAATCGACTTGAGGGTCAGACTGGTGTAGAAAAAGGTTTGCTGACGGCTGTTGTATTTTGGAGTGATTCGGGTGCCGGCGAGTCTGAGCAGAGGTTGGGCCATGTAGGCTATGGAAGGCATGGTCTCGTATTCGGCAAGGAATATTATTTCTCCGGGCGGGTTTAAGGATACTCTTGGTGGAGGAGGGGCCTTGACTATATCAATCACTTCCTGTGGCGGCAGCTTATAAGGCTCTTGAGCGAAAAGAGTGAGGTTTGACAGTAAGGTACAAATAAAAAAAGAGATCTGAATGAGTTTTTTCATGATTTTTCCTCCTTCTGGATTGATGTTACTCATGGTTGGATTGTTTTTAACTATACACCAATAAATTTAATAATTTCAATGTAAAAGAAAGATCAATCATTTTCTGTTCATCCACTGACAGATCGACTGAAAAAACCACCGCTGCCTTCAGAAATACTCCTGGATCTCCTTGGCTGCCAGAAGAAGTGCGGACTGGATAATCTGAGGTGGGAGAGGCCTGACCAAACCTATCCGCCAAATACAACATGCCCCCTGATTTGATTTTTATCCATAGCTCTCTATTCGGAAGACCCAAAGCCCGTACAGCGCATTGGCTAAGAGAAGAATTCCGGAGATGATGAAGGGGTATTGGAGTCCCACTCTGTACCCGAGAGGCGAAAATACCAGCGAGCCTACCATATGTCCTGTCGTCATCACAGCCAGCAGGATGCCGGAGCTCCCTCCGATGCTCCTTTTTTGGAACAGCCTTGAGATATAAAGGACGATCAGGGCGCCCAGGAATCCGTCCCCGATCTCGTGGACGATTCGAAAGATAAAGGAAAGAGGCAGGCTGTGATTGACCATCAGGATGTGGCCGAGCCCGGAAATCGTGAGCGAAAAAAGAAAGAGCCGTTTATTCAGGCGGGCGTTATACTTGAGGAAGCCTATGAGAAGGGCGGAAAAGGCCAGCATGAAAAGAGGGAGAGAGATGTATAGGGAAACCTGCAGGTTGTTGAGCTGGAAATAATTCTTCAGGAACGGGCTGTAGACGGTGTTTTCCGCCCCCCAGTGGAGGGTCAGGACAAAGATCATGACCATGAAAAAGACAGTCCTTCTGTTGATCAGCTCGAGCCTGTACTCCTTCAAGGTTACGCGGGACAACTGTTCTGTCCCGATGTCTCCGGAGAGGATAAGCACCAGAAACATGACGCCAGCATAGGCGTAAAACATGACCTTGAAGTCAGCGAAGTGCGTCAGAAAACCGCCCAGGAACGTTCCTGAGGCCACACCCAAAGCCAGCCAGAAGGAAAGGCTGCCGTACTTTTTGTTCTGGTCCATCTGCCTCTCGTCCTTGTAAAAGAGGCTGTTCGTCGAGACATCCAGGGCGTTGTTCGAGATGCCCAAAACGAGAAATACAGCGGCCATGGCCAGGAAATTATTAATCTGACTGATGAGAAGAAGGCTCAGGCTGACCAGGAAGAGGGCGCCTCGAATCATCTTCGTTATCGACAGGCGGTCGTTTATCCATCCAGCGGGGAAAGAGAAGAGAAGTGGAGCAATGGCGTAGAAGGCAGTGATAAACCCGATCTGCCAGCCGTTGAACCCGATCTTCAGGAAATGGATGGGGATGAGGAAGAGGATGGAATTGACAGTCAGCTTCCTGCAGAAGTTAATGAAATGGATCCGTCCTTGATCGATCAATCCTGAATTGTTGAATGATATAAATTTGTTTTCCGCTGGGCTGGGTGAATGAGTGTTCATCTGCCAATTTTGCCTCGTCCTATCGTCATAGAGGATAGGACAGGACAGAAAAGAATGTCAAGACAGGTGAGAAGGGTGAGGGTGGGGGGTCGTCAGCGCGCTGATTTCCCCAGCGAGGCTTGTTCCCGCAAAGCTTGTGCCTGCGTAAGCAGGTAGTGGGAAACTAGTAAATAAGAATTGGATCCCTGCCTGCGCAGGGACATGCCTCGCTCTCCTCTCCCTTCGGGAGAGGAACCGTGCCCGCTCAGTCCTCACAGGGGCTTCCTCACCCCCCATCCCTCACCCTTATAAATTCAATATAAATATTTTACTCATTACGGTTTTGGGAATGCTTCTGAAAAGGGTAGGAGGCGGTTCTTAGAGCAAGACATGCCTCAAATCTGACAGGTCTCTCCTGCAGGGACAAGCACAGATCAGCCTTTTTTTGCGACAGTAGTCCCGTTGCGACTCAAGTCCTGTGAGCAAAATGGAAAGTTCGCCTGACTCTTCTGGGATTCTCCTTCAATAAGAAAGACGCAGAGCAACCTGAAACCGGCGCGGGGCTACGATGGCGTCGGGCATCAGGAAGCTGGGAGATGTTCCGATGATGACAGTTTGAGTCATGGCGTCTGTGTTCAAAAGGTTGAAAATATCCACTCCAATCCGGAGGTTAAACCGGCCCGTAAGGTTGAACTTTTTTTCTGCTCTCAAGTCGAGTAAATGCGTCGGGTCAAGCCTCGATGTGGCGCCCCTGGGCTCAGCCATGACCTGGAATGCGCCTTGGTTCATGCCGATCACAGGGATCATCCTGGCGATAGGCTTACCCGTCTGGCCTGTATAGTTGAGGCTGACGACGAAATCATAGGGGAAGAAGTAGGAACCCTGGAGCTTGAACATGAACGTCCGGTCGCTTTGCAGGAGGCTGTCCCAGTTGTTGTTGATCAGCATGTTTGGATTCTGAATCCCGTGCCGGCTTCCCTGATAGACTTGGTCGAGATTAGACACTCCGTTTGCCTTGGACCAGACGAAAGAAGAACTCAACTGCCAGTTGTTGGACAACCGCTTCTGGATACCGATGATCAGTCCGCGGTATTTTTGTTTGTACTCGGGCGGGTTGATCAGAGTGAGAAAATCATCCTCGACAGGAGTCGTCTGGTTATAGACCGTGATGGTCTTCTGGCCGTACTCGTCATAGTAAGCTACTGGCTCCCATTGCGCTGCGGTATTCCACCAGGAATAAAAATTGTTGGTGTATTTGTAGACGAAAGTCAGCTCCAGGGCGAGATCGGGCAGGAGCTCCCGGGTGAGGCCGAAGGAGAGCTGGCGGCAGAGGCTGTTCTTGACATTATCGCCGATGGCCACACCCTGGAGGGGATTCCATGTCCAGAAGGGGATGTCATAAGCCTCTGTATCCCAGTTGTACAGATAGGCATCCACAACCTGGGCGCTCTGAGTCATCCTGTAAAAGGTCATCAGAGTCATCCCTTCGTAATAATGGCCGTAGTTCGCTCTTAGAGTAGTCTTCTTGTCAGCGGTCAACTGATAGACAATCCCCAGCCGCGGCGAAATATCGTTCCAGACAAGAACGTTGTCGATTCCTTTGATCTTATTGCCGGTCTCATTCCGCTGGGCGTCGATTTCTTCGACATCCAGAATATTCCCGTCCTGGTGGTCGAAGCGCAATCCCAAGTTGAGGGTCAGTCTGTCCGTGATGGACCAGGCATCGTCGACAAAAGCGCCGACCTTGATCACCGAAGAGCCGTAGTTATAGGGATTTTGGAAATAAGCGGCATAAGGGTACCAGCCCGGCCAAGCATTGTAGGCATCATAGTCATAATAGACGGCTCCCCCGGAGTAGGAGTATATCCCTGTTGAGCTTCCCCTGGCGAACTGCACGCCGACTTTGAACTCGTGGTTGCCCTTGATGAAGTCATCGGCAAAATGGGAGAGAGAGGCATTCACTTGAAGCTTGGTGTAGGTGGATTTGCCCCAACCCCAAATGCCGTTTTGGATTTCTCCAGTGGCCCCGTTGTAGTGAGCGGGCTCGTCCAGATTGCCGTCCATGGGAACCCAGTTATCCTTGACGTACCAGCCGCCGACTTTGAACTCAAAAATGGTGTTAGGGCTGAGCACAGAGGTCAGAAGTAGGTTGGGCACTCCGTATTTGCCCGGTTCCTTGGCACAGGCATCATAGGGCTGAGAAGGAGTGATCACGTCGGGCAGATCCGACCATTCGTGCTGGTAGGAGATCATGAGTTTGTGGTTTTTGGAGAGCTGGAAGGTGGCCTTGGCGAAAATCCTGTCGTAGGCGGATTTGGTCGGGAAATCCGAAGGAGTACCAAGCTGTGAATAGTCATATCGCTTGTAGTGAAGGTTCGCATAATACCAGATTTTGTCTTTTTTGAAAGGCCCCGAAACCTCGAAGCTTAAGTCATGCGATCTTTGGATAGAAAAGGGATATTCGGCGTCAGAGACATTGTTGCCGACGAAATCGGACGGTATCCAGTAATAGTACAACCCCGCATTGAACGTATTTCCGCCGGATTTGGTGACGACATTGACTACTGCACCCTGGAAGTCACCGTACTCCGCGGGGGCTCCTATGGTCAGCACCTCGCCCTCCTCATAGATGTCGGGGTTGTTCCAAACCCAGGTCGTCCCGTTCCAGTCGAAAGACGTGTCAACCCCATCGACCAGATAGTTATCGGACCATCCTGCAGAACCCAACGACGAATGCCACTCCTCGGTGCTGGTTTCATTCATCGAAATCCCGGGAGCCCAGAACATGATATCCATATAGGTGAAGCGGGATTTGGGAACGTTCTCCAAAATATTGAAGTCATAGGTCGAGGAAATGCCCGATTTTGTCACATCGACGACAGGGCTCTCGGCTATGACTTCCACTTTTTCCTCAAGAGCGGCCGGTTGCATCACGATGTCCACGGTTACGGTCTTGCCGACAGAGACGACGATATTCTGCCTTTCTTTCGGTTGAAAACCGGACAGGGTGAATGCGGCCCTGTAGACTCCTGGAGGAAGGGCGGCAAACAGGAAGACACCGCTTTCGCTCGTCAAAGCAGATTTTGCTCCTCCGATGAGGTCCGGACTCTGGATCTCTACGGATACCCCAGGAAGCGGCTCGCCCTGATCGTCCTTGACAGTTCCCCGAATGGTTCCGGTCAGCCGCTGTCCGTAGGATAAGCCGATGACTAAAGAAAAGACAAGGAGAAAGAAAATGATTTGTTTTGTTTTCCCTCTTTCCATAATCATGGGTCCTCCTTCTGTGATTCAGAAATGGCCCTTTTGCCCCGATGATTTATAGAGCTTGTGTTCGGCTGAGTGCGGCAAAAGGCTACAGTCCAACCTAAAAAACCCCTTTGTTAATCCCTTTGTTATTATTTGGTCTTCAGGTTGATTTTGTCAAGGCATTTTTTCTACCATCGCTCTCTTATACTCGGCCTTCAAGCGGGATAGATATTCGTTTTTAGAAGAGGAAGCTTTACTTTATTCGTGGATTTGTGCCATCCTATACATCTAAAATCAGGGCTGGAATATGGTTAATATGGAAGAAGAAACCAAAAAGGACGAAGACCAAGGGCACCTTGAAAGAGCCTACGAGCTTCATTCCTGGGCATCAAAGGGACAGGATGTCACTGTCCGCGACGATCAGTACGGATTTCCCTGGCTCCTGGATTCAGCCAAAGTCAGCCGGAAGAGAGGCTTCAGGTTTCGTTTGGTCGATTCAGGTAACCTCGATTGCTCACAGATGGAGTGGTTGGCCGAAGCCGGTGCTGATATCTACACTTCGGATGAGGCCAGGTCCGAGGCCTTCGAACTCGATCTGTTGATCCGTGCTTGCCGAAGGGCGGGATCCATCGTGGCCTATTTCCATAACGGCCCTCTCGAACAGGCGGAGGGGGGGAAAAAACAGCCGCCCCTTCTCTTTTCCGAGCTTTTGGACCTCGCCCGAAGCGGGCTCTATCTTCATCTGACCAACAAGACAGAGAAACGCGAATTTTCCCTTCTCAACACCCTAGCTCATGCCTGCCAGATGGGAGAAAGCTGGCTGGTTTATTATCATCATGGACCTTTGGAACCCGCTCTTGAGGAACTTGCCAGGAACAGAGCCTGGATTCATATGTCTGACCGCAGCCTCGAAGGGGAAGAAGATGTTTCAATCTTGTTGGATACGGTAAAATCCGCCCGATCATCCAGGACCAACATCATCCTTCATCTCGATAAAGGGATAGAGAGCACACTGCTCTCGGATATTGTGAGATCAGGAGCCATTGTTCTGTTTGACCTCACTCATCTGGAGGAGGCATCGCTTCTTAGGGCCGCCAAGGGGCTGGATTTCAGGGCTTATTATCTTTATCCTCAATTTTTGCCCGGGTAGAAAAAAGGAGGCCGCCTCCTTTTTTCTATTCCTGCGGAGGCAGGGATCCAGCCTGTCCCTGCGAAGCCTGTGCCTGCGGAAGCAGGTAGCAGGGATCCAATTCCTTTTTCTCTAGTCCCCTTTTTCCTTTAAAAAGAAAAAAGCATCGGATATAATACCCTATCTTAAGAAAGGCAGGGTCCATTCCAGAGGGAAAAGACCCTATTCCAGGATTTAATTCGAGAAAATAAAAGATAACAAGCTGATGGGTTAGGATGATCATGACGAATCAAAAGGGCAATGCCTTAGAGTCCCTTCAAAAGATTAAAGAGGCAGAAAAGAAAGCACGCGAACTTGTCGAGGACACCAAGAAAAACAGAGCCGCCAATATCATCCATGAGGCTCACGAAGAGGCCCAGAAGATCAAAGAAGAGTCTCTTGCCCAAGCACGAAAAGAATCAGAAAAAAAGAAAAAGGCCATTATCGAGAGAGCATCTTTGGAGGCTGAGAGAATCCGCCAGGAATCCGTACAGGAAGCTGAAGAATTCAGCCGGCGTGTTGAATCCTTAATGCCCGAGGCTGTAAAAAAGGTTTCTGGACTCATAAAACAGCATCTCAAGGAGAGGTCGGGTTAGCCCATGGCCATCGCTAGAGTCGAAAAAGTCCATATCCTCGCCCATACCAGCGTGAAGAGAGACCTGCTTTCCTCTCTTCAGGAGGAGGGCTTGGTTCAACTGGAGGAGGCGAATCATCAAGACCTGGAGCTTCACCAATCGACTCCTCAGTTGTCGGATGTCGATCACAAGCTTCATCGCCTCTCTCACGCTTTAGATTATCTTTCCCTCTGGGAAGAAAAGGGATTGGCCAAGAAACTTCTTTCTCAGAAGCCTCAGCTTCATCGACGGCGGAGAGAAGAGGTCCTGGATTCCGATTACATGGAGCTTGTCGAGAAAATCGAAGAGATAGAGAAGGTGAAAAATGAGTTTCTTTCCGAGATAAAATTTTTAGAAAAGGAAGAGGAATTCCTCCTTCCTCTGGGGAATCTAGAGCTTCCAGTAAAATCTGCCAGACCAACCGAAAGCACAGATATTTTTCTCGCCCGGCTGCCTCTCTCTCAGTGGACCTCCTTCCAGGAAATGATCGAAGGCCAGCCTCTTTGGTTCGAGGTCATCGACCAGGATAAACGGAATATTATCCTCCTCCTGATCTTCCTCAAGTCTGAGAGATCCCTGATTGATCAATCTTCCAATGAGTTGAGTCTAACTCCTATTGTATTCAGTGAAGCCATCTTGGAGCTAGCCCACGATCAGGACCGAGTGGAGGAGGTCATCTCAAGGATCAGGAAGGAAATTGAGGCCAGAGAGAGGAACCTTAAAGAGATAGAAATAAAGAGCCAGAACCTTTGTGAACACCGAGATAAGTTGATGTTCGTCTATGACGTTCTCCTGAATGAAAGGGAGAAAATGAGCTGCTCCCGTTTGTTGGGAGAGACGGAAAGCGTTTTCTTCTTGGAGGGTTGGATTCCCTCCTCCGATGTGGAGAACCTCAAATCGAAAATAAAGCCCTTTGAGGATCTCGCAGAAATACATTCCCGTCCTCCTCTTCCTGAGGAAGAGCCACCGGTAATCTTGGAAAACCCTCGGGGAGCCTCTCCGTTCGAGGTGGTCACCAAGCTTTACGGCCTGCCCCTTCAAGGAACCCTAGACCCGACCCTCTTTTTGGCTCCGTTTTTTTTCCTTTTTGTCGGCCTGTGCGTCAGTGAGGCTGGTTATGGCCTAGTGGTGGCCGCAGCGAGTTTACTTTTCATCAAATTCGCCAAGCCCAAGGGTGGCCTTCTTCTCTTCCTGAAGCTGCTCGCTCTCCTGGGCATTTCAACAGTAATCCTGGGGACATTAGTCGGCGGCTGGTTCGGTTTCCCGATCCGAAAATTCATGATCTTGGACCCGCTCCAGGATCCTCTGTCCTTTCTCATCCTGGCTCTCGTCCTGGGGTTTATCCAGGTCTGGTTCGGGACCCTCCTCAACCTGATTAACGGGATTAAAAACAAAAATTACTTGCAATCCATCGCTGTCCAGGGGGGATGGCTGCTTCTCCTGCCCAGCCTTGTTTTGTACCTGCTGAGAAAAAGCTCTGTTTGGGGAATATTGGCCCTGGTCGGGGCAGCCGGTATCGTCTTTTTTGCCGCTCCCAGCCGGAATCCTTTGGCCCGGTTTTTCGGCGGTCTCTACAGCCTTTATGATATCTCCCGGTATCTCGCCGATATCCTTTCCTACTCACGTCTCCTAGCCCTGGGCTTGGCCACTTCTGTCATCGCCATGGTGGTCAACACGCTTTGTCAAACCGCGCTCGGGATCCCTTGGCTGGGGTGGCTGTTGGCGGCCTTGATTTTTGTCGGAGGGCATCTTTTCAACTTGGGCATTAGCTTTTTAGGCGGTTTTGTCCACTCCATGCGACTACAGTTTGTTGAATTTTTCAGCAAGTTTTTTAAGTCTGGAGGAAAGCCCTTCAAGCCCTTTTCCCTGGAAAGTAAATACATCGAATTTATCTAAATAGATCTGTCGAGAACATAAGGAGGTGACAGAAATGGTAACAGGACTGACCATTGCCATATTAGGAGGAGCCCTGGCAGCGATCCTGGGCGGCATCGGTTCGGCTATCGGTGTTGGCTTAGCCGGACAAGCGTCGAGCGGTGTCATGAGTGAAGATCCCGAAAAATTCGGCAGCCTTCTTCTTCTCGTGGCCCTTCCGGGAACCCAAGGAATTTATGGATTCTTGAGTGCGTTCCTGGTCATCTTGAAATTGGGCCTGACCACAGCCACCGCGGCCACTCTTTCGAGTTCCCAGGGCTGGCAGATTCTGATCGCCTGTCTGCCAGTGGCTTTTGCTGGGCTTGTCTCTGGAATTCATCAGGGGAAAGTCTGTGCGTCTGGTGTTTACATGGTCGCTAAACAGCCTAAGGACCTGATGAAACCCGTCATCCTGGCCGCTTTGGTGGAGACCTACGCGGTCTTGGGACTTTTGATCACCATCCTGCTCCTCAATGGCATTAAGCTGGGATAAAAGATGAGCTTAGAGAAGATCCTCCAGAGAATCCGAGAGGATGCTGAGGCCGAGGCGGCGAGAATCATAGACGAAAGCGAAAAGAAAGCCGAAGAGATAAAAGAAAACGCTCGCAGGGAGGCCTCAGAGGTCTCTGAGGCTCTCAAGAAGGAGATAGAACGCGGGGCTCAGCTCGAGGCGAGCCGGCTTCTCACGCAGGCACGGCTGGAGGGGAAGCTCAGGCTTCTCAGCCGGAAGAAAGAACTCATCGAGCAAGTCCTGGATAGAGCCTTCCAGAATGAAAGCCTCATCCAGAAGGGGTTGAAAAAAGAGGTGGTCCTGAAAGAGGGCCGGCGGGAAGAATCATTCGATCAGGAAAAGTTGAAAGAGGAGCTCCGACCCCTGCTTGAAAGCTATATCGCCAAGGTCTTGAAGATATGAAAAAACCTTCACCGCTCTCTTACGCATATGCTGTGGGCCGCATCCGGGCTCTGGAGAGAAAATTGATATCCAGTGCGATATTCAGGGAAGCGGCCGAAGAGAAAGATTTTTCCTCGGCGATGAAGATCATTTTCGATGCCGGGCATTTCGACGAAGATATGCTCAAAGTTGAGGATTCTGATAGACTGGATGATCTAATCGAAGAAGAAGACAGAAAAATCTATGACATGATGAGAGAGCTCCTTCCAGAAAAAGAAATTCTGAGTATCGTCACCCAGGAATCTCAGCCGGATAGAGTTTTGGGCCTGGCTGAGGAGACGGGATATGTTTTTATCAGGGATTACCTGAAGCATAAAATCGATTTGGGTAATTTAAAGATTTTATTGAGAACAAAATATTCTGGATTCTCAGCGGAAACGTTTAAAAGACTTGTCATGAGCGGAGGGTTTTTGGATGAGGACGTCTTGTCTCAATGCTACGGATCAAGCTATGCAGAAATCGGAGAGGCGATTCGAAACTCTCCCTACCTAGACCTTTGGAACAGAGCCATCGATGCCTTGGAGGAGTCTGAGACGTTTGTTCCTCTAGAGCGCGGCATCGAAGATTTTTTGACGGCCTATCTGCGGAAGGCCAAGTACATCGTGTTCGGACCTGAGCCCGTGTTCGCCTATATTCTGGCCAAGAGGATGGAATTGAGCCTGGTCAGACTCGTGGCCGTGGGGAAGCTTCAGTCTATCCCTGTAGAGACTTTAAAACAAAGAATCGGTGAAACCTATGTTTGATAAATTGGCCATCGTCGGCCCATCAGACCTCGTCTTGGCCTTCAGGTCTCTGGGCATTAAAATCTTCTCTCCGAAAAACCTGGACGAGGCCAGAAGAGTCCTCGAAGGAGTCGAGAAGGAAAATTTTGCCCTTTGTTTTTTACACGAGAGCTTCTACCAGGCTCTGGTTGAGGAGAGAGAAGCCCTGAGTCACAAATTCTGTCCTGTTCTGGTTGGGTATTCGGATTACCGGAAAATCACGGATTACTTGGAGGAAATGACGAGAGACATGGCCATAAAAGCCACTGGTTCGGATTCTTTAGTTAAGGGAAGAGGGAAAGATGAAACAAGGTAAAATCATAAGAGTCGCAGGCCCCTTGGTCGTGGCCTCTGGATGTCTGGGGGCCAAGATGTACGATATGGTCAAGATCGGCGAATTAGGCCTTATCGGGGAGATCATCGAGCTGAAGGAGGACCTTGCCTTCATCCAGGTTTATGAAGACACAACCGGAATCGGCCCGGAAGAACCTGTGTTCCTGACAGGAAAACCCCTGAGCGTGGAGTTGGGACCCGGACTGATAAGCTCGATCTATGATGGCATCCAGAGACCGCTGGACATCATCAGGAGCCAGGAAGGCGATTTTGTGACCCGGGGGATCGAGCTGCCTCCCTTAAACAGAGAGAAGAAATGGCCTTTTCAGCCGCTCGTCAGCAAGGGAGACAAGGTTTTGCCTGGAGATTTTTTGGGAGAGGTGGATGAAACGGCTTTGGTCAAGCACAGAATCATGGTTCCGCATGATGCTGCTGGAACAGTGTTAGAGATAAAAAAGGGAAAAATTACGGTGGAAGAGGTCGTGGCCCGGATTGAGACCAAGCAGGACACAAAAGAGATCAAGATGTACAACACCTGGTCCATTCGAAGAAACCGGAAGGTCGAAGAGCGCCTCAAGTGGCGGAGTGAGCGGCCGGCGCGCAGCAACCGGGATCACTCAAGACCTGCATGGCCGGGATGAGGTTACCAGGCGGGCAGAACAGAGGCGTACGATGAGG
>Ga0209635_10003323_pt1 | contig 12514 bp, 14 predicted proteins | sample DeeMarSWOR230_32_FD_187463 | JGI IMG/M metagenome (GOLD analysis project Ga0209635, IMG submission 187463) | Marine sediment microbial communities from White Oak River estuary, North Carolina - WOR-2-30_32 (SPAdes) (version 2) | ecosystem: Environmental > Aquatic > Marine > Intertidal zone >...
TTTTCTCCATGCCCACTTTGGTACCATATAAAATGAAAGAACAGGTTCCCATAGTACCTCCCACAATAACTGGCTGGCCAACGTCCCGGTAGGGCGCAGGTATTTCCTTTCTACCTGGTCCAAAGTCCCGAGTAGACCCCTTCCGGTGAACGTACACTAATTTGCCATCGTGCTCCTCTTTCTTACAGGTATTGTGTCCAATGTGGTACAGCAAATCCAGGGTAGTATCCGGGAACACCTGATGGAAGGACTCTCTCACCAGATGAGTGATGACCTCTCGATTGGCAAAGGCGCAGTTAATTCCGGCACAGACTGCAGAAAAATAGCGTTCTCCTTCTTTTGATTTGATTGGTGCACAAACCAGATCTTTATCTTTTATTTTGATATTGTACTTTCTGGTAGTTTTGGCTAACTCTTTCAGGTAATCGGTACCAATCTGGTGGCCCAGGGCTCTGGATCCTGTGTGTATGCTGATGACCACGCCGTCCTTTTTCAACCCATATACGTTGGCCACCTGTTCATCATAGATTTCAGCCACGTACTGAACCTCCAGATAATGATTCCCTGATCCCAAAGTGCCTACCTGCTTGAACTGCCGTTGTTTTGCTTTGGGAGAAACTGCGTCTGGATTAGCATTAGGCATTTTTCCCTTTTCTTCTATGAATTCAAGATCTTCCTCTCTCCCATATCCTTTTTCCACTGCCCATTGAGCGCCATCGATTAATACTTCATCTAGCTGTTTCGTATTTAAGTGTATCTTTCCTGTGGATCCCAGCCCTGCAGGGACCTTTTTAAATAGAATGTCCAGCAATTCTTTGGTTTTGGGTTGTATGTCTTTTTTTTCTAAGTCTGTTTTAATAGTTACCACACCGCAGTTAATATCAAACCCAATTCCCCCCATGCAGATGACCCCCTCTTCTTCAGGATCAAAAGCAGCCACTCCTCCAATGGGGAATCCATATCCTGGATGGACATCGCTCAAGGCAATGGAAGCTTTTTGAATTCCAGGCAAACAAGCTACATTTGCTATTTGGGATAACGCATTCCACTCTTTCCCTTTTTTTACATCTACCACCAAGTGATCGATAATCTGTCTGTTCCCAAAGATTTTTCCAGGTACCCGCATCTCCCCTTGCTGAGGGAGTTCCCATTCATAATCTGATACTTTCTTTAAATTAGTTAAATCCATAAAAAGAAGAATGGTACAAGAGATAAAAACCTTTGGGTTACTAGGTTACCAATGCTCACGCATTATTTGCCAATTACCTTCAACCTGCAACATGAATTTCATTCTACTTCTTTTTAAAAACCTCTATTCTCTTCATTGTGAGACCCACGTAGAGACACGGGCGCACTTATTAGGTGTTATCTAAAATCGCTGTTCTCTGCTGTCATTTCAGGTGGCAAACCTTTTTATTGCCCTCAAACCATTGACATCCATGACAGAATCTCTGATCACCTTCCAGCCCATGGGAAGGCGAATCCCTTTTGAAAATGGTGGCACTGTTTTGGAGGCTGCTCATGCTGCGGGAATCCAGCTCCATGCTGTGTGTGGTGGAAAAGGGCTGTGTGGTAAGTGCAAGGTACAGGTAAGAGGATACGAATCATACACTGAAGAAGAAACAAAATTCTTTTCAACAGATGAATTAGAACAGGGATTTCGTCTGGCATGCCAGGTCATCATTGACAGAAATTTAACAGTGTACATCCCTGAAAAATCCATTGTAAGAAAACAGCGCATTCTGGTGGAGGGAGTTACCAGACAAATTGTACTGGACCCCAATGTACAAAAAATCTTCTTGAAGCTTCCCAAACCCACTCTCGAAGATCAAAGAACGGATATTGGAAGAATTAGAGATTCTATAGAACCTGAGATCAGCAGAGTGAGCATTGAAGCACTGGATGAACTCCCCTCAGTGCTCAGAGATTCTGATTTTGAAGTCACCCTGGTGTTGCTGGGAAGTGAACTGGCAGGATGTGAACAAGGAGATACCTCCCAGCAAAATTATGGGGCAGCCTTTGATATTGGCACGACCACAGTGGTGGGATATCTTGTGGATTTGACCACGGGAGAAGAATTAGCAGTTTGTGCCAGGATGAATCCCCAGATCAGCTTTGGAGATGATGTGATCTCCAGAATCAACTTTGGACAGGCTAGAGAGAACCTGGAGAAGCTGACCAACAGCCTGAAAGCATGCCTCCTGGAAATTATTGATGAGTTATCTGAAAAGGCTAATGTATCCACTGATGAAATCTATGAATTATCCATAGCCGGGAACGCTGTGATGCACCATCTGTTCCTTGGTATTTCCCCCAGGAGTCTGGCCGTGGCTCCCTATGTGCCTGTGGTAAAGGAATCCTTATCTGTTCGGTCTGATCTGTATGGAAAACGAATGTATGTGCTCCCCATTATTGCAGGGTTCGTGGGAGCAGACACAGTGGCTGACCTGGTGGCCTATCCATTTGATCACCGGCTGCGGATGCTCATCGATATTGGTACCAACTGTGAAGTGGCTTTAGGAACCAAAGATCACATACTGGCTTGTTCTGCTGCGGCTGGACCTGCCTTTGAGGGAATGCACATCAAGCACGGGATGCGGGCTGCTCCCGGAGCTATCGAGGAGATCGAAATTGATGATGATGTTACAGTAAAGACCATCGATGATGAAAAACCCCAAGGAATAGCTGGTTCTGGATTGATCAGTGCTACAGCAGAAATGGTCAAATGGGGCATCATTGATTCTTCAGGACGGTTGCAGCGTGATCATCGGTTTAGCTCCAGAATCCAGGATGAACAATTTATGCTTACTGATACGATTTCGTTGACCCAGAAGGATTTGAGAGAGATTCAACTTGCCAAAGGAGCTATTTTTGCTGCTCAGCAAATTCTTTTAAAGACATATGGGGCTGAAGTAACAGATCTAGAAGAAATCGTATTGGCAGGTGCTTTTGGAAGTTATATCCCCAAGGAATCAGCAAAGATGATTGGGTTAATCTTTGATCTGCCCACAGAGAATATCAAGAGTATAGGGAATGCGGCAGGGGTGGGGGCAAAGCTGTGTTTGCTCTCCAAAGCAGAACGAGAACAGGCAAAAGACATCTCAGAGGCAGTGGAATACATTGAATTATCCTCTAGAGCTGATTTTCAGCAGGAGTTCATGGATGCCATGTACTTTCCCCACTCACATATGGAATTGTTTCCCCTAGTAAAGCGCATTTTGAGCGAAACCAGTCCCTACTTTGCAGAGTAGTTGATCACTCTCACTTTGCTTCCATACTCAGGATGTCTCCTCCATACTCAGGATGTCTCCTCCATACTCAGGATGTCTCCTCCATGATTACTTTGCAGAGTAATTGGTACCACTTTCACTACAATCCCATATTTTCACTGAATGTTACTTACGCATACAAGAGATTTTCTTCCTCCACCAGGTGCATCTCCTGAAGTTCTTCCACTTTCCTGGGGGAGGGAATCAGTTTCTTCTCAAAGAAGTGGTCAGTAATCTCTTCTTTGTACTGCATGAAATCTGGCCCTCCGTAGAAGGACTTCCCTCGTTTCTTTCTCTCCAGTGACCTGATAATGGATTCCACGAATCTGGAGAGCTCTTCCCAGCATACGTGCTCCACAGAATCTGAACTTCCATCAGTGAGCACCAGGTTTTCTGCAATTTGATTCAGCGGTATTTTCATCCAGATCTCTAGATCGGGATAGGTCTGGAAAAGGTGGGCGTACTTTTTGAGAACCTTAATTTTGCTCTCAGAAAGATACGCCCGAAAATGGGGTCTGTTGTGCTTTTTGCGCACAGTCAGCTCCCCTAACCCAAGATTGGAGGCGAGATGAGAGATATCTTGTAAGAATGACTTTGAACGAGACGTGATCTCAAATCCACCATTTGATCGGCTGGATAGCGAAACCACATGAAGCATCAATGAAGCTTCCTCTTGAATCTGAGATAATGGACTTAATTCTGACCATCGGACTGTCATGCGGGAGGGTATGCGAGCTGTAAATCTGCGCAAGGTGTCTATTCCATAATACGATTTCAAGATTTCAGTGATGGCTGAGGGAATTCGGGAGGTAGAATCATCAAATAACCCAAAGGTTGTGTGCAGCCGATTGAACAGCCATCTCTTTCTTTTGGGAAAGGTGTACAAGTGGTTCTTGGACATTTTTTGCAGAAGCTGGATGAGAATCTTATCCAATTCAGTGTCCACCACAACAGGCAATTTGTACTGATCATCATGGTAGGGGTTGATAGGAATGCCTGGTGGCAAATGGTACTGGAGGATGCTCCCCTTTTCTGAGAGATCCACCTGAGAAAGTTCTTCCAACTTGGTTAATGCCCATACTGGAATATCAGTACGGCCAGTTCTCCAGCGGTGAACAGCATCAGCCAAGGTGTATTCGCTCCGGTAGGTCTTGGCATAGCCACCATCTTCAGGGGCTACCTGTAAAAACCAATCCCACAAAAAATAAGCCAGTTCCAGTTCTTTAATGGAAATACCATACCGTCTCCGCAACGTGGGGTCTTCTTCTAATGTGACAATATCTGTGAGGGGCAACACACTAAAATCCTGTTTTTCCAGGTAGTAGGTATGTCCCTTTTTGGATATAATATTCTGGGTTCTCAAAGAGCGCAAGAAATGATAGACAGCACTGGGGCTCAACCCACTTTTTTTTGTCAGAGTGTTGGCAGGCTGAGGATTTTCAGAAAGTAATTTCAAAATCTTACCTTTTTTCTTGCCATATAATGCATCAAAGACGTTGTCAGGCACGTCATAATATCTTTTGATCTGACCCACTCTTTTCATAGAACGAGAAAATAATTCCCTGCGTGTAGTACGCCCCAGGGTAACTCTGATGAAGGATGGGAACTCCTTTACCTGTATACGCTCTATTCCCCTTTCAATTGGTTCTCTCATGATCATCACTTTTAACTGTTTTAATAGTAAATAATGTGCAAAATGTATATAAAGGTTTCGGTTATGGTTGAAAAGGAAATACGAAAATTCAGGCTTAATCTATATGTAGAATGGGGTATGTGTTAATAAATGCGTCCTGTACTATCACTTAGGATGTGTAGTATGCTTTCACCTGTTCCATCCAGGTGTACCAGGCCAGTTTTGGAGTACCATCGGATTTCTGTAATCCGAGAAAACACATGAATTCTGAAAATCGGGCCATTCCTTCTGTGTTCTTTAAAAATTCATCATCAACTCCCGTGATAAAAAATTCTGCAGCCTTTCTGCATTCCTGCGATGTGGAATCATGAAGATTGATCCACATCAAAAATTCAATTCTACTTTTGTGTTCTTTTAGAATCCGAAACAGGTTCTCAACGTATACTGCCTGTTTTTCTTCTGAACTCTCCAGTGAAGGTGAAGAACTCCACGAGGTTTCCACTACAGCAATTTTTTTATCTCCAGCTAGATCGAACATGGCATCAAAGAATGAATCTACTGTGTGAGGATTTCCACCAAAGGAAAAATTCCCTCCCATGGGATAGAAGGTGAAAAAGACCATATCGCCAGCCAGTGCTTTTCTGGCAATATGCTGACAGTTGTACTGGACCACAGAGTGGATGGCAAATTCTGTTCCTACAGTAACACTATGGGCATCAGCAACAGCCTGTACCAATCTACCAAAGTCTGATGCGCAGTCTGGATGCTGGTAGAGGTATACATCTATCTCATTGCCGATGATTAAGTAGTGTACAGTGTCTTTGTAGCGTTCTATGAAGGTTTCAGTAAACTGGACGAATCGTTCTGTGAATTGAGGGTCTGAAAAGCTTTTAAACGTGATATCTGAAGGCATGACATCCAGTTTTGTGGTGAATATTATGGGGATGACAACTACAGCTTCAAAGTTGTATTTTTTGAATTTTCCCAGAATATAATCAGGAATTGTCCAGTCGTACTCTTCTGCTGATTTTTCAACCAGCCCCCACTGGACATATAGATGGGCAATCTGAATCTGCGCTTCTCTGGCAATTTCCAATGCTTCATCATAGTATTTCATGTCAGCGTGTTTGGGATTGATCCATAGCCCAAGTTTACCAGTGGTTAATTCAGGGGAGGGTTCTTTAACATCCTGCTCTCCACACCCTGCTATAGACAGGACAACTACAAGTGAAAGAGCAATAGCGGCTGCTTTCATGGATTCCTTTTGGGTAGGACCTTTACAGCTGTTTTTCCTTCGCTGGTTAACAATTCTCAAATTGTACATATCACACAAAAGAAAGATAACCTTTTATAATTTCCAGTACGAACATATCTCATGCAGGTTCATATTGAGGATGAGACGCTCCAGTTTCTGCTGCATGTATGCAGGAGTACGTATCCAAAGGAGTTTGCAGGATTCTTGAGAGAAAAAAAAGAAGTAATCACCGAAATTATCCTCGCTCCAGGTACTTTATTCGGTAAAGGGGGTTCTGTAGTGAACAGATGGATGCTGCCTATAGATGCTTCTATTTGTGGGACTGTGCATTCTCATCCTTCATCCAATGTTGCACCTTCTGCAAGTGATCTGAGATTTTTCTCTATCTATGGGAAATACCACGCTATTGTGGGGTTCCCCTATACAGAACAGACCATACAATTCTACAACAGGAAAGGTAATCAACTAGAACACAGGGTGGTGAATTGGCAAAATACGCAGAAATAGAATGGAAAAAGAAAGAAGTGATGCTGTCTGAAGAAAGAATTCTCATTAATCCATTAGATCCTGTCTATAAGGAACTGTTGCAGGGAGCTGGATATGATGAAGAAGATATACTTTCTGAAATTGAGAAACGATTTGGAATACGCCCAAAGACAAAAGAAAAAATACATCCAAAAACAAAAGAAAAAATATATCAAAAGGTCAAAAAACAGCAAATAGACCGTGAAATATATAATCCACCTGAGAAAGAAGTGTTTTACCAGCTTTTTCCTCTGGTCTCTGTGGCCAGAAAAGGTTCTCGATCCAGAGAAGCTGCTCTCGTACTCAAGATGATCTCATTTGTTGTAAAAAGGCGTCTGTGGTATGCTTTGGATAATCCCAAAATCGAAAAGGATGTCCTTGATTCCATGAACGGTGTCACAGAAGTGAATCCCCTTTCCCCGGATGTTGACATTCCACGGGAGGATGCCCGCCGTTTAATACCGGTAGATGACCATTTCAGGTATATGGTCCGCTGGGCATGTCTTTCCGATTACGATCTCACCCAGCATTACATTGTCCAGGGGTGGGTCCCCTTAACCAAAATTCAGCTCATTGAGGCGTATGCATTGCTCCTGAAAAAAACGCTGGCAGAATATATTGATCAGAAAAGAGCAGAATATGCATCCCAGAACATGAAGCTTCCCCCTTTTTTTGGCAGGTTGCTACATGTTATTTCCTCTCAAGTACCAGCAGTTTCGGTAACTCCTGTGGGAGCCACTGAATTAGAAGAGAGTGCATTTCCTCCTTGTATTCGTGAAGCACTGCAAGGCGTTTCTTCTGGATTGAGGAATTATGCAATTACTGTTTTGCTTACCTCTTTTCTCTCCTATGCTCGGGTTTACCCTTCGTTATCTGCTTTCGATCAGGAGAAGAAGCCTGAAATTTCCTCAGAACAGATAGAAATTCTTCTGGAAGAGGTTGTACCCCTTATCATAGAGGCAGGAGACCGCTGCGACCCCCCCTTGTTTGCAGACCAGCCCATTGAACGGCTGAATGTTTTTTACCATTTAGGATTCGGTCTCAACGATTCTCCCACGCAAACGAGCTTTGGCACATCCAAGTGGTATCTCCCTCCCAGCTGCAAGAAAATAAGGCAGAATGCACCCTCTCTATGTAAGCCTGATGCACTCTGTTCCCAGGGTGTGTATGCAATAGCAGACAGGAAAAGACTGGAGCACCTGATTGACATCAATGCAGGGGACCCACAGAAAGTCCTTTTAGCTTTAAGGAGATCACGAAATCCTCAGAAAATAGTCCATCTCTCTGGTGTGGACAAGAATGAGGTGGAAAGGATTGTCCGAAACCTGGAAAAAGAAGGAATTTTAATTCAGATTCGAGTGAGAAATCCTTTAGTGTATTATGTGAGAAAAATGAGAAGAAAAAAAGGAAAGAGAAATAAAAGAAAGACAAGGAGTAATACAGACTGACGGTGATTTTAAGAAAATACTTGATTTTATGGTTTGCCTTTGGAATACTCTCTTGAAAGTGATTGCAGAGATGATCTCCTTTGAAGAGGTGTATTACAGAGGGACTGTTCACCATTTAACTTCCAGCATCCAACTATCCAAACATAACATTTATATGATAACCAGGTAAGGCATATCATGGGATCTAGAAAAGACAGAAGACGCAGACCCTTCAAAAAATCTCCCAACCTGAAGGTGAGACCAAAACGGAAATGGGTCAAAGTAAAAAAGAAGGTTCGGTTCAAGAAGAAAGAGAAGACAAAGAAAGAAAAGAGAAAATAAAGGTGATTTCTTGTGCAGCCAAGCCATAAAGAACAGGATCAGGTTGCCACTGACACCGAAAAGGAGGTTGCAGCCAGGGAAGAATTAGAAGAGATTTCCAAACATGCGCCCATGGTCTTGACCGGTGGACACGGAGGTGCTGTCCCTGCACTCATTGTGAAGCTGGTCAGAAAGATTTTTCCATGGTCAGAAGATTAGTTCTATCTTTTTGTAAAGGAATTCTTCCTTATCTCCTCTAAATCCATTATTGATTATCTGTTTTCGATGCTCATGATATAGATGAAAAAAAGTGATAGACAATAAGAATGTGTTCTCAAGATTCAGTAATCTTTATAAATAGTGTGTAAGAGACCTTTACATGGACATGAAATTCAAAGACATTGTCCAGTGTCCGAAGTGTGGGTTCAAGTTTAGCAGGGCCTACTCTCGAGTGACCAGCTGTAAAGGCTGCCCCCAGTCTGCAGCACAGTGTCAGTTTATCCGGTGTCCCAGGTGCAGCCACGAGTTTACAGGTTAACTGGGTCAAAATCCAGTACAGGTATCTTGAATTGTTCTCAGAAAAATCTTTCTATCTTTATGTCCCTCAAATCAAAGGGAAAAATGGAATGAGCATCTACCACAAAGAATCCCCAATTACCTACTCCCTTCCAAAACCCTTATAAAGGATTTTGCTGTTCGAATGTCATGGATTGGAAACATGAACTACGTGACCTTGGAGAAGGAATCATTATTGCGGTCATTCTCTACTTGATCATTCAAGCCACCCTGATGGTAACCCTGGGTGTGGAAAAACCTTTGTACGTGGTGATCTCTGGCAGCATGGAGCCTGTCTATGAAGAAGGTGACATCCTGGTGGTGAAAAGAATGGATGTGGATTTGGTTGAGGAAGGAGATATTATCGTATTTGACTCACCCCATGGTGGTATCCCCATTGTCCACAGAGTTTATGCTGTCAGGACTGAAGGTGGAAAACGATATTTCGTTACCAAGGGGGACAACAATGCCTTTCCCGATACCTATTACCAGGACACATATCCAGGAATTCCTGGTGAGTATATCATTGGAGAACCCTTTTTAAGGATACCCAAGGTGGGATGGATACAGATCTGGTTTAGGCAGCTCATTAATGTGATTCGATGTCCCTATCTACAGCCCGGGTGAAAAAAGAGTTAACAGATGTGGTTATTGCTGTTGGCATATTCTTTTTGATTCAGGGAGTATTGTATGCTACTCTGGGGGTGTTTCCACCGTACAGAGTGGTTGTGTCTGGCAGCATGGAGCCCACCTACTACCGGGGAGATGTCATTTTCATCAAGAAGGTAGATATTAATCAATTGCAGAGAGGAGATATCATCGTTTTCGAATCCAGAGGTGGTGGAACACCCATTGTTCACCGAATTACCGACATTGTAGAAGAGGATGGCACCCTCTACTTTTTGACAAAGGGAGATAACAATCCCTTTCCAGATTCGTACTACCACCCTTTGAAGGGGGTACCTGAATCCTGTGTGGTGGGAACACCTGTTCTGAGAATCCCCAAAGTAGGGTGGATTTCAATTTACGTGAGGGATCTTTTTTGAGTGCAACTAAATCTTTGTTGAAAGTTATTAAAATTACTGTAAATGGCGTCATTTTGAGAGAAAAGAAAATTCTTTTAATTAAAAGAGGAAAAGAGCCCTTCAAGGGTTACTGAGCCCTTCCAGGAGGATCTGTGGAATATGGAGAAACAACAGAGCGTGCTGTTGTACGGGAAGTGAAAGAAGAAACCAGACTGAACTGTGACGTTGTGTGATTGATAGGAGTGTATTCTGATCCTGACCGAGATTCAAAAGTACATTCAATCTCAGCAGCCTACCTGATGGAGCTGTCACAGGACGAGAAACTGCGCCCAGGAGATGATGCGGTAAGTGCACAGTGGTTTGCTATTGATGATCTTCTTACAAGATAGCTTTTGATCATATAGATAGTATCCAAGATGCATTACGCACATAGATAATTTATTTCTTTCCCACTATCAAGTATTTCGGGCGGTACTGTACATCCAACAGAGTACTCTTGACAACATCAAAATGAAAGTCCTTCAAGAGTGCCTCCATCTCAGCAGCAGTTAAGGGATAGGGATCCCAGGCTGTGGAAAAGGATTGACTGTATTCAATGACCAAGATGTATCCATTCCTTTTGAGAACGTTATATGCTTCCTGAATTAAAAAATGGGGCTGTTTGTAATAGTGCAACACATTAACGTAGAGAACACCTGAACCAGAGCCGTCTTTTACTGGAAGATGACCACAATCGCCAGCAACTACCATGATGGGAAAGGGTATACGGTACAGATTGGATATATTGATATCAAGTGCTATGACTGGGTCTGCCCCTAGATGGACTAAGGCATGAGCATAATTCCCAGACCCACATCCACAATCGACCCAGGTTCCCGAAATAGTGAGGTTCGCTTTTTTCAGGAAGCTGAGAGCTTTTTTGACATAGGGTCTGTGCATCCACCTCATAGATACATTCTCAGATGAGAGCAAAAAGAGATTTCGGTATCAAACCAATGAATTCACAGAGAGGTATAGAGGTAGAGGATGAAAGTTGTATTAAACATACAATTTGAAACCTGATGTGTATGAATCAGACTATAAAGAAGCTTTTGAGTATATTTCTGGCAAAAATAAGAAGAGATCGCTGGTGATTGTTTACACTGATTTGGTGGAAGCGCACATTTCCCAGGGGTTAATACAGTACTGTTCAGTGCTGCAGAAAACGCATCTTCCCCTGTGTGTGGCAGTGAAAGACACCACTATTACTGATATTGCAGAAGCTGAACCAGAAACCGAAAGGGAATTGTATCAAAAAGCAGTGGCCCAGAAACTGTCGAAGGAACGGCAGGTAGCTATAAAAGAATTAACCAGGAGAGGAGTGAGAGTGGTGGATGAATTACCAGAAAAGTTGACCATTTCTACCCTGAATAAGTATTTGGAACTAAAACATACCATGAGGATATAACAGTATACCTGAAATTTGAATCCATACTCATACCTTGAGTATTTGATAACAATCGACCCACAAGAAAGAACACTATAGAAAAGCAAAAGCTACTAATAGTATGTGAATCCTTTGCAGTGATGGCCTATGGAGTATACTGGTCTTTTACATCATCAAATCCTCTGAACATGCAGTCGATGCATTGATTCAGCAGCTTTTTGTAGATTGCAGCTGCTTCCAGATCCCCTGTTTCTGCTATGCGGCTCATATCATCAAGCATGCACACTGAACATCTTCTCAAACTGCTGGCCCACTGCTCCAGGGGGTCCAGTATGTCATATCTTTTCAGGCTTTCCAAGTATTCTTCCCTGCATACTCTGCACTTTTCAATCTTCTCTCTCCACAGTTTTGCTACCTTTTCATTTTCCAGGGTAGATGCTTTCTGTTCCATGCACTGAGAGCATTTCTTCCAACATGCTTTCCATACATCCAGGTCCAGTGTTCCCATGTGTACACCTCACAGTATGAATATTCAAGTTACTATATAAATGTTAACTCATCACTCTTCCCACCCTCCCAATTGCAGCACGGGTACCTCAGTTCAACGAGGTTCAACAACTGGAGGGAATTCCTGTCAAAATGGTTGTAAGGTTCATCCCATTTCTCAAAGGCCTGATATCTTATACCATGTATCTCTAAAACCATATCTCTCTCCTCTGAACTTCAGTACTGGATTTCATGGATTCAGAGCCTACAGCCACTGCTGGATGCAGTATTTAGCCAGTTTCTTGGCCATGTTTACTGCTCCTTCAAATCCCATTAAGGGTCCTTCCCACTCCACCATGCGCATTAAGGGATAGAACATTTCTATTACTGGAATACTGTATGCAGAAGCAGCAAGGGAATCGATAAAACTGCCAAAGACAACATCAATGTCCTCAGTATCTTTGAGTGCTTCTATGTACTGGTAGTAGTCGGGACATATAAGAATGACGCGGTCTGTATCATCCAGACTGTGCAGCCTTCGAACCATAGTTTGTCCTGGAGGGCTGCGCACTGTGAGCAGTGTTATACTGCA
>Ga0209635_10003324_pt1 | contig 12512 bp, 10 predicted proteins | sample DeeMarSWOR230_32_FD_187463 | JGI IMG/M metagenome (GOLD analysis project Ga0209635, IMG submission 187463) | Marine sediment microbial communities from White Oak River estuary, North Carolina - WOR-2-30_32 (SPAdes) (version 2) | ecosystem: Environmental > Aquatic > Marine > Intertidal zone >...
ATGGTGTCGGTGATAACCCGATATTCCTGCCAGAATATAAAATCACCCTCACCGGTGCAAATTTTCAAGGAACTCCAGTCTCTTTACCCATGGATATGGTTGGTGCAGCAGTCACCATGGTAAGCGTCCTCTCTGAGAGACGCCTCAATCGCCTGACCAACCCGGCACTCAGTGTAGGATTACCCGCCTTTCTCACCAAAGGTGCCGGTATGATGTCTGGGATGATGCTCAGCCAATACACTGCCGACACATTAATTGTCGAGCAGAGAATCTTATCGGCTCCGGCATCCATCATGTCCATTCCTGCTGCTGCTGATCAGGAGGACTTTGTCTCGATGGGCATGAATACCGCAATCAAGAACGCGCAGATTCTGGACAATGCCTATGGCGTGCTGGGAATAGAGTTTATGGCTGCAGCACAGGCACTCGATTTCCGTGATTTCAATCCAGGAAAAGGGGTCGCTGCGGCAAAAAAGGTAATCAGAAAATATGTAGACCATCTTGACGAAGACCGCCCGCTCTATGACGATCATACCAGGATGAAAGAACTGGTAAAATCAGGTGAAATCCTCTCAGAGGTCGAGAAGATCGTGGGAAGTCTCGATTAAAACGTTCTGACGCCTACAACAAACAGCGTAGTCTGTAGAAAACTGTTTTTAGGTCAACGAGTATTCGATCAACAATCGAACCATAGAGCAGTGTGCGAAACCTGTATGTAGTATGACCATCGGTTATTACACAGAGCAGATTATCATTCCTGGGTGCGTGAATATACTCGTTATCTAATACAAATCTCTTTTCACCATACAAGAGCGTTATCGATTCAGACAAATCGATTATCAACTCACCCACCCTTACCTGCTTCCTATGCAGCCTGTCGGGTGTTTCGTAAAACCCCCTTTTTGGAGAATAGTATCTACTCGGTGCAATGAGGTAGTCTAATTCCTCGATATTCTGATGAGCCAAGAATGGTGCGCTGTATTTCGGTGAACGCCTTGTTGAAATAAATAAATGCTCACCATGAGGCATCGAAACCAATGTGCCAACTACCGAAGTTCTGACTACTATTGAATCAGAGAATGAAGCAAGAGAATAAAAGAATGTCATAATCAGAATCAAGAGAATCGCTATTTTCCTGAGTCTCTGAGAAGCGAGGAGATATGAAGAAAGGAGAATCAGTGGCGAAATGTATAATGTGATTGCTGAACATGGTGTCCGTGCGAACAATTTTGCGATGGTTACGAGAGAAGTAAGTAACAGATTGACAGGGATGCTCATAATCTCAGCGAGCATAAAGGAGAAAGTACCGGTGATGATACACAAAAACAACAGAAAAATGACTATGGAGGCGATAGGCACGATGATGAGATTTGAAATGACCGCCAGCGTTGGTAAGCGGTGAAAATAGTATATGAGAAGTGGCGAGACAAAAAGCTGCGCTGAAAATGATACTGCCATCGGTGCTAAAATATATTTATAGAGCCGCCGTTTTACTTTCCTTATAAGGTGATTATTGAGTAATGGGTATAAAAAGAAAATTCCATATACAGCAGCAAAGGATAGCTGTGCACCGACGTCAAAGAGAATCAATGGGTGGATGAGAAGAAATATGATGGCTGTAATGTTTACAATATGTATACCCTCGACATTGCGCTGGAGCATCAAACTCAAGCCAAAAAGAAACGCCATAACCGTAGCCCGGCACACACTCGGTCGAAATCCTGTAATGCCGGCATAGAGAATGAGGATTAACATTATTATGAGAAATTTTATTCTCACCGAAATTGGGGCGAAGAAGAGAAGAGTCCCAACAAATATACATACAAAACCAACGTGGAGCCCTGAGACTGCTAAAATATGGAGTACCCCAGCACGGCTGAAGAGGTCTCTTAAATCTCTCGTTATACGTCCACTACCACCGAGAACAAGACCCATACCCACATCATAGTACTCGTTGTTCAACAGTCTTTTAAGGAGCCGATGAATATAACTTCTCATCAGATTGAGGAGACCCCAAGGACTGCACTCTCGGTCGATCTTGATAACATCGCCCGTAAGAATGTTTGGACGGTTTGGATACTTCGCATGAGTAATCCTCCCCTTTATGAATAGTCGGTTGCCAAGAAAAGTACCCTGTTCTCGTGTGTAGAATTCTACTCGATTCCTATAGTCTATACGTTTATTATCAACCTCTACCCCATCAATTGCCACTAACAACTTTACATAGTGTTCACGAGGTTCCTCACCAATTACTACTCCTGAAAAGACGACATCGCGCTCCACGTCAGAAAATCGCATCGGTGCATGAAGCGAAGTATTTATTGCAGACAACAATGCAATGAGTACATATAAAAACCACCTTTTCCAGAAAGAAAGAATTATTGCTAAACCACAGAGAAGAAGATTATATACAAGTGCCGGATGAAATATTATTTGAAAGAGAATACCTGAAATAATTGCAAAGAGTACTACAATGCAAATTCTTCTCATTCCACCCTCCCAATATGTATGGTGGATATACTAAAGAATTATAAATCAGTGTATATAATTTTATGGATTATCTTACTTGCTTTATTGAGTTCAATCCTCGCTACACCGGGATTTGAACCAGTTGCCTTCAGACAACTATAGATGAAAAAATCTTCACCCACTGGGTGAACTATAAAAAATGAATTCTCTGTAAGCCAGATAAATTCCTTCTCGACACCCAAGTTAAGGCTTTTCCTCACTTCTCTCGAAGCTAACATCATCGAGGAAAGTTCTGCATCATACTCACTCACGTCAAAATCTACCTCTAGACTATGTTGGGCAACGGTGATGCCGTCATACCCAACAAGGCTCACATAACGGCAACCAGGAATTTTCTGTGCCACCTTTCTGATCTCCTCTTGCATGTCTTCAGCCATGAAACCTCCTTACTGTCAGAAAAGTCTTCGTTTTTCGGTTCTCGGTTTTGAAACTCGAATCAATCTTCCTCAACGCAACCGATGCACGAAACCGTTACGCTTTTCGCAACCATTAACCGATCCACGCTTTTCGTATTATTCTTATGCTCTTTCAACGTATTCGCCCGTTTCTGTATTCACCTTGACGAGGTCGCCCCTCTGAACAAAAGGTGGAACCTGACAGGTATGGCCACCTTCAAGTTTAGCTGGTTTAGACTGAGCCTGAGCAGTGGCCTCCTTGATATATGCCTGAGTCTCTATGACCTTGAGCGCCACATACTTCGGGAGGATGATACCAAATGGCTTTCCTTCATAAAACTCAACCTTCACGCGTGTGTTGGGTTTAAGAAATTTTGCCGCATCACCGATAAGGTCAGCACCCAAGGGAATCTGCTCGTAGTTTTCTGAATTCATAAAATAGTATGCGTCATTGGCAAAATAAATGTATTCCATTTCAACTGGCTCAATCTCAGTCTCTTCGAGCCTATCGCTTGAACGAAATCTCTTTTCAGTAGCCAGATTCGTCTGTAAATTCCGTAGGTTACACTGAATAATCCCTCTTTTATTGCCTGGTGTTATGTGTGTTACAGTTAACACCACAAACGGAATGTTATCAAGTTTTATGAGCATCCCTCTTCTAAGCTGTGTTGCCTGTATCATTTTACCTCCAAGCGATATGTGCTCGTACCATCTGATAAATCTTGAAATGTAATATTTCTTTCAGCAAGAAGTTTTCTGATGCGGTCCGCAAATTCATAATTGCCTTCTCTTCTTAGCCTCTGCCTGATACGCAGCAACAGATTAACTATTCCAGGAAAGACATCCTCTATGCTCTTAATATCATCAAACATTCCAGCAGAATCTTTCTCAATCGCAGCGAGTAAATCGTCTTTATGCTGTTCTCTCAATTCATTCTTTACTATTCTCAATGTATCCATCACCTCATCAAACGGATTATCAGGAATATGCTCTTTAAAACCAAGGATAGTCAGGTAATATCTTATACTCTCCGTGGCTTCTTGACTCTCTCTCTCAAAGCCTTTATTGACAAGATCAAATATCACGCCCAGCGCCCCCGGTGTATTCAAATCATCATTCATTGCTTCAGTAAATCCATCGTGCAGCAAGGGCGTTTCCATCTCTGTGAGCTCTTTAAATTCCTTGAGGTATGTTAATATTCTCAGGTACGCAGCGCGTGCCTCATCGAGTCTTTCGCGAGAAAATTCAATCTGATTACGATACTGCGTCTTTATCAGAAACAGCCTAACAACATTTGGCGCGTAGTCCTTGAGTACATCCTCGATAAGGAAATAGTGTCCGGTCGACTTTGCCATTTTTTCACCTCCGAGCAAGACCCACCCGTTATGGAGCCAGAAATGAGCATAGTCTTTACCAGTAGCAGTCCGTGATTGGGCAATCTCATTCTCATGGTGAGGAAAAATCAAATCTTCGCCTCCAGTATGAATATCAAAGGACTCACCGAGGTAGTGCATTGACATTGCCGAGCATTCAATGTGCCAACCGGGTCTGCCCTTTCCCCATGGGCTCTCCCAATATGGTTCACCGGGCTTTACTGCTTTCCAGAGTGCAAAATCGAGTGGGTCGTCCTTTGCCTCAGTCGGCGCAATTCGTGCTCCTGACATCAGTTCATCAATACTCTTGTTTGAGAGTTTACCATAATCAGGAAATTTGCGAACCCTGAAATAGACATCGCCATTCTTTTCATAGGCATATCCTTTATCAACGAGTTTTTTTACGAGTGCAATAATTTCCTCGATGTGCTGCGATGCCCGCGGATAAAACGTAGCTCTCTTTATGTTCAGCTCACCGCAAGCCCACAAATATTTATCGATATGCTCCTCTGCAATTCTGCGCCAATCCTTATTATACTCTTTTTGTTTCTCAATAACCTTGTCATCGATATCAGTGAAATTCTCAATGCTGATTACCTTTTCCTTATAGCCAGAGTGTTCAAGCCACCTCACGAGGATATCGCGGTTGAGTGCAGCGCGGATATGCCCTACATGTGGTGGTCCCTGCACAGTGAGTCCGCAGGTGTAGATACCCACCGTATCTTTCTTTTTGGGAATAAAATCTTCTAATTCCTTGGTCAGTGTATTGTACAATCTCAAGCCCATTATTCACCCTGTAGATATGCCGCGGCAGCTGCAATCTGCACCAGTGGGTTTGGTACATTCATCATCTCTTCAAATAATCGTTGCTGCTCCTTTGCCCCGTATTGAACAAGTGCCTCGATTGCTGCTACAGAAACGTTTGTATATTCATCATGAACTAGATCTTTTAATAATTGTGTAGTTTCTGAAATCTTGTATTTTTTTAGAATATTAACGGCATACTCACGTGCAAAAGGATCATCTGATTGTAATGCCTCTTGTAGCACTAACACGCCATCGTGGTTGTTCATAATCAACAATGCCTCAACAGCAGCAAGCCGCACCTCCCACGGTGCTGAATAGAGACGGCCTCCAATATCATGAATGACCGACGTGTCGCCCATTTCAGCAAGGGCAATAATGCCATGACACCATACGTCGTTCTCCGTACCGTTCAGTTCATTTCGAATAAAATCCTTCAAATCCTGCTCACCCGTGCGACCGAGTGCCTTGGCCGCAGCAATTCTTACCAGAGGATCAATATCCCTCAACCCTCCTCGTAATACATCGTCCTCTTTGAATTTCTCAAGACCAAGATATGAAATCCTCCTTATCTTTGCTATCTTATCATCAGTCCCTTTGATGAGCATATCACGGCACCGCTCATCCTTCATCGATGCGATCAGCTTATATGCCTCGATCCGAATCGATGGATCACCCTCCAATGCATAACTCCAGAGCTCTGGGGAGTATGTGCCCTCGTCCAAGTCGTACAGGGCTCTGAGCGCTGCAGCACAGCCTTCCTGATCGCCGCTCCTGTTGATTTGGTATAGTAAGTCTAATCCCCTGTCCTCGCCTATCTGTCTCAATGCCTTAGCCGCATGAACCCGCACAATAATCGATTCGTCATTGATCCCTTTCTCAAGGATTTCGACCGCCTTCTGTTTTGGAGCAACACCACAGGCTACAAAGAATAGAAACATTGAAAATAAACACCCTTTCATCAATTTCAATTATATATAGTTTTCCCCTTAAGTCAATGAGTCCACTGTTATTGACAAGGTGCTCATTTTGGCATAGAATAAAAAAGAAACATCCAAGATGAATGGTACGAACAGATAATCTGGTCATTTGGTAACGATAACGATGCCCGTATCGTCAGCTGTTCAGGGGAAATAGTATACAAATACCGTAGCCGTAACCGCCTTTACGAAACTGGCTTCGTCACCTTGACCGTTACCATGAGTTGTTCCGAGGAGGTTCAATGAAGAAAACGAAGACAATGAAGAAGGTCGTTTACAAACCTGTGTCAGCACCAAGAGGTACAGTGATCTCGTGTAAGGGTTGGCAACAAGAGGCAGCGCTGAGGATGCTCCAGAACAATCTTGACCCTGATGTCGCTGAACGACCAGAAGAATTGATTGTCTACGGCGGAAGCGGTAAGGCAGCTCGCAATTGGGAATCCTACAATGCAATAGTTGCAGCGTTGAGAAGGTTAGAGAACGATGAAACACTGCTTATCCAATCAGGAAAGCCGGTGGGAATCTTTAGAACGTTCAGTCACGCACCACGAGTTATTATTGCAAATTCACTCCTCGTACCAGCCTGGGCAAACTGGGACTACTTCAGAAAACTCGAGGCCCTCGGCCTCATCATGTATGGCCAGATGACTGCAGGTTCATGGATTTACATTGGCACACAAGGAATAATCCAAGGAACCTATGAAACCTTTGCCGCCTGTGCACGGACGCATTTTGGCGGTTCACTCAAGGGTAAATGGGTGCTTACCGGCGGCATGGGTGGCATGAGTGGTGCACAACCCCTTTCAGTCACCATGAATGAAGGTGTCATCCTCGATATTGAGGTTGACCCAAAACGTATCGAAAGAAGAATAAAACAAGGATTCTGTGATGAAATCGCCCATGACTTGGATGAGGCACTGAGAATGGTCTTTGACGCTGTACAAAAGCAGCGACCGCTCTCGGTTGGTCTAGTTGGTAACACATCAGATATTGAACCTGAGCTGCTGAGGCGCGGGGTAATTCCTGATGTACTCACTGATCAGACATCAGCCCATGATGAATTGAATGGTTATATACCAGGAGGCATGAGTCTAGAAAAGGCGCTTGAATTACGGAGCAGAAACCCAGATGAGTATAGAAAAAAGGCGTTGGAGTCGATCGCTCGGCAGATGGAGGCAATGCTGGAGATGCAAAAGAAGGGTGCTGTTGCATTCGATTATGGCAACAATATTCGAGGTCAGGCAAAGAGGGCGGGCGTAGAGAATCCTTTCTCAATACCAGGATTTGTACCAGAATATATCAGACCTCTCTTCTGTGAGGGTAAAGGACCATTCCGTTGGGCAGCACTTTCTGGTGATAAGAATGATATCCTTCTCACCGATAAGAAGGTCCTGGAGATGTTTGGTAATGACGAATCCATCCAGAGATGGATCGAACTCGCCCAAAAGAAAATTCCCTTTCAAGGTTTACCAGCACGGATTATGTGGCTTGGCTATGGTGAGCGGGACAAACTGGGACTGGAGATCAATCGCATGGTAAAGAAAAAGGCACTCAAGGCACCGATTGTCATCGGACGCGACCATCTTGATACCGGTTCTGTCGCATCGCCCTATCGAGAGACTGAGGGCATGCTCGATGGTTCGGACGCAATTGCAGACTGGCCCATGTTAAATGCGCTCCTTAATACCGCCTCTGGTGCCTCGTGGGTATCAATCCACCATGGTGGTGGCGTGGGTATTGGTTATTCCCTGCATGCTGGTCAGGTCCTTGTCTGTGACGGTACCACTGATATGGATGAAAGAATTGAAAGGGTCCTAACGAATGACCCAGGAATTGGTATTGCCCGCCATGCTGATGCCGGCTACGCGGATGCCATCAGGGTTGCTCTGAAAAAGGGCATAAAGATACCGATGGCACAATGGAAGAGAAAATAGCATTATAATGGAGCACTTTCATTGAGCTCTCTGATTTGGCTCTCGCCACTGTGCGCCAACGCACAGTAGACTGAAAGCGGCAAAGCTATGCAATACAATAGGTTTTGCGCTCAGGCTGTAGAAATACAGACTAAGACTCTTGACTTTTTTACAATCATTTGTATAATACAATTGGAGTGCTGGTGTGGATATAATACTTATATCGCGCAAAGATAATAAAAGACTCAATCTGCATGTAAGAATTGAATTTCTTATCTTAGCTGCGTTGGTTATTACTGTCTTTTTGACCATATTGATATACAACATCACCATTTTTACATCCCACAAGGTCGACCAGAGGAGATTGGTTCAGTTAAATCGAGAGAATAGAATCGTACGTCAAGAAATCAACGAGATAGAAGAGGAATTTTCAGAGCTAACTATGCTCATGGACAGTTTAAAGTACTATGATAAGAGGCTTCGTACGTATGCCTCATTAGAACCGATCAATGATGACGTACGCAATATGGGTATCGGTGGCTACAAAGATGATTATGATGAAGAATTATCGAGCACTGTTCACGAGAACCTTGTACAGCTATCAGAGACATTAGATGAGCTCCTCGCCCGCTCAAGACTGCAGAGAGAGAGTTTCGGCGATCTTCTTGCACACCTCGAGGAAAAAAAATATTTGAGAGCACATACGCCGTCCGTCATTCCTGTCCAGGGATGGTTTATTAGTGGATTCGGGTATCGAATCGACCCCTTCACCGGTCAGGTAAAGATGCACGAAGGTCTAGACATTGCGGCACCAGCGGGAACACCGATTATTGCACCTGCAAATGGCGTGGTCAGGTCAGCACGTAACAACAAGGGCTTCGGCCTGACATTGATAATTGACCACGGCTATGGTTTTACCACATTGTATGCCCATTGTCAAAGAATCAAGGTAGCAAAAGGTACACGAGTAAAACGGGGGGATGTTATTGCCTACGTTGGAAATACGGGAAAGTCTACTGGACCCCATCTTCACTATGAGGTCCACGTAGCACACGTTCCCAGAAATCCAATTAACTACATACTTACCTCACAAGCGATTACCGATTAGACGAGGTAATGAAAACAAGTATCATTGAGAAGATAAATTCACTTAAGAAGAAACGAGAGGCATTACTGCTGGTTCATAATTATCAACTCCCTGAAGTTCAGGATATTGCCGATTACGTGGGTGATTCATTAGAGCTTGCAAAGATTTCGCGCGATGTAAGATGTAAGATTATCCTCTTTTGTGGTGTTCATTTCATGGCAGAAACGGCGAAAATATTCAATCCAGATAAAACAGTGCTCATGCCCGATCTCCATGCAGGATGCCCTATGGCCGATATGATCACTGACGAACAACTACGGAATGAAAGGAAATTGCACCCTCAGGCTGCAGTGGTTACCTACATAAATTCTACTGCCAAGGTCAAGGCACTCTCTGATGTTTGCTGTACCTCGGCAAATGGTGTGAAGGTAGCCAATGCAGTCAAAAATGACGAAATCATATTTACACCTGACAAGTATCTTGGTTCATACGTAGCACGCAATGTGAGGCAAAAAAAATTCTATCTCTGGTCAGGTTACTGTCCGACCCATATGGTCTTCTCAGAACAAGGTCTCATGAAGTTGAAAGAGAAATATCCTGATGCCGAGATCATCGCTCATCCTGAATGTCGTCTTGACGTTCAAGAGATTGCAGATGCGATCTGTTCTACATCGCAGATGATTACTCATGCAAAGCAGAGTAGGGCAAAGAGATTTATTATATGCACTGAGGTTGGCATGCTCTATCGCTTAAAAAAAGAAAATCCAGAAAAAGAATTTATACCAGGAAGTCCCCATGCGGTGTGTCCCAACATGAAACTCACCAATCTGGAAAGAGTCTTGTGGGCATTGGAGGATTTAAAATTTGAAATCGATGTGGAAGAATCTATTCAATCACAGGCACTCAAGGCTATTGAAAGAATGGTGCAGGTCTAATCTATGGCTTATGCCCTCAGAATTTGGGTATTGACAAATTATCAATTTTAGTTATAATAGACTAATCCTTAGCGTTCCACTAAATGAAATGGCGTTGAGTAGCTTTTCGGGAGATAAGCAAAAGGGTTAGTATAAATTAAATTTGTGTGAAATGTAGGAAATGGTACTTACTCCAGACGTAGAAATAGACCTCTTTCCACAATAGAAAGCGCTGTCTGAAATATGCATCCTACATTTCTTGGGATATTAATAATAGCAAACTAATCCACTCTATGCAGTGAAAGATATAGTAGAGCATAACCGATAAAAAAAATAGTGTTAATATAAGGGAAGGTGTTCAATGGAAATAATGGATCTTAAGAAAAAAAGGGTAACCGAGCTTCACGACATAGCAAGGTCGCTGGGCCTCTCCAACTATGCCGAGTTAAAGAAACAAGACCTTATTTACGCAATTATGGAAGCCGAGACTCAAAAGTCTGAACTCGTACCAGTCGAGGGTGTTCTCCAGATTCATGCTGATGGTTATGGTTTTCTCAGGTCACCTAACTACAACTATCTGCAGAGCCAAGATGATATCTATTTATCAATTTCCCAAATCCGCAAGTTTAATCTAATGGTCGGCGACCACATACAGGGACTTGCACGGCCTCCTCGTGAAGGTGAACGATATTTTGCAATGATAAAGATTGAACATATTAACAGCACTCCTCTTTCTGAAATTCGGGGAAGAATACATTTCGATAACCTCACACCACTTTATCCTATCGAGCGAATTCACCTTGAGGTTGAACCTAAGAACGATCTCTCAATGAGAATCGTCGATCTCTTCACACCTATCGGTAAAGGTCAACGCGGCCTCATTGTTTCGCCGCCACGTGCTGGAAAAACAATTCTTCTCCAAAAGATTGCCAATTCAATTATCACCAATCATCCTGAGATAAAGCTTATCGTTCTCTTGATTGACGAGAGACCAGAAGAAGTCACTGACTTCGAACGCTCTGTCGATGCTGAAGTCGTCTCGTCGACATTCGATGAAACACCAGACAGACATACTGAGGTTGGTCAGATAATCTTGGAACGCTCAAAGAGACTGGTCGAGGCAAAAAAGGATGTGGTCATATTGCTCGACAGTCTCACACGACTTGCACGGGCTCACAATGCAATTGTTCCACATTCAGGCAAGACATTGTCTGGCGGCTTGGATTCAACCGCCCTTCAAAAACCGAAGAAATTCTTTGGCTCTGCACGTAAGATAGAAGAGGGCGGTAGTTTGACCATCATTGCGACCGCGTTAATCGATACGGGCTCGAGAATGGATGAGGTCATTTTCGAAGAATTCAAGGGAACCGGAAATCTCGAACTGATTCTTGAGCGGAGACTCTCCGACCGCAGAATCTTCCCTGCCCTTGACCTCTATAAATCTGGCACGAGAAAAGAAGAGTTGATCCTCGACGAGTCTGAGCTTAACCGACTGTGGATTCTGCGCAAGCTCTTGTCCGAGATGACGGTCATAGAACAGATGGAGTTTCTCAGCGAAAAGATGAAACGTACCAAAACAAACAAAGAGTTTCTTGATTCGATGAGTGCAGCATAATAAGGAGGTTGTTGTGAAAAAGAAAATCCATCCAAAGTATGTACCGTGTGTTATCACCTGTGCCTGTGGCAACAAAACCGAAACGAGGTCTACTGTAGCAAAAATCTCTGTCGACCTCTGTTCTCATTGTCATCCATTCTTTACTGGAAAACAGAAGATCGTAGATTCTGCAGGGAGAGTAGAAAAATTTGTGAAGAAATATGCCAAGAAAAGAGTTCCTAAATCGAGAACAAAGAAGAAGAAAGAGTAAACTATGAAGAAAGCAGTAAACGCAAAAAGTCTTAATGTCGAAGAAATAAAAAATCTGAAAACACAATATCAGAACCTCAAGGAGCATCTTTGACCTCACAAAGATTGAACAGGACATAAAAAAACTCCAGAAAAAAACTACCTCGTCAGGCTTCTGGAATGACCGAGCCAAGGCCCAGAAAATTATGTCAGAAATCAATCAGAAACAATTCTGGCTTGACGAAACGCAACGCATCGAGAAAGATATTGACCTGCTCTCTGGACTGGTTTCTCTGCCCAAACTGGATGAAAGAATGGTAGAAGAGGCAGTCGTTGAAATTCAGAAAATATCTCAAAAAATCAAGGAACTGGATGCAAAACTCCTCTTGGGCAAGGAAGACGACGTCAAGAACTGCATCCTCACGATCCATCCTGGCGCCGGTGGAACTGAATCCTGCGATTGGGCAGAGATGCTCTTTAGAATGTATATGCGGTGGCTCCAGCTGAAAAATTTTTCTTCTCGAATACTCAATCTTCTGCCTGGCGATGTCGCCGGTATCAAGGATGCTACTATCGAGGTCGTAGGACAGTATGCCTATGGTCTCTTAAAGGCCGAAGTCGGCATTCACCGATTGGTTCGTATTTCTCCATTCGATACCAATGCACGTCGCCAC
>Ga0209635_10003325_pt1 | contig 12510 bp, 11 predicted proteins | sample DeeMarSWOR230_32_FD_187463 | JGI IMG/M metagenome (GOLD analysis project Ga0209635, IMG submission 187463) | Marine sediment microbial communities from White Oak River estuary, North Carolina - WOR-2-30_32 (SPAdes) (version 2) | ecosystem: Environmental > Aquatic > Marine > Intertidal zone >...
CGACGAAAGCAAACGGAGGAAAAGGAGGTTGCTGCTCCTGAGGAGGAGGCAGCTTTGCTTGAGGAAGATCCCGCAGACGCTCTTGAAGAGATAGAGGAAGAAGTATCAACATCGCCAAAAGTCACTGAAGATGAACCTCCCCCAGCTGTTCCTGAACCCAAAAAGAAACCAAGTCTGGAACCTGAAGCGGCACCTGGCGTGGTTTCCGTGGCAGAATCTGAAGTGGATCCAGAGAAAGAGGAATAAACAACGAGTTCATCCTTCTCTCAATGCATCCATCATAACCAGTCTGAGGGATCTACATGAGTAGTGTTAGTCAGCGACCTGTAGGACGCCGTTCTATTGTGACAGTGTTCTATTTTCTGGCAATAGGCTCTGGCGTCATGAGAACATTTTCCGTAGCATTTGATATAGTTGCTCTTAATCTGATAATTGCCGACCCCTTGGCATTTGGTTTCATGTCTCAGTGGATGAGCCTCTTGGTGACAATTTCTCTCCTCTTGGTGCTAAGCATTCCTCGTGGCAAGCGGAGCCCGCGGAGGGCACTAGGCTATAATCTTGACCCTGATTTTGGACGAGTCCGAGTTTTACCAAAACGTCCCAGCATCTATCTGCTTATTGCCGGTAGTCTTGCGGGGGTATCGACATTCTTCTATTATTATCTTGCAAGTATTGCAGATGCATCAGTTGTCTTACCATACGGCCAGCTTGTTATCGTTTATCTCTTGCTCGGTGATTTATTAGCTGAGAAAGACACTCCTACAATTATCGAGGTTCAGAGCATTATCTCTGTGCTTATCGGAGTCTTGCTGATTGGCGTTATGCCTGGAGGATTTGATGTGCCCACTCTACTCATTGTGCTTATTCCAATGAATATATCCTCCGCATTCTTCACGTATTATCAGCGAAAGACCAAGAGATATGAAATTGAGCCCGGACTTCGCGTGGACTCACTAAACATGCGATTATGGTCACTTCTGTTTCTCAATCTATCATTTAGTGCTATCTCCATACCATTGATGGGTCCAGCAACATGGACCACAATTGCAGCTACATTTTCAGCTCTAGTGTGGCTAATGGTTGGCTCATCAGTAGCAACATTTCTTTCGCTGGTTATGTATGTCAGAGCATTGGGTCGCGGGTCAATGTCAGTAGTGAATTCGCTTTCAGCTGTTTCAGTAGTGCTTGGAATTCCTGTGACGCTTTTAGGTAACATTGTCCTCCCAGGTGCATTTGGAAGCATCACCGCAGATATCTTTCTCTGGACTCTCAAGATCTTTGGAATCGGACTTGTCATTATTGGTATATTATCATTGCAGGCAGCTGATGTGCGCTCTTTGGTAATAATTAAGGTTAAGCCGCAAACTAAGGACATTCTTCCTGCCCTCTTTGATATCAAAGGTGTTGAGAAAGCGTCAGCTCTAGCGGGGAAGTATGATTACTTGTTGAGTATAAAGAGCAGAAGTCTAAGTAAGACACGTACGGGGATTTTGAATAGAATACAGACCATTCCTGGAGTTGAATCGGTTGAAACAATGATTGTTTTGAAGGATTATAGATAGATTATGAGAAACGGTGGATAATGAAAATGATAAAGAAAATTCAAGCATATATTCTAATGGAGTTAGAACTCGGTCGCACGGATGAGGTAGTAAAGCAACTGGGTGCTATTGAAGAGGCCACTCGTATCGCGGTTACAACGGGTGTGTACGATATCGTCATGTTACTTGAGGTTAATGACCTTGAGGAACTTTATGATATTACTGTGCATCGGATTCATAGTATTCCAGGAATAAGAGATACCTCGACAGCTGTTATCGAGAAGATGATTAGCACCTGAATTGAGTCCAATATCCAATCACCTTAATACAGGTTTATTACATTATGCCGTCAAGATGCCCTCAAGCTAGCGGGAGGACATTTAGAATTACGCTAGAATAGAGGAGAGTGTCTGAATTAGAAAATAATGCTGAAGTCAGGATTACTGAACTCACGAAGAATTTTGGCGATATCATGGCGGTTGATCACATGAACCTCCATGTGCCTGCTGGATCTATCTTTGGGCTACTTGGGCCTAATGGGGCGGGAAAGAGCACAACGGTAAGACTGCTATGTACTCTGCTCAAACCGGTAGAAGGTACAGCACAGGTTGCTGGTCATGACATTCTGGAATCCCCCGTAGATGTTCGTGAGGTCACAGGCATTTTGCCTGAAGAGGGAAATCATACGCTATATCCTGGAATGACCGCCTATCAGAATCTCGAATACTTCGCACGACTATATGGAGTTGATGAAGATATTATTCCCGAGCGAATCCACGAGCTTTTGACGTTTATGAATCTGAATGACAGGGCTGATGATAAAGCAGGGGAGCTCAGCACTGGAAATAGGCAGAGATTAGCCCTGAGTCGAGCCATTCTACACAAACCAAAAGTGCTTCTTCTTGATGAACCCACTTCAGCACTCGATCCTGTTGCAGCCAAGCGTGTAAGAGAACTAATCTTGAATCTATCACAGCAGTACAAACAGACAGTCTTCATCAATAGTCATAATCTTGCAGAAGTTCAACGTATATGTGATAGAATTGCGATCATTGATGATGGCAAAATAATCCTTTATGGAACCACACGTGAACTCCTTTCTCAGCTTCAGGTCCAACAGGAGTTTAGAATCAGGGTGTCAGATGGAATGAGCGAAGCTCAATCATTGGTCGAAAGCCAAGAGTACGTCCTTTCTGTCAAGCCTGAGGTTGACTCGCTGCTTGTCGCAATAAGAGATCCTATTGAGAACAACTCCAAATTGATGCGAGCATTGCTCGACGCTTCTGTTAATATTATTGAGTTTGAGGAGGAAGTTTCCTTGGAAGACCTCTATCTTGATGCTATTATGAGAGGTGACAAGAAATGAGCAAGAACAAGTCTATTGTCGTAGCAATGGCTGACCTCAGAGCAGCAATGTCCCTTCGATTTGTGAAGTATGGATTGCTTGGGATGGGTGCCCTAGGTCCGGTTGCGGCAGTATTAACAGTTGTAGCTACTGTTGCCCTTATTCCTCCCGGTCCCGACTATGATATGTTAGTCCAATATATCGCACCAACGATTGCATCTATGCTTATGATATTTGGAATCATTCCCGCATCAATGATATCCGCTAATGCGCTGGTGGGAGAGCGGGAGCAAAAGACAATGGAGCCACTACTAGCAACACCTCTGACTGACAGAGAGTTGCTTATTGGAAAACTATTGAGTTCAATGATTCCAAGTTCTATCCTGCTATTTGGAGGGACTCTGGTGTCCGTACTGGCAGAGAATGTAATTTTCGTTCTCATGGGACTTCCCCTATTGCTCATTCCGGACGTGGGAGGAATGCTGATGATATTCATTGCTGGGCCAGCAATAATAATTGCAGTAGTGTCATTCATGATTCTTATTAGCGGCAGAGTCACTCGTGTCTATGAAGCTTATCAGATGACATCGATAGTCGTGATAATTGCAATCATCCCAATGATAGTCCCTGCCTTCTTCATTGGTGGCTCGCTAATTGAGTCAGTTACTTGGTTGACGTACATTACGACCATTCTCATTTCCGTTGCCTTTATGGCGATAACATTCTCACTAGCCATTACACGCTTCAACAGAGACAGACTGATATCAATGGTATGAGATGATTGGGAGAGTTCTCTCTCCCTCCATCATCTTATGAAATTCAATCCCGAATCTTCTTCAATCCAGCAGGATATCTCCTAGCCAGGTCTCTATAGATTGACTTGAATCTGATCAGTTCTTCCTTATGATGGTCCTTTACGTCACCTATCACCTTTGCAGGAACGCCCACAGCTATCTTCTCTGTCGGGATTTCGAAGTTCTGCCTTACAACTGCTCCTTCCCCAATGATTGCCCACTCTCCAACCACAGCGTAGTCTGAAATAATGGCTCCCATTCCGATAACGGCTTCATTCTTCACAGTCGCATTATGAACGATGCATCCATGACCAAGTGTCACATTATTGCCAATGATGGTAATCTCATCAGGTCTTGCATGAATAATCACGTTGTCCTGAATGCTGGTACCGCTACCCACCCGAATCTCTCCGTAGTCGCCTTTTACAACCGCCCCAGGTGCGACATAGCACTCATCACCAATTGTTACTCTGCCAATCACTGATGCTGAGTGACTCACGTAGGTATTCTTCCCAAGTTTAGGCACTCTGCCTTCAAAATCATAGACTGTCATTGTTCTTTCACCTCCAATATTCAATAACTAAGATATTAGGATGAAGGTAGATGAGCTTCCGCAAGATGAAACCAATCTCCGAAACGTTAAAGGCCTGCCAGTCAGATGTTTTGGAGGGGAGATTAAGCCAGTCCCCAATGGATGTGTTGAGCAGTGGCTGCTGAGAATTCCAATGGTGCACCTCTCTTCCCAATCCTCAGAGGAGAATCTGTTGGCGAGAGCGGGGAATTCAGTGGTAGAGTGTTTATTGTCTGTAAGCCTGAAGATCTTGATCGTGAATGGGCATCAGATGAGATAGCGGTGCTAGATTCAGGTTTGAGGGAGCTATTTCAAGAGAATCCTGATACACTAGATCATCTTTTCAGAAACGTATCCGCAGTCTTGTCTGAGTTCGGAGAACCCATAAGCCAATTCTCTTCTTCTGCATATGAGAGTGAGGCTATCTGCGTAGTGAAAATCGCTGATGCAAGCCATGTTCTAGAGAATGATATGCATATTCGAGTGACTGCATCGCAAAATCAAGGGGATGTCTTCTTCATCGACTGAAATCATCAAGGCTTTATGCTGTTTCTAATCCATGCTAGACAGCCATTTAACATGGAGAGGAGAGGTTGCCAAAAGCTAGAAGCTACCATATCTTGGATTGGTCCGAGGTACGATTCTTGCAGATTCAAATACTCATTGGCAGTGCTCTCATATTTCCAGTCTACGCCGTGCTTCTTCTTTACTACCTGACAATATTCTACGGACTTGGTCTATCCATTGCCTATTTTTCAACACAGGTGCTAATTGGACTCCTACTCACCCGTTCTTTTCAGGGGTTGGGCACACGCACTAAGAGCAAATTGAAGCTTCAAGATCCTTCAAGTCTTGATGCGGATTGGAATACTTCAAATCAAGAACTCAATACCGAAGAACTCACACGCCTTTTCGATGATATCGGTTTTCAGCTTCAGAAATACGATCCTTCAGTAGATGATGTGATAGATTTGACTTGGTTTGGCGTAATTGTATGGGCTGTCATCTCAACTGCTATTACTGCCGTGTTTAGCCCGCACATTCTTTTCTATATTACTCCCCCATTAGTCCTTCCAGGCCTATGTGCTGCAAGTTTCTACACTGGATATCGAGCAGCCGGAATGAAATACTATGATGAAAACATTGAGCATTTGAAGCACCTCGTTCTTTCTAGAATATCAGCACTGCATACAGTTACAGGTGAGCGGCATTTCCAGCCCGCTGTTAGATGGCTAAGGAAGGGGAAGAAACAGGTTCTTGGCGACATCTTCATTCAGATTCTTAATAGATCAAGAAAAGAAGGATTAGTTATCTGCTATTGGCTAGGGCTGCCTTCTAGCGATGACGAAAGGATGATATTTGATGTTGCAGAAAAGCATCTCAATGCTATCCAAGAATCATTACTGGCTCTTCCAATTCTATCTGATTTCGGGTGGAAACTCGAAATCGAACCACACAATGCTGAACCAACAATCGTGCTCAGAAATGAACGAGTCCTACGAATTGATGTTCAATCCACAATGGTTCGTTCTCCTTCTCAAGTCAAAGAAATCTCTGAGAAGCTAGCGGATGCTCTATCGGCTGCTATTCATGCAATTGGCGGCTAGAAGATTGCTCACTAATATGAATGGTTCAATGGTATTCATAAGGATTCTAGATTGAGATAGAACTGAAAATTGAAGAGCTAGGAAACGGATGTCATGCTCAATGAAAGTCAAACTGAAAATCGAAACGCAATGGCTTGACCTTGAGAGAAAGAGCATGATGAAAATGCAGGAGAGATACAGGTTATGGGAACAAGAGACTCTGAAGAAAGCTAGAGATGCAAAAGATCTCCGGGGACTCAGAGAAGTTTTCTATCAGCTTGGAGACCGGTGGGAATGGGATCAGACGACAGGTGCATGGCTTTCGAGTGGTGAGCCATTAGACACTGTTGGCCTTGTGTTAAGGATGCCAGGACTCCAGGAAGACAAGGAACGCTACGTCGTCTATGCTGTGATGGCTTATTCAAAGGGCCTTACATCAAAGTTTGATCATCTTGGTGATAAAGAGCGGGTTATTCTCGAGCGTGATAGAAAGACCGGAGAAATAGTCTGTTGGTCAACAACCGGCCATGGTGCTGTCGATATATTTCCAATCGACTTGACATCCCTATTCACAGTGGAGAATGTGCTGTCGAATTGCTTCATAGTAGCTCAGCCAGGCGATCATGCGTTGCGATTAGAGGATCCTGTTCCTCCCGAACTCCTACCTCAATTAGCCAAGCGTCTATGGGAGATCGCTGGAGGTGACAAACGATTTACAATCAAGACCATTGATGTGCTAGCCTTCAAAGATGTGGAAGAACTGCTTGATTTCCGATTTCATCGGTATGCTAATGCAGTCATCGAGCTTGAACGAACGTGGACTACTCTAAAAGGAAACACAGCAGCCAAAGCTAAAGAGATTGTTCTCGATGAAATCCCCAAACATATAGAGTCTAAAGATAGGAATACCCTTCGTCGAACCGAAGGCCTTCTCCACATTCTATGGTTCAAGCCTCCTATTGAACAGTTAGTTGCTGTCCGCAAGGCCTATGATGAGATAAGCTCTGAACCAACTCCCACTAAAATCCAAGTTGAGTTGCAGCCGTATCTGGGAGAATTGTTGTACAGTCTTGCTGACATCATTGAGAAAGCAAAGTATCTGAAATGGAAGAGTGTTATTGAGAAGAAGGAGTTTAGAGAGAGCGACGTCTTCCGTGGTCTCGAGCTATCAGGTCTTGCTAAGGAGGCCATGGCAGTTGCTCTTGATGACATCTTGAGAGAACATTCGCTGTCATACATTGGTTATCCTGAACGCGCAACTATTAGAGGCAAGATTATGAGGACTCTCTTCGGTGTTTCAATACTACCAACCCGACTTTTACTCTCATTCATGAGGAGTGTTGTGAGAGCTCTCCTTGGAGCTGCAGTATTATCATATCGACTTTTGCTCTCATTCGCGGATAGGTTACAGGGAGGGCGCAACAGGAAGGAACGCTCTGAGAAAGAAACTCCTGGTTCCAAACCCACAGACGAAAGCAGTTGATATATTCAAAAGATCTGAGCCAGGTCTGCACGTTGAGTAGACGTCTTGCATATGTTTTGGTATTCAAACGGTCAAGTTCATATAGTATCACCCCTGACCAGCTAAGAGCGATAGATATGACGAAGGTAGGAATCATAGGCAATGGAGTGGCGGCAACATCAGCAATCCGCGAGTTAAAGATTCTTGATAGCGAAGTCGAGATCGATGTGTTTAGCGATGAGCGACATGCCTTCTATCCAAAACCGAGCTTGATGGAATATGTTGGAGGATTGCGTACCGAGGAAGAGGTTATCCGCTATCATCGGGACTGGTATGAGAATCAAGGTGTCAACCTATACCTGGCCACCCCAGTGACGCACATTGATGCAGGTATTCGGTCATTAACTACTCCCTCCAAGATGTTCACGGACTATGATTCATTGCTCTTGGCAGTGGGCAGTTATCCGTCTGTGCCACCGTTTGATGGTCTAGACAAGAAGAACGTTCATGTATTGCGAACCTTCGATGATGCCATTGACATCAAGAATGCTGTCCAAGGTGCAGGTCGCGAGATTATTGTTGGTGGCGGAATCTTAGGAATAGAACTGGCTGCAGGGATTAAGAGAATCGGAGGCGACCCCATAGTAGTCACCAATGTGGACAAACTCCTCCCAATTCAACTCGATGGAGGTGCTAGCGAGATTCTCCGCATGCACCTTGACAAGATGGGTGTTACTACTCTGTTAGGCTTTACATGTCAGGGAGTCATTGGTGATGATACTGCTGCAGGGGTAGTTTCATCTTCGGGAGATTCGATTGATGGAGACCTTGTCGTCATTGCGACAGGCGTGCGCTCCAATGTTGAACTAGCCCGCAAGTCAAATCTGTCAATCCGACGTGGAATAGAGGTTGACAGGTACATGCAGACTTCTGCTCCTCGAATTTATGCGGCTGGCGATTGTGCTGAATGCGATGGCGAATGGTACGGAATCATTCCTTGGGCTCTAGAAACCTCTAGGATAGCCGCGCGAAATATGATTGAACATGGTAGTGCGCGGTTTGAGAGTTTCACCTCTGCAAACACATTGAAGGTTGCGGGCATCGACCTGACTTCCGTTGGAAAAGCCCATGTAGAAACGCCTGAGTATGAGCAGACCATTTCGGTAGACCGTGAGAAGGGAACATACTATAAAGTTGTAACGAGAGACCACAAGATAGTTGGTGGAATTTCACTGGGCAACAGGAAAGTGGCCATGAGAATTAGGCAACTAGTTGCCCAAAATGCAGATATTACTGAAATACGGGGCTCAGTATTCGAGCCGGAGTAGGCTTCCCCTATTCACTCACATCAACTAAAGGCTGTCTTCCTTTTCCTTGCGGCGTCAATGAGATCACACGGTCAGCAGACTCCTTGAGCTCCTCCATATGCGTTACAACGATGACCTGTTCAACTGAATCTAACCCCTGAACTGCCTCTGGAAGCCATCTTCTTCTCTGAGCATCCAGTCCTGCACCGGGTTCATCTAAGATAATAACTCCTGGTGGAGATCCCGCAATGGAATATTTTTGAAGGGCAGTGTTTACTGCTACTCGCAGAGCAAAATTGACGCAGACATCCTCTCCGCCGGAAGCGGCTCTAAGTGACACTCTATTTCCATGCAAATTATGGAGCGCCACATCATAACCATCATCAATCATGAAATCACTGTAGCGGTCTCCAAATATCCTGAGAAATATCGCCCTCGCTTCATGCCTGATATGAGGCCTCAATTGTTCCTCAGCAACGCCAGGAATGGAGCTTAGCAATTGCTTCAAATGATTCGCGATGTTGGTATCCTCCTCAAGCTCATCCTTTTTGTCAGTTAAGTCAGACGAGGCCAATTCCTCCTGCACCTTGGCAACTGACTCTTTTACCTTCATCAGCAATGTTTCCAGTGGCTTGATGCCGTCCTCATTACCTACACCAGCTCTCAGGGCGTCTAATGATGTGAAGGCATTATCAACCTCATTCTCTGTGGGGAGTCTATCTTGTATCTCGGTGAGTCTTGCACGGCTTTCATCAATGGATTCGATCTCTCTCTTCATCTCCCTGAGAGCCTTCTGCACCTTGCTCTCTGTCTTGCTGTACACTCCTAGGCCCATCATGTCATAGAGGTTCTCTTGTCTGTCCTTTGGAGAGAGTCTCGATAGCAAATCAATCTCTCCTTGTCTGACGTATGTCAGTGCTGCAAATGCGTGTCTGTCCATTCCAAGCAAAGAGATGATTTCAGTGTCAACTCTCTTTGCGCCGCTTTCAATCGGTTCCGTTCTCTTCTCAAGATAGAGGTCTGCACTGGTTCGTTTTGGATTGATCATTCTGACGACACGATATAGCCGTCGATTTTTTGGTGCGACGAATTCGAGTTCTATTGTGGCCTTCTTTCGACCATGCCGGATGAGTTCCTCAACTCCTTTGATCGTCTTTTCCTTCCTAGTGATTTGCCTGAATAACGCGAATTCAATAGCTTCCAATATGGAAGTCTTTCCCGATCCATTGGGTCCTACAATGGATGTTGTGCCAGGTGTCAATTCGAAGGTCTGATTATGAAAGGCTTTGAAGTCCTTGAGAGCGATTTTCTTGATCATTCTGCTTCACTCCCAATGAATTTCTCAAGTCCTGCTAGCAGCTCAATGAGATTGCCTTCCCCCGTTTGCTTCACATAGTCTTCGATTGACCTCGCCATATTCAGTGGTTCAGTGAGTTTGATGGCTCTGGGTCCAAGTGAGCTCCACATAGGCTCGATATGAAAGAAGAGGGGTTTGAGTAGGTCCTCCCCGTATCTTAAAAGGTCGGCACGATTTAACTCGTTTTCAGTTTCGGAATCTATTGTGCCATCTACCTCCATGATTATTATCGGTTTGGTCTTCCTTGGCGATAACGACTCAAGTCGGTTACGCATGATTTCTTCTGCTTCGGTTGGCCCCATACCTGTTATGTTAATTCCCGTGAGATACTTGAATTCCCTTACGTCATTCAGGGTTTCAGTTGAATATTCGTTGCCCGTTGAGCTCACATCAGCAATAATTAGCTTCTTCTTTCCTCCTTGCTCGCGCCGCCAATCCACAATGCAAGTCGAACCGGGGCGACCCAAGTCCAGGTCCTCATCCAACCAGAAGTTATGCTTGTGACCAATACCTACATAGTCAAAGTGGGAAGGCACGAGGTCTCTTGGGCTCGGAATGTCATGTGCAAATGGCAATGATATGTTATCCGATAGTGGAATATAGTCAATGATTCCTTGAAGTTCTCGTGGACGGGTCCAGGAAACCATATGAATGTCCACAGATTTACCGTCAAACACCTCGGTCTTCGAGAGATATGTTTCTGACCCCGTCGACGTAATGAATCCAGCATTCTGTAATGCTAGGACTGGACTCTGAGTTCTTCTATACCCGTAGGGTAGGTCATGATTGCCCTGGAGAACAATGCTGTAGACTTTCTCGTTGACCTTCTTGAATAAATCCAATGTGAAGTTGGCATCATCCCATGATGGGTACGGATTATCAAAGAGATCTCCAGTATGTACTAATATGTCGGGAGAATGTCTCATGGCCATGTTTACCGCTTTCTCTAGGCACTTTCGTGCATCTTCTTTTCGTTCAACTAGCTGGAATTGAGAGCATCCCAAATGTGAATCTGAGATATGCGCCACTCTAACCATGTGCACACCGACTCCTACATAGTGACTAAGCTGAGGCCATCGTTCTATTTTAATCGTGTGTGATAGCTTGTGCTATTCCACAGAAATGAAGATGAATCTAGGGATCGAATTGCAAAGGGTTGACAAAGTAGACCCATGTCAAATGAGCTATGCCATATCTAAATGCCGCCTAGGCGGTTTCCTCGCAGAGTTCTAGAACGCTAGTGTCCATGGTGAGTGGAATTGGTTTTGCCTGAATGCTGCCCGTTGCCCTAATTATCTCCTCAACCAATGATGCCCGGAGCTTTCTTAAAATGGTTGGACCAATCCCCCCCATCTCTCTCACCACTCTGAACTCCTCATTAATGGACTTCATATGTTCCTCGAATGCATCGACAAAGTCAACTGCATCAATTTCATCATTCCTGAACATTGCAGCAATAGTGTAATATCCTTGACCAGTGTCTTTTCTAACCTGGCCAACGACTGAATAGTCAACCAGCTCAGTACCGCTCTTTCTGCACGCTGCAGCAATTGACTTTATCACATGGGAGTCACTAATTTTCTCTCCTGAGAGGTTTGAGATTTTGCCCTTTCGTCCAATATGCCTGATAGTGTAAGGGTCGATGCTCGTGAAGGTCATCATATCACCGAGTCGATACCGATAATATCCGCCGATGTTGGTGAGAACCATCTCATACCTACAGCCCTTCTTCACCTCTGATAGTGGAATGGTTTCTGGTTCCTCCTTGTCTGTATCTACCTCTGGAATGAACTCAAGATAGTTGAGATTTGGCAGAATCTGAACTCCAGGTTCCTCGAACATCTGACTCGCATACCAGCCCTCTGAACTTGAGTAGACCTCACAAAATTGCATGTTTGGAAGAGTCCTTTTCATCCAATCACGATATGGGTCAGTATCAATGCCACCAGCAATCAATTGTTTCAGATTTGGCCACAGCTCATTCAGTTTGAGTGTACCATCGCCATTCATGACATTGCGAACCTTCTCTTCATGCATAGTTCCCTTTAATCTGTCCATTAGCCATAGTCCATATTCATCTTGCATCCTTCTCACAAAAGCGAGGCAGAGCGTTGTTATTCCAATCAGCGCTGTGATATCATGCCTAACGGCGTACTCTGCATAGATCTTCAGCTTTCGGTCCATGTCCATTATATTGAAGACATCCTCGCCCGGCTTCAATAGACGTTTGAATAGTGGGTTAGCCATACGAGGACTCACACCACTGGCATATCCCAGAGGGACACCATTAATCCGGTCCATTTCAGCCGCTGCGCCGAACATAAGCATCGTACCATCGAGCACCTTGGCGTTCTCAGGGTTCTGGTTGACGTAGGCCATCCAGAGTAGTGTGCTTCCTGTACCATAGTCCTTGTAACCTCGTTCTGTGATAGGGAGCTTCTTTGGTTCTCCACCTGAACCTGAGGTCTGAAGATACCAGAACACTGGATCTGCGGTTAGTATTCTCCCCCCGGGGTTCTCGTACACTTGCTTGATGTAGGGCTCCAG
>Ga0209635_10003326_pt1 | contig 12510 bp, 18 predicted proteins | sample DeeMarSWOR230_32_FD_187463 | JGI IMG/M metagenome (GOLD analysis project Ga0209635, IMG submission 187463) | Marine sediment microbial communities from White Oak River estuary, North Carolina - WOR-2-30_32 (SPAdes) (version 2) | ecosystem: Environmental > Aquatic > Marine > Intertidal zone >...
TCCCACCGAAAGAAAGATAGAGCCACGGTGGGTACCATACGGTCCCACATTCAGAATATGCTGCACGGTGTCCAAGAGGGCTATGAATACAAACTCAGAATCTTTTATGCCCACTTTCCCATGAATGTGACCATCGAAGGCAATCGGGTCAAAATTGACAATTTCCTCGGAGAAAGATACCCCCGGTATGCTGAGATTGAGGGAGATACCACAGTGAAGGTTAAAGGTGACGAGGTTATTGTTTCTGGAATCAGCAAAGAAAAAGTGGGTCAAACTGCAGCCAATTTGGAACAGGCCACCCGAATTAGGAAGAAAGATCCCCGGGTGTTCCAGGATGGCATCTACCTCTTTGAGAAAGACGGGGTGAGATTGAAATGAATGAGACAGTTACATCGAAAGATATTTCACGGTTACTGCAGTTACGGCAGCGCATGAAGCGGAAAAGGCCCAAGTTTCTCCATCAGGAGCACTGGAAGTTAAAACGATTCAGGAAAGCCTCCTGGAGAAAGCCTAAAGGAAAGGGAAGTAAGATGCGAGCAAAAGAAAAGGCAAAACCAGCTCTGGTCAATATAGGGTATAGAGGACCCAAGAAAGTACGAGGGCTGCATCCTAAAGGAGTACCTGAGGTCTTGGTTCGCACTGTGCAGGATATCGAGCGCATCCAGAAAGAAAGAGAAAAAGGGACAAAAGAGATAGAAAAAGGGAAAATAAAAGAAAAAGGAAAAGAGCAAAGAAAGAAAAAAAGAGGGAAGAAAAAAAGATATACAAAAGGAAAAGCAGTTAATTATGTGATTAAAGTTGCTTCTGCTGTGGGAACCAGAAAGAAACTGGAAATAGTAAAAGCAGCTGCCAAATACAATCTGTATGTGGCGAACCCTTCTATACCCTTTGCCAAGATTTCCACAATGGAGGAATTGGAATCTCTGATCCCCATCAAAAAATACATAACTGCATGGTATATCTCCTCCAAAGTACCGGAGGAAGAGAGGGAAGAACTGGGATCGAGGGCAGAAGAGGCTGGCATTGAGGTGATGGAATGGACCTGAGTGTACAAAAAAGGATAGCAGCAGAAGTGTTAAACTGCGGTGCACACAGGGTGTGGCTGGACGCAAACAGAGCTGAAGAGATCTCCATGGGTATTACCAGGGAAGATATCAGAAACCTGGTGCACCGGGGGTTGATCAAGAAAAAACCTGAAAATGCAACCTCTCGCGTTCGGGCCAGAAAGAGAGCTCTTCAAAGAAAGAAAGGCCGCAGAAGGGGGCAGGGTAAAAGAAAAGGAACTGCAAATGCCCGGTTGTCTAAGAAAGCCAGGTGGATGCAGCGGATCAGACCGCTGCGAAGAGAGCTCAAGAACATGAGAGACAGCAGATACATCGATAGGAGTGCCTACCGCAAACTGTACAGGATGGCCAAAGGTGGAGCTTTCAGAAGTGTATCTCATTTGAGAACTTTTGTGGAAGAGCGTGGATTAACTAGAAAGAGGCGATAATATGGCGCATGGACCTCGCTATCGGGTGCCGTTCAGACGGAGAAGAGAAGGAAAGACAGATTATTACCAGCGGTACACACTGGTGCGTTCTGGGTGGGACAGGCTGGTGGTGAGAAAGTCGCTAAAACACATGACTGTTCAGGTAGTCGCCTCGCAGCGTGAGGGAGATTACACGGTGGCTTCCTCCCATTCTAAAGAGCTGCAGCAGTATGGATGGAAGGGTTCTACCTCCAATATCCCTGCAGCATACTTAACTGGATATTTGTGCGGATTGAGAGCAGCACGAGCAGGCATCAAAAAGGCAGTACTGGATTTGGGTATTCAGAGAGTGGTATATGGCTCCAGGAGCTTTGCTGCACTGGCTGGAGCAGTGGATGCTGGGCTGAGCATACCTCTTGATGAAGCTGTGCTCCCGACAGAGGAGAGAAAACGAGGAGCCCACATTAAGAAAGAACAGCTGTTTGGTACTGTGTTAAAGAACATTCAGGAGGCAGGACAATGAATGAGTGGATCCCCAAAACAGCATTAGGAAGAAAAGTCAAGGAAGGAAAAATAACCAGTTTATCTGAAATTTTGCGCTCATCGAACAAGATCATGGAAATTGGTATCATCGATACCCTCATGCCTGAACTATCAGAAAAAGATTTTCAGGAGATTCTAGACGTGAACATGGTCCAGAGAATGACTGACTCGGGAAGACGAGTGAAATTCACTGTGGTAGCAGTGGTAGGAAACAAAGACGGGTTTGTGGGGCTTGGAGAAGCGAAAGCTGCAGAGGTGGGCCCAGCCATAAGAAAAGCACTGGACAATGCGAAATTGAACGTGGTTGAAATCAGAAGAGGATGCGGCAGCTGGGAGTGTGCCTGCGGACGCTACCATTCAGTTCCCTTTAAAGTTACTGGAAAGTCATCCAGCGTTACTGTCACCTTGAAACCTGCACCCAGAGGATTGGGGTTGGCTATAGGAGATATTGGCAAAAAGATTTTGATGCTGGCAGGCATTAAAGATGTGTGGTCCTCTTCCCATGGTCAGACCCAGACTACAGTGAACTTTGCCAAAGCAGTGTTTCGGGCACTGAAAAAGACGGCCACCACCAGCATCTCAGAGAGTGCCATGAGCCAGGTGGGCATTATATCTGGGAAGGTGGAATAATGAAGCGAATTATTGCTGTTCGGGTACGGGGAACAGTCAAGATGCGAAAGGATATTAATGATACATTAGCCATGCTCAATTTAACCAAGCCTCACCACGCCGCAGTAATAGATGACAGGCCATCCTATAAAGGGATGCTGGAAAAAGCCAAAGACTACATCACCTACGGGGAGATAGAACAATCTGTTCTGGAAGCGTTGATAGGCAAATGGGCCAGAAGAGAGGGGAACAAGCGAATAAGTGAGGAATATGTCAAAGAAAAAACAGGACAAACCATACCTCAATTTGCAGAAAGCGTGATGAAGTTTGAAAAAGAGCTGGATCAACTGGAAATTAAAAATCTGTTCAGACTGCATCCTCCCCGAAAAGGGCACAAGGATATAAAACGTGCCTTTTCCCAGGGGGGTTCTCTGGGATATCGAGGGGAATTTATTAACGATTTGGTAAGGCGCATGATCTAAAGGTGGTACTATGACTTTGAAACGAAAACAGAAGAAAACCAAAAAATTGAGAGGGTCCCGCACCTGCGGAGGAGGTAATACTAAAAAGAGGCGGGGAGCAGGGAACAGAGGAGGAAGAGGACTTGCTGGAGGGGGGAAGAACAAAAAAACAAAAGCAGATAAGGTGAGAATGCAGTTTCCCGACCATATTGGGAGAAGAGGATTCAAGAGGCCCCAGAAAGTGATAACAGAAGAAGGGACTATCAATGTGCAGGATTTAGACCAGAACATAAAATTCTATCTTGAACAGGGTATTGCTGAACAAGAAGGAGATATAATTACTGTAGATGTACAAAACCTCGGTATTACAAAGGTTTTGGGGAAAGGAAAGGTGACCAGAAAATTAAAAGTAAAAGCCCCCGGGTTTTCAGAATCAGCAGTTCGTAAAATAGAAGAGATGGGAGGTACTGTTAATGCCACTGAGTGAACGTCTATCACCATTGTTCAGGTTTCTTCCTGAAGTGGATATACCCAAGCGGCACATCCCTTTCAAGGAGAAAATTACCTGGTCAGCTATTATTTTGATTATCTATTATTTATTGGGAGAAATTCCCTTGTACGGCATGACCCAGACTGCCCAGGATCAGTTTGGATACTTTAAAGCAGTACTAGCCAGTGAAGCAGGAACTTTAGTTACCTTGGGCATTGGCCCTGTGGTCATGGCAGGTATTTTTATGCAGCTCTTCCAGGGAGCAGACATCCTCCATTTTGATCTGTCCTCCCATGAGGGAAAAGCCCTCTTTCAGGGTACTCAGAAGTCGTTGGCCATTTTTTTGTGCGTTTTTGAGGCTGCCATGTACGTATGGAGCGGTGCCTTTGGACGGCCAGATGCTCCGGTGAGAACCTTTTTAGTTGTACAGATGGCATTTGGAGCGTTTATGGTCTTGCTCATGGACGAGGTGGTCACCAAATGGGGGTTTGGATCAGGGATATCGTTATTTATTGCTGGAGGAGTGGCCAAGGACATATTCTGGAAGATGTTCAGTTTTCTGGAAGTGGAAGAGTTCCCCGGTCAATTCGTGGGAGCAATTCCTGATTTTATTCGTTCAATAATTGCAGGAACACCCACCTGGACCAGAACAGGGCTTCCTGATATGGTGCAGGTGATGTTTACCGTTCTAATCTTTCTGGTAGTGGTCTATGCAGAATCCATGCGAGTGGAAATACCGTTGTCTTATGGACGGTTCAAAGGAGTGAGGGGCCGCTACCCCATCAGGTTCATTTATGCGTCAGTGATTCCGGTGATTTTAACCTCTGCCATGATTGCCTCTGCCAACCTGGTTACCAGAATGCTCACCAGCCGGTTTGGTCTCGCCTTTTTGGGAACCTTTGACTCTCAGGGGAATCCAGAAGGTGGGCTAATGTATTATCTATCCTCGCCTGTGGGGTTAAGTCAGGTAGTGGAAGATCCCATCAGAGCCACCACCTATCTCGCAATAATGGTGGGAGGATGTATCCTCTTTGCCACCTTATGGATTGAATTGACCAACATGGGGCCGAAAGCAGTGGCAGAACGACTGCAGGAATCAGGAATGCAAATACCCGGATTCAGGAGAGATCCCCGCATTGTGGAAAAGGTCTTAAACCGGTACATCCCCAAGGTAACTATCATGGGAGGTGCTACTATCGGATTACTGGCGTCCTTTGCCAATTTTACCAATGCGCTGGGAACAGGAACGGGGATTCTATTAACAGTGGGAATCGTCTACCGGTTGTATGAGGATCTGATGCGAGAACAGATGTCTGAAATGTTCCCCGCATTGCGATCATTCTTAGGAGAGTGATAGAATGATAGTACCCTTAGATGCAATAGGAGATTTAATGGAAGGAATAGGAGAAATCATGGGATACTTCTACGGAGCCCTGGACAGCATACTGGGGCCTATCTGGGACTGGCCCGGCATTTTTGCTGTCTTTGTGGTGGCCATTATTGTGGGAATCACCTCAGTCAGCGGCCAGTATTTTCTGGTAGACCAGGAACGGCTCAAAGAGATCAGAAAGGAGATAAATGAATACAACAAGCGATTACAGCAAATTCGAACCACAGGAAGAAAAAAAGAAGTAAGAAAACTGGAAGCTAAAAAGAAGGAGATCAGCCATCTCACTGCTGAAATGACCGGAATGACCACAAAGCCCATGTTCTTGACCATTATCCCTATCATGATCTTTTTCGGATGGGTGAGAGCACAGCCAATTGCATCATCACTGGTGATTAACTTGCCCTTTACATTGCCCGTTTTTGGCGATACCTTAGGCTGGCTGGGCTGGTATTTGCTGTGCAGTTTCTTCTTCTCGCAGGCATTGAGAAAGGTCTTGGGTATGGCCTAGAGGTGATTAGATGAAAGGAATGCATCGGTCAAGATCAGCCAAGAAACGGTTTGTCAAAACCCCCAAGAAAACAGCGCTCCACTTTAAAAAGAAGAAGAAAGGTCAGCACAGATGTGCAGAATGTGGTCGTGTACTGCATGGAGTGATTAGAAAGAAAAAAAGCTCTTCACGACCCAGCAGGGTATATGGAGGGTATCTCTGCCATGCCTGTGTGAGACAGAAGCTGGTGGAGTCTGTCAGAATATGATTATTACTGTAGGCGGCTATCCAGGAAGTGGCACCACCACCTTGTCTAAGAAAATAGAAGATGTATGTGGGTTAACCCACGTGTATGCGGGGAAAATCTTTAGAGAGATGGCTGCAGAACGTGGAGTATCTTTAGAGGGACTTGGCGAACTGGCAGAAAACGATGATACTATTGATTTAGAGGTAGATCAGAAACAAAAAATGTTGGCCATTGGCAATACAGTGGTGGAAGGAAGGATAACTGCTTTTTTGATTGAGGCCGATTTGAAGATCTGGCTTTCTGCCCCCCTGGAGGTGAGAGCACAGCGGATTTGTGAAAGAGAGAAGATACTGTATGAAGAATCTGTAAAAAGGATTGAAAAACGAGAAAAATCTGAAAAGAAACGGTACCAAACGTACTACACTATTGATTTGGATGATCTCTCTTTGTACGATCTGGTGATTAACACTGCACTGTGGGATGCAGAAGGTGTTTTTCAAATCGTGAAAACAGCTATTGAGGTGAGAGAATGGTGATGAAAGTAGGACGAGTGTGCACCAAATTAGCAGGAAGAGAAGCAGGAAACATATGTGTGATTGTGGATGTAGTGGATCGAACCTATGTGGTGGTGACCGGGCCAGATGTGAGACGGCGCAAATGCAATGTCAATCATTTGGAGCCCCACACAACTGTTTTAAAGATCAAGAAAGAAGCTTCAGATGAAGACGTGGTGAAAGCATTAAAGGGCGAGGGTTTGGCGTGATTTTAGAGAGGACGGAAGCTGAACCATCAGGGAAATTTGGGAAAAGGCCTGAAGAGCGGAGTCCAGAAGAACTGCTTTCTTGTGCTGTCATTAATCTGGATAAACCAAAAGGACCCACCAGCCATGAAGTAGTTTCCTGGGTGAAGAAGATTGTGAACGTGAACAAGGCAGGTCACAGCGGTACATTAGATCCAAAAGTGACTGGTGTTCTCCCTGTGGCTATTGGGAAGGCCACAAAAGTGCTGCAGGTGTTACTGCTGGGAGGAAAAGAGTACGTTGGGGTTATGCATCTGCATGATGCAGTGAATGAAGACCGGGTGGTTGATACATTCAGAGAGTTTACCACTGTAATCTATCAAAGACCTCCTGTAAAATCAGCAGTGGTACGAAGGGTGAGGAAGAGAAAGATTTATAAGCTGGAGCTTTTGGAAATGGATGGGAAAGATGTTTTATTCCGGGCCATCACCCAGGCAGGAACTTATATTCGGAAGTTATGTCATGATATGGGGTTGGTTTTAGGGGTGGGAGCCAACATGGCGGAATTGAGACGGACCAGAGTGGCCCATTTTACAGAGGCAGAGAGTGTCTACCTTCAGGATATTGCAGATGCATTAGCCTTTTATACAGAAGGAGATGATGAAGAGCTGCGGAAGTGTCTGCAGCCGGTGGAAGTCGTAGTTGAACAGATTCCCAAAGTATGGATCCAGGATTCTGCTGTCGATTCAGTATGTCATGGTGCAGAGCTGGCAATTCCAGGAATTGTGAAACTGGACCCAGTGGAAAAGGGTCAGCTGACTGCTGTGTTAACCTTGAAGGATGAGCTGGTATCTTTGGGTAAAGCCCAGATGACCGCAAAAGATATATTAACCAGGGGCAAAGGTATAGCAGTGACCACCGATCGGGTGATCATGGAACGAGGGACCTATCCTCGGAATTGGTGATGCCGGGGTTGTCGAGTCAGGTAAGGCGCGGGCCTGGAGAGCCCGTGGGGCGAAAGTCCCGCGAGGGTTCAAATCCCTCCCCCGGCGTAAGTCACTTTGAATCAGAAGAATTGCGTAAAAGGGTAGAATACAGTTATAAAAAGTATGGATGGACAGAAGAACAAAAAAAGATGTTTGAATGGTTTATTGAAGAGCTTTATTCCAACTACAAAAACCCTGAAAATACCCTGCGTTCTTATCTAGATCTCCTAAATCAACTTGCGAATCCTTTATGCTTTGCTGAGAATACTAATTATTTCTTTATTTCCCATCTCCCCGTAGTATTCTACTGCCCCCAACAGATTGACTAATTAACCAGTCTTAAAGGAGGTAAAGATGAGAGACTCCACTCTTTGTCCCTGATAATATCTTGGTGTGTAAGAGTATAAGTGTTCAGTTATCCAGCTCCTCCAATCGCAGTTTTTTCTAGGTTTGCTCAGCTTTGGCTGTCATAGCTAACGCGCTCCTGAGATTGTCTGTCCTTCCCACACCTTATCTGCTTGAAGAACAGGAGTGATCCATTGGAATTCATGACTTCAAAAATCATTAATATCTCCGATCCCATTGGATTTAAGACTGCAGTAGATTCTTGGAATTCTCTCCCAAGATTCTGATCAGAGGAAAAAGAAGGTGGATTGTTCTTGAACAGCACTCCACTTTTGAACCCGTGCTGTCTTTACCTTCTTCTGTGCTTTCCAAAATTGTGCTGGATTTGACAACCGCCTTCTTACGATAGCTTTTTAAAGGTCTATCCATAGAGTACCTTCACCTATTCAACTTATTCATTGGGTAGAAGTTGAATTGCACATTTGACTCTTCCCAAGCACTCAAACAGTGAGAAAGAAAAATTAACCACACAAAGGTGCTATCATGAGTGAATTCAAAGGCATTGTGCGTATCTTTGGCACAGATTTAAAAGGAGAAAGGAATGTCGACTTAGCGCTTACCGGGATTAAAGGAATTGGCATGATGATGGCCCGTGCCATAGCCCATATTATCGAGGTAAACCCTCAAGAAAAGTTGGGTAACCTCCCTGATGAAAAGATCGAGCAGATCGAAACAGTCCTCAACAAACCCCAGGATTATGGTCTCCCTTCCTGGATGCTCAACCGCAGGCGGGACTACGTCACAGGGGGAGACATCCACTTGGTGGGCGCTGATTTGATCATCTCATTGAGGGAGGATTTAAACAGGCTGCGGAAAATCCGCTCATACAGAGGTATCCGTCATGAACTGGGTCTGCCGGTCAGAGGACAGCGCACAAAATCCACGTTCAGAACAGGACGAACGCTGGGTGTCAGTCGGAAGAAAGCCAGACTCGCAGAAAAGAAAAAGAGAGAAACAAGGTGAGTGCATGGGTGATCCAAGAAAACAGAGAAAAAGCTATGAAACGCCTTCTCATCCCTGGAGAAAAGATAGAATTGACAAGGAAAAGGAGCTCCTCCGAAAATACGGGTTAAAAAACAAGAAAGATATCTGGAAAGCAGAATCCAGATTGCGGCGGATCAGGAGGCTGGCCAGAACATTGTTAGGTTCTCACACCGAGCAGGCGAGGCAGGAAGAAAAAAAATTGATTGCCAAACTGCAGAAACTGGGACTGCTTAAAGGAGAAGCAGACTTAGATTCTGTTTTGGGGTTGAGTATTGAGGACATTTTAGAACGGCGCCTCCAGTCCTTAGTACAACGGAAAGGACTGGCCAGAAGTCCCAAGCATGCCCGGCAGTTAGTAGTCCACGGCCACATTCGGGTAGGGGGAAGGCGAGTCAAATCTCCCAGTTTCTTAGTTCCTGTGGAACAGGAAGAAACTATTGTCAGTGAGGTGGCATGATGGTGAAAAATCGGTGGGGTGTGGCCCATATTTTTGCCAGTTTCAACAATGTAATAGTCCATATCACTGACCTAACAGGAGCAGAAACTATTTCCAAAGTATCAGGTGGTATGATCGTAAAATCTGATAGAGAAGAATCATCTCCTTATGCAGCCATGAAGGCAGCAGCCCTGGCTGCAGAGCAAGCGTTAGAAAAAGGGATTATTGGTGTGCACATCAAGGTGCGGGCTCCAGGAGGAAATAAAATGAAAAACCCCGGACCAGGGGCACAGGCAGCTATTAGAGCCTTATCCCGGGCACGATTAAAAATTGGCGCCATAGAGGATGTTACTCCCATACCCCATGATGGAACGAAACCTAAAGGAGGAAAACGAGGGAGAAGGGTTTAACCATGGAAATCCATATTCTGCATAAGGGAGAAGATACTATAAGGTTCATCATAGAAGGCGTAGATGTGGCCTTCGTCAATGCCTTGAGAAGAGCTTTTATTAGTGAAATTCCCACCTTTGCTATCGATTATGTCATATTCTACAGTAATACATCGTCTCTGTATGATGAAATTATTACCCACCGGTTATCTATGATTCCCTTAACCACTGAAACTGAGCGCTATGTCCCTGCTTCTGAGTGCTGTGAAGAAGGATGCGAGAAGTGTTCAGTCACCTTAAGTCTGTCTAAAGAAGGTCCCTGTCTGGTGGTGTCTGGCGATCTGATCAGTGAGGATGCAGATGTGGTCCCTGTCCATGACAATATTCCCATTGTCAAATTGGAAGCTAATCAGAAAATGACTCTCAATGCTATTGCCAGAATCGGGTATGCGAAAGATCATGCCAAGTGGCAGTCTGCCCTGGCATCTTACCAGCACGTTCCCAAAATTAGTGTAAATGAAGAGATGTGCGATCTGGGTGGGGCATGTATAGAAGAATGCCCCCGAGATGTTCTGGATATCATGGATGACCAGTTAGTTCCCAAATATTTGTACTCTTGCAATCTTTGTGGGGCGTGCATGGATATTTGTGACTATGATGCTATTTCTGTAGAACCTATAGAGGACAGCTTCATTTTCCAGGTGGAGTCTTTTGGGAATGTATCTGTTGCCAACCTCATTGAAGAAGTGGTGAACCTGTTTACCAGAAAAGCAGATGATTTACTGGAAAATTTGGAGAAACTCTAGCAGGGGCTGTCTTTTTACATCTTGTATTTTGTATTTCTCAATTTTCTCTGTGAAAATTCATTTCCTGCAATCCAGGATATTTTACTGCACAATCTTTATATCAGTGAATCCAGGTAACCTACTAAGCGATGCCCCACCTGCAGATATGGTGAAGATGAAAAGCATTCATGCGCATACTGCAGCCAGCAGTTGAAACAGAGCGAAGGAAGGAAAAGAAAATGAAAAGAGAAGAAATGAAAGAAAAAGCAGCTGGAAAAAAAATTCCAATAGACGGAAAATATATTATTGTTTTCCTCTTTGCAATAGTTTTGGGGCTGTCTTCTTTTCATTTTTTGCAATATGAAACAGAAAAGGCAGATAGACTTATAAAAGCAGCGGCAAGAGAAATAAACAATGGAAGTGAGCTCCTTCACACAGTAGAAACAGACCTTCGTTCTGAGAGAGAGATTCAATTTACAGCAGTTGATAATTTCAATTTGGAGAGAGAGTACGCTGGTCAGTGCGCAGAAACAGTTCACACGCTTTTGCCACTTTTGGATGAAGCTTCGGCTTATTTCGAACATGCAGAAGAATTCTTGGAAAAGGCGAAAACACTCAAGCTTCCCCATCACTACCACCAGTATATTAACCTGGAAACCACTCTCCTCAAAACATACACAGAGTATGATGAAGCACTGCGAACATTGTGTACCAATTACCTCCTGTACTACCAGTTTGCTGATCATTTTTTGACAGGAGAACAGCTCCTCTTAGAACTCACCGATGACATGGATAGAGGCAATGATAACCTGGAAAGCGGGACCTACCAGTTTGCAGCAGCTGCATATGAATCTGCTCTCCAGCAGCTTAAAAACGCACAGAAAGCGTATGAACATGCGTCCAAAATTCTTGATCTTCCCTACATGGATGACCTGCTTTCCAACATCGTCCATATGGAACGAGCGCTCTACAACCTGTCAGAAGCAGCCCGTCAGTTAGAATTAGGAAATGTAGATCAGGCCAATTTGCTGGCTGCTTTAGGGAGTGAAGAGATTGAATCTGTCACCACAGTAACCAAGCTCCAGTTAAAAATCCAGGCTACCCAGTGGTATGCTGAGCATATTACAGCACTCATTGAGGATATTGATGAAGTGAAATCTGAAATTGAAGAACTGAAAACAGAAACAGAGTTAAGGGAATGATTCAATGTTATCGAAAGGCTGTCATTTGTGTTTGCAGGGTGCAAAACTGGTCCTTTTCGTTACTGGGTTGTGTACATGGAATTGTGGGTACTGTCCTCTTTCAGAAAGACGATGGCAGAAAGATTTAGTGTATGCCAATGAGAGACTGGTTACCGCTGATGATGAATTACTGGAGGAAGCTAGACTAATGGATGCGCTCGGAACAGGGATTACAGGAGGTGATCCTGTACTGCGGCTGGATCGCACCTTGCATTATGCAGCTCTACTCAAGCATAAATTTTCTAACCACCACATTCACCTGTACACTGCATCTCCATTACATAATGATGAACTGCAGCGTATGGAAGGGCTTATCGATGAGATCAGGATTCATCTCATTGATTTTCACAATATTTCAGCAGTAAAAAACGCATTGAATTACCAGGTTGATGTGGGTGTGGAGATCCCCATGTTTCCTTCCCGGGTAGATGAGACCCGTGAATTAATCCATCGGTTAAAAGAGGTGGGCATCCACTTCATCAATTTGAATGAACTGGAATATGCAGACAGAAACACACAGTATCTAAGAAAATTGGGGTACTCCTTTGATGCAGATTCCTGCAGCGTGCTGGGCAGCGAAGAAGCTGCCCTTGAACTGGCACAAGAAGAAGAAATTGTCCACTATTGTTCTGCCCGGGACAAAGATGCCCTCCAGTTAAGGAACAGGCTGATCAGAAGAGCTCAAAACGTTGTCAAACTGTATGAAGAAATTGAAGATGGACTGTTAGTAAAAGGAGTTATCTTTTGCAGCACTCCTCAAGAAGCGTATGCTGTCAAGGCGTTATTAACAGAAAAAGTGGATGTACCTGATACTTTCATCGATGTGGTAGGAACCCGGGTGGAAACC